>FTCD01000214.1_pt1 | contig 12906 bp, 11 predicted proteins | sample 1639501 | NCBI WGS metagenome assembly FTCD01 (sample SAMEA3914864, study PRJEB12502) | metagenome | biome: forest; material: soil | place: USA | collected 2012-03-12 | depth 0.3 m
CAGGAAAGGCGTGCGCTGGGCCGAGCCCACGCCCAGCACCCGCATCTTGCCTGCCCTCACCTGGCCGACCACGGCCGGCAGCGCGTCGAACATGAACTGGATCTGCCCGCCGATGAGCTGGGGCTGGGACTCCGCCGCACCCTTGAAGGGCACATGCGTTGCCGTGATGCCGGCCGCGTGCAGGAAGGCCTCGGTGGTCAGGTGCGAGGTGGAGCCCACGCCGGCCGAGCCGTAGTTCATCGGCGTCTTGCGGGCCGCGGCGATCAGCTCCTGCACGTTGTGCCAGGGCGCGCTGGAGGCCGTCACCAGGGTCTGCGACACCGTGCCCAGGTTGGTGATGGGCGCCAGGTCCTTCTGCGGGTCGTAGGGCATCCTTGCGTAGATGGCCGGCGCCACCGAGACCCCGCCGCTGACTGCCATCACCAGGGTGTAGCCGTCCGGCGGCGCCTTGGCGCCGGCATCCGTGCCCAGGATGTTGCCGGCCCCCGGCTTGTTGTCCACGTAGAAGCTCTGGCCCAGGCTGCGTGACAGCTGGTCGGCCACCAGCCGCGCCAGGATGTCGGTGGACTGGCCGGGCGGCGTGGGCGCGATGATCTTCACCGCGCGGCTCGGGTAGTCGGCCGCGTTCTGCGCCCAGGCACCAGGGCCCGCGGCGCAGGCGACGGCGATGAACGACAGGGCGCAAAGACGGCGGCTCAGGGTGGCGCGGGTGCCGGGCAGGGCCATGTTTGTCTCCTTTTTTCTTGTTGCCGGCTCAGGCGAAGCCGTAGAGCCGGGCCGGGTTGTCCACCAGGATTTGCTGCCGCACGGTCGCGTCGGGCGCCCATTCGGCCAGCAGGTCGAACAGCCGGGCGTCATCGGGCTTGTGCGCCTCCTCGGTGGGGTGGGGCCAGTCGCTGCCCCACACCAGCCGGTCGGGCGCGGCTTCCACCCAGGCGCGGGCCACGGCATGGGTGTCCTCGTAGCCCGGGGCACCGGCCTGGGTGTTGAGGTAGGCGCCGCTGAGCTTGAGCCAGGCCCGGCCGTCCTGCAGCAGGCCGCGCACGAAGTCGAAGGCCGGGTGGCGCAGCGCGTCCGGGCCGGTCGGCAGGCGGCCCAGGTGGTCGAACACGATGGGGCAGGGCAGGCGGGCGATGACCGCCTGGTGCTCGGCGATCTGGTGCGCCTGCAGGTGCAGCTGCACATGCCAGCCCAGCGGGGCGATCAGCGCGGCCAGCGGCTCCAGCATGTCGAAGCGGGTCGGTGCGCCGGTGGGCGCATGCAGGGTCATGCGCACGCCGCGTATGCCACCGGCGTCCAGCCGCGCCAGCGTGGCCTCGTCCGTGGCCGGGATGAGCACACCCACGCCGCGCGCGTTGGCAATGCCGAGCTGGGCGATGGCATCCACTGTGGCGCTGTTGTCGGTGCCGTAGACCCGGGGCTGCACCACCACCGTGCGGCTGGTGCTGTTGCGCTGCTGGATGCGGCGGTAGTCGGCCACCGTGGCGTGGGCCGGGGTGGTGGTGAGGGAGGGGCCGCCGACCTCGGGGAAGCGCGGGTCGAAGATGTGGATGTGGGAGTCGCAGGCGTTGGCCGGTGCGGTGGTGCGGGGCCGTTCGGTGCCGGCCGAGTTGGTGTAGGTCATGTCCTTGTCTCTGGTGGTGGGTCGTTCGTCCGCCCGGCACCGACTGTACGGCTTTCGAGGCGGCTCCAGGTTTCCACCGGTAGGCCGGCGATACCGGGGCTTTACCCCGAAAGCCCGAACTGGCGGGGGAAACCCGGGGTTTCCGCAGGGTCATCGCGGCGCGCCGGGCCTATTCTTGGGCCTCAGCCGTCCATGTGCCCGCCATGCCCCTGAACCCACCCCCTACCTCCCTGGATCCCCAGGACTGGGCCGCCCTGCGCGCCCAGGGCCACGCCATGCTGGACGACATGTTCGGCTACCTGGAGACCTTGCGCGAGCGCCCGGTGTGGCAGCCCATCCCGGCGGAGGTACGCGGCTCCTTCCAGGACCCGCTGCCCCAGGCGCCCACGCCGATTGCCGAGGCGCATGCCCGCTTCATGCACGACGTGCTGCCCTATGCCGTGGGCAACGCCCACCCGCGTTTCATGGGCTGGGTGCACGGCGGCGGCACCCCGGTCGGCATGCTGGCCGAGATGGTGGCCGCCGGCCTCAATGCCAACCTGGGCGGCCGCGACCAGATGCCGCTGGAGGTGGAGCGCCAGGTTGTCGCCTGGATGCGCGAGCTCTTCGGTTTCCCCGCCACGGCCAGCGGCCTGTTCGTCACCGGCTCGTCCATGGCCAACCTGGTCGGCCTGCTGGTGGCGCGCACCGCCGCGCTGGGCGAGGCGTCGCGCCGCAGCGGCGTGGCCGCCACCGGCGTGCAGCTGGTGGCCTACACCTCGGCCGATGCGCATGGCTGCATCGCCCAGGCCATGGCCATCGCCGGCCTCGGCACCGACGCCCTGCGCCGCGTGCCGGTGGACGGCCAGCGCCGCATGGACGTGGGCTCGCTGGCCCGCATGATGGCGGCCGACAAGGCCCGGGGCCTGGTGCCCTTCCTGGTGGCCGGCACGGCCGGCACGGTCGATGCCGGCGCGGTGGACGACCTGGCCGCCATCGCCGCCGTGGCGCGCGAATTCGGCGCCTGGTTCCATGTGGACGGCGCCTACGGCGCGCTGGGCATGCTCTCGCCCGAGGTGGCGCCGCTGCTGGCCGGCATCGGCGAGGCCGACTCCATCGCACTCGATTTCCACAAGTGGGGCCAGGTGCCCTACGACGCCGGTTTCATCCTGGTGCGGCGCGAGGCCGACCAGCTGGCCGCCTTCTCGTCCCCCGCGGCCTACCTGGCGCGCCATCCGCGGGGCCTCGCGGCCTCGGCCCAGCCCTGGCCCTGCGACCTGGGGCCGGACCTGTCGCGCGGCTTCCGCGCGCTCAAGACCTGGTTCACCCTGGTGGTGCACGGCACCGACGCCATGGGCGCCGCCATCGCGCATTCCTGCGCCCTGGCGCGGCAGCTGGAGCAGCGGGTGCAGGCGCACCCCGAGCTGGAGATGCTGGCGCCGGTGGCGCTCAACATCGTCTGCTTCCGCTACCGCGCGCCGGATGCCAACGCCGTCAACGCCGAGATCGTGGCCGACCTGCACGAATCCGGCGTGGTCGTGCCCTCGGTCACCACGCTGGACGGCCGCACCGCCATCCGCGCGGCCATCGTCAACCACCGCACCACCGCGGCCGACATCGACGCCCTGGTCGAAGCCGCCGTGGCCTGCGGCCGGCGCCGCCTGGCGGCCGCCGGCCCCCATCCCTTTCGTCAGCCCCTTACGCCCAGCCCCCATGAAAGCCACCATGCTTGAAGACCGCCCCGCCCTCCAGCCGGAGGACAGCTCGCTGATGGGGCTGGCGCGGCTGATGACGCTGGCCTTCCAGGGCCAGGACCTGCGGCCGCTGGCCGGCCGGCTGATCGAGCGTGCCACGCTGGACGAGCAGGACGCCAACGCGCTGCTGGACCTCTCCACGGTGCTGATGCTGCAGGGCGCGCGTGAACTCGGCCTGGCGACCCAGGCCCAGGCGCTGCAGATGCAGCGTGTCTACCAGCTGCCGGCTCCGCCCTCGGCCGTCATCCGCCTGCTGGCGGTGATGGCGCCGGGCGACCTCATGACCAACACGCCGCTGGCCTTCATCGCCGAGGCTACGGGCATCGCGCTCAGCATGGTCTACCTGCTGCCGGGCGAGTCCCTGCCGGCGCCGGAGCAGCTGCCCGAGCACGACGTGCTGTTCATGGCCATTTCCGATTCCGAAACCACCCGCCCCACGCTGCTGCAGCTGGGCACCGAGCTGGCCCGCTGGCCGGTGCCGGTGTGCAACCAGCCCGACCGCATCGCCCGCACCTCGCGTGCCCAGGCCCATGCGTTGCTGGACGGGGCACCGGGCGTGCTCATGCCCCCGTCGGTGCGGGTGGCGCCGCCCACCGTGCAGGCGCTCGGCCGCGCCGAACTGCTGGTCGAGGCCGTGCTGCCCGGCGCCCGCTTCCCGCTCATCATCCGGCCGGTGGATTCGCATGCCGGCCACGGGCTGGCACGCATCGACGGCCCGGAGGCGCTGGAACCCTACATGGCACAGACGCCGGCCGACCGCTACTTCATGTCGCGTTTCATCGACTACAGCAGCGACGACGGCCTGTTCCGCAAGTACCGCGTGGTGCTCGTGGAGGGCAAGGCCTATGCCGCCCACATGGGCATCTCCTCGTACTGGATGATCCACTACCTCAACGCCGGCATGACCGACAGCCCGGCGAAGCGGGCCGAGGAAGCGCGCTTCATGGCCATGTTCGATCGCGAGGGCGGCTTCGGCCGGCGCCACGCGGCCGCGCTGTCGGCCGTGGCCGAGCGCTTCGGCCTGGACTACCTGGTGGTGGACTGCGCCGAGACGCGCGAGGGCGAGCTGCTGGTGTTCGAGGTCGACCCCGGCGCGGTGGTGCACTCCATGGACCCGGAAGACCTTTTCCCCTACAAGCGCCAGCACATGGACAAGATCTACAACGCCTTCCACGCGATGCTGGCCAGGGCGATGGTCACCCGCTGATCCCGAAGGGTCAGCGGTCAGTTGTCCACGCGCTGGTTCTGGAGTAATTCCAGCGGCGTCACCGGCGCGGCGTGGTTGCCCCAGGACTGGCGCACGTAGCTGAGCACGGCGGCGATGTCGTTGTCGTCCAGCACATGGCCGAAGGGCGGCATGCCGTAGGGGCGGGGGTTGCCGGCGGTGGCGGGCGGGAAACCGCCGCCGCGCACGATGCGCACCAGGTTCGTGGTGGTTTCCATGGTCACGGCGCGGTTGCCGGCCAGGGCCGGGTAGGCACCGGGCGCACCTTCGCCGGCGGGGCCGTGGCAGCTGGCGCAGTGCTGCTCGTAGAGCTTGCCGCCGCGCGCCAGCACCCGTTCCGGGGCATCGGGGGCCGGGCGGTCCGCCGCCTTGGGCACCTGCGGCAGGGCCTGCAAATACTCCGCCACGGCGTTCAGGTCCTCGCCGCTCCAGTGCTGGGTACTGCCGTACACCACCTCGGCCATGGGGCCCAGCACCGAGGCGCCCGGGGCCTGGCCGGTCTGCAGCAGCTGCACCACGCGCGCCCGGTCCCAGTGGGCCACGCCCGCTTCTTCCGGTGCCACCAGCGAAGGGGCGTACCAGCCCTGCGAGGGGATGGTGCCGCCGGCCAGCTCCAGCCGGCTGCCGATGCCGCCCAGCGCGTTGCGGCTGCTGTGGCATTCGATGCAGTGGCCCAGGCCCTGCGCCAGGTAGGCGCCACGGTTCCAGGCGGGCGTGCGGGCCATGTCGGCCGCGCCCGGGGCTGCGTCGGCGCGGAAATACAGGGCGCGCCACACCGCCAGCGCCACCTGGCTGTCGTAGGGAAAACGCAGCTCGTGCGGCCGGTTGGCCTGCTGTACCGGTGGCAGGCTGCGCAGGTAGGCGTACAGCGCGTCGGCGTCCTCCCGCGTCACATGGGTGTAGCTGGCGTAGGGGAACACCGGGTTGAGCAGGTGGCCGTCCTTCGAGCGGCCGTTGTGCAGCGCGCGCCAGAAATGCGCCGCCGACCAGCCGCCCAGGCCGGTGGCCGCATCGGGCGTGAGGTTGCTGGTGTAGACGGTGCCGAAGGGCGTGGGCAGGGCCCGCCCGCCGGCATAGGCCGCGCCGCCGGCGGCGGTGTGGCAGCCGGCGCAGTTGCCGACCTGGGCGAGGTAGCGGCCCCGGTCGATCTGCTGCGCGTCGGCAGCGCCTGAGGGGGTGGCCGCAGCATCGTCGATGCGGTCCTCGCCGCGCAGGTTGAGGGCCACGGTGGCCGCGGCGAACAGGGCCAGCAACAGCACCAGAACGCGCAGCAGCAGGCGGGACGCGCGGGTACTCATGGTGCCACCCCGCCGCAGGTCAGGGGCAGGGGCGCGGTGCGGGTGGTCGCCGGCATGCCGTTGTTGGGTACCGGCTGGGAGGCCAGCCAGCCCGACAGCACGGTGATGTCTTCCGGCGCAAGGCGTTCGGCCACCGCGTGCATGCAGTCGGGCGCGGCCGCCTTGCGCTGGCCGGCGCGCCAGGCGCCGAGCTGGGCGTTGAGGTAGTCGCGCGGCAGACCCAGCAGCGCGGGCACCGAGGGCGCCACGCCGGTCAGCGCCTCGCCGTGGCAGGCGGCGCAGGCCGGTACCTTGCGGGCCGGGTCGCCGTGGCGCACCAGGGCCTCGCCGCGTGCCCGGGCGTCGGGCGGCAGGGGCTGCTCCGGCAGCACCGCATAGGGCGGGTGCTGGCCGGCGAACCAGTCCGCGATCTCCTGCAGGTAGGCGTCCGACAGGTTGGTGAGCAGCGGGCTCATCAGGGCGTTGGTGCGGCGCCCGTCGCGGAAGTTGCGCAGCTGGTTGTAGAGGTAGCCGGCCGGCTTGCCGGCGATGCGTGGGAAGTAGCCGGCGTTGGTGGCGCGCCCCGCGTCGCCATGGCAGGCCAGGCAGGCGGCCACGCGCTGGGCCAGGGTGTCGGGCACGGTGAAGGGGTCGGCCGCCGCGGCCAGCAAAGGCAGCCAGGCCAGCGCCAGGCTGCAAAGCCAGCAGCGGAGGGAGTGGATGGACGCCATGGCCGTGCCCTTCAGGCGCCCGCGGCGAAATGTGCCAGCGCGACCAGGCCCACGACGATCAGCACGACCAGCACGAAGGCGATGATGACCAGGGCCAGCGGGTTGGCCTTCTCCAGCCGGTCGGTGGCATCGGCGCGCCGGCCGCCCATGCCGGCAAAACTCCAGAGGACGGCGCGCAGGTGGCGCAAGGCAGTGCTCATCATGGTCGTTCTTTCTACGTTCGTTGCCGCGACTATGCGCCCGGTGGCACGAAAAGAACAGAATCAGTTGCGCCCTAAAAAAGGCATATCAGATGGGTGCAAGGACAAAGCCCTGCCATTTGCCAGCAGCACAGTTTTCATGGGATAACCAAAAAGCAGATCAGAGACGCCCGCCCTCCCATTTCCCCGTGAAACGCTACGAAACCTTCGCCGCCGAGATCGCCGATTCCATCCGCGGCGGCCTCCTGCGCTCGGGCGACCGCCTGCCCTCGGTGCGCCAGGCCAGCAGCAGCCGGGGGGTAAGCCCTTCCACGGTATTCCAGGCGTATTACCTGCTGGAAGCCCAGGGGCTGATCCGGGCCCGTGAGCGCTCAGGCTACTTCGTGGCCGGCGGCGGCACGGCGCAGCTGCCCGAACCCGAGCCGGCCGTCCCCCAGCCCACCGCATCGCTGGAGCTGGACATCAGCGCCCGCATTTCCGAGGTGCTGGGTGCCAGCATGACACGGGACATGGTGCCCTTCGGTTCGGCCTTTCCCGGCCCCGAGCTGTTCCCGGTGGCGCGGCTGGCGCGCGCCATGGCGACGGCGGTGCAGCGCCTCGACCCCTGGGCCATGGTGGACGACCTGGGCCCGGGCAGCGCCCGCCTGCGCCGGCAGGTCGCGCTGCGCTATTTGGTGGACGGGCTGCATGTGCCGGCCGAGGACATCGTCATCACCAACGGCGCCCTGGAGGCGCTCAACCTGTGCCTGCAGGCGGTGGCGAAGCTGGGCGACGCGGTGCTGGTGGAGTCGCCCACCTTCTACGCCGCCCTGCAGTCGCTGGAACGCCTGGGCCTGCGCGCGGTGGAGGTGCCGACGCACCCGCGCGACGGCGTTTCGGTGGAGGCGGTGGCCGCCGCCATCGCACAGCACCGGCCGGCCGCCTGCTGGCTGATGACCAACTTCCAGAACCCCATGGGCGGGCTGGTACCCGACGCGCGCAAGCAGGCGCTGGTGGAGCTGCTGGGCCGCCACGGCATCCCGCTGGTGGAAGACGACGTGTACGGCGAGCTGTATTTCGGCGAGCGCCGGCCGGCGCCGGCCAAGGCTTTCGACACCCGTGGTCTGGTGCTGCACTGCTCGTCCTTCTCCAAGTGCCTGGCGCCCGGCTACCGCATCGGCTGGGCCGCGCCGGGCCGCTTCACCCAGGCGGTCACGCGGCTGAAACTCGCCACCTCGCTGGCCACCTGCGTGCCGGCCCAGGCCGCGCTGGCCACCTACCTGGAAGAGGGCGGCTACGACCGGCACCTGCGCAAGCTGCGCCTGCAACTGGCCCTGCAGCAGGCGCGTTTCGTCGATGCCGTCAGCCGCCATTTCCCGCCCGGCACGCGGGCCACCCGGCCGGCGGGCGGCTACTTCCTGTGGGTGGAACTGCCGCCGGGCGCCGATGCGCTGGCCATCCACCGGCAGGCGCTGTCGCTGGGCATCAGCGTGGCGCCGGGGCCCATCTTCTCGGCCAGCCGGGGGTTCCAGAACTGCCTGCGGCTGAACTACGGCCATGTGTGGAACGATGCGGCCGATGCCGCGTTGCGCACGCTGGGCAAGCTCGTCGCCAGCTATACGTAAGGCCCCCACGCTCGTCACTGCGTGTACTCGCTGCCCCCCGGGGGGGCCGTCGCCGCCTTGGGGCGGCCCGGCGGCGGCTGGCTCCGCCTAAGATGCGCCCATGCCCGACCGCGCCGCCGCCATCCACATCGACGAGGACATCACCTTCCGCCGCCTGGAGGTGCTGCTGGCCTTCCTGGACACCGGCAGCCTGGCGCGCGCGGCCGAGCGGCTGGACACCAGCACGGTGAGCGTGCACCGCGCCCTGCATGCGCTGGAGGAAGGCGCGCGCTGCGCCCTGTTCCGCCACGAAGGCCGCAACCTCATCCCCACCGAGGCGGCCCAGGTGCTGGCCGACGTGGCGCGCGAGGTGCTCGCCGCCATGGACGACGGCATCCGCGCCACCCGCAGCGCCGCGGGGTATGCCGACGGCCGCATCAAGCTCGGCTCCATGTACTCGCTCACCATCCAAGTGGTGCCCGAGATCATCATCGGTATCCGCCAGCGCCGGCCGAACGTGCAGGCCGAGCTGGTGCTCGGCTCCAATGCCGAGCTGCTGGCGCGCCTGCGCGAGGGCGCCATCGACGCGGCGCTGATGGCCGTGCCCGAGGCGCAGGCCGACATCCTCTCCATCCCGCTGCTGGAGGACGAGATGTGTTTCGCCGCGCCCCTCGGTTCGCGCTATGCCGAACTGCCGGCGGTGGACCTGCGAGCCTGTGCGCAGGAGAAGTTCGTCGCCCTGGCCGAAGGCTTCGCCACCCAGCGGGGCTTCCGGCAGGCCTTCGAGGTGGCGGGTTTCGTGCCCGAGATCACCATGCAGGTGGGCGACATCTTCTCGCTGGCCAACCTGGTGAGCGGGGGTGTCGGTTGCACCCTGCTGCCGGGCCGGGTGCGCAGCGTGTTCCAGGACAAGCTGCAGCTCATTCCCCTGGCGCCGGCCTACCGTACGCGGCAGACCATCGGCCTTTCCATGTTGCGGGCGCGCGAGCGCGATCCCAACCTGCTGGCCCTGGCGGCGGTCTGCCGCAAGGTGGTGCCGGCCCGCGCCGGCCTGCCGACGTTTACGCAAAACGGAACGGTGCCCGCCGCCGCTTGATTGATCGGCCATGGTCCCCCCGGTAACGTGGGACCATGGATGCCGACCACCGCTGGAACCTCCGCGCCGACAGCCGCGCCACCCGCCTGGCCCGTGCCGCACAGGCACTGGGCGGCCAGCTGCGTGGCAAGCAGGTGCCGGCGAGCGCCGTCACCGCCCTGCTCGAAGCCGTCATCGAACCCGGCGACCGGGTCTGCCTGGAAGGCAACAACCAGAAGCAGGCCGACTTCCTGGCCCAGGCCCTGGTGGGGGTGGACCCGCAGCGGGTGCACCACCTGCACATGGTGCAGTCGGTGCTGGCGCTGCCCGAGCACCTGGACATCTTCGAGCGGGGCATCGCCTCCCGGCTGGACTTCAGCTTTTCCGGCCCGCAGGGCGCACGCCTGGCGCAGATGGCCTCGGCCGGCCGCATCGCCATCGGCGCCATCCACACCTACCTGGAACTGTTCGCCCGCTACTTCGTGGACCTGACGCCCCAGGTGGCGCTGGTGGCGGCGCATGCGGCCGATGCCGAAGGCAACCTCTACACCGGCCCCAACACCGAGGACACGCCGGCCATCGTCGAGGCCACGGCCTTCTCCGGCGGCATCGTCATCGCCCAGGTGAACGAGCTGGTGGACGGTGCCAGCACCACGCTGCCGCGCATCGACATCCCGGCCGGCTGGGTCAGCTTCGTGGTGCAGGCGCCACGGCCCAACCTCATCGAGCCGCTGTTCACCCGCGACCCGGCGCAGATCAGCGAGATCCAGGTGCTCATGGCCATGATGGCCATCAGGGGCATCTACGCCGAATACGGCGTGCAGCGCCTCAACCACGGCATAGGCTTCGACACCGCGGCCATCGAGCTCCTGCTGCCCACCTACGGCGAGTCGCTCGGGCTGCGCGGCAGGATCTGCCAGCACTGGGCGCTTAACCCGCACCCGGCGCTGATCCCGGCGATCGAGGCCGGCTGGGTGAAGTCCATCCACTCCTTCGGTTCCGAGCTGGGCATGGAGGACTACATCCGCGCCCGCTCCGACGTGTTCTTCACCGGGCCGGACGGCAGCCTGCGCAGCAACCGCGCCTTCTCGCAGGCCGCGGGCCACTATGCCTGCGACCTGTTCATCGGCAGCACGCTGCAGATGGACCTGGACGGCAACAGCTCCACCGCCACCCTGGGCCGTATCGCCGGCTTCGGCGGCGCGCCCAACATGGGCGCCGATGCGCGCGGCCGGCGCCATGCCAGTCCGGCCTGGCTCAAGGCGGGGCAGGAGGCCCGCCAGGGACGGACGGGCGCCGCGGGCACGCCGCGCGGCCAGAAGCTGGTGGTGCAGATGGTCGAGACCTTCCGCGAGCACATGCAGCCGGCCTTCGTGGAACGGCTCGACGCCTGGACGCTGGCCGAGCAGGCGAAGATGGAGCTGCCGCCCATCATGGTCTACGGCGACGACGTGACGCACATCCTCACCGAGGAGGGCATCGCCAACCTGCTGCTGTGCCGCAGCGATGCCGAGCGCGAGCAGGCCATCCGGGGCGTGGCGGGCTACACCGAAGTGGGCCTGAAACGCGACCGCGCAAAGGTGGAGGAGCTGCGCGCGCGCGGCATCATCCGCCGCCCGCAGGACCTGGGCATCGACCCGCGCCAGGCCACCCGCAACCTGCTGGCCGCGCGCAGCATGCGCGACCTGGTGCGCGCCTCCGGTGGGCTGTACCAGCCGCCGAAGCGCTTCCGCAACTGGTGACATCGGGCCCGACCACATGAGCACTTCTCCCGGACTCGAAACCCTGGACTTCCATTTCACCGGCCGCCGGCCGGCCGGCGACTTCGCGCCGGTGCTGGTCGGCGTAGTCGGCTCGGGCAACCTGGAGGTGCTGCTGGAGCCTGCGCCCGGCGACGGCTGCACGGTGCGCATCGACACCTCGGCGCGCGGGTTCGGTCCCATCTGGCAGGCGGTGCTGGACGACTTCCACGCACGCCACCCGCTGGCCGGGGTGCGCATTTCCATCCACGACATGGGCGCCACCCCCGCCGTGGTCGGTTTGCGCCTGGACCAGGCGGTGGCGGAGATCACGGCATGACCACCAATACCCCCACCATCAGCTACGCCGAGTGCAGCGCGCGCGAGCGGCTGGCGCTGCTGCTGGATGCCGGCAGCTTCCATGAATGGCTGCCGCCGGCCGCGCGGGTGACCAGCCCGCACCTGGGCCAGCTGGGCGTGCCCGTGGCCTTTGACGACGGCGTGGCGATCGGCCGCGCCACGCTGGGCGGCCGCCCGGTCTTCGTCGCGGCGCAGGAGGGCGGTTTCATGGGTGGCGGCGTGGGCGAGGTGCATGGCGCCAAGCTCACCGGCCTGCTGCGGCGCGCGCTGCGCGACCGGCCGCAGGCCGTGCTGCTGCTGGCCGAGTCCGGTGGCGTGCGGCTGCACGAGGCCAATGCGGGGCTGATCGCCGTGTCCGAGGTCATGCGCGCGCTGCTCGACGTCCGCGCGGCCGGCATCCCGGTGCTGGTGCTGATCGGCGGAGCCAACGGCTGCTTCGGCGGCATGGGCATCGTGGCCCGCTGTGCCGACTGGGTGGTGATGAGCGACACGGGCCGGTTGGCCATGTCCGGCCCCGAGGTCATCGAGGCCTCGCACGGCGTGGAGGAATTCGACGCCCGCGACCGCGCCATGGTGTGGCGCACCACCGGCGGCAAGCACCGCTGGCTCACCGGCGACTGCGACCGGCTGGTGGAGGACGACGTGGCCGCCTTCCGCGCCACGGCCCTCGACCTGCTGGCCCGCCCGGATGCCGCGCGCCCGGCCACGGCCGAGGCGCTGGAAGCCGAGCATGCCCTGCTGTCCGCGCGGCTGGCCGCCGTGCCGGAGGCGACCTTCAACGACGGCGTGGAAGACGATGCCGTACGGCTCTGGCGCGGCCTCGGCATCGCCGATCCGGCCCGGGTGCCGGACCTGGACGCGGGTGCCGTACGCGCCCTGCTGCCGGGGCGCGCCGCCTGAGAGTGGACATAAAAAGATTCCCACAACGACAACGGAGACACGTCCCATGGCCCTCGATACCACCCGGCGCGCCCTGCTGCGCGCCACTGCCGCCGGCACCGCCCTCGCGATGGCGGGAGCGCAGGCCCAGTCCGCCTGGCCGTCCAAGCCGGTCACGCTCATCGTGCCCTTCCCGGCCGGCGGTGGCACCGATGCCTTCGCCCGGCCGCTATCGGCCCAGTTCGCCCGGCAGACCGGCAAGCAGCTGGTCATCGACAACCGGGGTGGCGCCGGCGGCACGCTGGGCGCCACCATCGCCGCGCGGGCGCAGCCCGATGGGTACACCCTGTTCATGGGTGCCATCCACCATGCCATCGCGCCCTCGGTGTACCCCAAGCTGGACTACGACCTGGAACGCGACTTCGTGCCGCTGGCGCTGCTGGCCGAAGTGCCGCAGGTGCTGGTGGTGAACCCGCGCCG
>FTCD01000493.1_pt1 | contig 12796 bp, 3 predicted proteins | sample 1639501 | NCBI WGS metagenome assembly FTCD01 (sample SAMEA3914864, study PRJEB12502) | metagenome | biome: forest; material: soil | place: USA | collected 2012-03-12 | depth 0.3 m
ATCGCCGGCACACAGCCTCTTGAGCCCAATGCGGACTTCTCCGCCACCATGGTCGCGGGAGTGGACAAGTACCTGCTGCGGAAAATCGAGGAATCCAAGGCTACCCGCCATCCCGACCGCGAGCGGCTGCGCACCATCCTCGGCGCCATCGACCCCCGCCTGCCCATCAAGCCCCTGGAGCTGGTAGGCGACACCCAGGACTCCGCGCTGCTGGCGGAGAACGAGAAGGGCCGCATTTATCGCGTGCGCTGGCCGGTGTTCGAGGGGGTGTATGGCGAGGGCATTCTCGTGCAGCCCAAGGGGCCGCCGCAAGCCCGTGTCGTTTACCTGCCCGATGCCGACACCCTGCCCGAGTTCATGGCCGGCATTCAAAAAGGCCATCCCGACCCCTCCCTCATCAACAGCGGCTGCGAGATCGTCATCCCCACCCTGATCAACCGCAGCGATGAGTTTAGCGGTGTCGAGCGCTTCGGCGTGAAGACCAACGTTCCGCACCGCGAGTGGATCTACCGCCAGTCCTTCGTGCTCGGCCGCCACATCATCGGCTACGAGGTGCAGAAGGTGTTGTCGCTCATCGACCTGTTTGCCAGCGAGCCGGGCAAGGCCCCCATCCTTGTCGCCGGCCTCGGCGAGGGCGGTATGCTGGCCTTTTATGCCGGGGCGCTCGATACACGGATCGACTCCGTCTATCTCTGGGGCTGCTTCGGCCCGCGCGAAAATGTGTGGGAGGAACCCATCTACCGCAATGTCTTCGGCCTGCTGAAGGACTTCGGCGACGCCGAGGTCGCCTCTCTCATCGCGCCGCGCCGGCTCGGCGTGCATCACCTTGGCTTTCCCAATGTGAAAGGCCCGGTCGAATCCAAAGACAAAGGCGTGCGTAACTTTGCCGCGCCCGGCCATATTGTGAAACCCACTGCGGAAGCCGCCAAGGCGGAGGTCGAGCGCGCTCGCAAGATCGTCGGCGGCAATGGGGACTGGGTTCAGTTTTACGATATGAACAACGGCGCCAGCGACGTCGTCAGCTTCCTTCTCCCCGGCCAGTCCAAGGCTATTCTCAAGGGCATGGATTCCGCCGCCGAAGTGAAGCTGGGCGAACGCGACTTCACCGCCGGCAACAAGGTGCGGCAGCGGCGCCAGGTGCGCGAGCTGGAGACCTTCAGCCAGCGCCTGCTCTTCACCACCGAGGAGGAGCGCAACACCACCTTCTGGAAACCCCTGCCGCTCGCCGACTACGAGAAGCACATCGCCGCCGAGCGCGAGCGCTTCTGGAACGATGTCATCGGCCGGCTGCCTGATCCCGACGTGCCCGCCAATCCACGCAGCCGCCTCATCAGCGAAACGGACAAGGTGGCCATCTATGAGGTGACGCTCGATGTCTGGCAGGATGTCTTCGCCTGGGGCTGGCTGTGCCTGCCCAAGGACATCAAGCCCGGCGAGCACCGCCCCGTCGTCGTCTGCCAGCACGGCCTGGAAGGCCTGCCCGAGGATGCCGTCTCCGTGGATGAAAAGGCCGCTGGCTGGCACTTCTACCATGGCTTTGCCCAGAAGCTCGCCGAGCAGGGCTTCGTCACCTTCGCGCCGCACAATCTCTATCGTGGCCACGATGCTTTCCGCACCCTGCAGCGCAAGCTCAACCCTCTGGGCAAGAGCCTGTTCAGCGTCATCATCCCCCAGCACCAGCGCATCACCGGCTGGCTCAAGCAGCAGCCCTTTGTGGATCCTGCGCGCATCGGTTTCTACGGCCTCAGCTACGGCGGCAAATCCGCCATGCGCATCCCCGCCGTGGACACAGATTACTGCCTGTCCATCTGCTCCGGCGACTTTAACGAATGGGTGCGCAAATGCGTGAGCACCGACATGCCCATGAGCTACGTCTTCACCCACGAGTACGAGATCTGGGAATGGAATCTCGGCCGCACCTTCAACTACGCCGAGATGGCCGCCCTCATCGCTCCCCGCCCCTTCATGGTCGAGCGCGGTCACAACGACGGTGTCGGCCTGGATGAGTGGGTCAGCTACGAGTACGCCAAGGTGCGCCGCCTCTACGACAAGCTGGGCATCGGCGACCGCACCACGATTGAGTACTTCGAAGGCCCACACACCGTCCACGGCGTGGGCACTTACGAGTTTCTTCACCAGAAGCTGGGGTGGAAGTGAAGGGTGAGGGCCCAAACAAAGAAGCGGCGTCCGACCGGAGCGGGGCCTTGTGAAGGTGCCGGGCTCGCCTTAGCCTGCTCTCTATCACTCTCATGGCAGGCCGTCACCCTCTTCCCATCCTTGTTTCCGATGCTGGCCCCACCGTTCTTCTCGAACGCGTGCCGCTTGCAGGCGGTTCTGGAGCAAGCGCTTATGATGAAAAGTGGCTGCAAGAGCTTCTCTACAAGCACCCCCAGGCATTGCCGGTTGCGGAAATTAACCCGTCCTTCAACGGGCTGATTCCCATCTGCCGTGAGATGCTGACTCCGGCCGGCCCTGTCGATGTTTTGTATGCGACAGCCGAAGGAAGAATTGCGGTCCTCGAAGCCAAGCTATGGCGCAATCCAGAGGCACGGCGCAAAGTCGTTGGCCAAATCCTCGACTATGCCAAAGAGTTGAGCCACTGGACCTACGAAACACTCAATGCAGCGGTCCTTGCCGCCCGCCGTCGCGATCAAGGCACGGCGCGTTCATTGTTCGAAGTGGTCAGCGAGAAGCATCCCGAACTCGACGAAGCGCAGTTCATCGACGCCATTTCGCGGAGCCTTCGGCTGGGCGACCTGCTGCTGGTCATTGCGGGCGATGGCATTCGGGAAAACGTGGGTGCCATCACGAGCTTCATCGAGGATCACGGAACCTTGCATTTTACCTTTGGTCTTGTGGAGATGGCAATCTTCCGCATGCCCGATGGGAAGCATCTCGTCCAACCTCGAGTTCTGGCCCACTCAGAAGTCATCCGTCGCATCGTTGTCGAAGTGCGTGGCAGCCAGATTGAAGAGGCGGGGGCTGAAGCATCTGACGATGCCGACGATTCGGGGCCCAGGCCGGATCTTGAGAAAAGGAGGCAGCGGTACGCAGCATTCTGGACCGAGTTGCTGCAGACCTATCCACTGGACGACGCTAATCAACCGGTTCGTCCACCAGCAATTGGAACCAATCAATTCTATTCCATGCCTGATGGCTCAGGCGGCCGCGTCAGTGCTTTCCTTGCCTTGGCGGAAGAGCGCGCCGGAGTTTATCTTCATTTTGGCAGAACCCCCGTTGCAGACCGCATTTATGCGGCCCTCTTTGAGGATCGCGCGGAACTCGACAAGTCGATTGGGACAGACGATGCCCTCGAGTGGAAGATGCCTGGCGCCGACTGGCAGGGCGTCATTATCCGCCGAGAATTTGGCCCTGACATTCTCACCAAAAGACGTTCTGAAACGCAGCAATGGCTGGGTGACAGAGTGAATCGATTTGTCAGCATTTTTCGTCCCCGCATAGAGTCGTTGCTTCGAGAGGAATGATGTCCTCGCAACCGTTGGCTGCCGGTGAAGTACTGAACTGGTGGAGCACTGTATCAGCCTGACTGCCCGGCCTAAAATGCGCATGAGAATCAACTCGTTCGTGCGAGCTTCCCTCAATGGCAAACATCGTCGTGGTCAATGGTGAGCAGTACTGGCAGGATTATCTTCCCGGCCACGAAGTGTATTTCCGCCGCCTGCAAACCAGCCGCTGGCTGCTGGAGAAAGGCCGCCTGTTTGTACGCGATGCTTCGGGCGCGTTGCGTGTGGATGCGGTGCTGTGGCGCCTTGGGGCGGTGAAGCCTTCCAATCAGCACCGGGCCGTGCTGGAACTGATCCGGCTGGCCGGTATTCCCTGCGTGAATCCCGCACGCACCCTGCTGCGCGGCTATGATCGCCTGTCCATGATGGCGGAGTTGAAGGAGGCCGGGCTCACCGTCGTGCCGCCTGTCATCGGGGTTGGCGAGCATGTGCTGGAGGGTGTCGAACCCGGCTTTCCTGCGGTGGTCAAGGTCGGCAATTTCCACGGCGGTGCCGGCAAGGCGCTGGTGCGCGATTCTGAAGCCTGGTCCGATGTGAAAGACATGGCCTTCATCACCGATGATTACATCACGGTCGAAGATTATGTGCCCTATGTGCGCGACATCCGCTGCCTCGCCGTCGGCGGCCGGATGTGGGCCATGTCACGCCGCGGCGCGCGGTGGAAGGCGAACATGGACACGGTGCACTTCGATCTGATCGACGTCCCTGAACCCCTCGCCCGCCAGACCGCCACCGCCATGTCCCACCTGAAGGCCGACATCCTGGGCCTCGATTTCCTCGAAGCGCCGGACGGCTCCTTTGTCCTGCTCGAAAGCAACGACATTCCCGGCCTCTCCGGCTTTCCCGATGAAACCCGGCAGGCGCTTGCGGCCATTGTCAGACGGAAGGTCGAAACGGTGGCGGACTAAAGAAGAGCGGGGGCAGCTGGATTGCGCACACCTGACTAATCAACCCGCCCACAAATTCCGGTCGAGCGTTCGATAGTTCACCGCTTCAAAGAGACCATCAGCATCAATGTGCTCCCGGCCTTTGAGGTCCGCAAGCGTGCGGGCCACCTTCAAGATCCGGTCATGGGCACGGGCTGAGAAAGTCATCACGCCCATCGCGTGATCCATGATGGCGCTGCCTTCAGCGTCCAGGCCGCAGTGTTTCTTGATCAGCCGCGGTGTCATGGCGCTGTTGGTGTGGATGCCCTTGAGCCCTTTGAAGCGCTCCGCCTGGATGGCACGTGCCGCTTCGACCCTGGCACGAATGGCCGCGGAAGGCTCTCAGCGCACGGCACAGTCCAGACAGTCGGCATTTTCATGGGACGAGGCAAGGCTTCTTTCCCGCGCGGCACCCCTCTGGAAACAGCCAATGCCCCTTTGATTTTTCGCTGAAGGGCTGGCCTCTAGGGAGCGGCATCCAGGATGACCTGGCCGCTGAGCTGGGGGGAGGTGGTGAGGGTTTGGCCGGGCTGGGGAAGCTGTGGGACAAGGAAGCAGCCGGAGGCCTGGAAGGTGTTGCCGAGCCGGACAATCATCCCTTGATAAGCCACGGTCCGGGACAGTGCAGGGATGGGATTGCTGATGGTGAAAGCGCCGGAGAACTGGCCCAGCGGCGTGGTGGCAAGACTGAAAGTGGCCCTGGCCGGATTGGACACGCTGCCGGCGGCAGGCATGGTGACGGCCTGCACCGCTCCGCTGTTGTTGCGGATGCTGAAGATGACAGGCGGCGCCTGGCCGGACAGCAGGCCGCCGGCATAGCAGCTCAGTCTTGCATTCAGGTTCCTGTTAGGCAGGCCCATCAGCACAGAACCGGCAGCGGGGGCGGCGTACTTGCCTCCAAGGACGGTGAGGTCCACCGGATCAAAGCCGGCGCGGTAAGCGTGATCGGCGGAGTTGGTAGCAGCGGAGCCTTTGCTCCAGCTCAGGGTTCCATCCAAGTGGTTGTTGATTGCATCGACGACGATGGCAGGAGCGCCGAGAATGGAGCCGAGATTGGCGGCGGAAGGGACGAACACCATCACCTGGCCGCTGGTACCGGTGAAGGTGGCGGCGGTGAAGGCAACGTTGTCGGCCGTGTGACCGGCGAAGGTGAGCGTGCCATTGTCGGCCACGGTGAAGGAGCCGAAGCCGGTGCCCTGGGGCAGGGACAGGTCACCAGTGGTGGCGGGATCCATTTCCAGCGCAAAAGTATAGTAGCCTTTGTAGGCCGTGGCCTTGCTGGTGGTGGTGTTCCAGGGGTTGCGGAAACCGCTGACAGCGGCGGTATCGCCGCTGACTGCATCGGTGAGCTGGCCGGTGAGACCGCCCGTGACGGGATCGAGGACAAAATCGAGCACCAGGGTGGACTTCCCAGCCCGGGCAAAGGGTATGTGGCCAGCGATGCTGGAGACAGCCGGCGTGGGACCGGTGGCATCGAGCGTGGTTGTCAGGAGGCCGGTGGTGCTGACGGTGAGGCCGTTGAGTGTGAGCTTGGCGGAAAAGCCACCGGCGACGGTGGGCGTGATGTCCAGCCGCGCACCGAGGTTGCCGGCCACGCCGGGCTGTCGCTCCACCAGGGCGGCAATGGGGCTGATAATCGTGGCAGGCAGGGGAAGGACGGTGAGCTTGCCGGTCACAGCCGCACTGATGCCGGCGGCGTTGGTGGCGGTGACGGTGAGTGTTTGGTTGGTCACGGCGGTGGTGGGGCGGCCGCTGATGAGGCCGCCTGCATCCACCGTCAGCCCTGCGGGCAGGCCGGAAACCTTGAAGCTTGCAGGCACCTTGGCCGGATCGCTGTCCACCATGATCTGGAAGGCATAAGCCCCGCCCACGACGCCAACAGGCAGGGTGCCGGGGGCTGCGACGACAGGCTTCACAGAGACGACGGAGAGCGTGTTGTCGCCGCTCACGGCGGTGAGGCCTGAGGTGGTGCTGGTGACGATGCAGGTGTAAATGCCATCATCGGCGGCGGAGAGCAGCTTGATCGTGAGCGACTTGGTGCCCGTGCCGTTGATACGGGCGGGCGCATCGGCCATGGGCGCGCCGTCCTTCATCCAGCGGTAGCTCAGCGCGCCGGGGCTGCTGGTATTGACGGTCATGGTGGCAGTAGCATTGGGCGCCAGGACCAGGGAGTGATCGGAGGCATCAATAACGCTGACCTGGGCGGTGTTGCTGGGGGTCGTGCCCGTGGGATTGGTGGCCTGCAACGAGTAGCTGCCCATCGAGGCAAGACTGGCGGCAGAGATGGTGTAGCTGGCGCTGGTGGCGCCGGCGATGGCCGCATTATTTTTCTTCCACTGATAGCCGAGTGGCGCACTGCCGGTCACCAACGGGCTGAAGACGACGGAGCCGCCCACGGTAGTGAAGATGGATGTTAGGGCAGGAATCTGCGGCGCCGTGTCGTCATCGGTGATGGTGAGCGTGTGCTCGCTGATGTCGCCCAGGGTGACGCCGCTGGTGGGCGTGCCCAGCGTGATGATGATTGTCTCATCGGATTCATGGATCGTGTCGTTGAGAATCTTGAGGTCCACCGTGGCCATGGCCTGGCCCTGCAGGAAGTTCAGCGTGGCCGGGGGTGCGGTGTAATCCGTGGTCGTGGCGGTGCCGGTGAAGGTGAGCGGAATGCCGAAGGCAGCGGGAGCGGGGGCGCTGAGCCGCACGGCCACGCTCACCGTGCCGGCGGATTCACTGACTGTCGAAGTCGAAGAGGTGAAGCTGACAGCAGGCGCCGGGGCGGCGCCCTGGGTGGTGAAGCTGAGGACCTGGCCGAGGCCCGTGCCGGCGGCATTGACAGCCACGGCCTGGAAGTAATAGGTGGTGCCGGCAGCCAGGTTGGAGATCAGGTCGGCCATGTCTGCAGGGGTGGTGCCGGAGCCGGCGTCTTGATCCGGCGTTTCATCGAAATCCCGCATGTCAGGATGGGTGGACCAGCGGAAATGGGCGGTGGTGGCCAGGCCGTTGGGATTGATGTCCGCCTCGGGAATGCCATGGGAGGCGTCGGCAAGGTGCACCGGGCCCGGAATCGAGGTGACGAGGGCCAGCGCCGGGCCCCGGGTCACGGCCACCGGCACGGGCGGCAGGGACAGGCTCCAGCAGTCGCTGTAATAACTGCTGCCGTTGACACCGCCGAAGAGCCAGAGGTTGCCCCTGGCATCAGGGAAGGCCATGGCGCCCTGGCGTGCGCCGGGCGTATTGGCGGTGCCGGGGACGCCCTGGGTGCCGTAGGCCCCGGCGACGCCTGAAGTGGCGGGTCCCTTCATCCATGTCCAGGTATTGGCGGCGGGCTGGTAGCACCACACATCGCTGAGCAGGCCGCGGGTGCTGGTGGCGCTGCCAGTGCCGCCAAAGAGCCACAGTGCGCCGGTGGCATCTGTCCAGGCGCTGGCACCGCTGCGCGCGCCGGGATGACTGGTGGCGCCAGTGACCCCCAGGGAGCCATAGACACCAAAACCGCCGATGGTGCTGGCACCGCTGACCCAGGTCCACTGGTTGGCGGCGGCATCATAGCACCAGAGATCGTTCAGGCTGCCGGAAGCCGTGGTGGAGGCGAAGCCGGAGCCGCCGAAGAGCCACAGGCGGCCCTGTGCGTCCATCCATGAAACAGCGTCCGCACGCCCGCCGGGCTGGGTGCTGGAGGTCGCGCTGCCCATCACGCCATAGGTCCCGGGGCCCGTAGCGCCGGCCCGCAACTGGGTCCACTGAGCCGCACTGGAATCATAGCGCCAGAGGTCATTGAGCAGCCGTGGCGTGGTGCCCGAGGCCGGCAGGGCGCGGCCGCCGAAAAGCAGCAGCCGCCCGCTGCTGTCCATCCAGGTGACGGCGCCGCTGCGCGCCTCCGGCGCAGTGCCGCCCGTGACGACTGCGGCTGACTTGATGTTGGCACCAGCCACCCAGGTCCACAGAGAGGAGGAGGGATCGAATTTCCACAGATCGCCAAGATAGCCGTTGCCGGTCGCAGTGCTGTCGCGGCCGGTGCCGCCGAAGAGCCACAGGCTGCCATTGAGATCTGTCCAGGTGGCCGCGCCCGTCCGTGCCCCTGGCAGGTTGGCGGCATTGGCGGTGCCCTGAAGGCCATAGCTGCCCGCCGTGTTGAGGCCGTTGCCGCCCGCCACCCAGGTCCACTCGCTCGTGCCCGTGTCGTAGCTCCACAGGTCATTGAGCGACCCTGGGCCGGTTGTTGCTCCATAGCCTGCGCCGCCGAACATCCAGTAATGGCCCAGCCCGTCGGACCAAGTGGCGGCATTCTGACGCGCGCCGGGCTGGTTGCCAGGCGCGGCACCGCCCAGCGTGACATAGGAGCCTCTGCCATTGGCCGTGCTGGCGCCGTCCATCCAGGTCCACTGAGGAGCGGAGGTGACAACCACGAGGGTTACCGTGGCGATGTTGGAATCTGCCTGCCCGTCGTTGGCCTTGCAGGTGAAGGAGTCGGTGCCGGTAAAGGCGGCCTCGGGCCGGTAATCATAGGTGCCGGTGTGGCTGAGGGTGAGAGTACCATGGGCGGGGCCGCTCACGACGGCAAGGGTGAGCGCATCGCCATCCGCGTCGGTCGCGGTCACGCTGCCGAGAATGCGGTTGCCCTGCGTGCCGGTGGCGGAGGCGTCTTGCATCACTGGCGCGTGGTTCACCGGATGCATCGTGATCACCACCGTGGCGATGTTGGAGTCTGCATAGCCGTCGTTGGCCTTGAAGGTAAAGCTGTCCGTGCCGCGGTAGCGCAGCGCCGGGTTGTAGCTGAATCCACCGTTGGCATTAAGTGTGAGCGTGCCGTGCGCGGCATTGGTAACAAGGGAGAAAGTGAGGGCCGTGCCCTGGGCATCGGTGGCCGCGGCCGTGCCGGTGATCACCGTGTCCTGGTCGCCGCCCACGGCGCCGTCGGTTGCCACCGGCGGGTTGTTAAACGCGGTGATCGTCGTCTGCACCGCAGCGGCGTTGAAGGCCGCATTGCCCGCCTGCGCGGCCTGGATGACGACGGTGCCAGGGCCGCTGAAGGTGAGACCGTTGCCGGTGATGCTGCCAGGCCCGCTGAGCACGGAGAAGAGCACAGGTGCGAGCCCTCGGTCTGAAGAAGCACCCAGGGTCACCGTGCTGGAATAGCTGGCGGTGGTGGGCAGGCCGGCGCTGAAGGTGAGGACCTGCGCGCCCTTCACCACGGTGAAGCTCTGGCTCACTGGCACCGCCGCCGCGTAGGTGCTATCACCGGACTGGGATGCCTGGATGGTGACGCTGCCGGGGCCGGAGAAGGCAACGCTGCCGCCTGCCAGGCTGGCAATGTCCGCACCGGCGGCGATGGCATAGCTTATTGCCAGGCCGCTGCTGCTTGTCGCGCCAAGCATGAGCGGCGTGCCGCAGGACTGCTGGGCGATGGCGGCGAAGGTGATGCTTTGCGGAACAAGGCCTGTGCCGCCCAGGCTGAGATCAAACCACGCGAGGGCACCCAGCGCGTTGCTGGCGATGTGCAGGCCGGCATTGCGGGCACCGGCGGCCTGCGGGGCAAAGGTGACGGCAAAGGTGGTGCTGGCTCCCGCGGCCACAGTGGTGCTGGTGAGGCTGGTGTCCACGGTGTAATCAGCCGTGCCGGCACCATCCACGGTGAAGGGCGTTGCCAGCACCAGGTCCGCGTTGCCGGGGTGCTGGATGGTGAAGGTGCGCGTCGTGCTGAGCCCCGTGGACACGCCGCCGAAAGCGACGCTGCCGCCATCCGCGAGCGCGGTGCCCACCAGCGTGCCATCATGCACCGAGATGGAGGGCGCGAGGGTGGTGAAGGTGAGGTCGTTGCCATTGGCCGTACCGCCCAGGCTGGTGGCGGTGACACGGAAGTGATAGGTGGTGCCAGGAATGAGGCCGGTGAGGGCGGCACTGAGCGGCAGGGCCGTGTACACGCCCTGCCGGGACAGTGTGATATTTGTTATCACACCATATCCAGCGTCAGGACCGCTCTGAAGCTGGGCGGCGGCGGCCAGGCCCTCCGGGTTCACGATGGCGTTGATCGTCGCCGTGGTGGTGGTCACCGCGGTGGCGGCAAGGGTGGTCACGGCCGGGGCGGTGAGGTTGACGTACTGCTGCGCCACATCCGAGGACTGCCAGTTGTCATCGCCGGGCTGGTACGCCACGAGGTTGATCGTGCCCGGACCGGTGACGGTGAGCTGGCCGCCGGCAACCGTGGCAGGGCCGGTGACGATGCAGGTGGCGGGCAGGCCGCTGGAAGTGGTGATGCCGAGCGGTACCGAAGCACCCACCGCGACCGAGCCCAGGGCGGGGAAGGAGAGGGTCTGCATGGCCCCAAGCGCGGGCAGCACCTGGCCCGGCACGAGCTGGTTGCGCCAGGCCCAGCCGGTCTGGCCGTAAGTGGCGTAGCCGAAGCCCCACAGCGTGCCGTCATTGGTGAAGGCCAGCGCGTGATTGCCACCGCCCGGCGCGACAGAGGTCCAGGCGGTGGAGGTTCCCACCTGTGTGGGTGCGTTGTAGAAAGAGCCGTAGGAGCCGCTGCCCAGCTCGCCTTCAAAGCCGTCGCCCCAGGTCCAGAGCGTGCCGTCGCTCTTCGTGGCCAGGGTGTGGAAGAAGCCGGTGGCTACGCTGGTCCAGCGGTTGTCCGTGCCGATCTGCACTGGCAGGCTGCGGTTGGTGGAGGTGCCATCGCCCAGCACCTCGTAGGCGTTGTAACCCCAGGCCCACAGCGTGCCGTTTTGCTTGATGGCCAGCACCTGGTCACTGCCTGCGCAGAACTTCGCCCAGTCGCTGTCGGTGCCGATGCGCACAGGGCTGCTATGGGCGGTGGTGGTGCCGTCGCCCAGCTCGCCGTACGTGTTGATGCCCCAGGCCCAGAGCGAGCCGTCGGCCTTCAATCCCAGCGAGAAATTGGTCACCCCGGCGGCGATGTCCGTCCAGGTCGTGTCCGTGCCCACCTGCACCGGGCTGAGGTGCGGCACGGTGTCGCCTGCGCCCACCTGGCCGCTGGTGTTGAAGCCCCAGGCCCAAAGCGTGCCGTCCGTCTTCAAGGCCAGCACATGCAGGTTGCCCACGCGCACCTTGGCCCAGTTCATGTCCGTGCCCACCTGCACCGGGCTGTTGCGCTGCAGGGTGGTGCCGTCGCCGATGGTGCCGTACGAATTGCTGCCCCAGGCCCAGAGCGTGCCGTCGGCGCGCACCGCCACGGTGTTGCTGTTGCCGGTGCCCACGGAGAGCCAGGTGGTGCCGGGGTTCACCTGCCACAGGTCCGGGTAGCTGGTGGAGATGGCAAATCCCTGGCCTAGCTGGCCGCTGGAGTTGTTGCCGCACTCCCACAAGGTGCCATCGGCGCGGATGAGGGTGGTGTGATACGCACCAGCCGAGGCCGCCGCGACAGGGCCGAAGGAGGGTGCCACCGGCAGCGGCGTGCGGGGTGCCAGGCCGCGCTGCTGGTTGTTGTCGAAGCCCCAGCTCCACACGCTGCCATCAGCGCGCAGGGCGGCACTGTTCTGCGCGGTGCCGGCGAGGTTCTGCCAGTTTGTCGCCACGCCCACCTGCTGGGGTGTGTTGCCGCGCACATTGTAGTCGATGAAGCCCTGGCCGAGCTGCCCCACCGCATTGAGCCCCCAGCTCCACAGCGTGCCATCGGTGCGGGTGGCGAGCACATGGGTGCTGCCGGCCTGCACCCGGTTCCAGTTCGTTGCCACGCCCACCTGGGCAGGCACAAAGCTCTGGGTCAGCGTGCCGTCGCCAAGCTGGCCGCTGCTGTTCTGGCCCCAGGTCCACAGGCTGCCATCGCTGCGCAGCGCGGCGGAGAAAGTCGCGCCTGCGGCCACGCTGCTCCAGGTGGTGAGCGTGCCCACCTGGGCCGGAGCAGTCCCGGTGGTGGTGGTGCCGTTGCCGAGCTGGCCGTTGCTGTTTACCCCCCAGGTCCACAGGGTCCCGTCCGTCTTCAGCGCAAGGGTGAAATCACCGCCTGCGGCGAGCGCGGTGGCGCCGGTGGACCAGGTGCTCAACGTGCCGATCTGGGTGGGTGAGGCGTAAGTGGTGGTGGCGGTGCTGCCCTGGCCTGCCTGGCCGTTCGCGTTGGCGCCCCAGGCCCATAGCGTGCCATCGGTCTTCACCGCCACGGTGTGGCTCGTGCCCGCGGCCACCGCGGCCCAGGTGGTGAGCGCGCCGATTTGCACCGGTGCGGTACGCGTCGTCGTGGTGCCGTCGCCCACCTGGCTGTTGGTGTTGGTGCCCCACGCCCACAGCGTTCCATCCGTCTTGACCCCCGCCGCGTGGCTGCCGCCCAGGGTCACGTACTTCCAGTTCGTGGCCGTACCCACCTGCACCGGCGTGGCACGGTTGGCAGTGCTG
>FTCD01000745.1_pt1 | contig 12522 bp, 8 predicted proteins | sample 1639501 | NCBI WGS metagenome assembly FTCD01 (sample SAMEA3914864, study PRJEB12502) | metagenome | biome: forest; material: soil | place: USA | collected 2012-03-12 | depth 0.3 m
CGGCGGCGGTGGTGGCGGCTACGGCGGCGGCGGTGGTGGTGGTTACGGCGGCGGTGGCGGCGGCCGTAGCGGCGGCGGTGGTGGTTATGGTGGCGGCGGCCGTGAAGGCGGCGGCGGCTACGGTGGCCGCGGCGGTGGTGGTGGTGGCGGTGATGGCGGCTTCCGCAGCCCCTACGGCTCCGGCCCGCGCGGCGGTGGCCGCAACGGCGGCGGCGGTGGTGGCGGCTACGGTGGTGGTGGCGGCGGCTACTGAGCCCTGCATGCTCCTCTGACAAGAAAAGGCCCTGCGGGGCCTTTTTTGTTGCCTGTGGCGGCGGGAAAGCCACCACATGCGGCCGCCGCGGCCTCAGGCGGCCGGTGTCCCGCCCCGCCGTTGCTTGCGCGCGCGCCCGGACAGCAGCTTGTCGAACAAGGGGTTGGGCAGCAGGCGCAGCAGCTTGGCCACCACCCCCATCTGCCAGGGAATGACACGGTAGCTGGTACCGGCGGCGATGGCGCGGAAGGCCTGGTCCGCGAAGGTCTCGGGCGCCATCAGGAAAGGCATGCCGTAGCGGTTGCCGCGGGTCAGCGGGGTGTCGATGTAGCCGGGGCACAGGGTCACCACCCGCACGCCGCTGCCGCGCAGCTCGCCGCGCAGGCTCTCGCAGTAGGCGATGACCCCGGCCTTGCTGGCGCAGTAGGCGCCATGGCCGGGCAGGCCGCGGATGCCCGCCACGCTGCCTATGCCCACCAGCCGGCCGCTGCCGCGGGTGGCCATGGCGGCGACGAAAGGATGGAAGGTGGCGGCCAGGCCCACGTTGTTGGTCGCCAGGGTCTGGGCCAGCACGTCGATGTCGGCGCGGTCCGCGGTGTCGATGCCGATGCTGATGCCGGCATTGGCGATGACCGCATCCGGCACGCCCTGGCGCGCCAGGCAGTCGCGGCCGGCGGCGACGATGCTGTCGGTATCGGCCACATCGGCGCCATAGATCTCGAAGCGCCCGGCCTCCAGCCCCTGCGCGGCGGCCCAGGCGGCGATCTCGCCGGTACGCCGCGCCACCAGGGCCAGGCGCCAGCCGGCGCGGTAGAAGCGTTGGGCCAGCGCCTGGCCGATGCCGCTGGACGCGCCGGTGATGAACACCAGCGGCGGCAGCGCGGTAGCGCCGGCAGACGTCACCGGGCGCCCGCCTTCTTCGGAGGTGTCTTCGGCGGTGTGGCCGGCGCTGCCGGCTGGGCTCCCTGCTGCCGCGGCATGATGGTGCCGTGCACCCGGCCCTTGAGGTTGGCGATCTGTACCTGGTTGTCGTAGTCCAGGCTGTCGGCGGTGAAACGGTCGTCGCCCCGGGTCAGCACCACCGGCTGGTTGGAGGTGACCCGCTCGGTGTTGGTGTAGGCATGCAGGAACTCGCCACGGAACTGCATGCGCGGCAGCATCTGGCCCGACTTGCCCAGGGTGGGCTCGCGGGTCACGATGGCGTTGCCAAACAGTTCCACCTCGGAGCCGTCGCCATTGCTCAGCGCCCGGTTGGCGGTGGACACCGTCAGGGCACCGCTCAGGCTGAAGGCGCGGATGCGTGGCTGGTCGATCTCCAGCGTATCGTTGTCTGGATAGTGCCGCCCTTCGACACCGAAGATCTCGCGCTTGAGCTTGCCCTTGTCGTCGAAGGTGCGCACCGCGAAGTCGCGCATGAAGTAGTCGGGCTCGTGGCGTTCGGGCTGCGGCGTGGCCGGCAGGCTGGGCGGCGGCGTGCTGCGCACCAGCCAGTAGCTGCCCAGGGCCAGCAGGCCCATCAGCAGCACCGGCAGGTAGATGGACAGGCGGTCCAGTACCAGGCGGAAGGCCCCCAGCGCCCGGCCGGCCTTGCGGCGTTCCACGCCCCCCGGGGCGGCGGCCACGGCCCCGCTCACCCGGCGAACTCCTGCAGCAGCGCGTCGTAGCGGCCGCTGGCGGCCAGCAGCAGGTCGCAGCATTCGCGTACCGCGCCCTGGCCGGCCGGCGCGGTGGTGATGTGGTGGGCCACCCCGCGCACCTCGGCATGCGCCCCGGCCGGGGCGCAGGCGAAGGCGGCGCGGCGCATCACCGGCAGGTCGGGCCAGTCGTCGCCCATGGCCGCCGCCTGGTGCCAGCCCAGGCCCAGGGTGGCCAGCACCGCCTCGGCGGCGGGCCGCTTGTCTTCGGTGCCGAAATAGGTGTGCACGATGCCCAGGGCCGACAGCCGCGCACGCAGCGGCCGCGAGTCGCGCCCGGTGATGATGGCCGGCATGATGCCGGCGCGCTGCAGCAGCTTGAGGCCATGGCCGTCGAGGGTGTTGAAGCGCTTGATCTGCTCGCCGCCCACACGCGGGTCGCCTTCGGGGTACTCCGCGTAGAACAGGCCGCCGTCGGTCAGCACGCCGTCCACGTCGAAGAAGGCCACCCGCACGTCCTGTGCACGCAGCAGCAGCTCGGGCGCCCAGTGCAGGGCGGGGGTGAGGGGAGGCAGGGTCATACCACTTTCCTCCGCATCAGTTCGCCAATCGTCACGATGCCCTGCAGCGTGCCTTCGGCATCGGCCACCAGCAGGCTGGTGATGCGGTGCTGCTCCATGCGGTCGGCGGCATCCACCGCCAGCGCATCGACAGCGATAGTCTGCGGCCCGCGGTGCATCACGTCCTGCGCGGCCAGCGGCCGCAGGTCGGCGCCGGTTTCCACCAGGCGGCGCAGGTCGCCATCGGTGAAGATGCCCAGTACGCGGCGCGCGTCATCCACCACCACCGCGGCGCCCAGGCCCTTGGCGCTCATGGTGCGCATGACGTCGGCGAACACGGTCCCGGGCGCCACCACGGGCAGGGCCTCGCCGGCCACCATGACGTCGGACACCAGGGTCAGCAGCTTGCGGCCCAGTGCGCCCCCGGGGTGGGAGCGCGCGAAATCCTCGGCGCGGAAACCGCGCGCGTCGAGCAGGGCCATGGCCAGCGCATCGCCCAGCGCCACCTGGGCGGTGGTGCTGGCCGTGGGCGCCAGCTGCAGCGGGCAGGCCTCCTTCTCCACCGCGCTGTCGAGCACGATGTCGGCATGTTTCGCCAGGGAGGAGCCGGCGCCGCCGGTCATGGCGATCAGCGGCGCGCCCAGGCGCCGCACCACCGGCAGGATGGCCGACAGCTCGGACGACTCGCCGCTGTTGGAGATGGCGATGACCACGTCCTCGGACGTGATCATGCCCAGGTCGCCATGGCTGGCCTCGGCCGGGTGCACGAACATGGCGGGGGTGCCGGTGGAGGCCAGGGTGGCGGCGATCTTGCGGCCGATGTGGCCGCTCTTGCCCATGCCCATGACCACCACCCGCCCACGGCAGGCCAGCAGGGTGCGCACCGCTTCGACGAAGCCGTCGCCCAGGCGGGCCTTGAGGCCCAGCACCGCCGCGGCCTCGATGTCCAGCGTCTCGCGGGCGAGGCGCAGGGCCTCGGCGGGATCGAAGCGGGCGGAAGCGGGCAGGGGCGCGGTCATCGGCGGATTCTACGAGGCCGGGAGAGCCACGGCGGCGGCCACGGCACCGCCCTTGCTAGCATCGGGGCATGTCATCCCTCGCGCTCACCCTCCTCTACCTGCTGGCAGCGGTGCTGGGCGTGGTCATCTTCCGCAGCCTGCGGCTGCCACCCATGCTGGGCTACCTGGCCGCCGGCGTGCTGATCGGGCCCCACGCCCTGGGCCTGGCCAACGACAGCGAGGGCATACGCCACCTGGGCGAATTCGGCGTGGTGTTCCTGATGTTCGTCATCGGGCTGGAATTCAGCCTGCCCAAGCTGCGCTCCATGGGGCGGCACGTGTTCGGCCTGGGCCTGGCGCAGGTGGCGATCACCATGGCGGTGGCCACCGGCGGCTCGCTGGCCGTGGCCTGGCTGCTGCCCGGCATCTGGACCATGGGCTGGCAGGCGGCGGTGGCCCTGTCGGGCGCGCTGGCCATGAGCAGCACGGCCATCGTGGTCAAGCTCATGGCCGAACGGCTGGAGCTGGAGAGCGAGCACGGCAAGCGGGTCATGGGCATCCTGCTGTTCCAGGATCTGGCCGTGGTGCCGCTGCTGGTGGTGGTGCCGGCCCTGGGTTCCGCGCCCGAGCAGCTGCTGCCCTCCATCGGCGTGGCCATGGCCAAGGCCGCGGCCCTGGTCACGCTGCTGCTGGTGGGCGGGCAGGCCGTGATGCGGCGCTGGCTCACCGTGGTGGCGCGGCGCCGCAGCGAGGAGCTGTTCATGCTGAACCTGCTGCTGATCGCCCTGGGCCTGGCCTGGCTGACCGAGCTGGCCGGCCTGAGCCTGGCGCTGGGCGCCTTCATCGCCGGCATGCTGGTGTCGGAAACCGAGTTCAAGCACCAGGTGGAGACCGACATCCGGCCCTTCCACGACGTGCTGCTGGGCCTGTTCTTCATCACCATCGGCATGATGCTGGACTGGCATGTGCTGGTGGACCGGCCGCTGCTGGTGCTGGGCCTGCTGCTGGTGCCGCTGGCGCTGAAGCTGGTGCTGATCACCGCGCTGTCGTACTTCCTGGGCGGCACCGCCGGCGTGTCGCTGCGCACCGGCCTGTACCTGGCGCAGGCCGGCGAATTCGGCTTCGTGCTGCTGTCGCTGGCGCAGGACAACGGCCTGGTCGAGCCCAGCATGCTCAACCCGGTGCTGGCGGCCATGGTGCTGTCCATGCTGGCCACGCCCTTTATCATCCTCTACAGCAACCGGCTGGTGATGAAGCTGGTGGCCAGCGAATGGCTGCTGCAGTCGCTGCAGATGACCAGCATCGCCCGCAAGTCCATCAACGCCAACCGCCACGTCATCATCTGCGGCTACGGCCGCTGCGGGCAGAACCTGGCGCGCATGCTGGAGAGCGAATCCATTCCCTACATCGCGCTGGACCTGGACCCCGACCGGGTGCGCCTGGCGGCCGCCGCCGGCGACTCGGTGGTGTTCGGCGACGCCGTGCGGCTGCAGGCCCTGATGGCCGCCGGCCTGGCGCGCGCCAGCGCCGTGGTCATCACCTACCTGGACGTGCCCGGCGCCCTGAAGCTGCTGGCAGTGGCCCGCTCCCACGCGCCCCAGGTGCCGGTGATCGTGCGCACCCAGGACGACCACGACCTGGAGGCCCTGCAGCAGGCCGGCGCCACCGAGGTGGTGCCCGAGGCCATCGAAGGCTCGCTCATGCTCGCCAGCCATGCGCTGGCCCTGGTGGGCGTGCCCATGCGGCGCGTGATCCGCGTGGTGCAGGACCAGCGCGACGCACGCTACGACCTGCTGCGCGGCTACTTCCACGGTGCCGACGACGACAACGCCGAGGAACACGATACCGAGCGCCTGGGCCCTGTCACCCTGCCGGAAGGCGCGCTGGCCGTGGGCCGCAGCATCGGCGCCCTGGCGCTGCACACCGTGGGCGTGCGGGTGGTGGGGGTGCGCCGCGCCAACGGCCATACCGCGCCGCCGCAGGCCGACACGCTGGTGGAGGCGGGCGACACGCTGGTGCTCTCCGGCCGCCCCCACGCGCTGGAGACGGCGGAAGAGCTTCTAGCCCGGAAGCACTAGGGCCTCGACCGGCACCGGCCGACCGAACAGGTAGCCCTGGAAGCTCTCGCAGCCGTTGTCCAGCAGGTAGTCGCGCTGGCCGGTGGTTTCCACGCCTTCGGCCACCACCACCAGGCCGAAGCTGCTGGCCAGCTGGATGATGGTGCAGGCCACGGCCGCATCGTGCGGGTCGTTCAGGATGCCACGCACGAAAGACTGGTCGATCTTCAGCTGGTCGAAGGGCAGGCGCTTGAGGTAGCTGAGCGACGAATAGCCGGTGCCGAAGTCGTCCAGCGAGAAGGTGATGCCCTGGGTGCGCAGCGCCAGCATCTTGGCCACCGTGTCCTGCAGGTCGTGCAGCAGCAGGCTTTCGGTGATCTCGAGCTTGAGGCGGGCCGGGTTGGCGCCAGCCTCGTCCACCACCGCCAGCACCTGCTGCACGAACTGCGGATGGCGGAATTCGCGCGCGCTGACGTTGACGGCGATGGTCAGGTCTCGGGTGGCCGGGCTGCAGGCCCAGGTGGCGAGCTGGCGGCAGGCGGTGGACAGCACCTGCCGGCCCAGCGCCACGATCAGCCCGGTGCGCTCCGCCACGGGGATGAACTCCGCTGGCGAGCGCATGCCGCCGCCGCCCAGCGGCCAGCGCACCAGGGCCTCCACCCCGGTGGTGCGGCCGTTGCGGTCCACCACCGGCTGGTAGTACACGCACAGCGCCTCGCGGGCCAGCGCCTGGCGCAGGTCCGACTCCAGCCGCAGGCGGGCCATGGCGGCCTCCTGCATGCGGGGCTCGAAGAAGCAGTAGGTGTTGCGGCCGGCCTCCTTGGCCTCGTACATGGCCAGGTCGGTGCGCTTGAGCAGCTCGTCGGGCGGCACCTGGTGGTCGTTGAAGACCACGATGCCGATGCTGGGCGTGCTCACCAGCTCGCTGTCGTCCACCGTGTAGGCCTGGCCCAGGGTCTGCAGCACCGTCTGCGCCAGCGCCTCGGCCTGCAGGCGGGCCTCGCCCAGGGTGGGTGCCAGGCCCTCCAGCAGCACCATGAACTCGTCGCCGCCGAAACGCGCCACCGTGTCGTGCGGGCGCACGCAGTTGCGCAGCCGGCCCGCCACCTGCTGCAGCAGCCGGTCGCTGCCCTCGGGGCCCAGGGTGTCGTTGGCGTCCTTGAAGTTGTCCAGGTCCAGGAACAGCAGGGCCCCGCAGCGCTGCAGGCTCTGGCTGTCGGCCAGCGCACGCTGCAGGTGGTCCAGCAGCAGCCGGCGGTTGGGCAGGCCCGTCAGGTCGTCGATGAAGGCCAGCCACTCGTTGTGCGCCTCGGCCCGCTTGCGGGCGGTGATGCTGCGCGCCACGCCGCGGTAGCCCGTGAAATGCGGGCCGGCGAACACCGGCACGCCGCTGAGCGAGGCCCAGTAGGTCTCACCGTCCGGCCCCCGGAATTCGAGGTCGAGGTTGTGGAAGGACTGGTGCGACTCCAGCACGTTGCGGTGCTCGCGCCAGTGCGTTTCGGCCACGTTGATGGCCGGGAAATCCCACGGGTGCATGCCGGGGCGCAGCTGGTCGATCACTGGCCGGTTGCGCTCGGTGGCGTCCTCCACCTGGGTGAGGCGCAGCTGCGCGTCGGTCTCCCAGTACCAGTCGGAGGACAGTTGCGTGAGGTTGCGCCAGCGGCCCTCGCTTTCGCGCAGGCGCGACTCGGTGGCGATGCGCTGCTGCTCGGTGCGGCGTGCCAGCAGCAGCTGACCGGTGGTGTGCACCAGGGGGGCCAGCATGTCCAGCAGCTCGGCGCCGTAGCCGCCCGGCCGGTTGGCCAGGCCGATGTAGGCCAGGAGCTGGCCGCTGGAGCGCACCGGCACGCCGATGAAGCTGTCCAGCGCCGGGTGGTCGGGCGCCTGGTCGGTGGCGATGCCCGGCCCGGGTACGTTGGTGATGACCGGCTGGCCGGCCGCCAGGCCCGGCTCCAGCAGGCGCACCAGCCGGTAGGTGAAGGCCGGGTCTTCCAGGGCCTCGCGGGTGCGCCGCGCCCGCAGTGCCGCGTCCCACTCCAGGCGGGCGACCGCCCGGCAGGCCAGCGTGGGCAGGGCGGAAGGCGCCTCGCCGGGCTCCGCCTGCACCTCGGCGATGAAGCCATAGCCGCTGTCGCTCAGGGCAACGAAGTCCTGCAGCAGGCCGTCGAAGGCGGTTTCCGGCCCGCTGCTGGCCATGAACTCGCCCTGCGCCCGCGAGATCGCCTGCAGCAGGCGGTTCTGCACCGCCAGGCGGCGGTTGGCCGCGCTGCGCTGCAGGTCGTCGCGGCGGGCCAGCGCGGCGCGCTCGATCTGGGTCGGCAGGGCCAGTGCGTAGCGGTGCGGGGTGTCGTAGATCCAGTAGTCGACGAAACCCTGGCGCATGGCCCGCACGGCCACGACCTCCTCGCCGCTGGCCACGCCGATCAGCAGCGCGGCCTGGCCGGCGAAGTGGCGCAGGTCGAAGGCCGTGCCGTCGGGCAGGCGGTGGCGCACGGCCACCGCGTCGAAGGCCTGGGCCGCCAGCAGGGTCCGGGCCTCGGCCACCGAGGCCACCTGGCGCAGCTGCCAGCGGTGGTGCTGGCGCAGCGCCGCCTGGCCCACCCGGCCAGCCTGTTCAGGATCGCTTTCGACCAGTAGTACGGAATACGCCATTCGCCCTGTTGCGCCACGCGGACGCCTGTTCCTGCCACTTGCAGAAAATTACACGGGCAATTATGCGTCCCTCGGGAAATGCCCCCGGCGCTGCTGTAGCGCCCACGGAACGGTCAGGCAGCGTTCAGGTAGAGGCGACGCGGCGGCGGCGGTTGCCCATGCGCCGGGCCATGATGGCCCCCACCGCCATGGCCACGCCCAGCGCCAGCGCCGGCTGCCGGTGGCTCAGTTCGCTGAACCGTATGGACGACAGCGCCCACAGCCGGGCGACACTGGCCGCCTGCACGGTGGCGCCGCGCGGCGCGTGCGAGAAGAAGGCCCCTTCGCCGATGACCGAACCCGCGCCCACCATGGCCAGCCGCAGCTTGCCGGTGGAATCCTCCAGGTGCACGCTCAGCGTGCCGGTCTCGATGAAGTACATGGTGCGGTCTTCCGAGCCTTCGGTAAACAGCACCTGGCCCTGCGCCAGCGTGGTGGGCTGCAGGTAGGGCGCCAGGCCCTGCCACTGCTGCGTGTTGAAGTTGGTGACCACCGCATCGTCGCCCTGGCCCATTTGCACCGCGTCGATCAGCCCCTTGAGGCTGTGCGTCGTGGTGGTCATCTCGTTGGCGAAAAAGGGCGCGTGCATGGTGCTTACAACATAGCGCCACCTTGTGAGCTCTACAAGGGGCAGAACAGGCCGTTACATCGGCGCAACAAAGTGAGCTGTATCGCCGGTGCTGGATACAAGCAATAAAAAGGCCGACCGCCCTGGGTGGACGGCCGGCCTGCAGCAGGCGGAGCCGCTTACTTGATGGCGGCCAGGGCGCCGTTCAGCGTGGCGCTGGGGCGCATGGCGGCGCGCACCTTGGCTTCGTCGGTGAAGTAGTAGCCACCGATGTCCACCGGCTTGCCCTGGGCAGCCTTCAGTTCCTCGACGATTTTGGCTTCCGCGTCGGCCAGGGCCTTGGCCGGGCCGGCGAACTGGGCGGCCAGTTCCTTGTCTTCCGTCTGGGCGGCCAGGGCCTGCACCCAGTACAGGCCCAGGTAGAAGTGGCTGCCGCGGTTGTCCAGGCCGCCGACCTTGCGGGCGGGCGACTTGTCGTTGTCCAGGAACTTGCCGGTGGCTTCGTCCAGCGTCTTGGCCAGCAGCAGGGCCTTGGGGTTGTTGCTGTGGCGGCCCAGGTGTTCCAGCGAGGCGGCCAGGGCCATGAACTCGCCCAGCGAGTCCCAGCGCAGGAAACCTTCTTCCACGAACTGCTGCACGTGCTTGGGGGCGGAACCGCCGGCACCGGTCTCGAACATGCCGCCACCGGCCATCAGCGGCACGATGGACAGCATCTTGGCGCTGGTGCCCAGTTCCATGATGGGGAACAGGTCGGTCAGGTAGTCGCGCAGCACGTTGCCGGTGACGGAAATGGTGTCCTTGCCGGCGCGGATGCGTTCCATGGAGAACAGGCAGGCCTCGAGCGGCGCCATGATGCGCAGGTCCAGGCCGGACGTGTCGTGGTTCTTCAGGTAGGTGTTGACCTTGGCGATGATCTGCGCGTCGTGGGCGCGCTTTTCATTCAGCCAGAACACCGCCGGGGTGTTGCTGGCGCGGGCACGGTCCACGGCGAGCTTGACCCAGTCCTGGATCGGCGCGTCCTTGGTCTGGCACATGCGCCACAGGTCGCCCTCTTCCACCGCATGCTCCAGCAGCACCTTGCCGGCGGCATCGGTCACCTGCACCTTGCCGGCGGCCGGCACCTGGAAGGTCTTGTCGTGCGAGCCGTATTCCTCGGCCGCCTGGGCCATCAGGCCGACGTTGGGCACGGTGCCCATGGTGACGGGGTCGTAGGCGCCGTTCTTCTTGCAGTCGTCGATGGCGGCCTGGAAGATGCTGGCGTAGCTGCGGTCGGGGATGATGGCCTTGGTGTCCTGCAGGTTGCCGGCCGGGTTCCACATCTTGCCGGACTCGCGGATCATGGCGGGCATGGAGGCGTCCACGATGATGTCGCTGGGCACGTGCAGCACGGTGATGCCCTTGTCGGAGTTGACCATGGCCAGGTCCGGCAGGTCCTTGTAGGCCGCCTTGATGTCGGCCTCGATCTCGGCGGCCTTTTCGGCCGGCAGGCCCTTGAGCTTGGCGTACAGGTCGCCGATGCCGTTGTTGGGGTTGAAGCCGATCTGCTGCAGCGCGTCGGCATGCCTGGCGATCACGTCCTTGTAGAACACCGACACGCCGTGGCCGAAGATGATGGGATCGGAGATCTTCATCATGGTGGCCTTCAGGTGCAGCGAGAACAGCACGCCCTTGGCCTTGGCATCGGTGACCTGTGCCGCCAGGAAGGCGCGCAGCTTGTTCTTGCTCATGAACGAGGCGTCGATGATCTCGCCCACCTTGACGGGGGTCTTTTCCTTCAGCACGGTGGTGCTGCCGTCGGCCTTCACCAGCGTGATCTTGACGTCGCCGGCCTCGGCGATCAGGGCCGACTTCTCGCTACCGAAGAAGTCACCGTCTTCCATGTGGGCGACGTGCGACTTGGAGTCGGCCGACCAGGCGCCCATCTTGTGCGGGTGCTTGCAGGCGTAGTTCTTGATCGACAGCGGCGCGCGGCGGTCGGAATTGCCTTCACGCAGCACCGGGTTCACGGCGCTGCCCATGACCTTGGTGTAGCGGGCACGGACGTCCTTGTCCGTGTCGGTCTTCACCTCGTCCGGGTAGTTGGGCACGGCGAAGCCCTTGGCCTGCAGCTCGGCGATGGTGGACTTCATCTGCGGCACCGAGGCGCTGATGTTGGGCAGCTTGATGATGTTGGCTTCGGCGCTGGAAGAGGCCAGCTTGCCCAGCTCGGCCAGGGTGTCGGGGCGCTTCTGCTCGGCCGTCAGGTAGTCGGGGAACACGTCCAGCACGCGGCCGGCCAGGGAGATGTCGCGCGTCTCGACCGTGATGCCGGCCGACTGGGCGACGGCCTGCACGATGGGCAGCAGCGAACGGGTGGCAAGGGCGGGCGCTTCGTCGGTCAGGGTATAGATGATCTTGGACATGGGCTTGTCTAGGGCGTGGTCGGTGGGAAGAAGCGCCGCGGACGGGCGCGCGGGGAGCATTCTATTCCTATGTCATATAGAAGACCTGCCGGTTTTTTCCGCAGGCCGGGCGGCCTACTTGCCGATGCAGAAGCGCGAGAAGATCACGCCCAGCAGGTCGTCGGCGCCGAATGCGCCGGTGATGCGGTTCAACGCGTTCTGCGCCAGCCGCAGTTCCTCGGCCAGCAGGTCGAGCGCGCCGGCCTGGGCCGCCAGGTGGGCCGCCGCCTCCATGAGGTGGTCGTCTACCGCGCGCAGGGCCTCCAGGTGGCGCTCACGCGCCAGGTACAGGCCTTCGGGGGCGGACTGCCAGCCGGCAATCTCCAGCAGGCGGGTGCGCAGCCGGTCCAGGCCCTCGCCCGTCTTGGCGGAGAGGGTGATGCCGTCCGGCTGCAGGCGGGCGCCGGGCGGCAGGGCATCGTGCTTGTTCCACAGGTCCAGCACCGGCACGCCCTTTTCGGCCAGGATGCTGCCCAGGGCCTCGACGATCTCCACCTCCTGCGCGTCGTACTCCGGCTGGCCCTGGCGCGTCAGGTCGTGCAGGAAGAGCACCGCGTCGGCCGCGGCGATCTCGTTCCAGGCGCGCGCTATGCCGATCTTCTCCACCTCGTCGGCGCTGTCGCGCAGGCCGGCGGTGTCCACCACGTGCAGGGGCACGCCTTCGATCTGGATGGTCTGGCTCACCTTGTCGCGGGTGGTGCCGGCAATGGGGGTGACGATGGCCAGCTCCGCCCCCGCCAGCGCATTCAGCAGGGACGACTTGCCGGCATTGGGTTGCCCGGCGATGACCACGGTGATGCCCTCGCGCAGCAGCGCCCCCTGGCGCGCCCGCTGCAGCACCTGGGCCAGGCGGGCCTGCAGCCGCTCCAGCTGGCCGGCGGCGTCGGCCTTCTGCAGGAAGTCGATCTCCTCTTCCGGGAAGTCCAGCGTGGCCTCCACCAGCATGCGCAGGTGGATGAGGGCCTCGCGCAGGTCGGCGATCTCGGCCGAGAAGGCGCCGGCCAGCGAGCGGGCCGCGCTGCGCGCCGCCGCCTCGGTGCTGGCGTCTATCAGGTCGGCCACCGCCTCGGCCTGGGCCAGGTCCAGCTTGTCGTTGAGGAAGGCGCGCTCGGTGAACTCGCCCGGCCGCGCCAGCCGCAGCCCGGGCAGGCACAGCTGGCCGGTGGCCGGGTCGGCCTGGGCCGCCGCCGCCAGGCAGCGCGCCAGCAGCAGCTGCAGCACCACCGGGCCGCCGTGGCCCTGCAGCTCCAGCACATGCTCGCCGGTGTAGGAATGCGGTGCCGGAAAACGCAGCGCCAGCCCGCGGTCTATGGCCTGGCC
>FTCD01000169.1_pt1 | contig 12340 bp, 11 predicted proteins | sample 1639501 | NCBI WGS metagenome assembly FTCD01 (sample SAMEA3914864, study PRJEB12502) | metagenome | biome: forest; material: soil | place: USA | collected 2012-03-12 | depth 0.3 m
CACGCCGGCCGCCGGCGACGTGGTGATGGTGCAGGCCAACGATGCCAGCATCAACACCCCCTCGGCCGACCCGACGAAATGGCCGACCACCTATACCGCGACGCCGTCGTCGACGGTGGGCGGCCCGATCCTGACGACCGCCGGCAATGCCGACGCGCTGGCCAACCTGCGCGACAAGACCATGTACGACGGCTCGCCGATGTCCGACGGCTATGCCGGCCTGATCTCGGAGCTGGGCACCCGGGTGCAGAGCGCCAGCTACACGGCCAGCGTTTCGCAGTCCATCTCCAGCAGCCTGGACAGCAGCGTCTCGACCGTCAGCGGCGTGAACCTGGACGAGGAAGCCGCCAAGCTGCTGCAGTTCCAGCAGGCCTACCAGGCTTCGGCCAAGATGATCCAGGTCGCGCAGACGCTGTTCGACTCCGCCCTGCAGGCGCTGGGCGGCTGAGACGGCCCGATAGAGGAATCCGACCATGAGCACCCGCATCGGTACCGCCAGCGCCTACGCCACGGCCCTGTCCAACCTGTCCCAGCGGCAGTCCGACCTGGTGACGCTGCAGAGCCAGCTGACCTCCGGCAAGCGTGTCAACAAGGCCAGCGACGACCCGACCGCCGCCGCCGCGGCGGAGCGGGCCACCACCCGCATCGCCCGCATCGCCTCCGACCAGCGCGCGCTGGACTCCCAGCGCGACACCATGTCGACCGCCGAATCCACCCTGGGCGATGTCACCTCGGCCATGCAGAGCTTCCGCGAGCTGGTGGTGAGCGCCGGCAGCGGTACCCTGTCGGACTCCGACCGGGCCAGCATCGCCCAGCAGCTGACCAGCCTGCGCGACGAAATCTTTTCCTACGCCAACAAGACCGACAGCAACGGCGTGCCGCTGTTCGGCGGGCTGGGCAGCACCACCACGCCCTTCAGCAACACCTCCACCGTGGTGTTCCAGGGCCTGGGAGGCCAGCGCAACGGCAGCACCACCACCGTGGCGCCGACCATCGACGGCCAGGCTGCCTTCATGAACGTGCCCACCGGCAACGGTACCTTCACCGTGACCACCGGCGCCTCCAACACCGGCACCGCGTCGTCCGACGCAGGCACCGTCACCAACCCTTCGGCCGTGACGGGCGACAACTACAGCATCGCCTTCACGGTGGACCCGACCACCAACGCCACCACCTACACGGTGACCAACACCACCACCAGCACCGCGGTGGTGAGCAACCAGCCCTACAAGGACGGCCAGGCCATCGCCTTCGACGGCCTGTCGATGACCGTCAGTGGCACGCCCAAGGACACCGACACCCTCACGGTGGCACCCAGCCAGCGCAGCGACCTGTTCGCCACCATGGACCAGATCATCGGCAACATCAAGTCGGCCACCAGCGCCACCGGTTCGCTGCCGACGCAGATCGCCCAGTCGCTGTCGCAGATCGACTCGGGCATGGCCCGCGTTTCCGACGCCCGCGGCCTCGCCGGCGACGTGCTCAACCAGGTGGACCGCATCAGCAATGCCCAGAGCGCCCAGAGCACCCAGCTGGAGGCGCAGCGCTCCAGCAACGAAGACCTCGATATGATCCAGGCCGTATCGGACTTCTCCAACAAGCAGACGGCGTATTCGGCGGCGCTGAGCTCCTACGCGCAGATCCAGAAGCTCTCGCTGTTCAATTTCATCAACTGACGGTCCTTCGGGTAAATCCCGTACGGCCGCGGGTTCGCCGTTCACGCATGATCCTCGCATGACGGCCACTGTCCTCGACTGCATCACCCTAGGCTACCAGCCCCTGTGGAGCCGCCAGCGCGAACTGGCCGGCATCGGCCTGTACGCCCGCGCCATCCCTCGGCCGGAGGTCGACATCCCGGTCACCGCCCAGCACTTGCTGGACGTGCTGCGCGACATCCTGCCGCACGACGCGCCGCCGGTATTCCTGGTGCCGCAGTCGGCCGCGCTGCTGCTGGACCTGCTGGCCCATGTGCCGCCGCCCGAGCCGCCCCGCTCGGTGCGCGGACCGGTGTTCGCCACCAACACCTTCCTCGCCCCGACCCTGGTGGTCAGCGGTGAGCTGCTCGACAGTGCCGGCGGCGTGGCCGACGCGGTGCGCCGCGCGCACAAGCGCGGGCTGCAACTGGTGTGGCAGGGCAGCAGCGACCACCCGCCGGCCGACGAGATCAAGGGCTGCTTCTACCGCTTCTGGCTCAGCCTGCCGCCGCCCTGGGCTGCCGCCGCCCTGCAGGATGCGATCCGGCCGGTGCCGGCCGGCACCACGCCGCCCCCCGGCCGCCTGCCGGGCGGCCACATCTACGGCGGCATCGAGAGCCGCACGCTGATGGAATACTGCCTGGACCGCTGCAGCGCCCTCGCCGTGGCCGGCTGGCCGTCCGAGGACGTGGTCTACAGCCTGCGCCACAAGCCCATGCAGCCCTCCCACACCGTAGTGCTGGCCACCCTGAAGGCGCTGGAGGGCGACCGCTCGGCCGAGACGGTGGAGCGCATCCTGAGCGAGGACCCGATCCTGGCCTACCGCTTCCTGATCTATGCCAACTCGCCCGGCCTGGGCCTGCGCAGCGGCGTGGAGTCGGTGCGGCACGGCATGATGATGCTGGGCATCGACACACTCAAGTCCTGGCTAGCCGAGCAGCTGCCGCATGCCAGCAACGAGCCGGTGCTCAAGCCCATCAACGCCCTGCTGGTGATGCGTGCCCACCTCATGGACCACCTGCTCGACGCCGGCATCGAGGAAGCGCTGCGCCGCGAGGTCACCCTGTGCGGCCTGTTCTCGGGGCTGGACCTGCTGCTCAACGAGCACCTGAGCTCCATCCTGCAGCGCCTGCCGCTGTCGCACCGCATCTACGAGGCACTGGTGCAGCACACCGGCCCCTACGCCGCATGCGTGGAAGTGATGCTGGCACTGGAGTCGGGCGACACCGAGGCCATCCGCCGGCTGTGCGCGAAGCACGAGATGCCGCCGGGCGAGGTCAACCGCGCCCTGCTGCAGATGCTGGCCGGCCTGGAGATGCCGGAGGCCGGCTGAGACCAGCCGGCGACGCCGGGCGCGATCGGTCCGGCGGTCAGTCCAGCGAAATGTGTGCGGCCTTCACGATGGGCGCGTAGCGCCTGCGCTCCGTCTGGATGAAGGCCGTGAACGACTCCGGTGAAGACCCCACCGCCGGCTCGCCACCCTGCACCGCCGCGGCATCCTTCATCTCCTGCGAGCGCAGTGCCTTGGCAGTCTCGTCGGCAATCTTCTTCAGCACCTCGGGTGGCATGCCCCGGGGGCCGACCAGGCCGTACCAGGCCAGCGACTCGTAGCCCGGCACGCCCGCCTCGCTCACCGGCGGCACGTCGGGCAGCATGGCCATGCGGTGCCGCGACGACACCGCCAGCGCACGCATGCGGCCTCCCTGCAGGTAGGGCAGCGGCGGGCTGCTGATCATCAGGTCCACCGTACCGGTGGCCACGTCCAGCAGGGCCGGCGCACCGCCCTTGTACGGGATGTGGTTCATCTGGATGCCGGCCATGCTCGACAGCAGGGCCGCCGCCAGGTGCTGCGACGAGCCCTGGCCGCCGCTGGCGAAGTTGAGCGCCGGCGCGCCCGGCGTGCGGGCCCGCTCCAGCAGGCCCTTCAGGTCCTTGAAGGGTGAACCGGGCGGCACCAGCACCGCCTGCGGGTAGGTGGCCACCAGGCTGATGGGGCTGATGTCCTTGTCCGTGTCGTAAGGCAGCTTGCGGTAGAGCAGCGGGTTCACCGCATGGCCCATGGCCACCAGCTCCAGCGTGTAGCCGTCGGCCGGCGACTTGGCCAGCAGGTCGGTGCCGATCACGCCATTGGCGCCGGCCCGGTTGTCCGACACCACCGGCTGGCCCCAGGCCTCGGTGAAATGCTTGCCCAGGATGCGCGCCATCTGGTCGGTGGCCCCGCCAGCGGCAAACGGGATGATCATGCGGATCGGCTTGTCCGGGTATTCGGCCCGGACCTGTTGTCCCAGCAGCAACACGCCGGCCAACAGGCCAGCGGCGCCGCGCAGCGCGCGGTGGAGTTTCATCGGTTTGTCTCTCGTCTTGTTGTCGTATCCGTATTCGTACCCGTAGCCGCGCTGCCGGCCGCCCTATTGCACGTAGTAGCCCGAGGGCGTGCCCAGGATGGTGGTGCGCTCCAGGTGGCGGCGCTCGTTCTCGTCGTAGTCGCCCAGCGCCAGGTGCATGGTGCAGCGGTTGTCCCACATCAGGATGTCGTTGTCCTGCCAGACGTGGCGGTAGACGAACTGCGGGCGCGTGGCGTGCTGGTTCAGGTAGTCGAGGATGGGGCGGCTCTCGGCTTCGGTCATGTTGTCGAAGCGCTTGATCTTCTCGCCGATGTAGAGCGCCTTGCGGCCGGTCTCAGGGTGCACCCGGACCACTGGTTGGGCGATGGGCGGGTTGATCTTCACCACCTCGGCCATGCGGGTGGAAGTAGGGTCCGCCACCTTGCGGGTACCGCTGGCATGCACGCCGTGCAGGCCCTCGCAGAGCTGCTTCATGCCGGGCGACAGGGCCTCGTAGGCCAGGGTCATGTTGGCGAACATGGTGTCGCCACCCACCGGAGGCACCTTCACGCTGCGCAGCAGCGAGCCCATGGCCGGGTGCATGGTGTACGACATGTCCGAATGCCAGGTCTGGCCGGTGTACTTGGAGTCCGAGGGCTTGCCGTTGGCCTGCGGCTCGTTGGTCACCATCAGCAGTTCCGGGTAGTCGGGGTTGCGATCGCGCGGCAGGCTGTCGTGCCGGTCGAGGTCGCCGAAGCGGCCGCTGAAGGCGATGTGCTGCTCCCGGCTCACCTTCTGGTTGCGGAACAGCAGGATGCCGTGCTGCAGGAACGCCTGGCGGACCTGGGCCACCACGTCGTCCGAGACACCCGCGGCGATGTCGATGCCGAGCACCTCGGCACCCAGGGGGTAGGACAGGGGTTTGAATTCGAGCGGCATCGCGGTGTCTCCTTGGTATGGGCAGACTGTAGACACGTAGCAGGATTCCGTGAAATGAAAGTTTGCATCCATAGCATTGCCATTTGGCAATCAACCCCCTAGGGCTAACGCGCTGGACCGGCCTGCGGCCGCCGTGCCAAGATGCCGCTCCCGACTACAGGCAAACCCGACAAGGAACACCATGGACAACGAGACGAAACAGCGGCTGGTCGATGCGCTGGTGGAGGCCCGGCAGCAGAAACGCACGCTGGACGAGAAGGCCTGGGACGGCACCGTGCAGACGGAGCAGCAGGCCTATGCGGTGCAGGACGGCGTGGCCGCCCGCCTGGGCTGGTTCCGGTCCGGCCCGCCCATGCACTGGAAGACCGGTGCCACCCATGCCCCGATGCCGCCGGCCGGCGCGCGCAACAGCCCGGCGGACTATGCCGACACCCATTTCAACGCCCCCGGCATCGAAGCCGAGATCGCCCTGCGCCTGGGCAGCCCGGTGACCGCCGAGCAGGCCGCGAAGCTGACGCAGGAAAGCGCCACGGCCCTGGTCGACGCCATGACCGTCTCCATCGAGATCGTCGATTCGCGCTACACCGACCGCACCACGGCCCCTGCCCTGCTCAAGCTGGCCGACCAGCAGACCCATGGCGCCCTGGTGATGGGCTCCTGGGTGCCGTTCGCCGGGCGCGACTGGGCGGCCCAGCAGTGCGAGGTGCGCATCAGTGGCCAGGAGCCGGTAAACAAGACCGGCACCTGCCCCAAGGGCGACCCCACGAAGTCCCTGGTCGGCTGGCTGCAGCATGCCACCCGCCTGGGCACGCTGCCGGCCGGCGCGGTGGTCAGCACCGGCACCTGGTGCGGCGTGCTGCCGACCAAGGCGGGCGATACCGTCACCGTGACCTTCCCCGGTGTAGGCAGCGCCACCTGCAAGGTATAGGCAAGCCGCCGCGCGGCGCGCTCAGGCGTGCCGGCGCAGCATGTCGTCCCGGGCGCGCTGGAACTCGTCCCAGAACGCGGCCTCCTGCGTGGTGGCGAAGCTGATGCGCATCAGCGTGGAGGGTTGCCGGCTGGCGTGGAACAGCGCCCCCGGTGCCAGCAGCCAGCCGCCGTCCAGCATGCGCTGGGCCAGCAGGTCGGTGTCCACCCCGGTATCGACCCAGCCGAACAGGCCTGCGGGCTCCGCCACGAAGCGGCAGCCCGCCGCGCGCGCCAGCTTGACGCTGCGGCTGCGTGCCACGTCCAGCCGGGCGCGCACCCGCTCGGCATGGCGCCGCAACTGGCCCTGCTCGATGCACACGGCCAGCGCCTTTTCCATGAGCGAGGGTGTGGTCAGCGTGGCCAGCAGCTTGGTGTCCAGCAGGCGCTCCACCAGCGGCACCGGCGCCGCCAGGTAGCCCACGCGCCAGTTCGGCGCCAGGATCTTGGCGAAGCCGCCGACGTAGATGGTGCGCCGCAGGCCGTCCAGCGCCGTGAGCCTGGTGGCATGCTCGGGCGCGAGGTGGCTGTAGGTATCGTCCTCGACGATGTGGAAGTCGTGCTGCTGCGCCAGCTGCAGCACCCGGTGCGCGCTGCCCGGCGACAGGCAGTAGCCCGTGGGGTTGTGGAACACACTCACGCTCACGAACAGGCGTGGGGCATGGGTCTCGCAGTAGCGCGCCATCACCTCCAGGTCCGGCCCGTCGGGGTGGCGCGGCACCGGCAGCACCCGCATGCCCAGGGCCTCCAGCCGGGCGAATTCCACCGACCAGCCGGGCTCCTCCACCATCACCGGGTCACCGGCCTTGAGCAGGGTGCGGCTGACGATGTCCAGCGCATGGGTGGCGCCCACCGTGGTCATGATCTGCTCCACCGGCGCCGTGACCTGCAGCGCACCAAGGCGGTGGGACAGCAGGGCCCGCAGGCCGGCATCGCCCAGCGGCTCCCCGTAGATCAGTGCGCCCTGTGCCCAGGCGCTGCCGTTGACCACCTTGCGCACCGCCGCCGGCAGTGCCGGCAGGTCAATCCAGTCCGGCGGCAGCACACCCGACCCTGGCTGCGGCCGCGCCGTGGACTGGTGGAACATGCCGCGGATCAGCGCCGTGGCATGGATGCGCGAGCCCGGCGCCGGCAGGCCGGCATGGACCTGTGGGCGCGGCACGGCCTGCCGCTCGCCGGCCGGGGCGGCCCCTGCGGCCTTCTGCTGCGTGTCTCGCACGAAGAAGCCACGCTGGCGCCGCGCCTCCACCAGCCCCTGGGCCAGCAGCACGTCGTAGGCGGCGACCACCGTGTGCGGGCTGACGCCGTGCTGGCGCGCGCATTCGCGCACCGACGGCAGGCGCGCGCCGGGCACCAGCAGCTGGTCGCGGATACGCTCGGCAAAACGCCCGGCGAGCTGCTCGGTCAGGGTTAACGACGCGGTACGGGTGAGCATGGATGCGTTAGGGTGGTGGCACTGTGCCTGTGAAACTAGCAATACAGATTTTTTCTGTGTTGCCTTATCTGTATCGGTACTGTGATGGTCGACACTGTAAAGTACATCTCCCCGGGGGTGCAAGCCCGCCCCCTGCCCTTCTCTGAGGAACCTGCATGACCTGGACCCTGGCGGGCCGCACCCGCAAGATGACGTCGTCGGCCATCCGCGACCTGCTCAAGCTCACCGAACGCCCCGGCATCATCAGCTTCGCCGGCGGCCTGCCTTCGCCCAAGACCTTCCCGGTGGAAGCCTTCGCCGCCGCCTGCGACCGGGTGCTGTCGGTGGACGGCCAGGGTGCCCTGCAGTACGCCACGACCGAGGGCCTGCCGGCCCTGCGCGAGGCGGTGGCCGCCAGCCTGCCCTGGGCGGTGGACCCGGCCAACGTGCTCATCACCACCGGTTCGCAGCAGGGCCTGGACCTGGCAGCCAAGGTGCTGATCGATCCGGGCAGCCCCATACTGGTGGAAACGCCCACCTACCTGGGCGCGCTGCAGGCCTTCCAGCCCATGGAGCCGACCGTGGTGTCGGTGGCCAGCGACGACGGTGGCATCGACGTGGACGACTTCGCGGCGAAGTCCGCCGGCGCCCGCTTCGCCTACCTGCTGCCCAACTTCCAGAACCCCACCGGCCGCAGCATGGACGAAAGCCGGCGCGCCGCCCTGTCGGCCCAGGCCGCGCGCTGCGGCGTGCCGCTGCTGGAAGACAACCCCTACGGCGAACTGTGGTTCGACAGCGCGCCGGCCCTGCCGCTCACGGCGCGCGACCCCGAGAACTGCATCTACATGGGCTCCTTCTCCAAGGTGCTGGCGCCCGGCCTGCGCCTGGGCTTCGTGGTGGCGCCGCCGGCCATCCACCAGCGCCTCGTGATGGCCAAGCAGGCATCCGACCTGCACAGCCCCAGCTTCAACCAGCGCGTGGTGGCCGAGGTGCTGAAGGACGGTTTCCTGGACCGCCACGTGCCCACCATCCGCGCCCTGTACAAGGGCCAGCGCGATTCCATGCTGGCGGCGCTGGCGCGCGAGATGGACGGCCTGGGCGTGCAGTGGAACCGCCCTGCCGGCGGCATGTTCCTGTGGGCCCGCCTGCCCGAGGGCCTGTCGGCCACCGAGCTGCTGCCGCGCGCGGTGGAAAAGGGCGTGGCCTTCGTGCCCGGCGAGCCCTTCTATGCCGGCACCCCCGACCCGCGCACGCTGCGCCTGTCCTTCGTGACGGCCAGCCCCGAGCAGATCGACCGCGGCACCGCCGCCCTGGCCGCCGCCGTGCGCGAGGCGCTGGAGGCCCGCCCGGCCGCTGCCCGCTCAAGCGCCGCCGTCGCCGCCTGAGCCGCCCTGGCCGACCCGCCATGATCCATCTCTGGGGCCGCGTCACCTCCATCAACGTGCGCAAGGTGGTGTGGGCCATCCAGGAGCTGGGCCTGCCGGTGCAGCGCACCGATGCCGGCGGTGCCTTCGGCCTGGTGCACGAGCCCGGCTACCGCGCCCGCAACCCCAACGGGCTGGTGCCGCTGCTGAAGGACGATGCCGACGGCGTGGAGCTGTGGGAGTCCAACGTGGTGGTGCGCTACCTCTGCGCCCGCTACGGCGCCGGCGTGCTCTACCCCCTGGCCCTGCCGGCCCGCTTCGAGGCCGAGAAGTGGATGGACTGGCAGCAGACCACGCTGAACCCGGCCGGCCGCGACGCCTTCCTGCAGCTGGTCCGCACACCGCCCGAGCAGCGCGATGCCGAGCGCATCGCCGCCTCGATAGCCGCGACCGAGCGCCTGCTGGCCCTGCTGGACGACCACCTGGCGCGCCATGCCTTCCTGGGTGGCGACAGCTTCAGCATGGCCGACATCCCGGTGGGCTGCGAGGTACACTGCCGCTTCGGCCTGCCACTGCCCCGCCCGGCCTTCCCGCACCTGGACCGCTGGTACCAGGCGCTGTGCGAGCGCCCCGGCGCACGCGGCGTGCTGGACCAGCTGCTGTCCTGACCGCCTCTCCACCGCACCCGGTACACCCCATGCCCGCCCCGCAGCCCCGCGCCTTCCGCCAGCTCGACGTCTTCACCGCCCAGGCCGGCTACGGCAACCCGCTGGCCGTGGTGCTGGACGGCGCAGGCCTGGACGAGGACCAGATGCGCCGCTTCGCCGCCTGGACCAATCTCTCGGAAACCACCTTCGTGCTGCCGCCCACGCGGCCGGACTGCGACTACCGGGTGCGCATCTTCACCCCCGGCATGGAACTGCCCTTCGCCGGCCACCCCACGCTCGGTACCTGCCATGCCTGGCTGGCCGCTGGCGGCCAGCCGCGCCGCGGCGACATGGTGGTGCAGGAATGCGCCGCCGGTCCGGTGTTCATCCGGCGCGGCGAGCGCCTGGCCTTCGCCGCGCCGCCCATGAAGCGCAGCGCCCCGGCCCCCTCGCTGCTGGCCCAGGTAGCCCGCGCGCTCGGCCTGCGCCCGCAGGAGATCCGCGCCGCGCAGAGCCTGGACAACGGCCCCCAGTGGCTGGCCCTGGTGCTGGACAGCGCCAGCACCGTGCTGGCGCTGGCACCCGACCATGCGGCGCTGAAAAACCTCAACGCCAAGGTCGGCGTGGCGCACATCCCGGCCGGCCTCGCCGCCGGCGGCGATGCCGCGGCGGGCATGGTGACGGTGCGTGCCTTTGCGGCGCCGGCCGGCATCATCGAGGACCCGGTGACCGGCAGCCTCAACGCCAGCCTGGCGCAGTGGCTGATGGCCGATGGCCTGGCGCCGGAGCGCTACGTCGCCTCGCAGGGTGAATGCCTGGGCCGCGCCGGCCGCGTGCACGTGGCGCGGGATGCCGAAGGACAGGTCTGGGTCGGCGGCGACGTGGCCGACTGCATCAGCGGCAAAGCGCTGCTCTGAGGTGGCTCAGACCGCGGGCGTCCAGTCCGCCATGCGCTCGCCCAGGCGCACCGCACCGGTGGGCGCCCAGGCCGGGTTGAAGGCCAGCGGCCCCTGGGGGAACAGCATCACCACGGTGGAGCCCAGCAGGAAGCGGCCCATTTCCGCGCCCTGCTCCAGGGATACCGCGCCCTCGGTGTAGTCCCAGCGCCGGATGGCCTTGCCGCGCGGCGGGTTCACGGTGCCGTGCCATACCGTGGCCATGCTGCCCACGATGGTGGCGCCCACCAGCACCAGCACGAAGGGACCCTGCGGCCCGTCGAACACGCACACCACGCGCTCGTTGCGCGCGAACAGGCCGGGCACGCCACGCGCCGTGGCGGGGTTGACCGAGAACAGTTCGCCCGGCACATACACCATCTGCCGCAGCGCGCCCGCGCAGGGCATGTGGATGCGGTGGTAGTCGCGCGGGCTCAGGTACAGGGTGGCGAAATGGCCGTTGTCGAAACGCGCCGCCAGTTCCGCGTCACCACCCACCAGGGCGCGGGTGGAATAGCGGTGGCCCTTGGCCTGGAAGATCTGGTCCTGCGCGATGGCGCCGAACTGGCTGATGGCGCCGTCCACCGGGCACACCAGGCCGGCGTCGGCCAGCGGCCGGGCGCCCGGCTTCAGCGCCCGGGTAAAGAATTCGTTGAAGGTCGCGTAGTGCGCGATGTTGGAGTCCGCCGCCTCGGACATGTCGACCCCGTACTTGCGCACGAACCAGCGGATGATGCTGGTGGTGCGGTGGCCGCGCTCCCGGCCGGCCACCCAGCCGGCGAAGCGCGTGAGCGCCTGCTTGGGCAGGGCGTACTGGTGCAGGACGGGCAGGCGGTTGGGCAAGAAACTTGTCTCCGGAAACGGTCACCGATTCTATCGGTACCGTTTCCGCCCCCCGCTGTCGGCCTAGTACGTCTTGTACGGCAGGAACTTGCCTGACAGCACCACCTGCACGCGGTCGCCTTTTTCATGGGGCTCGCGCTGCATGTCCATGCTGAAGTCGATGGCACTCATGATGCCGTCGCCGAACTCCTCGTGGATGAGTTCCTTGATGGTGGTGCCGTACACACTCACGATCTCGTACCAGCGGTAGATCAGCGGGTCGGTGGGCACCGGCGTGGGCAGGGAGCCCTTGTAGGGCACGACCTGCAGCCACTTCTGGTCATCGGCACTCAGGTCGAAGATGCCGGCCAGGATGGCCGACTGTTCGGCGGTCAGGGTCATCTGGCCCAGGCAGGCGGCGGTAGTCCACTCCTTGGACAGGCCGACCTTCTCGGCCACGCTGGCCCAGGTGATGCCCTTGAGCACCTTGGCGGTGATGATTTTCTCGGTGACGTCGATACGGCTCATGGCGAGGCTCCTTGTAAAGGCGGGTGGGGAAACAAAGGGAAAGGGCGGGGGTCAGGCGGCGTGCGCCCGGCCGACCAGGAAGTCGACGATGTGGTTGCGCAGCGGGTAATAGCCGTCCAGGTGGTGCAGGCCGGCGCGGGTGCGCTCGCGGGGCAGCGGGTTGGCCACCACCTCGGCGTTGCCGCCCGGCCGGTAGCCGGCGGGCGTGTCGCCACCGTTGCGCATGAGCAGGATGCGGTCGGCCAGCAGGATGGCCTCGTCCACGTCGTGCGTGATCATGAACACGGTCTGCTGCGTCTGCCGCACGATGGCCATCAGCTCGTCCTGGATGGTGCCGCGCGTCAGCGCGTCCAGCGCGCCGAAAGGCTCGTCGAGCAGCAGCATCTTGGGCTGGATGGAGAAGGCCCGGGCGATGCCCACGCGCTGCTTCATACCACCGGAGAGCTGCGACGGCTTCTTGTCGATGGCATGCGACAGGCCGACCAGGGCCACGTATTTCTCCACATGGGCATCAACCTCCGCCGCCGGCATGCCGGGCCAGCGCGACTGCACCGCGAAGGCGATGTTGCGACGTACCGTGAGCCAGGGCATGAGCGCATGGCCCTGGAACACCACCCCCCGCTCCAGGCTGGGGCCGGCGACCTCGCGGCCGTCCATGAAGATGTGGCCGGCACTGGCCGTGTCCAGCCCGGCCAGCACGTTGAGGA
>FTCD01000446.1_pt1 | contig 12273 bp, 13 predicted proteins | sample 1639501 | NCBI WGS metagenome assembly FTCD01 (sample SAMEA3914864, study PRJEB12502) | metagenome | biome: forest; material: soil | place: USA | collected 2012-03-12 | depth 0.3 m
CGCACCGACTTCAACCGCTTCCTGGCCGCTGCCCCCTTTCCTGCGCGCCAGCGTGGGCTGGCATGCCGGCATGGCGACGGCGGCGCTGCTGGCCCCAGGGCTTGCAGGCTGGGCGCTGGGCGGCATCGTGCTGAACCACGCGGCCATTACTGCCGCCGGGTTGCTGCCGCGCAGCCGCCTGCTCGGCACCAACCTGACCCGGCTGCCCGAAGCCGCCACCGCACGCGGCGAACTGGCCCTGACCTTCGACGACGGGCCGGAACCGGCAGTGACGCCGCAGGTGCTGGACCTGCTCGATGCGGCAGGCCAGCGCGCCACCTTCTTCTGCATCGCCGACCGGGTGCTCCGCCACCCGGCGCTGGCCCGCGAGATCGTGGCCCGTGGCCATGCGCTGCAGAACCATACGGCGCGCCACCGCCACGATTTCGCCTTCCTGGGCCCGCGTGCCTATGCCGCCGAGATCGGCCGCGCCCAGGCCATCGTGCAGGACGTGACCGGCACTACGCCGACCTGCTTCCGCGCCCCGGCGGGCCTGCGCAACCCCTTCCTGGCGCCCGTGCTGCACCGCATGGGCCTGGTGCTCGTGAGCTGGACGCGCCGCGGCTTCGACACCCGCAGCCAGCCCGCCGCCGCGCTGCAGGCGAAGCTGGAGCGCCGGCTGGCGGCATGCGACATCCTGCTGCTGCATGACGGCCATGCCGGCCGCAGCCCGGACGGGCAGCCGCTGGTGCTGGCGGTGCTGCCCGGCCTGCTGGCGGCCTGTGCGGCTCGACAGTTGCGGAGCGTTACGCTGCCGCAGGCGCTATCGGCGCCAATCGGAACATGACGACACCTCCCGTTCCCATCACGGCCTATACCGCCACCACGGCCTTCGGCGCCGGCAATGGCCCCTTGCTCGCCGGCCTGCAGGCCGGCCGTACCGGGCTGGCGCTGCAACGCTTCGAGACCGCCGGCTTCGATGCCTGGCTGGGCATCGTCGAGGGCGTGGACGCGGTGCAATTGCCGCCCGGTCTCGCCGCCTGGGACTGCCGCAACAACCGGCTGGCCTGGATGGGCCTGCAGGCCGACGGTTTCGCCGCCCGCGTGGCCGCCGTGCGCGAGCGGGTGGGGGCGGAGCGGGTCGGTGTGTTCCTGGGCACCAGCACGTCCGGCATCCTGCAGACCGAGCAGGCCTACCGGCGCCGCGATCCGGCCACCGGCGCGCTGCCGGCCGATTTCCACTACGAGCAGACCCACAACACGGGCTCGGTCGGTGCCTTCGTGCAGGCCGCGCTGGGTCTGGCCGGGCCGTGCTCCGTGGTGTCCACCGCCTGTTCCTCCAGCGCCAAGGTGTTCGCCAGCGCGGCACGCATGCTGGCGCTGGGCCTGATCGACGCGGCCGTGGTGGGCGGGGTGGACAGCATGTGCCTGACCACCCTGTACGGCTTCCAGTCGCTGGAACTGGTGTCGCCCGAGATCTGCCGGCCCTGGGATGCCGGGCGCCGTGGCATTTCGCTGGGCGAGGCCGCCGCCTTTGCCCTGCTGGAGCGCGATGCCGTGGCGCCATCAGGCTGGCTGCGCGGTGCCGGCGAAACCAGCGACGGCCACCACATGAGCAGCCCGCACCCCGAAGGCGCCGGCGCGGCCGCGGCCATCCGCCTGGCGCTGGAGCAGGCCGGCCTGGCCCCGGCGCAGGTGGACTATCTCAACCTGCACGGCACCGCGACCCCCAGCAACGACGCGGCAGAAGACCGTGCCGTGGCCAGCGTGTTCGGCCCCGGTGGCGTGCGCTGCAGCTCCACCAAGGGCGCCACCGGCCACACCCTGGGTGCGGCGGGTGGCGTGGAGGCGGTGGTGTGCCTGCTGGCCTTGCAGCACGGCTTCGTGCCTGGCGGGGCCAACCTGCAGCAGGCCGATCCGGCCCTGGCCGCCCGCTACGTGGCCGGGCCGGCGCAGCCCGATGCCTCCTTGCGCACCGTGGCCAGCAACTCCTTCGGTTTCGGCGGCTCCAACGCCTGCCTCGTGCTGGGAGCCGCGGCATGAGCCCCCTGCAGGTTTTCGTACAGGGGCTGGGCGTGCTCGGTCCGGGCATGCCGGACTGGGCCGCGGCACAGGCAGCGCTGGCCTCGCCCCCGTCCTGGGGACCCCAGCCGGTGGCGTTGCCGCCGCCGGCGCGGCTGCCGGCGGCCGAGCGGCGCCGCAGCGGCGCCATCATCAAGCTCTCGCTGGCGGTGGCCGAGCAGGCCGTCGCCATGGCCGGGGTGGACCCGGCGGACCTGGCGACGGTATTCAGTTCGTCCAGCGGCGACGGCGCCAACTGCGACGCGCTGTGCCAGGTGCTGGCGGGCGCCGAGCGTGCCGTATCGCCGACCCGCTTCACCAACTCGGTCCACAACGCGCCGGCGGGCTACTGGCATATCGCCTGCGCCAGCCGCGCACCGTCCACCAGCCTGTGTGCCTTCGACGCCAGTTTCGGCGCCGGCCTGCTGGAGGCCGCGGCTCAGTGCGTTGCCTGGCAGCGGCCGGTGCTCCTGGTGAGTGTGGACCTGCCATACCCCGAGCCCCTGCATGGCACCCGGCCGGTGGCCGACACCTTCGGCGTGGCGTTGCTGTTGGCACCGCAGGCCGGTGCGCAAGGCAGGGCGCTGGCCTGGGCTACTGCGCCAGGCGAGGCGGCCGCTGCCACGCCTTGTTCCGATGATCGGCTCGAAGCCCTGCGCCTGGGCATTCCGGCTGCGCGCTCCCTGCCGCTGCTGGCCGCGTTGGCCGGGGCGGAGGGCGCGGACGTGACCCTGGGCATGGCGGGCGGCCTCGGCCTGCGGGGGGGCGTGGCACCGGCGGCCGCCCCCGTGGTTCCGGCAGCGGGCGCATGACGGCCATCGCCACCCTCGACCATGCCGGCATCGCGCGGCGTGTGCCGCACCGGGGCAGCATGTGCCTGCTGGACCGGCTGCAGCACTGGACCGCCACCGAAGTGCACTGCACCGCCACCAGCCATGGTGCGCCCGACCACCCCATGCGCACGGCCGGCGGCCTGCTGGCCCCTTGCGCCATCGAATACGCGGCGCAGGCCATGGCCCTGCACGGCGCGCTGGTGGCCGAGAGCGCGACGGGCGGCCATGGCGAGCCGGGCGCCGGCTACATTGCCAGCGTGCGCGGCGTACGCCTGCACGCCGCACGCCTGGATGACATACCAGGTCCCCTGCATGTGTTTGCCGAGCGCCTGTCCGGCGATGAGCGCCAGGTGCTGTACGCCTTCCGGCTGGCCGACGAAGCCGGTCGCGGCCTGGCCGAAGGCCGCGCCGTGGTCGTGCTGAACACCCCGCTGGCCGACCGGCCGGCGCAACAGGACAACAAGGAAGAGAAGCCCGCATGACAGACCTGCCCCTGGCCGGCAAACGTGCCCTGGTGACCGGCGCCAGCGGCGCGCTGGGCGCCGCCATCGCCCGGCGCCTGGCGATGGAGGGCGCCAGCCTGCTGCTGCACGGCAATTCCCGCCCCGACGTGCTGGAGGCGCTGGCGGCCGACATCCGGGCCGCTGGCGGCCAGGCGGAATGCCACGTCTTCGACATCCGCGACGACGCCGCCACGGCCGCCGCCTGCGAACGCATCAACGCCGCAGGCCCGGTGCAGGTGCTGGTGAACAACGCCGGGGTGCACGACGATGCGGTGCTGCCCGGCATGCGGGCCGAGCAGTGGCACAAGGTCATCGATGTATCGCTGAATGGCTTCTTCCGTGTCACCCAGCCCCTGTTGCTGCCCATGCTGCGCACGCGCTGGGGCCGCATCCTCAACATTTCCTCGGTGTCCTCGCTGGTGGGCAACCGCGGGCAGGTCAACTACGCGGCAGCCAAGGGTGCCCTCAACAGCGCGACCAAGGCCCTGTCGATGGAGGTGGCGGCGCGGGGGGTGACGGTGAATGCCATTGCGCCCGGTGTGATCGCCTCGCCCATGGCCGACAGCAGCTTCGACGCCGCCACCATCGAACGCCTGGTACCCGCAAAACGGGCAGGCTCGCCGGAAGAGGTGGCCGCGCTGGCGGCCTTTTTGGCCAGCCCCGATGCGGCCTACATCACCGGCCAGATCATTTCCATCAACGGCGGGATGTTCTGAACCGGAAGGCTCGGGACTGAAAGATTCAGGACTGGAAGGGCGGTAGCCGGTTCCGGCGCCGCGACAGCAGGTCCGGCAGCCGGACCAGGAAGCCCAGCATCAGCCGGAGGTGCATCCAGGTCAGCAGCACGTTGTCGCGCCCGTAGCGGAAGTGCGAGACGCCGCCCTCCTCGGCGCGCAGGTAGCGCACCGGGGCATCGATGTTCACCGGCTTGATGCCGCCCCAGGCCAGCCGCACCACGGCCTCGGTATCGAAGTCGAAGCGCCGCATCCAGTGCTGGTCTTCCATCACGGTGATCAGCGGGTCGATGGGGTAGATGCGGAAGCCGTAGAGCGAATCGCCTATGCCTGCGCCCAGCGTCTCCAGCTGCGTCCAGGCATTCGATACCCGCCGGCCGCGTACCCGCAGCAGGGGCGCGCTGGCATCGAACACCGGCCGGCCCAGCACCATGGTGGCCGGCCGCTGGATGGAGGTCCGCATGAACTCCTGGATCAGGTTGGCCGGGTGCTGGCCATCGGCATCCATCGCCAGTGCGTGGGTGAAGCCGGCCTGCCGCGCCAGCACCAGCCCGTGCAGCACGGCCGCGCCCTTGCCCTGGTTGCGGGGCAGCACGAACACCCGCAGGCCGGGCGTGCGGGCTGCCAGTTCCTGCAGGCGCTCGGCGGTGCCGTCGTTGCTGCCGTCCACCACCACCCAGACCGGGTTCCAGACCTCCAGCGCGGCGGCCACGGTACTGAATACCTGCTCGCCAGTGTTGTAGCTGGGAATCAGGACGAGGTGGGTGGAGGAGGGGAAGGCGGGCATGCAGGAGAGGGGCGGCCGCGGACGCCGGTACCCAGCTCCGCTGAAAAATAGTCTTCGAGTTCTTGCAGCAGCCCGGGGGCATCGTCCGATGGTGCGAAACGCCGGCCCAGGCGCAGCGTGTATACCATGGGCAGCGGCGGCAGCCGCCAGATCGGCCAGCCCTTGCGCAGGTAAGGGGAGTCGGTGTCGATGAAAACCGTCTGGATCGGTGCTGCGGCTTTCTTGGCGATCAGCGTCACCCCGGGCCGGAAGGGGTTGACCTGGTCGCCCACGCTGCGCGTCCCCTCGGGGAACACCACCAGCTGGCCGCCGTGGCGCAGGTCGTCCACTGCGCCGCGTACCAGGGTGTGGGGCGAGTCGTTGCGGATGTAGCGTGCCAGCCGGGCCCCTGCTGCCAGGAAGATGTTGCCCATGAGGTTGGCCTTCATGATGCAGGCGCTGCGCGGCAGGTGGGCTACCACCAGAAGTGCGTCGAGCATGCTGGGGTGGTTGGCCACCACGATCAGGCCGCGCTCTTCGCGCAGGGGCTCCAGACAGTCGGCCTCGATGCGCATGATGCCCAGTGCCCCGGCGGCGCGCCAGAAGGTGCCGTAGCCATGGGCGATGAAGGCGCGGCCCAGGCGCAGGCCGGTGGGGCGTGGCAGCACCGGGTAGAGCACGAAGGCGACCAGGTTCCAGGCCAGGGAGGCGAGGCCGAGCAACAGCAGCAGCACATACAGCAGGCCGGCACGGGCCAGCCGCAGGGAGAAGTGCCCCAGCCGCGTGCCGGCGCCCGTGCGTGCAGGGCCGTGTTCCCGCTCCAGGGAGGGCGCATGGGCGCCCCCGTTCGGGATGTCGTGCGACATCGGCTTCACTTGGCCGCCATGACGGTTTCGCCGCGCAGATTGCCCAGGTCGCGCACGTTGCGCCGGCGCTGCCGCCAGTGGGCGAAGCTGCGCCGGAAATTGGCGATGGAAATGGCGTAGTAGATGGCCTTGAGGATGCGGAGCGAACCCCAGATCGGCGTGTCGCCGTGGATGTCACCGGCCAGCATGGACATCAGCGCTTCCTTGACCCGGTAAGGGTTCTGTGGGTACAGGAAGAACTCGCGCATGGTCGGGTTGCTGACCCGGAAGATGAACCAGGAGAACTCGCGCGGTCCTACGCGCATGTATTTCTCGAAGCGGCGCATGGCGGCCGGCGCCTCGCGCGGCCGGTCCAGCGCGGTGGCCACCACCTCGGCGCCGGTGAAGGCGCTGTGCATGGCCAGGTACACGCCGGACGAGAACACCGGGTCGATGAAGGCGAAGGCATCGCCCAGCATCAGGAAGTGGTCGCCGCTGCAGCGGGTGCTGCTGTAGGAGTAGTTGCCGGTGGCGTGCACCACGTCGTCCACCAGGGTGGCGCCCTCCAGCCGCTTGGCCAGCTTGGGCGCCATGGCGATGGTATCGGCGAAGAAATCCTTGACCGGCTTGTCGCGCGACTTCAGGTAGTAGGGCCAGCAGACGGCGCCCACGCTGGTGGTGCCATCGGCCAGCGGAATGAACCAGAACCAGCCGTGGGCGAACCAGAAGATGGTGATGTGCCCCTCCATGCGCCCCGGCAGGCGCTCCGCCTCGCGGAAGTGGGCGAACAGGGCGGCGCTGTTGTGCTTGGGGTTCTTGCGCTTGGCGTCCAGCTTGTTGGCCAGCAGGGTGTCGCGGCCGGAGGCGTCGATCACGAAGCGGGTGCGCCATTGGCGGTGGGCGCCGTCGTGGAGTACGGCGCGCACCGTGGCGCCCTCGGCGTCGAACTCCACGTCCTGCACCCGGCAGCCTTCCAGGGTGCGGGCGCCCTGGGTGGCGGCATTGCGGAACAGGATCTCGTCCAGGTCGGAGCGCCGCACCTGCCAGGCATGGTCGAGCTTGCCGTCCCAGGACTCCGCGAAGTCGATCCGGCTGGGCTGCTCATGGTCCTGGGAGACGAATTCCACCCCCCATTTGGGCATGCCGATGGCTTCCACCTGCTGGAGTACACCGAGCTTCTCGAACAATTCCACGTTGGCCGGCAGCAGCGATTCGCCAATATGGAAACGCGGGTGGTGCGCCTTTTCGGCCAGCACCACGTCGCGGCCCTGCTGCGCCAGCAGGGCAGCCACCGTGGCCCCGGCCGGCCCGCCACCGATGACGAGCACATCGCATGTTTCGGAAACGGTGGCGGTGGAGGCCTCGGTTGTTGTCATGCGTTATTTCCTGCGGGAGGTACCGGGGGCCGGGCGGACCCGGGATCTGGGGAAATTATGCGCAGGAGAGGCGTACCGATTGGTAACAGCGTGCGCTTGAGCGATGTTGTCCCGCCACACCCGGGGGGCGGGTAAAATCAGCCGTTCACTCGGCACGAGAAAACTACAGAGAAAATACATGGCTGGACACAGCAAATGGGCCAACATCCAACACCGCAAGGGGCGCCAGGACGAGAAGCGCGGCAAGGTGTGGACCCGGGTCATCCGTGAAATCATGGTTGCCGCCCGCACCGGCGGAGGCGACATGAGCGCCAACCCGCGCCTGCGGCTGGCGGTGGACAAGGCCAAGGCGGCCAACATGCCGGCCGACACCGTCAAGCGCAATATCGACAAGGCCACCGGCAACCTCGAAGGCGTGAACTACGAGGAAATCCGCTACGAAGGCTACGGCATCGGTGGCGCGGCCATCATCGTCGACACCATGACCGACAACCACGTCCGCACGGTCGCGGAAGTGCGCCATGCCTTCAGCAAATACGGCGGCAACATGGGCACCACCGGCTCGGTGGCCTTCCAGTTCAAGCACGTGGGCCAGCTGGTGTTCGCCCCTGGCGCGGACGAGGACAAGCTCATGGAAGCCGCGCTCGAAGCGGGCGCGGAAGACGTCATCACCGACGACGACGGCACCATCGAGGTGCTGACCGCGGCGCCCGAGTTCGAGGCGGTGCGCAACGCGCTTGAAGCCGCCGGCTTCAAGCCCCAGATCCCCGAGGTGACGATGCGGGCCGAAAACACCATCGATCTTGCCGGCGAGGACGCCGAGAAAATGCAGAAGCTGCTCGATGTGCTGGAAGACCTGGACGATGTCCAGGAGGTCTTCCACAACACGGCGCTGGCCCTATGAAGGTACTTGTCATTGGCGGCGGTGGCCGCGAGCATGCGCTGGCCTGGAAACTCGCCAGCTCTCCCAAGGTCCAGAAGGTCTACGTGGCCCCCGGCAACGGTGGCACCGGGCGGGATCCGCGCTTCGAGAACGTGCCGATCACGGACGTGAAGGCGCTGCGCGAGTGGGCCGAGCGGGAAAAGATCGGCCTGGCCGTGGTCGGCCCCGAGGCGCCCCTGGCGGCCGGCGTGGTGGATGAGTTCCGCAACCACGGCCTCAAGGTCTTCGGCCCGACCCGGGCGGCGGCGCAGCTGGAAAGCTCCAAGGCCTTCTCCAAGGCCTTCATGCAGCGCCACGGCATCCCCACGGCGGAATACGAAACCTTCACCGATGCCGCCAAGGCGCATGCCTACGTGGACGCCAAGGGCGCGCCCATCGTGGTCAAGGCCGACGGCCTGGCAGCGGGCAAGGGCGTGGTCGTGGCCATGACCCTGGCCGAGGCGCACGAAGCCATCGACTTCATGCTCGAAGGCAACAAGTTCGGCGTGGTGCACAACGAGGGCGGCGCCCGCGTGGTCATCGAGGAGTTCCTGCAGGGCGAGGAAGCCAGTTTCATCGTGCTGTGCGACGGCCGCGACGTGGTCGCGCTGGCTACCAGCCAGGACCACAAGCGCCTGCAGGACGGCGACGAAGGCCCCAACACCGGCGGCATGGGTGCCTACTCGCCCGCACCGGTGGTCACGGCCGACGTGCACGCCCGCGCCATGCGCGAGATCATCCTGCCGACCATCCGCGGCATGGAGAAAGACGGCATTCCCTACAGCGGCTTCCTGTACGCCGGCCTCATGATCGATGCGCAGGGCCGGCCCAAGACGCTGGAATTCAACTGCCGCATGGGCGACCCGGAGACCCAGCCCATCATGATGCGGCTGAAAAGCGACCTGTCCGACGTGCTGCTGGCCGGCGCCGAAGGCCGCCTTGAGCAGGTCGAGCTGCAGTGGGACCGCCGCGTGGCCCTGGGTGTGGTCATGGCCGCGCACGGCTACCCGCTCGACCCGCGCAAGGGCGACACCATCAACGGCCTGCCGGCCGACGAGGACGAGGCCATGGTGTTCCATGCCGGCACGGTGCTGCAGGACGGCGTGGTCAAGACCTCCGGCGGGCGCGTGCTGTGTGTCACGGTGCTGGCCGACAACGTGAAGCAGGCGCAGCAGCGCGCCTACGACGTCGCCAGGCACATCCACTTCGACGGCGCCCAGTACCGCCGCGACATCGGCTTCAGAGCCATCAAGTGACCGCCGAGCACCATCCGGCGGAGGCGGTGCGGACCTACCTGCTCGGCTTGCAGCAGCGCATCGTTTCGGCGCTGGAGGAGGTGGAGGCGAAGGCCGGTGGCACGGCCGCCTTCGTCACCGATCCCTGGCGCAAGGCGCCGGGCGAGCCGCTGCAGGGTGACGGCGTGACCCGCATCATCGAGGGCGGGACGGTGTTCGAGCGGGCCGGGTGTGGTTTCTCGCACGTGCGGGGACCGAAATTGCCACCCTCGGCCACCGAGCACCGGCCGCAGCTGGCCGGCGCGCCGTTCGAGGCCATGGGCGTGTCGCTGGTGTTCCATCCGTGCAACCCCTACGTGCCCACCGTGCACATGAACGTGCGCATGATCTCCGCTGGCCATCCGGGCCAGGAGCCGGTGTGCTGGTTTGGCGGCGGCATGGACCTCACGCCGTACTACGGCTTCGAGGAGGATGCCCAGGGCTTCCACCGCGCCTGCCGCGATGCACTGGCCCCTTTCGGCGACGACAAGTACCCGCGCTTCAAGCAGTGGTGCGACGACTATTTCTTCCTGCGCCACCGCCAGGAAGCACGTGGCATCGGCGGCATCTTCTTCGACGACTTTGCCGAGCTGGGACCGGAGCGCGACCGTGCCCTGATGCAGGCCGTGGGCGATGCCTTCCTCGGTGCCTACCTGCCCATCGTGGAGCGCCGCCAGGCCATGCCCTGGGGCGAGCGCGAGCGCGAGTTCCAGCTCTACCGCCGGGGCCGCTACGTGGAATTCAACCTGGTGTGGGACCGGGGCACGCACTTCGGCCTGCAGTCGGGCGGACGTACCGAGTCCATCCTGCTGTCCATGCCGCCGCTGGCAGCCTGGAGCTACCGCCGTACGCCGGAGCCGGGCTCGCCCGAGGCCGCTCTGACCGAACATTTCCTGGTGCCGCGCGCATGGGCCTGACCGCACACAGTACCGAGCATCCGGGCCGCGTCGGCATTTTTGGTGGTGCCTTCGACCCGCCGCACCGCGCCCACGTGGCCCTGGCCCGCGCCGCCATGGAGGAGCTCCACCTGGAGCGCCTGCATGTGCTGCCCACCGGCCATGCCTGGCACAAGGCCCACGTGCTGTCCCCCGCGGCCGACCGCCTGGCCATGGTGCACATGGCCTTCGACGGCCTGCCCGGCGTGGTGGTGGACGAGCGGGAACTGCACCGGCCGGGACCTACCTACACCGCCGACACCCTGGCGGAAATGCGGCAGCAGTACCCGGGGGCCGACCTCTACCTGATGATGGGGGCCGACCAGGCCGCGGCGCTCACTGGCTGGCACCGCTGGGAAGAGGTTCTGCATTCTGCTATAATTTCAATAGCTGGCCGCCCCGCTGCGGTCAGTGCTGCCGCTGCGGCCGACCTGCAGGAGCGCCATGGCGCCAGGGTCGAACTGCTGCACCTGCCCGATATTCCCGTCAGTGCCACCGACATCCGTGCCCGCGTCGCAGCAGGGCAGGGGATCGACCATCTGGTCCCTGCGGGCGTTGCGCGCTATATTGACCTCCATCATCTTTACAAAACCCCCTGATGACCACCAGCAAGACGGAAACCGCCGCCAAGAAGGACGTACAGAAGCTCCAGCGCGCCATCGTGGATGGCCTGGAGGACGTGAAGGCGCAGGACATCCAGGTGTTCAACACCGAAAAGCTGTCGCCCCTCTTCGAGCGGGTGATCGTGGCATCGGGCACGTCCAACCGGCAGACCAAGGCGCTGGCCGCCAGCGTGCGTGACGCCGTGCGCGAGGCCGGTTTCGACAAGCCGCGCACCGAAGGCGAGGACAACGGCGAGTGGATCATCGTGGACTGCGGCGCTGCCGTGGCCCACATCATGCAGCCCGCCATCCGCACGTACTACCACCTGGAAGAAATCTGGGGCGAGACGCCGATACGGCTCAAGCTCGGTGCTCCCAAACCTGCCAAGCCGGCCAAGGCCGCCCCGGAAAAATCCGTGAGCGGCGCGGCGCGCAAGCCGGGCAAGGCCAGGACGGTTGCCGCCGAGGCTGCGAAGGCACCCGCCAAGGCGCCGGCAAAGGGCCGGGCGGCACCCGCCAAGTCGGCCACCGCGGCCAAGAAGACCCCGGCCAAGAGCCCGGCCACCAAGGCCAAGGTGAAGACCCTGGTGGTGCCTGCCACCTCCAAGGCCGCCGCCCGCAAGCCCTCGCCGGCGAAGAAGGCGGCCGCAGCCCCGGCGCGCAAGGCGCCCGCGAGGAAGAGCGCCCCGCGGGCCTGAGGGTCCCGGTGAAACTGTCGATCGTGGCCGTTGGCCAGCGGGTGCCGGCCTGGGCACAGACCGCGTACGACGACTATGCCAAGCGTTTCCCGCCCGAGCTGCGGGTCGAGCTCAAGGCCGTCAAGACCGAACCGCGCGGCTCCCGCACGCTGGAGTCGCTGTACGCCGCCGAGCGTGGCCGCATCGAGGCCGCCATACCGCGCGGCACCCGTACCGTGGTGCTGGACGAACGCGGCAAGTCACTCACCACGGTGGCGCTGGCGGCGCGTTTGCGCGAGTGGCAGCTCTCGGGTGACGACGTGGCCCTGGTGATCGGCGGGCCGGACGGGCTGGACCCCGCCTTCCGTGCCGCTGCGCAGGAGTCGATCCGGCTGTCCGACCTCACGCTGCCGCATGCCATGGTCCGGGTGCTGCTCATCGAGCAGCTCTACCGGGCCTGGTCGGTCAATGCCGGCCACCCCTACCACCGCGAATGAGCCTGCCCATGGCCGACCACCTCTACCTCGCCTCGCAGAGCCCGCGCCGCAGCCAGCTGCTGGAGCAGATGGGCGTGCCGCACCGCCTGCTGCTGCCCAATGCCGAGGGCGACATCGCCGAGGATGCCGAAGCCATCGAAGAGGTGCGCCCCGGCGAGTCCCCGGATGCCTATGTGCAGCGCGTGACCGCCGCCAAGCTCGACGCCGCCGTGGCCCGGCTGGCGCGGCGCGGCCTGCCGCCGGCGCCCATCCTGTGCGCGGACACCACC
>FTCD01000552.1_pt1 | contig 12268 bp, 4 predicted proteins | sample 1639501 | NCBI WGS metagenome assembly FTCD01 (sample SAMEA3914864, study PRJEB12502) | metagenome | biome: forest; material: soil | place: USA | collected 2012-03-12 | depth 0.3 m
ATGCGGGTGACGGCGATCATGCGCACCAGGGAGAAGCTGTCCACGGGCGCTTCGCCTTCCAGCGGCGTGCCCTTCATGGCCATGAGCGAATTGATCGGCACGCTTTCGGGCTGCGGATTGAACTCGCTGAGGACCTCCAGCATTTTCAACCGGTCATCAATGCCTTCGCCCAGGCCCAGGATGCCGCCGGCGCACACGCTCATGCCCGCGTCCTGCGCGTGGCGGATGGTGCGGAGACGGTCTTCGAAGGTATGGGTGGAGACGATGTTCGGGTAATGCTCCGGCGAGGTGTCGATGTTGTGGTTGTAGGCCGTGACCCCGGCCTGCTTCAGCGCGCTGGCTTCTTCCGCGCCCAGCTCGCCGAGGGTGACGCACACCTCCATGCCCAGGGTGCTCACATCGCGCACGATGTCGAGCACCTGGTCGAACTTCTGCGTGCCCATGCGCACGCCTTTCCAGGCCGCGCCCATGCAGAAGCGGGTGCTGCCGCTGGCGCGCGCGGCTTCGGCGCGGGCCATCACCTGTTCGCGGCTCATCAGCTTTTCCGCCTGCACGCCGGTGGAGTAGCGTGCGCTCTGGGCGCAGTAGCCGCAGTCCTCGCTGCAGCCGCCGGTCTTGATGCTCAGCAGCGTGCAGAGCTGCACCTCCCGCTCCGGCCAGTGCTCTTCATGCACGGCACGTGCCTGCTTCAACAGTTCAAAGAAGGGTTGGTGGTAGAGGCGGTGGAGTTCGGAGTATTTCACAGTCCGTAACCCATAGCGGCAGGCGGCCGGGGTTTCAATCTGGAAACGGTATGAGCCCGATGCCCGTCAGTCATCGTCATCTCCCGAGCGCGGCGGGTTCACCCGGATGATCTCGTGGTCCAGGGTGCAGAGAAACACATAGGACTGCCGGTCGTAGGACATGGGCTGACCCTCGCAAGGGGTCGAAAGGTGGTAGCGGCGGATGATCTGGCCGCTCTTCCTGTCGCGCTGCGCCAGCACATCCGGGCGTTCCAGCATCCATTCGCGCTTGCGTCGTGAGCGGCCACCGCTGGCGCCTTTGGGCATGTCATCGGGCGAGCCGGGGCGTACACTGACCAGCCGCAGGGTGTTGAGATGCTCCATTTCAAACAGCAGGCCGTCCTCGTGCAGGGTGAAGCGCGAACCTTCCGGCCCCCACCAGGCCATCTCCAGGCCCGGCTTTCCCTTCAAGGGCGGGCGTGGCAGCGGCACCACGTGGCATTTTCCGTCCGGTTCCACCCAGGCGCACACCGGCTCCGGATGATCTCCTGGGATGGAGGATACCATGAGCACCACGCCGTCGCCGTGTTCGGAGAATTCGCCGTGGTCGTAGGTCGGCAGCGGCAGCTTGATGCGCTCGCATGCCGCGTAGCGCTCGCCGCGCGCATCGAACGGCACGAAGCGGACGGCCAGATCCCGACCGCCGTTCCAGGCCGGCTCCACGACCATGGCCTTGGACTGCTCGAAACACATGGGCCACTCGTTGCCCTCCAGCAGCGGCGAGCTGGAGCGCAGCACCGGCCGCCAGGGGATATGACCCATGTCAAAGGCCGCCATCTGCCCCTTGCCAGCCATCACCCCGCGGTCGCAGGTCATGGTGAGATGCCAGGAGTGCATGTGGAAACCCATGTCCGCCACGTGCTCATCATTCAGCTCCGGTTTTGACATCAGGCTCGCGGCCGGCTGCCTCTGCCAGCCGCTTGCCGATTCCTTGAAGGTGCGCAACTGCATCACGGGCAGCGGTGCCTCGCCGCTGTCACGTGTGACGAACGCCACGTATCGCGCGTCCATGTGCCCCGGGCCTTGCGCCTCCTTGCGGCGGAACACCAGGTCGCCGTCGCCTGCCCAGTTGCTGGGCCGGAAAAGCTGCAGGTGACCCCGGTGCGTGATCGCTGCTGGCATCTCCAGCCGTGATGAACGGTAGCCCGTGGGCGGCCCCATGCTTGCCATGGGCACCGGCCCCAGGGGCTTCTGGTTCTCATCCAGCAGGATCATCCGCACCTTGGAAGGTTTGGCATCGCCTGTGGGGGGCGCCCATTCGGAAAGCAGGTACTCCGTCCCCGCCTGCACGGGCACCGGCGGAGCCGTGAGCCGGCCCCAGCGCGCGGTGTCATCCGGCTGCCAGGACGCGGGCGCCGGGATGTCTTGAAGACGTCCGCCAGTGGCTGGCGGGCCATCGTCAGGTGCGGCGGAAGGCTCGGCGCCGGTGGTGGTGAGGGCGGGCAAAATGGAATAGGGGCGCGTTTCGCCAACCGGCTGAAACTGGCCGCCTGCCATCAAGGCGGACTTGAGGTAACCGGCCGCGGGCAGCCGTTTCAGCGGTGCCGAGCCTTGCCAGCCCACCGCTTCCAAAGAGGCCACCTGGTTGAGCCGGTCAGGCGATTCTCCTGCCATGACCACAAGGCGGAACCGGCCGGCAAGCTTGGCCAGCGCGGGCAGCGCCGTGCCCGCTTTCCACCACCGCGCATCGCGCAGCTTTTGCGATGGTACAAGGCTGTCCCGGTCCCCGGTGGTAAGGATCAGCGGGCGGCCTGCGTCCTCGCCGAGTTCCGGCAGCACGAACTGCCATTGCAGCACCGGCAGCAGCCCGGCCGCCGCCGGTGCCTGCACCCAGGCTTCGACGGCCGGCGGGTGCCGGTCATCGCCTTCCAGCAGACGGTCCAGGGCCAGCAGTTCATCCGTCGTGCGCCCCAGGGTGGTGCGCAGCCGCGAGCGGGTGGCGTCGCGCAGGCCGGTCACCAGGCGGTGGAAGCCGTCCAGGTTGCCGCAGGCCATCTGTGCCTCCGCCACCCGGCTCGCCGTGGCGGCATCGAGAGGGGTGGCGTCGGTCGCCGCGCCGTACTGCCGGTTCCAAAGGGTCAGAGCCGCCTCGGCAAAGCCCTGGCCGCATGCCGGGCCTGCCTGGGATGCGGTCTCCGCCACGGCCAGCAGGTGATCCTTTTGCGCGCGGTCATCTTTCAATGCCGCCAACCAGGAGTCGGAGAATTCATGGGACAAGCCGGCTTGCCGCGAACTGATCACAAACTGCGCCAGCCGCCGCCAGTGCTCCACGTCCACCGTGCGCGGCAGCGTTTTGAGCGCCGCGTGCAGCACGTGCTCCAGCGCTCCGGTGCTGCCCGCGCGCTCGAGGCAGTCCATGCTCAGCAGGAGGGATTCATACACCGACCGTTCCATGGGCACTCCCTGGGCCTTTTGGATGACTTCGAGCGCCGCGGCCTCCACCCAGCTCATGATCAGCGGAGGCAAAGGGTGGTCCTTGGGCGCAAAGGCATGCAGGCGCAAGGCCAGCCGCCCCTTCGCCATCGTGTCCAGCCGGCTGGCAAAGGCCGCTTGCGGCTCTTCAATGCCCGTCGTCATCGCCGTCGCCAGCAGCGCGTGGGCCGCCAGGTTTTCGTTCCAGGCCTGCGTTTGTGCCCTTTCCAGGCTTTCCGTGGCGAAGGCCTCACGCTCCGTGCCCATGGCCGCCAGCAGCACGTCGTGCGCCAGGGTGAACGGCTGGTAGCGTGGCATGGTGTCCTCCCAGGTGCCGTTCAGGGTGCGGTAGGCGGTCCGCAAGGCGGCGGCCTGTTCCAGGGCGGTGAACTGACGCCGTTCCGACAACGTCTGCATCGCTTTCTCCAGGCTGCCCGAACCTGTCGCTGCCGGCGGCGCGGGGGCTGGGTGCCGTTGGTTCCAGCGCTCGGTGAAGGCGCTGGCGCTCTCGTCGTCTGGCCCGGCTGTCTCTTCCGCCACGGGAGCGAGGGCCAGCAGTCTTGCCACCAGCCGCGACAGCTCCCTCCGGCCTGCCTTGTCCGCGGTGCGCATCACTTCCACAAAGCCCATGACATCGCCAAACACCACCTGGGGCTGCGCTTCGCCTGTCGCTTGCAGCAGGGCTTCCGCCAGGTCGGGCACGGCCAGCACCTCGGGGGATCTCAGCGCGGCCAGCACCAGGGTCGCCGCATCCAGCCGCGCCTCTCCGGTGGGAGTCGAGTGCAAGGCGTCCTCCAGCGCCCGCACCCAGGGGGTCGTCTGGCCAGCCTTCACCGCCTTGGCCAGCCAGTCCTCGCTGCCGCCGCCCTGGAGAAGCTGCCGCCAGCCAGGGGCGGCCAGCGGTGTGCGGCGCAGCCCTTGCAGATAAGATTCCACGGCCCAGCTTTCCGCCTCCGGCCGGCCGCTTTCGGCGTGATCTCCGGCCCGCCGCACCCAGGCTTCGGTCAAGGCTGGCCGCGCCCGCAGCAGCAGGTCGTCCGCCTGGTTTCGCTCCTCGGGTGACCGTTTCAAATCGCTCGCCAGCCACGCCAGCAGCCGGCATTCCAGCGCCCGGCCCGCTTCCGGCTTTGCCTGCCCGCGCAGCCAGTCATAGGCCTCCACCTTCTGCGCCTCTGTCAGCCCCAGCGTTTCCGCCGCCCAGGTCAGACCTTCAGGCTCGTCCGCCAGCAGGCGGAAACCGGCGTCCGCAAGGTGTTGCTGCAGCAAACTGCCGCCATCTTCAGCCCGCACTTTCGCGGCAGACCCAAAGCAGGCCAGCAGGCAGGCCACGAGCGGCAGGACGGTACTGTGATAAAGCTTCAACCGGACAATGCGTGGCATCCCGGCCAACCTACCGGAACCGGGCCGCGCTCGTCAAGATCATGCAGAATTATTCCAATGGCTGCCTCCGTTCCATGTGGCGTGCATCGTGCTGCTGCCCGCCATTTCCGTTGACTCCTCCGTACGCCGCACTCTCTTTGCCCCGCCGTTTGCCACCCGCGGTCTGAAAACGCATGAAACTGTTAGCCGCCCGCCTGCTCCTCTTCCTCCTGGCCGCCCTGCCGGTCCTCCGCGCCGCCGAAATCCATGACGCCGCGGACAAGGGCGACACCCGCGCCCTCACCGCGCTGCTGGACAAAGACCCCGGCCTCATCGACCTGCGCGACAAGGCTGGCGACCGGCCCCTGCATCACGCCATCCAGGCCAAGGAAGTGGAGGCGGCACGCCTGCTCATTGACAAGGGCGCGGATGTGGACGCCCGCGGCTTCGATGACTGGACGCCGCTGCACTGGGCCGCCAAGACCGGCTCCAAGCCCATCTGCGAGATGCTGCTCGAACATGGGGCCAACCTCAACGCGCTCAACGGCGTTCTGCGCACCCCTTTGCAGACAGCCACCGGCCTGGCCGTGTCCTTCCTGCGCAACTGGAAGCCGCCTCTGCCCAAAGGGGCCCTGGCCTTTTTCCAGGCCGCCGAGGAAGGCAAAGTGGCCGAGGCGCGCCTGCTGCTGACGGACGATCCCGGCCTGCTCAATCTCAAGGACAGAGAAGGTGATACCGCCCTGCTGCATGCCGCCCGTACCGGCCACGAGGAAATGGCCGCTTTTCTGGTGGAGCAGGGCGCTGATGTCAGCGCCGCGGACAAGAACGGCCATCCTGCTCTCTTCTGGGCGGTCAAAAAAGGCTATGCGGGCATCGTGAAAACCTTGCTTCCTCACGCGAAGGAAGCCGCCACGTCAAAAGAAAGCCGTGAAGCCCTCGCCCGCATGTCTGTGGATGCCTCGCCGGAGGTGGCGCAGGCTTTTGCAGCCGCTGGCTTGGTGGACGGCCCCGCGCCATCCAGCAAGCCTGCTGAACCAGAAAAGCCCGTGGCCATGACCAAGGCCGCCCCGGAGCCCACGCCACCGCCCGTTCCCGAGAAACCCGTTCCAGAGCCGCCCAAGCCAGCCGAACCAGAAAAACCCGTGGCCGTGGCCATGACCAAAGCCGCCCCGGAACCCGCACCCCCGCCGGCTCCAGAGAAACCCGCCGCAGAGCCGCCCAAGCCTGCCGAACCGGAAAAGCCCGTGGCCATGGTTAAGCCTGCTTCAGAGCCCACACCGCCGCCCGTTCCCGAGAAACCCGCTCCAGAGCCAGCCAAGCCTGCCGAGCCGGAAAAGTCCGTGGCCATGACCAAGGCCGCTCCGGAACCCATGCCCCCTGCTGCCCCCGAAAAGCCAGCGGAGCCGGTCACCAAGCCCGAAACTGTCGAGAAGTCCAAACCGGTCGAGGCCGCCACCAAGCCCGAAGCCCCTCCAGCCGATCCGAATGCGCGAGATGCCTCGGGCAACACGCGTCTGCAACGGGCTGTCCTCGCCGACAACACCACCGAGGCAGCCGCCTTGCTAAAGCAAGGAGCCAAGCTGGGCATTTCTGGCAAGAATGGCGAGCCGGTGCTCATTACGGCGGTGCGCTTTGCCGGTGCCGACATGGTCGGCCTGCTGCTGGATCATGGCGCTGCCATTGATGCGGTGTGGCCGAAGGCTGGCTACACGCCGCTGATGACGGCCGCGTGGGCCGGGCGGTTGCCAGCGCTGAACGTGCTCATCCGTCGTGGTGCCAGCCTGCGCGGCCGCACTTCGCAGGGAGCCACAGCCCTCCACATCGCCGCCCAGTATGGTCGGGCCGCCGCAATCCGCGCCCTCATCCGGGCTGGCCTTCGGGTGGATACCACCGACGGCTCCGGCGCCACCCCGCTGATCATCGCCGCAGCCACCGGCCAGCTTGAAGCCGTCCAGACCTTGCTTGCCGAAGGGGCCAATCCCAATGCCACAGCCAACCTCCAGGTGACCGCGCTCAAGGCGGCGCGCTCCGCTCGTCACGAAGCCGTGGCCGCTTATCTGCGCGCCCATGGTGCCAGGGAGTGAGGTTATGCCGCGAACAGTGGAAAACGGGTCTTTTATCCCATGGTTCTGCCGGTGAACTAGCCCGAAGGGCTTGCGTCTCAAAGCCCAGGGTTCGCCCGAGTTTTTACGAGGGCTACCCTGGGTTGCATCGCGCCGAGGAGAGGCGCCAAGCACGGATTGCTTCGAAGCCCAAGACTCGCCAGCAGCGCGCTGAGAGAGCGCTGCTATAGAGCGGGGGTGACGGCGATGTCGAGGATTTGCGCCATCGCTGCCATGCGGAAACCCAGGGTAGCCCTCGTGAGACTCGAGCTAACCCTGGGCTTCGGAACGTAAGCCCCGTTGGGCTTGTTTTTACCGACAAAATCAACGGGTTAAAAAAGGCCCGTTTTCAATTCATCGGGGCATCACTTCGCAGCCGCGCTCCGGTCCGCCACCACCCACTCCTGCGCCTTCACCTGAAACTGCTCCATGGGCAGGGCAAAGGTGGTCACGCGGTCCACGCGCGAGATGTTTAGCCCCAGGGCATTGCCATCCAGGTCCAGCAGCGGACCGCCCATGTCGTTGGGCTTCAGCGGGATTTCGTGCTGGATCACCTCGGGGAAGTTGTCCGTGCGCAGGGACACGCCGCCATTGGCATAATCCTCGCCGCCCCAGTTGGAGATGATCTTGCTGCGGCTCGCCAAGCGCACATGGAAATCGCTTTCCGCTTTGCCGCGGCGCACGCGCAGCTTCACCTCCTCGCCGGCATGGAAGCGCGAGATGATCTGCTTTACCTGGCCGGAGCGGGAGACCGGCTCGTCTTGCAGTGACACGAGCAGGTCATCTTGCAGGATGCCCGCAGCCTCGGCGGGGCTTTCGCTGGCCACCTCCACGATCAGCACTCCCGAGGTGGCCTGGTTGTCATTCATGCGGATGCCCATGGCCACGTCGCCGCCACCGATGCGGCGCCGGCGCGCACTGGCTACGCCCAGGCGCAGCGTGCAGCCTTGGGGGGCCGGAGTGGTGGCGGAAACGATCCAGTCCCCTGCGCCGAGGCTGGTGGAGGCTTTCCAGGCGATGGGCACGCCATTGGTGCGCGGAGCCTTGGCGAGCAGGAGGTCCAGCGTGGCATCCACATGCACGCGGTGTGCTTCACAGCGGCTGCCGTCCGGCCACGCGATGGTGAAGGCCGGGCTGTGAGGCGTTTCGCTGTCCTTGGTGAGGAAGTAGCCGTCGTTGGTTAAAATCACGCCGCGGGCAGCCAGCCGGCCATCGCTCGTCAGCACCTGGATCATGCTGGGGGCGGCGGCCTTTTCCAGAATGCCGAGGGCCGCCAGGGTTTTTTCACCATTGGTCCGCTGCTCGTCTGGCAGGGACGCCTGATTTTGGGCACGGGCCGCCGTTCCGGCCAGCAGGAGCATGGCCAGGGAGGCAACGACAGGATGGAAGCACCACGCCATGGGAGGGGGTCAGTCGGAGGGGCGCTGGGCCAGTTTTAGAGTCAGAATACGTTCACCGGAGCGGTTGCGCACCACCAGCACCACCGCATCGCCAGCCGCCCGTGCATTGACCAGGGTGCTGAAAAGCGCGCGGTCGTGCAACGGCTTGCCGTCAAAGGAAACGATGGTGTCGCCACTGCGCATGCCGGCCCGCGCTGCGGGAGAGCTGGGGGCCACCTGGTCCACCTCGATCTGGCGGCTGTCGCCCAGCCGTGTGGCCACGCCCAGCCAGCCGCCGCTGCCCTGCCCCCACTCATGCACCACTTCGGAGCGCTTCATCGTGTCCCAGGAACGGAAGAAGGGCGCCAGCGACACATGCACGTTTTGGTCGCGGCCCTCCCAGATCTGGCTGTGGATGCCGATGAGGTCGCCATGCAGGCTGAACAGCGGGCCGCCGCTGTCGCCGCCCATCAGCACGCAGTCCGATTGCAGGCTGTTGGCGGTCGTCTTGAGCACTTTACCCACCCGCAGCACATCGCCGCGCGCTGCATCATAGCCGCCCGGATGTCCCAGGGCAAAGCACCATTGGCCGGGCTGCGCAGCCGACTGGTTGCGGTTCAGATCGACAAACGGCCAGTCGTTGCTTTTGCCATCGAGCTGCACCATCGCTGCGTCGGTGGCCGTGTCCATGCCCAGCGCGGTGCCCATGGTACGGCGCCCGTCGCTGAGGATGATTTTCAGCCGCATGCCGGCCTGCCCGGGCTTGCCCGGTTCGCTGGTCACATGCGCGGCGGTGAGCACCAGCCCGTCAGGGGTTACGATCACTCCGCTGGCAGCGCCATCACCGGTTTCCAGCGCCACCACTGCCCGGCGCACCATGGGCAGCACGGTCTTCACCGCCTTTTGCACGTCCATCAAATCCTGCAGGCTGGTGGCGGCAGTGCCTTGCTCGCGGCCCCTTGCGCTGAAAGGCAGCAACAGGGCCAGGGTGATTGACCAGAGAAATAGGCGATGGCTCCCGCGCGGCATCATGCAAACGGCGCGCACTCTACCGCCACCGCCCCGGGGCGGCAAGCGGCAGAATCTGGGGGACGTCCCCTATCGCCGTCTGCGCAGGCACAGGCTCAGCAGCCCGAGAAACAGCAATGCACAGCGCCCGGGCTCGGGCGTGAAGCTGACGATGGCGACATTGCCGGAAATCTTCAGCCGGCTTGTATCCCAGGCCAGCCCGAAGGAGCTGATGTCTGGCAGGTCGAGCTGGGTGCCATTGTCATCGGCGCCGGTATGATAGGTGGCGCCCGTGTTGAAGCCGGAGAAATTCGTGGTCATCGCCGCATTCCAGTCCAGCAGGCTGAAGATCTCGCCAGCGGCGGGTGTGAAGCCGTTGTCCTGCACCGTCAGGTTGCTGCCGAAGGTCAGCGTGGAGCCCGCACCGCCTGTAAAGGCGAGCTGGTTGTAGGCTCCCGGGCCGGAAACGGAATCGACAAAGGCATTGTAGCCCGCCGAACCCACCGCATTGCCGCCAAAAGTGGCATCTGTGACCGTGGGGGAAGTGATTCCCAGCACCACGCTGGAGCCGCTTTGCAAGTTATACGAGCCAGTGGACACGGGGGTGAAAGTGAGCGTGCCGTTGCCTGTGGCCGTGCCGCTGGTGATGTCGCCTGGTCGCAGCGTCGCTCCGCTGGCCAGCGTGAAAGAGGAGCCCTGCACCGTGCCGGTGCCGGAGAGCTGTCCGCCGGTCTGCACGGTTACCGCGCCAGTGCCGGTTTGCCCGCTGCCTGCCGCGCCGATTTGCAACACTCCGTTGGAGACCGTGGTCGTGCCAGTGTAAGTATTCGTGCCAGATAGAGTGGTGGTGCCCGTACCCACCTTGGTGATGCCAAAGGCCCCGGAAATCGGCGACTGGACCGTCAGGCTGCCGCTGCCGCCGATGCTGGAATTGGACCCCAGCACCACGGCGGAAAGATTGGCTGTCGCGGTGGCCGTGCCGCCGGAAACGCCCACCGTGGGTGCGGAAGTGTAGCCGCTGCCGTTGTTCGTGAGCGCCAAACCTAGCAACCCGAATGCCGTATTGCTCACGCCAATGGTGGCTGTGGATCCCGTGCCTGCTGTAATGGTGACGGTGGGCGCGCTGGTGAACCCGGAGCCGGCACTGGTGACTGTCAGCCCTACAAGGATGTAGTTGCTGTTGTTGCCTGAGCCTGTTGGGGCCGTGCTGCCGCTCGTCACCGTGCCTCCGCTGAAGGTAATGCCGGGCGTGCCCGAGAAGCCTGAGCCCGGGTTGGTCACGGTGATGCCGGTGATCGTGCCGCTGGTACCACCAGATAGATTGACCGTCGCCGTCGCACCGTTCGACAGGGTGACGGTGGGTGCGGCCGAGAAGACCTCATTGCCCGCGTTGATGGTGTAAGAGGCCGTTGTCACTCCGAGCTGGGGAGCGACCACTGCGCCAGTGCCGCCCCCGCCGGAAACCGTCACCACCGGCGTGAGCCCGTAGCCGCTGCCGGCGCTGGTGATGGAGAGCGAGGCATTCGTCAACCCCAGCAGTGCCGTGGCCGTCGCCGCTGTGCCGCTGCCGGGCGTTCCAATCGTCATTGTCGCCCCGCCCGTCCAGCCCGTGGCAGTGCCGGTAGTGCTCAGAGAGGAGACGCCATTGCCCAGCGTGGCCGGTGTGGCGCTGTTGTTCACCAGTGCGCCCGCTCCGCCCACACCGGTTCCATTGAGGGTGATCACCTCGTTGATGTTGGTCTGGCCGTTGAGGTCCAGGGTTGCTCCGGCCGTCACCGTGGTGCCGCCGTTGCCGCTGACGATGCCCGCGCCGCCGTTGCCCAGGGCGTTCGTGTTGCCTAACATCAGCGTGCCGGTTTTCACCAGCGTGACTCCGCTGTAAGTGTTGGCTCCGGAGAGCTGCATCGAGCCGGCGCCATCCTTGATGAAGCCCAGGTTGTTGTTAGCGTGGGTGTTGTCCAGGCCCGTGCCGCCGATCAGGCCGCTGTAGGTCTGGCTGCCGTTGGCCACGTTCACCGTGAGCAGGCCGGTGGCGGTGCTGCTGCCGTTCGTCACCTCATTGGCGGTGCCGGTGCCGGAGGTGGCCAGTCCCGCAATCGTCTGGGTGAAACCGTTGATCTGCAAAACGCCGGAGGTGGTGCCGGTTCCCAGCGTGACCGTAGTGCTCGTCGGCAGCCGGTCATTGCCCAGGTTCAGCCGCAAGATGCCGCCTTGAACGTTGGTGCCGCCGGACCAGGAATTGTTGGCGTTTGTCACCACCAGCACCCCGTTGCCGCCTTTGATCAGCGCACCGGGGCCGGAGACGATGCCGCTGAAAATCAGGGTGGAGAGGCTGCCTGCCGCGTTGCCGTTGTCGGTCTGGATCAATGAGCTTGTTTGCAGCACCACATCGCGCAGCACGGTGGAGGTCGGGTCGGCGGTGACAGCCGTGTTGGTTGTCTGGTCCGTGAGATGGAAGGCCCCTGTACCGCCCACGCCAGTGCCGTTGAGAAGGAACTGCGTGCCATTGGAGCTGAACCAGTTGCCTGTGCCGTCGTCATTGATGTTGAAGGCCGCACCGCTGGCCACCGTGATCGTGCCGGCGCTCTGGAGCTGCGCGCTGGTCATCGCCAGCGTGCCGGCGGCGACATTGATGGTGCCGCTGAAGGAGCTCGCCGTCGCCCCCACGTTCCACGAGCCCGTGCCGGTCTTGGTCACCGGCCCGGAACCGGTGAAACCGCTGCCGGTGAAGGCGATGCCCGGATTGGCGGAGAAATTGAACGTGGCACCCGCAGGCCCCACGGTAATCACGTGGCCGGTGACGCTGACGACATTGATCGTTCCGGTGCCGGCAATCGCGAGCGTGCCTCCATTGATGTCGATGGCCGAAGTGTTCGAGCCGAGGTTGTTGGTGGAGGTGATCGAAACCGTGCCGCCATTAATGTAAGTGGTGCCAGTGTAGGTGTTGGTACCGGTGAGAACCAGGGTGCCGTCGCCGCTCTTGGTCAGGTTGGTGCCTGAGATCACCGAGTTGATCGTCAATGAGTTCGTCGTGTCCTGCTGCTGGATGATCACCTCGCCCGTTGTGGAGGTCAGCGTGCCGCGAGTGGTGGTGGTGCCAATGTTGGTCGCTCCTGCGCCGGAGGTCACCAGGATGCCGCCGCTGCCGAGCGTGAGCGTGCCGGGCGTGGTGGAATTGAAGCCGATAGTCGCCGTCGCGGTGTTCGCGAAGCGCAGGGAATTGGTC
>FTCD01000326.1_pt1 | contig 12066 bp, 8 predicted proteins | sample 1639501 | NCBI WGS metagenome assembly FTCD01 (sample SAMEA3914864, study PRJEB12502) | metagenome | biome: forest; material: soil | place: USA | collected 2012-03-12 | depth 0.3 m
GCCCCAGGCCCGAGCCGCCCGAGGCCGGCCCGGCGGCGAACGGCTGGAACAGGCGGGCGCGTTGCTCCTCGTCGATGCCCGGGCCGGCGTCGGCGACTGTCAGCACCGCCTGGCCGGCAGTGGCTTCCACCACCACGGCCAGCGCAGCGCCCGCCGGGCTGTAGCGGATGGCGTTGTGCAGCAGGTTGCGCACCAGTTCGCGCAGTACCCAGTCCTGCGCCCGCACCGGGGCGGGCGTGGTTGCGTCGAGTGAGAAATCGAGGTCCTTCTGGGCAACCAGGGGCGACAGGTCCAGCGCCACCGTCCGGGCCATGTCGGCCAGGTCCACCGGCGGGCTGCCGTCGTCGGGGCGGAACTGCTCCACCCGGGCCAGCGACAGCATCTGGTTGGCCAGTGCCGTGGCTCGGTCCACCGTGATGCCGATGTCGTGCAGCGCCTCGGTGGGCGGCACGTCGCCGCGCAGTGCGGACTGCACCTGAACCTTGGCCACCGCGAGCGGCGTGCGCAACTGGTGGGCGGCGTCGCGCACGAAGCGCTTCTGCTGCTCCAGCAGGTCGCGCAGGCGCTGCATGAGCTGGTTGGTGGCCTCTCCCAGTGGCAGCAGTTCGCGCGGCGCGCCGGGGGCGTCTATGGGGCGCAGCTCGCCTTCCGGACGGGCACGCAGTTCGACGCTCAGCTGCCGCACCGGCCGGGTGGCGCGCTGCACCACCACCACCACCACCAGGGCGATGACCAGCACCAGGCCGGCCTGGCCGCTCAGCGTGTCTTCCAGCACCTGGCGCGCCAGGGTGCGGCGCAGTTCCAGCGTTTCGGCCACCTGGATCACCACCATGGCCCGGCCCTGCTGGCTGGCCACCGGTTGTAGCAGCACGGCCACCCGCACGTCGCGGTCGCGGAAGCGGCCGTCGTAAAAGGTGGCCAGGGCGGCATAGGGGGGCTTGTCGGGTATCTGGCCGTGCCACAGAGGCAGTTCATCGAAGCCCGATATCACCCGGCCACGCTGGTCCGATACGCGGTAGAACATGCGGCTCTGGTTGTCGGCCTCGAAGATCTCCAGCGCGGAGTAGGGCACGGTGGCGGTGACCACCGCATCGTCGTCGTAGCCGGTCACGTCGAGCTGCTCGCTGATGGACTTGGCCGAGGCCAGCAGGGTGCGGTCGTAGGCGGTGCTGACCGCCTCCAGCGCCTGGTGGTACAGCCGCCAAGTGTTGATGCCGATGATCACCACCACCGGCAGCAGGATGCCCAGCAGCAGCCGGCGGCGCAGGGAGGAGGGCCGTGCGGCTGAAGCGGCTCCGGGGGCGTTCATCCCCCCGCCTTCAGCAGGTAGCCCAGGCCGCGCAGCGTCATCAGCGCCGCGCCGGTGCCGGCCAGCTTCTTGCGCAGGCGGTAGGCCACCACCTCGATGGCTTCGTAGTGCACCTCGGTCTCGCCGGGGAAGACCAGCTCGAACAGCCGTTCCTTGGCCACCGCATGGCCGGGCTGGGCCATCAGCGCGCGCAGCATGGCCAGTTCGCGCGGGGTCAGCTCCATGGCTTCGCCACGGCAGTAGATGGCACCGCTGTGCTTCTCGTAGCGCAGCGTGCCGGCCGTGACGGCATCACCGTCGTAGCCCGGCACGGCCGGGTCGCCGGCGGCGGCCGTGCCGCGCCGGCCCAGGGCCCGCAGGCGCGCCTCCAGCTCGTCCAGGTCGAAGGGCTTGGGCAGGTAGTCGTCGGCGCCGGCGTTCAGTCCCATCACCCGGTCGCCCACCGTGCCGCGGGCCGTCAGCAGCAGTACCGGGGTGCGCAGGCCGCGGCGCCGGGCGGCGGCCAGCACGTCCAGCCCGTCCATGCCGGGTAGTCCGAGGTCCAGCACCACCACGTCGGGCGGGGCGCCAGCCCAGTGCTCCAGCGCGGCACGGCCATCGGCCAGTGCCTGCACCTCGATGCCACGGCGGGCCAGGGAGCGCTCCAGGGTGGCGCGCAGCGTGGGGTCGTCCTCGACCAGCAAGAGCTTCATGGTCGCGACCATAGCATTGGCCGTGAATCGCGTGGGGTCTTGGTGTTTTCCCTAGTGCCCGGGACAGCCGATTGACAGGCAGCGGCGGCATGATCGCCCGCAGGTTTAGCAACTCGACCGCCTACAAGGAGACCTGTTCCATGCGTCGCGATACCTTCCTCAAGTCCATGGCCGCCCTGGCCGCCGCCGGCGGCCTGCCGCTGGCCGCCCACGCCGGTGCCAACGTGAAGATGATGATCCCCGCCAACCCTGGCGGTGGCTGGGACACCACCGGCCGTGCCCTGGGCAAGGCGCTGACGGATGGCAAGCTGGCCGATACCGTCACCTATGACAACCGCGGCGGCGCGGCCGGCGTGCTGGGCCTGGCGAGTTTCGTGAACGGCTCCAAGGGTGACCCGAATGCGCTGATGGTCATGGGCGCCGTCATGCTGGGCGGCATCATCACCGGCAAGCCGCCGGTGAACCTGTCGCAGGCCACGCCGCTGGCCCGCCTGTCGAGCGAGTACAACGTGTTCGTGCTGCCGGCCAATTCGCCGCTGAAGACCATGGCCGACGTGGTCGCCCAGCTGAAGAAGGACCCGGGCAGCGTGAAGTGGGGCGGCGGTTCGCGTGGCTCCACCGAGCACATCGCCGCGGCCATGATCGCCCAGCATGCGGGCGTGGATCCGGCCAAGATCAACTACGTGGCCTTCCGTGGGGGCGGTGAGGCCACCGCCGCCATCCTGGGTGGCAACGTCACGGTGGGCGGCTCGGGCTACAGCGAATTCGCGGAGTACATCGCCGCGGGCAAGATGCGCGCCATCGCCGTCACTTCGGGCCAGCGCCTGGAGGGTGTGAACGTGCCCACGCTCAAGGAGCAGGGCATTCCCATCGAGATCGGCAACTGGCGCGGTGTGTACGGCGCCCCCGGCATCACCGCCGCGCAACGCCAGGCGCTGACCGACCTGGTGCTGGCCGCGCTCAAGACGCCGAGCTGGGCCGAGGCCGTGAAGAAGAACGACTGGACCCCGGCCGTGATGTCCGGCGCCGAGTTCGAGAAGTTCGTCACCGACGACTTCAACAGCCTGCGCAGCATCATGACCAAGGCGGGCATGGTCTCCTAAGCGACCGCCGCCTTCTCCCCACAGCAGATACGCCGCGCCCACGCGCGGCGTACTGCCGTCCGCTCCATCCCCACTACAACAGCGCCGCGCAACGGCGCAGCACATGATGAGCACTGCAGAATCCCAGGGCGCGCCCGGCGCCGCCTCTCCCGACGCCGAAACCTCGTCGGCGTTTTCCATCGTCCCGCAGACCATCGTCGGCGTGCTGGTGCTGCTGCTTGGCCTGGGCCTGGGCGGGGGCGCCCTGGGCATCTCGTCCGAGGCCGGCTACGGCGGCGTGGGCCCCAATTTCTTCCCCTGGGTGTCGGCCGTGGCGCTGACCATCTGCGGTGCCTGGATCATCTGGGAAGCCCGCAGTGGCGGTTTCCGCGAGATGGACGAGCCCTCGGGTGCGGCCCGCGGCTACTGGCCGGGCTTCATCTGGGTGTCCATCGGCCTGCTGGCCAATGCGGCGTTGATCACCAACATCGGCTTCATCCTCAGCTGCACGCTGTGCTACCTGCTGGCGGTGCAGGGCCTGCGCCGCGCCAGCGGGCAGGACTGCAACACGGCGCGGGTGTGGATCACCGACGCCGTCACGGGCGTGCTGATCTCGGCGCCGGTGTTCTGGATGTTCACCAAGTTCCTGGCCATCAACCTGCCGGGCATCACCTCCACCGGCTGGCTGTAAAGCGGGAAGCACAACAACATGGACATCCTCAACGCTCTGCTGCATGGCTTCGCGACCGCGATCACGCCGGCCAACCTGCTGTGGGCCCTGGTGGGCTGCGCCCTGGGCACCGCCGTCGGCGTGCTGCCCGGCATCGGCCCGGCCGTGGCCGTGGCCATGCTGCTGCCCATCACCGCCAAGGTCGACGTCACGGCCTCGATGATCTTCTTCGCCGGCATCTACTACGGCGCCATGTACGGTGGCTCCACCACCTCCATCCTGCTCAATACCCCTGGTGAAACGGCCAGCATGGTGACGGCGATGGAGGGCAACAAGATGGCCAAGAGCGGCAGGGCCGGGGCGGCCCTGGCGACGGCGGCCATAGGCTCCTTCGTGGCCGGCACCATCGCCACCGTCATCGTGACCCTGTTCGCGCCCTTCGTGGCCGACTTCGCGGTCAAGCTCGGCCCGCCCGAGTACTTCATGCTGATGCTGCTGGCCTTCACCACCGTGAGCGCGGTGCTGGGCAAGAGCACGCTGCGCGGCCTGACGGCGCTGTTCCTCGGCATCGCGGCCGGCTGCGTGGGCCTGGACCAGATCTCCGGCCAGGGCCGCTACACCGGCGGCATGCCCGAACTGCTGGACGGCATCGAGATCGTGGAGGTCGCGGTCGGCCTGTTCGCCGTGGCCGAGGTGCTGTACGCCGCACTGTACGAAGGCAAGGTGGTCGAAGGCCAGAACAAGCTGAGCCGGGTGCACATGACCAGGCTGGACTGGAAGCGTTCCATCCCTGCCTGGTTGCGCGGCACCGCCATCGGCACACCCTTCGGCTGCATCCCGGCCGGCGGCACCGAGATCCCGACCTTCCTCAGCTACGCCACCGAGAAGAAGCTGGCCAAGGGCGAGCACCGGGCCGAGTTCGGCACCAAGGGCGCCATCGAAGGCGTGGCCGGCCCCGAGGCCGCCAACAACGCCACGGTGACGGCCGCGCTGATCCCGCTGCTCACGTTGGGCATCCCCACCTCCAACACCACCGCCGTGCTGCTGGGCGCTTTCCAGAACTACGGTATCCAGCCCGGCCCGCAGCTGTTCACCAACTCGGCCGCGCTGGTGTGGGCGCTGATCGCCTCGCTCTACATCGGCAACGTCATGCTGCTGGTGCTGAACCTGCCCATGGTCGGCCTGTGGGTGAAGTTGCTGAAGATCCCCAAGCCGCAGCTCTATGCCGGCATCCTGATCTTCGCCACGGTGGGCGCCTACGGCATGCGCCAGAGCGCCTTCGACCTGTTCCTGCTCTACGCCATCGGCGTGCTGGGCGTGGTGATGCGCCGCTTCGACTTCCCCACCGCACCGGTGGTGGTCGGCATGATCCTGGGCCCCCTGGCCGAGGCCCAGCTGCGCAATGCCGTGGCCATCGGCGAAGGCAGTGCCATGGTGTTCCTGCAGCGCCCGATGTCGGTGGCGCTCATCGTCATCGTGGTCGGCGTGCTGGTGCTGCCGCGCGTGTTCGCGCACTTCGGCAAGAAAAAGGCCGCGGGGCTGGAAGCTGCCGCCGCCGCGGCGGACAATTGAGGAAGGCGGGGCCTCCCCGCACCTAGCTTCAATAAAAAGACGCGTCCATGGGCGCGTCTTTTGTTTTGGGGCTGGCTACGAGAGCGCCAGATGGCGCCTCAGGGTTGCAGGCGCTGCAGCAGTTCCGTGGTGGGAAAACCATCCGCAGGCAGCCCCGCACTGCGCTGGTAGGCCCGGATGCCGGCGCGGGTGGAGGGCCCCATGGCACCATCGGCGGTGCCGCTGGCGAAGCCGCGCTGGTTCAGCGCCGCCTGCAGGTCGCGCAGCTGGCTGCGCGACAGCACCGCCAGGTCGCGCGGCCACGGGGCCTGCACCCCGGGGCCGCCCGCGATGCGCTGCGACAGCAGGCCCACGCCCAGCGCATAGCTGGTGGAGTTGTTGTAGCGCAGGATGGCGCGGAAGTTGGCCCCGACCATGAAGGCCGGGCCGCGTGCACCCGCCGGCAGCAGGATGGCGGCGTCGGCCATGGCGGGCAGGGGCGAGCCATCGGCGCTGCGCAGGCCCTCGGAAGACCACTGCGCGCTGGCCTGGCGCAGCTGGTCGTCGGCGCGGCCGGGGTCGAAGCCGGCGGGCAGCTGTACCTCGCAACCCCAGGGTTCATCGGCACGCCAGCCGACCCGGGCCAGGAAGTTGGCGGTGGAGGCCGTCACGTCGGCCATGCTGCCCCAGATATCGCGCCGGCCGTCGCCATCGCCATCCACCGCATAGGAGAGAAAGGCCGAAGGCAGGAACTGGGTCTGCCCCATGGCACCTGCCCAGGAGCCGATCATGTGTTCGCGGTCGATGTCGCCGTTCTGCAGGATCTTCAGGGCCGCCATCAGCTGGCCGCGTGCCCAGTCACCGCGCCGGCCCTCGAAACCCAGGGTGGCGAGGGCGTCGATGGTGGGGATGTCGCCGTAGTTGCTGCCGTAGTTGCTTTCCATGCCCCAGATGCCGACCACCACATTGGCGGGCACGCCGTAGCGCGCCGCCGCAGCGTCGGCCTGGGCGCGCACTTCCTGCAGCTTGTCCTGGCCGCGGGCCACCCGCTGCGGGCTGGCGGCGGTGTCCAGGTAGTCCCACACGGCGCGGGTGAACTCGGGCTGCCGGCCGTCCAGTTCCACCACGCGAGGCAGGTATTGCACCCCGTCAAAGGCGGCGTGTACGGTCGCGTCAGAGATGCCGCCGGCCAGGGCGCTGGCGCGCATGCCTTCCACCCAGCGTGCAAAACCCTGTTGCAGGGCTGGGTCATCGGCGGGTGGCTGCGTGGCCGGAGGAGCAGGCGGTGTGCTGGGCGCCGTGGGGAAGGGGAGCTGTGCAGGCGTGGGAGCCGCAACGGGCGCCCGGTTGGGGGGCGGTGCGCTGGCGCAGCCCCCCAATGCCAGCGTTACAGCCAGCGCCACGGCCAGCGAAGGGATGGCCGGCCGCTGGTGCCGCGGGAAAAAGGAAGCGGTTTCGTGCATGCGGTCCATTGTCCACGCCTCAGCGGGACAGGGGCTCCGCCGGATGGATGGCCGGCAGCGCCGGCCCGGCCTGGGCCGCAGGCTCCGGTGCCCGGGCCGGGCGGCGTGCCCGTGCCCCAGCCTCGCGTGCCAGTACCCAGCGTGCCACGAGGTGCATGCCGCAGAACACCTCGCCCAGCAGCAGCACGTCACCCCACCACGGCATGGCCGGGTTGTCCCGGCCCAGGAAGGTGAGTACGAGGAAGACAACCACCAGGTGGGTGCAGAACACCGGCAGCGCGGCCGAGCCCAGGTCTTCCAGCCAGCGCGGGCGGGGCAGCCGGTGCAGCAGGGGCGGACCGAACCGGACGGCCACCACACACAGGGCGGCCATGTCCAGCAGGCGCAGCGGTGCAAGCCGCCACTTGTCGAAGAGCATCGCCGTCAGTTCGGGCGCGGCGGGGCCGAAGGGGGCCTGGCCGCCCGGGCCCAGATGCCGCCAGCAGAAGAAGGCCAGCGCCAGCGGCACGGCAGTAAACAGCAGGCCGCGCGGGATGCGCAGGGCCGGTGCATCCGGCACGCTGCGGCCTGCGCCCAGCCACAGGCCCACCATCCACAGGAACTGCCAGGCCAGGGTGTCGAAGGAGCCGGTCTCGTCGAACGGCACGGGCACCTGCAGGTGGGTGGTGGCCCAGGCATACACCCACCGGGTGGCGCCGCACTGGGCTGCCAGCCACAGCGCGCCACTGAGCGCCAGCGGCCAGCGCCAGCCGTGGCGCATGCCAAAGCCCATGACCCACGGGCTCAGCATCATGAACAGGATGTACATCGGCAGGATGTCGAGGAAGGCCGGCCGATACAGGAGCAGCAGGCCATAGGCCAGTGCGTTGTGCGGGTGCACCAGGTAGTAGCGCATCATGTCCCGGATCTCGGGGTGGTCCACCTGGAGCCCGAGGTGCACGATGATGGTGAACAGGAACAGCAGCAGCAGCGCCTGGATGCAGTAGATCTTCCAGGCCCGCTGCCAGAAGGCCTGCCGCATGGCGACCAGCCCCCGGGTATGGCCGATGCGGCTGTAGACCAGGCCGGCGACGAAGGCCGACAGCAGCACGAAACCCTCGGCAGCCGAGACGAAGCCGAAGGGCTGGCCCACCGGGTCCGTCAGCCGGGTGGGCACATGCGTGATGGTCATCAGCACGATCATCAGGCCGCGCGCCGCGTCGATTTCCCAGATGCGTTTCATGGCGAGGAATGCGGAATGCCCTTGTCGGAGGCGGCCAGGAGGATGCCTGGAGGTGCACGATGGAATCCATTGCACCAATAAGGTTCCATCGCTTCAGCAAGCATGTGTATGTATCTTTTTGTATGATGACCAGCCATCCATCCACCCGCACAAAAGGACTCAGCAACATGCTGCCTACCACTCCCGTTGGCATCTTCGGCGGCATGGGGCCCGCCGCCGGGGTCGACCTGCTGCAACGTTTTGTGCAGGCCTGCGCCGACCTCATGGTTGCCTCGGGCACGGAAGTGAAGGACCAGCACTATCCGTACCACTACCTGGCCCAGGCCCCGGTGCCCGACCGTACGCAGGCCCTGCTGGGTACGGCCGAACAGCGGGAGGCGGTGATGACTGCCCTATGCGCGGAGCTGGACCGGTTCACGCTGCTCAAGGTCTCGGCCGTGGCCATCGCCTGCAACACGGCGCATGCCTGGCATGCCGCACTGCAGGCAAAGTACCCGGCCATCGAACTGGTGCACATCGCCGGGGAAACGGCCAAGTCCTGCGCGCAGTCCGGCGTGGAGAGCGTGGTGCTGCTGGCCACCAAGGGCACCTACGCCAACGGCATCTACCAGCCCTTCTTTGAACAGGCGGGCATTGCCTGCCACATCCCGACAGACGCCGAAAAGGATGCGCTGATGACCGGCATCTACCAGGGCGTGAAGGCCGGCGACTTCGGGCTGGGCACGGAAAAATTCGGCGAGGTCGCCAGCGCCATGGTGCAGCGCACCGGCTGCGGAGCGGTGGTCATGGGCTGCACCGAGATCCCGCTGGCGCTCAAGCAGGAGAGCGTGGGTCCTGACGTGCGCCTGGTCGACCCGACCACGGTGCTGGCCCAGGCCCTGGCGCGCCGGGCCTACGGCGCGGCCAGCTAAGGGACGGTTCCTGGGCGCCCCCGGGCCGAATCCGGGGAGCGCGGCGCCCCGGCTGAAACGGCCGGGCGGTAGCGCAAGCGGTACATCGCCGTGAGCTGGCGTAACAGCGCTGCGGCAGAGGTGGCCGTGCGGGTTTTCTGCAGGGTAACATCGGCCTGAAAGCGCCATGAACGCCCGCACCCGCAGTTTTCTGTCGCGACGAAGACGCCTGGCGCTGGCCTGGGGCCTGCCCTTGCTGGGCTTGGCCGTGGTCGCCGGCATGTGGTGGGCGCTGTCGCAGATGCAGGCCGTTGAATCGGCCCGGCTGCAAGCCGAAGGGCTGGACCGGTCCCGCGCGCTGGCGCGGGCCTATGCCGAGTACACCGAGCGCAAGCTCGACCAGATCGACCAGTTCGCGCGTTTCGTGGCTGCCAGCCGGCAGCGCCACGGTGACGATGCGGGGCTCGAGGCCCTGGTGCGCTCCCAGCTGGCGCTGGACCCGGGCCTGATCGCGTTGTCGGTTATCGGGTCGGACGGCTGGCCGGTGGCCTCCACCATGAAGAATTTCCTCAAGACCAATGTGGCCGACCGGGACTACTTCCGGGTGCACCAGGCACGGGACGATGGCCTGCTCTACATCAGCCATGCGGTGCAGTCGCGAACCACCGGCTCGGCGGTGGTGCTGATGAGCCGCCGCATCAGCGCCGCGGATGGCCGCTTCGAGGGCGTGGTGCTGGTGTCGGCCAACCCGGCGTATTTCACCTGGTTCTACGACAAGGTGTCCTTCGGGGAGCGGGGGGTGGCCGCGCTGGTGGGACTGGACGACGGTCAGGTGCGCATGGAGCGCATCGGCGACACGGTCAGCTACACCGGCAGCGTGCCGCCCTTCGTGCTGCAGGGCGTGGAGCAGCGCAATACCGACAACACTCTGGAGAAGTCCGACTGGGCCGATGGCCGTCCCCGTTACCTGGCCTACCGGCGCCTGGCGGACTATCCGATGGTGGCCATCGCGGCACTGGACGAAGGCGAGTTCCTGGCCGAATCGCGGCACCGCGAGACGGTGCTGCGCGCGGTGTTCTGGGTGCTGTCGGCCGTGTTCGCGCTTGCGGGCGGGGTTTTGTGGGTGCTGCTGCGGCGGCTCCGGGGCAGCCAGGACCGGGCGCTGGAGGCCCAGGCCGACTTCGAGGCCGCGCTGGACGCCAGCCTGGATGCCTTCCGCATCATGCGTGCGGTGCGCAACCGGCGCGGCCAGATCATCGATTTCACCTACCAGCACTGCAACGACCTGGCGGCGCAGATGCTGCACCGGACCAAGGCGGAGATGCTGGGCCAGTTGCGCAGTGAGGTGCTGGGCGGCGTAGGGGACCGGCGCTTCTACGACCTGTGCTGCGAGGTGACCGAATCGGGGAAGGCGGCTGAAGTGGAGTTGCTGACGCGGCGCCCCGCCGACACGGCCGGGCGCTGGCTGCGCCACCAGGTGGTGCAGCTGGACGACGGCGTGGCCGTCACCACCCGCGATGTGACGGCCCTGCGCGACGAGGCGGTGCAGCTGGAGGCCGGCCGCCTGGCGTTGCAGGCGCGTGAACGCATGCTCAATGCCATCGCCGACCATATCCCGGCGCTGGTGGCCCGGGTGGATGCCAGCCTGCGCTACACCTATGCCAATGCAGCGTTGTGCCGGCTCTATGGCCGTGAGAGCCTGTCGGGCCTGTCGATGCCCGAGCTGCGCGGGTCGGAGGACTATGCCGGGGTGGAGCGGGTGTTTGGCCGCGCCATGGTGGGCGAGCGCACGACCTTCGAGCGCACCCGCACCTTTGCGGGCTGGCCCGAGCGCACCTACCAAGTCACCGTGCTGCCTGACATGGACGGCGCGGGGCACATCTCCGGCGCCTATGCCATAGGCTTCGACGTGACACCGCTCACCGAGGCGCGCAGCCGCCTCGCCGCGCAGGAGAGGCGCCTGCGCGCCATTGCCGACAACCTGCCGGTGCTGATCGGATACATCGATGCGCAGGAGCGGTTCCAGTTCGCCAACCAGACCTACATGCGCTGGCTGGGCCGGGAGCCGGCGGACCTGATGGGTCGGACCCTGGCCGAGGTGATGGAACCACGGCTCTATGCCGAACGCAAACCGTGGATACAGCGCGCCCTGGCCGGTGAACGGGTGGAGTACGAAAGTGCCGGCACGCCGCTGGGGGTGCGGCGTATCCAGCACCTGACCCATGTACCCAACGTTGCCGAAGATGGCAGGGTGCTCGGCGTGTACATGCTGAGCGGGGACGTGACCGAACTGAAAGACAGCCAGCAGCGCCTGCTTGCGGCAGCGCGCACGGATGTGCTGACCGGCCTGCCCAACCGGCTGGCCTTCGGCGAGGTGTTGGCAGAGGCCCTGGCCCGCAGTGGCCGCCAGGGGACGGCGCTGTCGCTGATGTTCCTCGACATCGACCGGTTCAAGCGCATCAACGACACGCTGGGCCATGCCGGCGGCGACGGGGTGCTGATCGAGTTCGCCAGCCGCCTGCGTGGCGCCTTGCGCTTTGCCGACTCGGTGGCACGGCTGGCGGGCGACGAGTTCGTGGTGCTGCTGGAGCCGGTGGCCGACCGCGCCGCGGCCCAGGGCGTGGCGGAGAAGATCCGGGAGCGGGTGGTGGGTGCGCCTTTCGTGGTCGAAGGCGCGGCCCTGGCCGTCAGCACCAGCATCGGCATCGTCTGCCACGAGGCGGGCGAGGTCCCACCCCCGCCCGGCGAGTTCCTGGCGCGTGCCGACGCGGCGCTCTATGCGGCCAAGGCCATGGGGCGCGACCGGTTCGAATTTGCAGTGTGACCCGCCGGCGGCGGCCGTTGAACGGGGGTATCGTTCGCCGCATGCACCATCCTGCACCTTCCGACATCGCCGTCCGGCGCCGCGCTTTCCGGGCGCTGCATGCCCAGGGCTGCTTCATCATCCCCAACCCCTGGGACATCGGCGGCGCGCGCCAACTGCGCGGGCTGGGCTTCGCAGCCCTGGCCACTACCAGCGCGGGCTATGCCTGGTCCCAGGGCCTGCCGGATGGTGGCTTCACCCGCGACATGGTGCTGGAGCACCTGCGCATGATGGTCGCGGCCACCGACCTGCCGGTGAATGCCGATTTCGAGAACGGTTTCGGCGAGGACCCGCAGGGCGTGGCCGACAGCGTGCGCCTGGCCA
>FTCD01000306.1_pt1 | contig 11842 bp, 13 predicted proteins | sample 1639501 | NCBI WGS metagenome assembly FTCD01 (sample SAMEA3914864, study PRJEB12502) | metagenome | biome: forest; material: soil | place: USA | collected 2012-03-12 | depth 0.3 m
AAGGACCAGTACGGCGACAACTGCGAGGTGTGCGGCGCCGTCTACGCCCCTACCGAGCTGATCAACCCCTACTCCGCCCTCTCCGGCGCCAAGCCGGTGCTCAAGAGTTCGGACCATTTCTTCTTCAAGCTCTCCGACCCGCGCTGCGAGGCCTTCCTGAAGGAATGGACGGTGGCCCCCGGCCATGTGCAGCCCGAGGTGCAGAACAAGATCCGCGAGTGGCTCTACAAGGACGACGAGGGCAAAGGCGGCCTGGGCGACTGGGACATCAGCCGCGATGCGCCCTACTTCGGCATCGAGATCCCCGACGCGCCGGGCAAGTACTTCTACGTGTGGCTGGACGCCCCCGTGGGCTACCTGGCCTCGCTGAAGAACTACCTGGATAAAAAGGGCGAGGACTACGCCGCCTACATGGCCCGCCCGGGCCTGGAGCAGGTGCACTTCATCGGCAAGGACATCATCACCTTCCACACCCTGTTCTGGCCGGCCATGCTGCACTTCTCGGGCCGCAAGGCGCCCGACGCCATCTACGTGCACGGCCACCTGACGGTGAACAACGAGAAGATGAGCAAGAGCCGCGGCACCGGCATCGACCCGCTGCGCTACCTCTCGCTCGGCCTGAACCCCGAGCACCTGCGCTACTACCTCGCGGCCAAGCTCAGCGGCCGCAACGAAGACATCGACTTCAACCCCGAGGACTTCGCCGCCCGCGTCAACAGCGACCTGGTGGGCAAGTACATCAACATCGCCAGCCGCGCGGCGGGTTTCCTGACCAAGCGCTTCGAGGGCAGGCTGGGCACCGCGGGCGAGGACGGCGCCGTGCTGCTGGCCACCCTGCAGGGCGCCGCCGGCACCCTGGCCAGCCTGTACGACGGCCGCGACTACGCCCGCGCCCTGCGCGAAACCATGGCCCTGGCCGACAAGGTCAACGAGTACGTGGACGCCAACAAGCCCTGGGAACTGGCCAAGCTGGCCGGCCAGGAAGCGCGCCTGCAGGACGTGTGCAGCACCTGCATCGAGGCCTTCCGCCTGCTGACCGTGTACCTCAAGCCGGTGCTGCCGGCCCTGGCCGCCCAGGTGGAGGCCTTCCTGCAGATTGAGCCCCTGCAGTCGGGCGACGCCGCCCGCCTGCTGGGCGCCGGCCACGCCATCGGCACCTACCAGCACCTGATGCAGCGGGTCGACCCCAAGCTGCTGGATGCCCTGTTCGAACCCCCGGCCCCGGTGGTGGAGGCCCCTGCGGCCACCGTGCCCGGTGGCGAGGCAATCGCCCCCACCATCGGCATCGACGACTTCGCCAAGATCGACCTGCGCATCGCCCGCATCGACAAGTGCGAGCCGGTGGAAGGCAGCACCAAGCTGCTGCGTCTGACGCTGGACGTGGGCGAAGGCCGCACCCGCAACGTGTTCAGCGGCATCGCCGCGGCCTATAAGCCCGAGCAGCTGGTGGGCAAGCTGACGGTGGTGGTCGCCAACCTGGCGCCCCGCAAGATGAAGTTCGGCGTCAGCGAAGGCATGGTCCTTGCTGCAAGCCATGCGGACGAGAAGGCCCACCCGGGCATCCACGTCCTGGAACCCTGGCCCGGCGCCCAGCCCGGCATGCGGATCCACTGAACCGTTTTATGACTACACCTGCCGTTTCTCCCTACTCCTTCGGCCGCTGCCTGCGCGTGGCCGGCAGCGCCGCCGGCCTGGCCATAGCCGCCGTGCTGGCCGGCTGCGCCGCCGCCACCGTGGCCAGCGCCGCGGTGAGCGTGGCCGGCACGGCCGTGAACGTGGCCTCCACCACCGCCGGGCTGGCGGTGGATGCGGCGGCGGGCACGGCGCGCCTGGCGGGCCGCGCTGCCACCGCCGTCATCCCCGGCGGGAACTAGAGCCCCCCTAAGCTTCTCACTCGCTGCGCTCGTGTAGTGCGCATTCCCCCCTATGGGGGAGGCGCGGCCGCCTTGGGGCGGCCCGGCGGCGCCGCAGGGCGCCCTCCCCCGCTATTCCCTGGTGGCGCGCTTGCCAGAGCGGATCGTCCCGTCGTCCGCGTCGCCGGCATCCCTGCTGCGCCCGGAGTCCCTGCTGCTCCCGCTGTCCCGGCTACCCATGGAATCCCGGCTGCCGCCCCGGCCCTGCCGGCCGGCGTCCACGCGGGAGAGGGCTTCCGCGGCGCCGTCCAGCGGGAAACGCAGCAGCCGGAAATTGTCACCCTCGACCGGAATCACGATGCCCAGGCGCGGACCCCGCTGGATGATCTTGCGGGCCTGGGCGTACGGCGTCACCCGGTAGCGGTACAGGGTCTTGCCGCGGAAGGTGGCCGTGCCCTTGCAGGCCAGGGTGGTGGCCTGGGCGCCCCCGTCCGCGTTCAGGATGACCGGCGACTCGAAATCCGGCCCGCAGCGGGTCGTCGACATCACCTGGAAGTAGCAGGAATCGGCATCGCTGCCGCACCACTGGCCGAACAGCACCCCGGCCTCGTTCTCGGTGACCATGTAGGTCTCACCGCTGTCCCCGGTACCCACCGTCCAGTCGCCCACCTTGGTCTGTCCATGGCTGGCACCGGCACAGGCCAGCAGCGCCAGTGCGCACACGATCTTCCTCATCACGTTCCCTCTTTCTTTCCCTCTGTTGGTTGTTCATCCCGCCGGTTTCGCGCGGTCGCCCTCCGATTCCGGGTCCACGATGCTACCGGTGCGCAGCACCCGGCTGTCCGGCCCGAAGGTCACGCTGAACACCATGGCATTGTTGGGCGGCAGGAAATAGCGCCAGTCCCAGGTGATCTCGTTCTTGAGCGCGTAGGGCGTGACCCGCGCCGGCCTGCCCAGGCGCTGGCGCACCTCGTCGGCCGTCATGCCGGGGCCGATGCGGGCGAAATTCTCGGGGGTGAGCACCTGGCGCAGCGAAGCCATCATGCCGTCCGCCCCGATGGCGATCATGTAGTTGCGCTGGCCGGAGGGCTGGCGGTTGTATTCGAAGATGCGGCTGCCGGCCGGGCCGGGCCAGATACGGTCGGGTTCACCGAACTGGCGGCGCACGTCGGCCTCCCTGGAGACGCCTTCCTCCAGCGCCTGGATGCGCTGGCCGTCGCAGCCGCCCAGCAGCGCCATGGCCAGCAGGACGGCTGCCGCCACCCTTGCCATGCCCGACCTTGCCGACCCTGTATAGGCGCCCATGCCCCGTCCCCGGTAAACTCCGCTGTTCTCACGATAGCAGCGTTTCAGGCCATGTCCATCTTTAATCGCCCGCACTACACCTCCGACGCCACCCAGTTCATCGACCAGCTGAAGGCGGCCAAGCCCTCGCTGGAGGCCGAGCAACGCGCCGGCCGCGCCCTGCTGTGGGACAAGAACGTGGACCGCGACCTGGCCCAGGAATACCACGACGGCGAAGTCGCCCAGAAGCCCTACGTCTACCAGACCGACGCTTCCTGACCCTGCAGGCACGCGCATGACGGCCGAGGCCGAGGCAATCGGCGGTGGCGCCCCGACGGATGGCACCACCCCCCAGGTGGTGGACCAGGTGGCCCTGGCGCGCCTGTACGGCGAGCCGCTGTTCGCCCTGCCCAACGACCTCTACATCCCGCCGGACGCGCTGGAGGTCTTCCTGGAGGCCTTCGAAGGGCCGCTGGACCTGCTGCTCTACCTGATCCGCAAGCAGAACTTCAACATCCTCGACATCCCCATGGCGGGGCTGACGCGCCAGTACCTGAGCTATGTGGACGAGATCCGCAGCCGCAACCTGGAGCTGGCGGCCGAATACCTGCTCATGGCGGCCATGCTGATCGAGATCAAGTCGCGCATGCTGCTGCCGGCCAAGAAGGTGGCCGAGGGCCAGGAGCCGGAAGATCCGCGCGCCGAGCTGGTGCGCCGCCTGCTGGAATATGAGCAGATGAAGCTGGCCGCCGCCGGGCTGAACGCGGTGCCGCAGTTCGGCCGCGACTTCCTCAAGGCGCAGGTCACCATCGAGCAGAGCATCCAGACCCGCTTCCCCGACGTGGACGTGGGCGACCTGCAGAGCGCCTGGCGCGACATCCTGCGCCGGGCCAAGCTGGTGCAGCACCACCGCATCACCCGCGAGGAGCTGAGCGTGCGCGAGTACATGAGCATGGTGCTGCGCACCCTGCAGGGCAAGCGCTTCGTGGAGTTCGAAGACCTGTTCCAGCCCGAAAAAGGCCCCACCGTGCTGGTGGTGACCTTCATCGCCCTGCTGGAGCTGGCCAAGGAAACCCTGATCGAGATCACCCAGGCCGAGGCCTTCGCGCCCATCTACGTGCGGCTGGCCTTCACACCGGCCTGATGCCGGCGGCATGACCTTCCCCTGTTCTCCGAGATGAACCCAACCTTCGACGTGCTGATCGTCGGCAGCGGGCTGGCCGGCCTGTCGGCCGCCCTGCTGCTGGCACCCACCCACCGCGTGGCGGTGATCACCAAGGGCAGCCTGCCCGATGGCGCCAGCCACTGGGCGCAGGGCGGCATCGCCGCCGTCATGGCCGATACCGACACCTTCGACTCCCACGTGGACGACACCTTGGTGGCCGGCGCCGGCCTGTCGGACCCGGCCGCCACCCGCTTCGTGGTGGAGAACGCGCCCGCCTCCGTGGCCTGGCTGCAGGCCATGGGCGTGCCGTTCACCCTGGAAGATGCGGCCTTGCACCTCACGCGCGAAGGCGGCCACAGCGCCCGGCGCATCGTGCATGCGGCCGACGCCACGGGTGCCGCGGTGCAGCGCACGCTGATCGAGCGGGTGCGCGCCAACCCGGCCATCAACCTGTTCGAGAACCACACCCTGGTGGACCTGGTGACCACTGGCGGCCGTGGCCTGCCCACGGCGCGCTGCGTGGGCCTGCATGCGCTGGACGCGGCAACCGACCGGGTGGTGACCTTTTCGGCGCAGCACACCATCCTGGCCACGGGTGGGGCCGGCAAGGTCTACCTCTACACCAGCAACCCCGACACCGCCACCGGTGACGGCATCGCCGCCGCCTGGCGCGCCGGCTGCCGGGTGGCCAACATGGAGTTCATCCAATTCCACCCGACCTGCCTGTACCACCCGCATGCCAAGAGCTTCCTCATCAGCGAGGCACTGCGTGGCGAAGGCGGCCAGCTCAAGCTGCCGGACGGCACCCGCTTCATGCCGCAGCACGACCCGCGCGCCGAACTGGCCCCGCGCGACATCGTGGCCCGCGCCATCGACCACGAAATGAAGAAGCACGGGCTGGACTGCGTGTACCTGGACATCACGCACAAGGGCCCGGCCTTCCTGCACGAGCATTTCCCGACCATCCTGGCGCGCTGCGCCGAGTTCGGCATCGACCTCACTCGGGAACCGATCCCCGTGGTGCCGGCGGCCCACTACACCTGCGGCGGCGTGCAGACCGACCTGGCCGGCCGCACCGACATCGCCAACCTCTACGCCATCGGCGAGACGGCCTGCACCGGCCTGCACGGCGCCAACCGGCTGGCCAGCAACTCGCTGGTGGAATGCATGGTGTTCGCCCGTGCCGCGGTGGCCGCCATCAATGAAACACCGGTGGCCGACCTGCCGCCCATCGCCGGCTGGGACGACAGCCGCGTGACCGATGCCGACGAGTCCGTGGTCATCTCCCACAACTGGGACGAGCTGCGCCGCTTCATGTGGGACTACGTGGGCATCGTCCGCACCGACAAGCGCCTGGAGCGCGCCGCCCACCGCATCGCCCTTCTGACGGCCGAGATCCAGGAGTTCTACGCCAACTTCCACGTCAGCCGCGACCTGCTGGAACTGCGCAACCTGGTGCAGGTAGCCGACCTCATCGTGCGCTCGGCCCAGCTGCGCCACGAAAGCCGGGGCCTGCACTACAGCCGCGACTATCCCCATACCGCCGCCGAGGCCGTGCCTACCGTGCTGGCGCCCGAACCCGCAGAATGACAACCATGTACCGTACCCTGCTCAAGTCCAAGATCCACCGCGTGGCGGTGACCGACTGCGAACTGCACTACGAGGGCTCCTGCGCCATCGACGAAGACCTGCTCGACGCCTCCAACATCGCGGAGAACGAACAGGTGCACATCTGGAACATCAACAACGGCGAGCGCTTCGTGACCTACGCCATCCGCGGCCAGCGCGGCAGCGGCATGATCTCGGTCAACGGCTCGGCTGCGCGCCGCGCGGCCGTGGGCGACCTGGTCATCATCGCCTCCTTCGCCCAGGTGGCCGAGGCCGAGGTGAAGGGCTTCGAGCCCAAGCTGGTGTTCGTGGACGACGCCAACCGCATCATGGAACAGCGCAGCCACGTGCCGGTGCAGGCCGCCACCGTGGCCTGAGCGAGGCAGCACGCGCATGAGCACCACCACGCCCGACGCGGCCTCCCCCGGCACCCCCTACGGCACCCTGGCCCCGGCCGCGCTGCCGGCTTCGCGCAAGCCCGTCAGCCTGCCCCGGCTGGCCGAGATGCATGCGCGCGGCGAGAAGATCACCATGCTCACCGCCTACGACGCCACCTTCGCCGCCATGGCCGATGCGGCCGGCGTGGAATGCCTGCTGGTGGGCGACTCCCTCGGCATGGTGTGCCAGGGCCTGCACAGCACCGTGGGCGTGACGCTGGAGACCATGCGCTACCACACCGAAAGCGTGGTGCGCGGCGTGCAGCGCAACCAGGGCACGGCCTGGGTAATTGCCGACCTGCCTTTCGGCACCTACCAAGAGTCCAGGGAACAGGCCCTGGCCAGCGCCACGGTGCTGATGCAGGCAGGCGCCCACATGGTCAAGCTCGAAGGCGGCGGCTGGACCGCCGATACCGTGCGCTTTTTGGTGGACCGGGGCATCCCGGTCTGCGCCCACCTGGGCCTGACGCCGCAGACGGTGCACGCCCTGGGCGGCTACCGGGTGCAGGGCCGGGGCGAGGAAGGCGGCAACCGCCTGCGCCAGCATGCGCTGGAGCTGGAACAGGCGGGAGCCGCCATGGTGGTGCTGGAGATGGTGCCCGCCGCCCTGTCGGCCGCGCTCACGCAGGAGATGAAGCACTGCGCCACCATAGGCATCGGTGCCGGCGTGGGCTGCGCCGGCCAGGTGCTGGTGCTGCACGACATGCTCGGCATCAACCTGGGCCGCATGGCCAGGTTCGTGCGCAACTTCATGGAAGGCAACGGCAGCGTGCTGGGTGCCATGCGCGCCTACGTGGCCGCCGTGAAGGACGGCAGCTTCCCGGTCGATAGCCAGCACGCTTGGTAAACCCGCCAGAATCCGGCCCATGTTCATTGCCCGCAGCATTCCCGACCTGCGCGCCCACCTGGCGCAGTTCAAGAGCCCCGCCCTGGTGCCCACCATGGGCAACCTGCACGACGGCCACATCGCCCTGGTGCGGCAAGCGAAACCGCTGGGCGACGTGACCGTCGCCAGCATCTTCGTCAACCGCCTGCAGTTTTTGCCGCACGAAGACTTCGACACCTACCCCCGCACCTGGGAGAAGGACTGCGCCCAGCTCGAGGCCGCCGGCTGCGACGTGGTGTTCGCCCCCACCGAAGCCGCGCTCTACCCCGAGCCGCAGACCTTCCGCATCCAGCCCGACCCGGCGCTGGCCGACATCCTGGAAGGCCACTTCCGCCCCGGCTTCTTCGGCGGCGTGTGCACGGTGGTGATGAAACTCTTCCAGAGCGTGCAGCCCCGTTTTGCCGTGTTCGGCCAGAAAGACTACCAGCAGCTCATGGTGATCCGCCAGATGGTGCGGCAGTTCGTCCTGCCCATCGAGATCGTGGCCGGCACCACCCGCCGGGCCGACGACGGGCTGGCGCTCTCCTCCCGCAACGGTTACCTGGACGCCACGCAGCGGGCCGAGGCCATTGCCCTCTCGCAGGCGCTGCGTGCGCTGGCCGACCAGGTGCAGGCCGGCGGCGCCGACCTCCCGGCCCTGGAAGCCGCTGCCCAACAGGCCCTGGCCGCCCGCGGCTGGCAGCCCGACTACCTGACCGTGCGCAGCCGCCGCAACCTGCTGGCGCCCGAGCCCGGCGAGCAGGAGCTGGTGGCCCTGGGGGCCGCGCGCATCGGCAGCACGCGGCTGATCGACAACCTGGAATTCAGCCGCGCCGCATGAAGGCCGCTGCGCCCTGGTGGTGGTCGCCGCGCCTGGCGCTGCTGCTGGCGGTGTACACCGTGGCCAGCCTGGCGCACTTTGCGCACAACGCCGAATACATCGCCTTCTACCCCGGCCTGCCGCGCGGGCTGACGCGCGAGGGCGTGTACCTCGCCTGGGCCGCCGTCACCACCCTGGGCGCAGCCGGCCTGCTGGCCGCGCGCCGGGGCTGGCATGCGGCCGGGCTGGTGCTGCTGGGCCTGTACGGCGCCTGCGGGCTGGACGGCCTGCTGCACTACACCCTGGGCCTGTGCTCCGAGCACACGCTGGTGACCAACGCCACCATCTGGGCCGAGGCCGGTAGCGGGCTGGTGCTGCTGCTGGCGACGGTGCTGCTGCTGGTGCGCAGGGCACGCCGCCGCTGACGGGCCTGCAGGGCCCGCCCTGCAGGCTCAGGCCAGCGCCTTGCCGAAGGTCGTCAGCAGGCGCGACCAGGCGCGTTCGGCCTGGGCGGCGTCGTAGACCTGGGTGTCGGGCGGGCACCAGCCATGGGCCGCCGGGTACACCTCCACCTCGGCCGGCAGCTTGGCGGCATCGAACGCGGCGCGCAGGGTGACCTTGGCGGTGGGGTCCTTGGTATCGTCGCTCTCGGCCACCGCGATCAGGTAGCTGGCATGCGTCTGGCCCACCAGGCGGTGCGGGCTGTTGGGCGCATCGGTCACCATGGCGGCGCCGTGGAAGGTGCCGACCGCACCCACGCGGCCGGGGGCCACGGTGGCGGTGCGCACCGCGATGGGCCCGCCCATGCAGTAGCCGGTGGTGCCCATCTTGCGGGCCTTGTCCACCTCGGGCTGGGTATCGAGCCAGGCCACATAGGTCTGCGCGTCGCTCAGGTGCATGGCCGGCGTCAGGGCCTGCATGAGCGGCATCACCTCGGCGATGGGCGTCTTGCCGCCCTGCGGCGCGGTGGGCGCCTTCATCTGCCGGTAGAAGGGGTTGACCACCAGCACGCTGTAGCCCGATTCGGCCAGCCGCTTGCCCATCTGCCGGAAGGCGGGACGCAGGCCGAACACGTCGGGCCACACCAGCACGGCGGGCGCGGCACCCGCGGTGGGCGCGACGAAGTAGGCATCGCACACACCGTCCTTGGTGGTGATGGTGACGTCGCGCTCGGCCACCGCCACGGCATTGGCCACCGCGGGCAGCGCCGTCAGCAGGCCGGCGGAGGCGGTCCACGCCGCAAAGTCGCGGCGGGTGTATTTGCGGCGGAGTTCTTCCTGCTCACTGGCATCACACATGGTCGAGTCCCTTCAGTTGAAAAATCGGATGGCGGTAGGCTTGTGCCACAAGTCGCAAAGGCGGGCAAGCCTAGGGCCTATGCTTCCACAGCTGCGTTACCACTGGTTGCTCCATGGGTCGGTGGGCATCAGCGATTCGGCCACGCTGCCGATGGCGGCGTTCTCCTTGTGCAGCCAAGCGCCCACGTCCGGCGTGGAGGCCCGGAAACGCGGCCGCCAGATGCCGACCAGGGCGCCCTCCCGTATCCTTTGCGGCAGCACCACCCACATGCCTTCCGGCAAGGGATTGCCCTCGTCGTCCTTCCGCACGCCGGGTGGGTGGTAGCAGCCCAGGCGGGCACTTTGTTCCTTGACCTCCACGTTGCGCAGCAGGCAGGGATCACCGTCCTTGCTGACCGCACCGGCGTGGTAGTCGTTGATGCGCAGCGTGAACTGCAGGCGCGCGCCATCGCCCACGGCATTGCCATCGAACAGGGCGACGGCCTCGTACACCAGGCCCATGCGCTCGATGCTGTAGAAAGCATTCCAGAACCGGTGGTGCTCTTCATGGCTCAGCTCCGGCGCTTGCGGATCCCGCAGCGCATGCGCCATGCAGGCACGCTGGAAATCCGGCCAGGCCCGGGAGTCCCGGTGTTCCGGCTCGGATTCCCACCGCATGGCAGCCCCCTGGGGTGCGCGGTGGGGCACGCCCCAGTGCCGGTAAACACATGCCGGGTCCAGCCCGCCATAGTCCTTCATAGAGGTATGGCGGTAGATGCCCAACATCACCATCAGCGCATCCAGCCGCAGGGCGGCGGGATCCACGTTTTCCAGCCGCTCTGCATACACCTCATCGCAGGCGACGGCGGTCCGCAGCCGCCGCAGCGGCGTGGAGGCACTGAACATCTTGGGCGAATCGACAAAGGCATGCGGTAGCGCCAGGTCGAGTTCGCCCTGCATCACCTCCCACCGGGCATAACGCGAGCAACAGCGCACCTCGGCCGGTGCCGGCCGTATCACCCCCAAGGCCCGCAGCCGGTCGATGACGGCCTGGGCGGCTTCTTCGGACATGCCGGCTTTTTCATGCACGCTGTTCACACCTGCACCGCTGAACCGGTAGGGCGGATAGCCCGCCAAGGCCTTCCCGGTGGCATGCCTGGCCAGCACCAGGAAGCCTGCCACGTCTTCAAAACGGCCCGTGGCCTGTGCGATGCGCTGGATGGTTTGCCAGGATGTCTGGAAGTAATGCATGGAAAGCAGGATGTTGGGACTCTACCTCTTAACTTCATCCTACCTATAAATGGAACTACCTTTATGTCCCCTGAACCTGGGGGTTAACCGATAGTGGGTGCATCGTGGTTTTTCGTGACGGGGGTGCAACGGTGAACCAAATGGTTAAGCGATTGAGCTGGAGCAACTTGATGGTGGCTGGCACAATAGGGCCATAAGTGGGTCTGTCTTGACCGAGATACACGAGGAGCGTAATGGCTAATGGGAGAATTCCGGTCAAGGGGCCTTTGTGCGGATTCCTTGGCGGGCTGGTGGCGGGACTTCTTCTGGCAGCACTGACCACCCTGCTGGTACCCGGCTATGGGGAGGCGCTGAATCCCGCCCGCGTCAGCCAGCTATCTGCTGGTTTTATCATTATCAGCCTCTGCCTTGCCCTGGGTTCCTCCTTGATTTCGGGGGTGATTGCAGCGCTTCTTTCCCGGAATGCGGAAATCATGAGCGCCATCATTACCGGTATGCTGGCGGTTCTATTGAGTGCCATTCTGTTTTTTCCGTCCGGGCTTTCCGTATACCCGCTTTCCTATAATCTACCTGCTTTTATTCTCACTATTCCTTTTGCCTTCGTCGGTGGCCTTGCCGTCGCAAAGATGCGGGGACGTCAGACACCCAGCCCCGTGCCCACCGACCGCCGCTTTGCATACAGCTCGACCTCTGGTGATGCCACGGGCCCCGCAACATTTCCGCCCACTCGCCGCTGGCACACCAATCTATTGATAGCGCTGCTGGCGCTGTGGTCGCTGCTGTCGTTCGTTGCGCTCATGCTGACGCTGGCGCGGGAGCCCGCCGGGTTGGGATGGATGGGCCAGTACTTCCTGCTATGCATTCCGTGCCTGATTGGGTCAGGCGCCGGGCTTCTGTGGCTGCGCAACCGGTGGCGGGCCTTGCCATTTCTGGTGCTGCCGGTGGTGTATCTGGGCATCGCGGCGCGGCTGTTCCAACTCGACCTCAGTTTGGCAAACCGGCAGTTCGATGCCTTTTACTTTCTTGCTCAAGTCCCGCTGGCGTACCGGTGGCCAGCCCTGTTCTTCATGGGGTGCGCGGTGTACTGCTTTTTCTTGAACAAATGGGAACGGCGCACGGAGCAAGGCAGCTAGTGGCATGAAACTCGCTGCATGCCCGCCAGGAGGGGGTGGCAGTGCTTTTTCGACATACATCGGCCGCGCGCATGGCCGGGGTCTTTCTGGTCTACCTGCTGTTCGGCCGGCTAGGCATCGAGTACGGCACCATGCAGGGCACCTCGCTC
>FTCD01000407.1_pt1 | contig 11583 bp, 9 predicted proteins | sample 1639501 | NCBI WGS metagenome assembly FTCD01 (sample SAMEA3914864, study PRJEB12502) | metagenome | biome: forest; material: soil | place: USA | collected 2012-03-12 | depth 0.3 m
ACATAGGTCACCACCTTCTGCAGCTGGCCAAAGGCCAGGTCCAGCAGCATGCCGACCACGCCGATGAGCAGGATGGCGAACAGCACATGGGTCAGCGAGAGGTTGTTCCACTCGTTCCACAGGAAGTAGCCGATGCCGGTGCCCCCCACCAGCATCTCGGCCGCCACGATCACCAGCCAGGCGATGCCCATGCTGATGCGCATGCCGGTGAGGATGGTGGGTGCCGCGGCCGGCAGGATCACCCGGAATGCCTTGCGCAGCGGGCGCACCTCCAGCGTCGCCGCCACGTTGAGCCACTCGCGCTTGACCGAGGCCACGCCGAAGGCGGTGTTGAGCAACATGGGCCAGATGGAGCAGATGAAGATGACGAAGATGCCGCTGGCCGACGAGTCCTTGATGGTGTAGAGCGCCAGCGGCATCCAGGCCAGCGGCGAGATGGGCTTGAGCACCTGGATGAAGGGGTCCAGCGCCCGGTGGAACAGCGGCGACATGCCGATGAGGAAGCCCAGCGGCAGCGCCACCAGGCATGCCAGCAGGAAGCCGGTGCCCACGCGCAGCAGCGACCAGCCGAGCTGGATGGCGATGCCCTTGTCGTTGGGTCCGTTGTCGTAGAAGGGGTGGCGCAGCTGCTCCACGATGGTCCCGCCCATCTGGGCCGGCGTGGGGAAGCCGGCGCTCTTCTGGCTGGCGCCTCCCGGGTCCTTGCCGAGCATCTTCAGGTACTCGACCTGCTCGGGTGTCAGCGCAGCGGCGGCGGGGCCGTTGCCGGCCGCCGGCCGGGTGGCGAGCTGCCACACGGCCAGCAGCAGCAGGAACACCAGCAGCGACAGCAGCGCGGCCTTGAGTCGGGGGTGCATGGTGTGCACTCCCGGCTCAGGCCGCCGCCCTGGCGATGGCGAAGCTCTTCGCGTACTCCTCCGGCCGGGCCGGGTCGAACACCTTGCCCATGATGGTGAACCTGGGGTTCGCACCCTCCGGCGGCTTCTGGCCCAGTTCGGCCATGCGTTTCTTCGCATCCGTCAGCAGGTAGACCTGCTCGGCGATCTGCCGGTAGTTCACCTCGCCCTTCACATAGCCCCAGCGCTTCATCTGCGTCAGCATCCACACCGCCATGGACTGCCAGGGGATGGGGTCGAAGTCGGCGCGGTCGGGCACGGTCCGGATGTTGCCCAGGCCGTCGGCAAAGCGGCCGGTGAGCACCTGGGTCAGCACCGTCTCGGGCTGGTTCAGGTACTGCGGCGGCGCGATCACCTTGGCGATGAGTTCGCGGTTCTTCGGATCCCGCGCCATGGCCGAGGCGGTGAGCACCGAGCGCACCAGCGCGGCGAAGGTGTTGGGGTTCTGCTGGATGAAGGCGGCCGAGGTGCCAAAGGCGCAGCAGGGGTGGCCGTTCCAGATCTCCTTGGTGAGGATGTGGATGAAACCCACCTCCTCGAACACCGCCCGCTGGTTGAACGGATCCGGGCCCAGGTAGCCGTCGATGTTGCCGGCGCGCAGGTTGGCCACCATCTCGGCCGGCGGCACCACGCGGATCTGGATGTCGGTGTCCGGGTTCAGGCCATGCTCCGCCACGTAGTAGCGCAGCAGGAAGTTGTGCATGCTGTACTCGAAGGGCACGGCGAACCTGAAACCCTTCCAGCCCTTGGGATCGCGGTTGTCCTTGTGCCTGTTGGCCAGGGTGATGGCCTGGCCGTTGGTGTTCTGGATGGTGGCGACTTCCATCGGCACCGCATTGGAGCCCAGCCCCATGGAGATGGCCAGCGGCATGGGCGACAGGAAGTGGGTGGCGTCGTACTCCTTGTTGAGCATCTTGTCGCGGATCAGCGCCCAGCCGGCCGTCTTCACCACGTCCACGTTCAGGCCCTGCTGCCGGTAGAAGCCCAGGGGGTGGGCCATGATCAGCGGGGTGGCGCAGGTGATGGGGATGAAGCCGATCTTCAGGTCCTTCTTCTCCAGCGGCGCCTTGTCCTGCGCCATGGCCTGCAACGCGCCCAGCGGCAGCACCGAGGCGATGGCTGCCCGCGCGGTGTTGGCGCCCACGGCGCGCAGGAAGCGGCGGCGCACGGCATCCACCGGGAACAGGGCCTTGACCAGGGCCGCCTCCAGCTTGTCGCTGGCCAGGGCCTCGACCGAGGTGGCCGACGCGGCCGCGGCGGCATGGTCGGCGGGCGCGTGGTCCGCGCCGCAGGTGCAGCGCAGGGCCAGCGGGCGGTCGGCGTCGTAGGCAGCCGGAAGCGGGGGCAGACGGGACATGGTGCACTCCTGTGGATGGATGCACCGGCCATGCAACCGCCACGCCGCCGGCGTGCCAGGGCGGGCCCGGTGGGCAAGATCGTCCACGCCGCGTCGAGGCCATGTAGTGCTGGCCCTACACGCGGGCCGAGGAAAGCCGGAAAGGGGCGCCCGGATCGCGCCGGAATCAGGCCGGGAAGCGGTCCCGGCCGTGGCGCTCGGCGTACAGGGCCAGCTCCACGTCGTTCTTGGCGCCCGTCTTTTCCAGGATGCGTGCCCGGTAGGTGCTCACCGTGTTGGCCGCCAGGCCCAGCCGTGCACCAATTTCGCTCACGCTGTGCCCGGTGGTGAGCAGGCGGAACACCTGATGCTCCCGGTGCGACAGCGCCTCGGCCGCCGAGGCCTTGCCCACCGCCGCCGCCAGCGCCTCGGCGGTGGCCGGGGACACGTAGCGCCCGCCGCCGGCGGCCTTGCGCACCGCGGCCACCATGGCGTCGGGGTCGGCGCTCTTGTTCAGGTAGCCGGCCGCGCCCAGGCGTATGCAGCGCACCGCGTACTGCGCCTCGGGGTAGGTGGAAAGCACCAGCACCGGCAGGCCGGGCCAGTCGCGCCGCAGGGCCTGCAGCACGTCCAGCCCGTCGCGGTCCGGCAGGGCGATGTCCAGCAGCACCACGTCCAGCCCCTGCGGACCGCCGCGCACGGCCACCTTCTCCAGCACCTCGGGGCCGGTCTCGGCCTCGTCCATCACATGGAGTTCGGGGCTGCCGTTGGAAGGGTCGCGCAGCACCTGCTTGAGACCCTCGCGCACGATGCGGTGGTCGTCGCCTATCAGCACCCGGATGGCATGCTGCAGCACCTCAGCCCCCGGACAGGGGCAGGCGCAGCAGGAAGGTGCAGCCGCGGTCCACCTCGCTGTGGATGTCGAGGGCGCCGCCGAAATGGAGCGCGCGCTCGCGCATGCCGCGCACGCCATACGAGGTGGGTGCGGCGAAGACCTGCGGCGGCGCACCCACGCCGTCGTCGCGCACCTCCAGTTCCAGCACGCCGTCGCCGGTGCGCACCGCCACGGCCAGGTGGCGGGCCCGGGCATGGCGTGCCACGTTCGACAGCATTTCCTGGAAGATGCGGAATACCGCCGTGGCCAGCGGGCCGGCCGGCTCGGTGCCGGCCGCCGCCTGCATGCGCCAGTCCAGGTAGAGCTCGGCGGACTGAGCGAACTCCTGCGCCTGCCATTCCAGCGCGGCCCACAGGCCCTGGTGGTCGAGGATGCTGGGGCGCAGGTCGGTGATGATGCGGCCGACGTTGTCCACCGCACGCTCGATCAGCCCGCTCATGCCGTGGCACTTGCAGCGCATCTCCAGCCGCATGTTCTGCGCCGCCTGGGGGTCGCGCCCGGCCTGCTCGCCCAGGCGCTTGTCCAGCCAGTTCACATCCATCTTCAGGGCCACCAGCAGGCTGCCGAGTTCGTCATGCACCTCGCGGGCGATGCGGGTGCGCTCCTCCTCGCGGACCGAGTCGGTCCAGGCCGAGAGCGCACGCAGTTGCTCCAGCGCCGCCGTGAGTTCCGCGGTGCGCGCGGCCACCCGCTGTTCCAGCGCGTCGCGCGACTGGCGCAGCGCCTCGGATGCGCGCCGGCGCTCGGTGATGTCCACGAAGGTGATGACGGCACCGCGCACCTTGTTGCCGTCCAGTATGGGATGGCTGGAATACTCCACCGGGAAGGACGTGCCGTCGCGGCGCCAGAACACCTCGGTGTCGATGCGGCAGGGCTGGCCGCGGCGGAAGGCGCGGAAGATCGGGCAGGCGCTGTCCGGGTAGGGCGAGCCGTCGGGGTAGGAGTGGTGCGTCAGCTCGTGCATGTTGCGCCCGAGCAGTTCGGCGGGTTCGTAGCCGATCATGCCGGCGCCAGCCCGGTTGATGAACACGCAGTGGCCGTCCAGCCCCACGCCGAAGATGCCTTCGCCGGTGGACTCCAGCAGCAGGCCCAGCTGGCTGGCCCATGCAATACCCGATTCCTGCGACAGGGTCGAAGGCTCGGCGAGGGCGGCGGTGCTCATGGCCCTTGCCGTTAGCAATGGACGTGCCCGCGACGGTGGTCGCGTGATTATTAACCCGGCGTGTCAGTCCGGCAACGCAGGCCGCTCCACCAGGGTGGACAGCGGCAGGTCGGCGATCTCGCCCAGCAGCAGCGCCAGTTGCTGCGCCGCAGCATCGATCACGGCCCGGCCCTTGGCGGCGGTGGCGGCCGCGGCATTGCCGACCGCCCCCTGCGGGTTGTAGTCCTGCATCTGCCAAGCCAGCTTGGCGCTGCGGCCGTCGCCCAGCAGGGTGTAGCGCGCCGCCCGCTCCTGCGAGGTGGAGGGGAAGTCGCGCGCCGCCGCCATGTCCACCAGCTGCGGGTGCAGGGCCAGCATCATGGAGGTCTCGATATCACCGGCGTGGATGCCGAAACGGTGTTCGTGGGCCGGGAACAGACCGCTGACGGCTTCCGGCAGCGGTAGCGAGAACCAGCTACTGCTGTAGACGATGAGGCCGCAGCGGGCCCGCAGGTCGCGCGCCACCAGGTCCAGCGCGCCCACCTGGCCGCCGTGGCCATTGAGCAGCAGCAGCTTGCGGATGCCGGTGCGGGCCACCGCCTCGCCGATCTCGGTCCAGATGCGCAGCAGGGTTTCGGCGCTGAAGCCCAGTGTGCCGGGGAACAGCGCATGCTCGGGGCTGAAGCCCACGGCCTGGGTCGGCAGGAACAGTACCGGCAACGTGGCCGGCAGCAGGGGAATGGCGCGGGCGACGATGCCGTCGAGCAGGGCCGCGTCCACCGACAGGGGCAGGTGCGGGCCGTGCTGCTCGGTGGCGGCCACTGGCAGCACCGCCACGGCCTGCGCGGCCGAGCCGTCGGCCGCCATGCGGGCGAAGTCCGTGGTGCGCAGCTCCGACCAGAAGCGGGAGCGCGGGGCGGCCTGGGCGGTGGCGGGAGGCGGCGTCATGGCGCGATCTTAGCCGCCCGCCCCCCGTTGGCCCTCAGGTCTTCATGCCCAGCATGCGGGCGGCATTCTCGCCCAGGATGGCGCGCCGGTCGGCATCGCTGAGCGAGGGCGTGTTCATTACATGGTCCACCGGGTGCAGTTCCCAGGGGATGGGGTAGTCGGTGCCCAGCATGACCTGGCTCACGCCGACTTCGGCCACCAGGTGGCGCAGTGCCTCGGGGGTGAACACCAGGGCGTCGAAGTAGATCTGGCGCATGTACTCCGAAGGCTTCTTCTTGAGCTGGACGGCGGGGTTGCAGCCGCTGGGCGACACGTAGCAGCTGAAGTCCATGCGCGGTGCGTACGAGCCCAGGTAGCCGCCGCCGTGCGCGGCACAGGCCTTGAGCTTGGGGAACTTGTCCAGCACGCCTTCGTAGATCAGGTGCTCCAGCGCGATGGTGGTGTCCAGCGGGTTGCCGACCACGTTGGACATCCAGCCGTTGCCGGCGAAACGCTTGGTCAGCTCCGGCGTGCTCTGCGGGTGGATGAACATGGTGCCCCCCAGTTGCTCCAGCTTGGCCCAGATGGGGTGGAACTTGGGGTCGGAGAAGTCTTCGCTGTTGACGTTGCCGCCGGTGGCGACGCCGCGCAGGCCCAGCTGCATGGCACGTTCGAGCTCGGCCACCGCCAGGTCGGGGAACTGCAGCGGCAACGAGGCGAAGGCACCGAAACGCTCGGGGTTGGCGCGGCACAGTTCGGCCAGCTTGTCGTTCTGCACCTTGCAGAGGGCCAGGGCCTTCTCCCGGTCCAGCCGGTACCAGAAGGGGTTGATGGATAGGATCTCCATGTCGATGCCCATGAAGTCCATGTACTTCAGGCGGTCGGCCACGACGATGATGTGCTCCTTGGCACCCTTCACCGGCAGCACGGCGGGGCCGGCCGTGCCCGGTGCCATCAGGGCCAGGGCCTCGGGGATGTAGCAGTGGCAGTGCACGTCGATGGTCTTGACCCGCTGGCCGCCGACGGTGACGGGCAGGTGGTACTTGGCCTCGTCGCCGGGCGCGGGCGACCAGGCCGGTGCCGCCTGTTGGGCGGGCATGGCGCCGCAGCCGGTGAGGGCAATGCCGGCCACGGTGGCGGCGCCTCCGCCGAGGAAGTTTCTGCGGGAGTTCTGCATGTCTCGTCCTTGATATAACAAATACCCCGAGACTGTAGCCCGCCGCCTGGGTCGGGTGACCTAGGGAAACAACGGAGGCCCGGACCTCAAGCCTTGTTCAGCGTCAGCATGCGGGCCGCGTTCTCGCCCAGGATGGCGCGGCGGTCGGCATCGCTGAGCGAAGGCGTGTTCATCACATGGTCCACCGGGTGCAGCTCCCAGGGGATGGGGAAGTCGGTGCCCAGCACGACCTGGCCCACGCCCACCTCGGCCACCAGGTGGCGCAACGCCTCGGGGGTGAACACCAGCGCGTCGAAATAGATCTGGCGCATGTACTCTGTCGGCTTCTTCTTCAGCTGGATGTTGGGGTCGCAGCCAGCGGGCGACACGTAGCAGCTGAAGTCCATGCGCGGGGCGTAGGAGCCCAGGAAACCGCCGCCGTGGCAGGCGCAGACCTTGAGCTTGGGGAACTTGTCCAGCACCCCCTGGTAAATCAGGTGCTGCAGGGCGATGGTGGTGTCCAGCGGGTTGCCGACCACGTTGGCCATCCAGCCGTTGCCGGCGAAACGCTTGTTCAGCTCCGGGGTGCTCTGGGGGTGGATGAGCAGCACCGCGCCCAGTTCCTCGAGCTTGGCCCACACCGGGTGCAGTTTCGGGTCCGCGAACTCCATGCCGTTGACGCTGGCGCCGGCGGCGACGCCGCGCAGGCCCAGGATCTTCACGGCGTATTCGAGTTCCTGCACCGCCAGGTCGGGGAACTGCAGGGACAGCGAGGCGAAGGCGCCGAAGCGGTCCGGCGCGGCGCGGCACAGCTCGGCCAGCTTCTCGTTCTGCAGCTTGCAGATGGCGGCCGACTTGCTGCGGTCGAACTTGTACCAGAAGGGGTTGACGCTGAGCACCTCCACGTCGATGCCCATCTCGTCCATGGAGCGCAGGCGGTCGGCCACCACGATGATGTGCTCCATCTTGCCCTTCACCGGCGAGCCCATGTCCTCGGGCTTCGCGCCGATCATGGCCAGCGCCTCGGGGATGTAGCAGTGGGCATGCACGTCGATGGTCTTCACCCGCTGGCCACCCACCATGACCGGCAGGTGGTACTGCGCCCGGTCGCCCGGCTGGGGGTTCCAGGCCGGGGCTTGCGGCGCCACCGCGCTGCAGCCGGTAAAGGCGATGCCGGCCACCACGCCGGTGGTGCTGCCCAGGAACTTGCGGCGGGAATGCTCCATGCTCATGTCTCCGTTGTTGTATTGGTATAACAACTTCGCACTCTAGAGACAAAACCCGCCCCCGGCCAGCCCCCCTAGGGAAAGAACGGACACCGACCACATTGGGCTGGCCCCCTACCCCCATGCGGCCGACCGCCGGGCCGCCCCAAGGCGGCCGCGCCTTCCCCTTGGGGGATGGCGAATTACACGCAGCGCAGCGGAGTGAAAAGCCGAGGGGCCCTATTCAGCCCGGATGTTCGCCGCCTTGGCGATCTCGGCCCAGCGCTGCTGCTCCGCCGCCAGGAAGGCGCCATAGGCGTCCAGCGATTCGCTGCCCGCCTCGTAGCCCTGCTCGCGGAACAGCTCCTGCGCCTGCGGGGTGGCGATCTGCCCGGCGACGACGTCGCGGATCTTCTTCAGCACCGCCGGCGGCGTGCCGGCCGGCGCCAGCAGCCCGTTCCAGTTGTAGGACTCGTAGCCCGCCAGGCCCGACTCGGCCAGCGTCGGCACATCGGGCAGCAGGGGCGACCGCCTGCTGCCGGTGATGGCCAGCACCTTGATCTTGCCCTGCTTCGCCAGCGGCGCGCAGCCGCCTACCTGCACCGTGGCCACGTCAAGCTGGTTGCCCACCAGGTCGGTGGTGTACTGGGCCGCGCCGCGGTAGGGAATGTGGTTGAGCTTGATGCCGGCCTGGGTGGAGATGAGTTCCAGCGTCAGCTGGCCCACGGTGCCGATGCCGGGGCTGCCGTAGTTCAGCGAGCCGGGCTTGGACTTGGCCAGTGCCACGAACTGCGCGAAGTCCTGTACCGGCAGGCCGGTGCGCACCACGAAGCAACTCGGCGTCTTGGCGATGAGCAGGATGGGCGCCATGTCGCGCAGGCTGTAGCCCAGGTTGGACTTGACGCTGGGCGCGATGGTGACCGGCCCGGGGTTGGCGGCCAGCAGGGTGTAGCCGTCGGCCGGGCCCTTGAGCACCGCCTCGGTGGCGGGCACGCCGCCGGCGGCCGCCTTGTTCTCCACGATGACCGCCTGGCCCAGCGCCGCGGTGAGTTGCTGGCCGGCCCAGCGCGCCTGCACGTCGGTGGGCCCGCCGGCGACGAAGGGCACGATGATGTGGATGGCCTTGTTCGGCCAGGCCGCGTCGGCCGGTGCAGCCGCGGGTGCCGGGGACGTTGCGGGCGCCGGCGCCTGGGCCTGGGCCTGGGCAGCCCCGGCGGCGAGCGTGAGGGCGGCGGCCCGGGCCAGGACGCACGCCGCGGAACGAAGGGAGAGGCCCGCCCCCGGGCCTCCGCGCTGGATCGTCATGCCTGTCTCCTTCTGTGGCTTGTGGGCCGCATTGGGAAACGAAGCGGGGCTTTCCGCTACCGGGTTAAACCGTACGCCGGCCTACACCGTGCGCCGGCGGATGGCCTCGATGATGATGGCGTTGTCCAGCAGCGCCTCGCCATGCTCCACGCAGTCGCCCAGCAGCCGGGTGTAGACGCTGGCGAAGGGCAGTTCCTGCCCGTGCTGGGTGGCCTGCTGGGCCATGAGCCCGAAGTCCTTCAGGCTCTGGTCGACCCGGCTCTGCGGCGGGTCGAAGCGGCGTTCGGCCATGAGTGTGCCCTTGACCTCCATCACCCGCGAATAGGCGGCCGAGCCGATGAGCACGTTGAGGAAGGCGCTGGGATCCAACCCCAGGCGCTCGGCGAACACCAGGCCCTCGGCCATGGCGCCGCGGTGCAGGCCCAGCACCAGGTTGACGGCCAGCTTGGCGCGCCCGCCGTTGCCGGCCGCGCCCAGGTAGTGGCGCTGCGGGCACAGCGCATCGAGCACCGGCATGATGTGGTCGATGTCGGCCGGCTTGCCGCCCACCAGGCCCACGGCATCGCCCTTGGCCATGGAGCCGCTGGTGCCGGACACCGGCAGCTCCACGAAGGGCAGCCCCGCCGTGGCGCATCGCGCCGCCAGCGCCGCGATGCGGTCAGGGTCGCAGGTGCTGGTGCACACCACCACCGGCCGCCGGCCCGGCGTGGACGAAGCCAGGATGCCGCCGGGGCCTTCCACCGCCTCTTCCACCTGGGTGGTGTCGAACACCGGCAGCACCACCACCGCGCAGTGGCGCGCCAGCTCGGCCACCGAGGCGGCCGGCGCGCGGCGCGCGCCGGTGAAGGCGGCGCAGCGTGCCGCATCCACGTCGAAGCCGCGCAGGCTGAAACCGGCGCCGTGCAGGCGGGTGGCGCAGGCCGAGCCCATGAGGCCCAGGCCGGCGATGCCGATGGTGTCGGCCGTGCTGATGCCCGCGGTCATTCGGCCTTGATCCCCGCGTCCTTGATGGCCTTGCCCACGCGGGCGTAGCCGTTCTTCGTCAGCTCGTGCAGCTGCTCCGGCTGCGAGGCCACCGGATCCAGCCCGAGCTGGGCCAGGCGCTCGCGCACGCCCGGGTCGGCCACGGCCTTGGCAACCTCGGCGTTGAGCCGGTCCACCAGCGGCCTGGGCAGGCCCTTGGGGCCATACAGGCCGAGCCATGTGGAGAACTGGAAGGCCGATGCACCCGCTTCGGCAAAGGTCGGCACGTCGGGCAGCAGCGGCGAGCGCTTGAGGTTGGGCTGCGCCAGGGCCCGCAGCCGGCCCTCCTTGATGAAGGGCAGCGCCACCGACACGGCGGAGAACATGATGGGGATCTGGCCACCCGACACGTCGGTGGTGGCCTGGGTGGCGCCCTTGTAGGGCACGTGGGTCAGGTTGATCTTGTTGGCCGCGGCGAACAGCGCCATGGAGATGTGCTGTGGGCTACCGTTGCCGCCGCTGGCGAAATCGATCTTGCCGGGCTCGGCCCTGGCCTGGGCGATCAGCTCGCCCACGTTCTTGGGCGCGAAGTCCTTGTTGCTGACCAGCACCCAGGAGATGTCGGCCATCTGGCTGATGGACTGGAAGTCGTTGACCGGGTCGAAGTTGACCTTGGCGGCCAGGTTCACCGCGTAGTTGAGCACGCTGTCGGTGATGCCGCCCAGGGTATAGCCATCGGGCGCGGCACGCACCACCTTCTCGGCGCCGATCAGGCCGGACACGCCGGGCTGGTTGTCGATCATGAAGCTGGTCTTCATGTTCTCGGCCATCTTGCCGGTGACGATGCGGGTCGCCACGTCGGCCGCACTGCCGGCCTGCAACGGCACGATGACCAGGATGGGCTTGCTCGGGTAGCCGGCCTGGGCCTGCGCGGCGGTGCCTGCGAGGGCCGCGGCCAGCCCCAGGCTGGCGGCCAGGGCGGTGGCCAGCGCCGTGCGGCGCGGGTGGTGGTGTGGGTTCATGTGTCTTCCTCCTTTTTGCTTCATTCCTGCATGCCCGAGTCCTTGACGACCCTGGCCATGCGCTTGTAGTCCTCGGCCATGTAGCGTCCCATGTCCTGCGGCGTGAGCGGGAACGGGTCGATGCCGTTGTCCGCCAGCTTCTGCACCGTCTCGGGCGCGGCCAGCACCTGGGCCAGCGTGGCGGAGAGCTTGCTGACCACCTCGTCGGGCGTGCCGGTGGGCGCCACGATGCCGATCCACGAGGCATAGTCGTAGCCCGGCACGCCGGATTCGGCCACCGTGGGCAGGTCGGGCAACACCGCGGTGCGCTGCGCACCGGCCACGGCGATGGCCCGCAGCTTGCCGGCCTTGACCATGGGCAGCACGGTGCCGATGGCGTTGAACATGGCATTGGTCTCGCCGGCCGCCAGGCCCACGGCGGCCGGGCTGGCCCCCTTGTAGGGCACATGGGTCATCTTGACGCCGGTGGCCGTCTCGAACATGGCCATGGCGATGTGCTGCGGGCTGCCCACGCCACCGGAGGCATAGTTGGCCTGGCCCGGGTGCGCCTTCACGTAGGCGATGAGGTCGGGCACGGTCTTGATGGGCAGGTCGGGGTGCACCACCAGCGCGGTGGGCAGCACCGCCACCATGCCCACCGGGCGGAAACTGCGCGCCGGGTCGTAGCTGACCTTGCGCACATTGGGCAGCACACCCAGGATGGCGTTGTTGCAGCCGCACAGGGTGTAGCCGTCGGC
>FTCD01000281.1_pt1 | contig 11464 bp, 8 predicted proteins | sample 1639501 | NCBI WGS metagenome assembly FTCD01 (sample SAMEA3914864, study PRJEB12502) | metagenome | biome: forest; material: soil | place: USA | collected 2012-03-12 | depth 0.3 m
CGGTGTTCAACACCGCCGAGACCATCACCCTGTACCGCCAGGCGGCGGCCGAAGGCGCGGTGGTGGTGGCCTTTCCCGAGCTGGGCCTGTCGGCCTATACCTGCGACGACCTGTTCCACCAGGCCGCCCTGCTGGACGGCTGCGAGGCGGCGCTGCAGGCCGTGGTGGATGCCTCGCGTGACATCCCCGCGGCCGCCATCGTCGGCCTGCCGCTGCGGGTTGACCACCGGCTGTTCAACTGCGCCGCCGTGGTCGCCGGCGGCCGGCTGCTGGGTGTGCTGCCCAAGACCTATCTGCCCAACTACGGCGAGTTCTACGAAGCCCGCCAGTTCAACGGTGCCGACACCGCGCTGGCGACCGAAGTGCTGCTCTGCGGCGAACGGGTGCCCTTCGGCACCGACCTGCTGTTCCAGGCACGCAGCCTGCCGCTGCTGAAGCTGCACGTGGAGATCTGCGAGGACGTGTGGGTACCCATCCCCCCCTCCAGCTATGCCGCGCTGGCCGGCGCCACGGTGCTGGTCAACCTGTCGGCGTCCAACATCACCATCGGCAAGTCGGGCTACCGGCACCAGCTGGTCAGCCTGCAGTCGGCACGCTGCCTGGCGGCCTACCTGTATTCCTCGGCCGGCATCGGCGAGTCGACCACCGACCTGGCCTGGGACGGCCAGGCACTGATCTACGAGAACGGCGAGCTGCTGGCCGAGAGCGAACGCTTTTCCAACCGCTCGCACACCATCACGGCCGACGTGGACCTGGAGCGCCTGTCGCGCGAGCGCATGCGGCAGAACAGCTACGGCACCTCGGTGGCCAAGCACAAGGCGGTGCTGGCCGGCTGGCGCACGGTGGAGTTCGACCTGGCCGTGCCGCGCGAGGTGCCGCATGGCCTGAAGCGCAAGGTGGCGCGTTTCCCCTACGTGCCGGCCAATGCGGCCACGCGTGACGAGCGTTGCCACGAAGTGTTCAACATCCAGGTGCAGTCCCTGGTGCAGCGGCTGGAGTCCAGCGGCATCAAGAAGGTGGTGATCGGTGTCTCGGGCGGACTGGACTCGACCCATGCCCTGCTGGTGCTGGCGCAGGCCATGGACCGGCTGGGCCTGCCACGCAGCAACATCTTCGGCTTCACCATGCCGGGCTATGCCACCAGCGGGCGCACGCTGGAGCAGTCGCACCGGCTCATGGCCACCATCGGCTGCACCGCGCGCGAGATCGACATCCGGCCCAGCTGCACGCAGATGCTCAAGGACATCGGCCACCCCTTCCACGACGGCGTACCCCAGTACGACATCACCTTCGAGAACGTGCAGGCCGGCGAGCGCACCAGCCACCTGTTCCGCCTGGCCAACTTCCACGACGCCATCGTGGCCGGCACCGGCGACCTGAGCGAGCTGGCGCTGGGCTGGTGCACCTACGGCGTGGGCGACCACATGTCGCACTACAACGTAAATGCCAGCGTGCCCAAGACGCTCATCAAGCACCTGGTGCGCTGGGTGGCCGACAACGGCCTCATGGGGACCGAGGGCAGCAGCGTGCTGCACGCCATCGTGGACACCGAGATCAGCCCGGAGCTGATCCCCTCCGGCGCCGAGGAAGCCGAGCAGCCTGGCCAGCGCACCGAAGACACCATCGGCCCCTACGAACTGCAGGACTTCCACCTGTTCTACACCCTGCGCTACGGCTTCAAGCCGAGCAAGGTCGCCTTCCTGGCGCATGCCGCCTGGCACGACCGCAGCCAGGGCGCCTGGCCCGACGACCGGCTGGAGCAACGCAACCAGTACGGCCTGGCCGACATCCGGCGGCACCTGGGCACCTTCCTGTGGCGCTTCTTCAAGACCAGCCAGTTCAAGCGCAGCTGCGTGCCGAACTCGCCCAAGGTCGGCTCGGGCGGTTCGCTGTCGCCGCGCGGCGACTGGCGCGCACCGAGCGACTCGGAGGCCGCGGTGTGGATGGCGGACCTGGAGAACGTGCCGCGCTACTAGGCCGCCCGGGCCTCAGCGCGCCCCTTCTTCCGTCCCTACCGCGAACTGGAAGGTGTTGCGCCCGGCGGCCTTGGCGCCGTAGAGCGCCGCATCCGCCCGCGCCAGCAGTTCGGTCGGCCCCAGCACCGCGTCCGACGGTCTGTGGCAGACGATGCCGATGCTGGTGGTGACCGCGATGACACGGCCGTGCACGTCGAAGCTGGGCTCGGCCACCTGGGCCACCACCTTGCGGGCGATGGCGTCCACGATGTCGGGGGTGTCGAGGTTTTCCAGGATGACCACGAACTCGTCGCCGGCCAGCCGGGCCACCACGTCGGTGGTGCGCACGCTGGCGCGCAGGCGCCGGGCGAATTCGGCCAGCACGTTGTCGCCGCCGCCATGGCCCAGGCTGTCGTTGATGCCCTTGAAGCGGTCGATGTCGAGGTACATGATCGCCAGTTCCTGCCCGGTGCGGCGTGCACGGGCCAGGGCCACCGGCAGCATCTCGTTGAAGGCCAGGCGGTTGTGCAGGCCGGTCAGCGTGTCGATGCGAGCCATGGAGCGCAGTTGCTCCTCGGCCTGCTTGGCCGCGGTGATGTCGCGCAGGAAGGCGCTGACCATGTAGTGCTCGCCCTGCGGCAGCGTGCCGATGGACAGTTCCACCGGGATGGTGTGCCCGTCCCGGTGCCGGGCCGGGACCTCGATGCGCTGCAGCTGGCTGGCCGGGGCCGCTGCCGGCGGCAGGAAGGACCCCAGGCTCGGCCCTTCGTGCTCCCAGCCAGGGCCGGGCGGCACGATCAGTTCCGACAGCGGACGGCCCACCGCCTCGCCGCGATCCCAGCCGAAGATGGCTTCGGCCTGGTGGTTCCATTCGGTGACCAGGCCATGCCGGTCGATGGCGATGAAGGCATCGCCGGCATGGGCCAGCACCAGGCGCAGTTGCAGCTCGCTGGCCTCCAGGCGCCGCTGCGCGGCTTCGCGCTGCAGCATCAGGGCATCGAAGGTGCGCGCCACGTCGCCGATCTCGTCGTTGGCATAGTCGCCCCCGGGTACATGGGCCTTGGCGTCGTAGGCGGCCAGCATGCGGTTGTGGAACACCACCAGCGGCCGCAGCTGGCGCCGCAGCATGTACAGCGCCAGCAGGCCGGCCAGCGTGGCCAGCAGGGCCGCCGTGGCCAGGGCGGCCTGGGCGATGGCGTTGATGCTGGCGAAGGCCTCCTCGCGCGGGTAGAGGGCGCCGACGATCCAGTTGGTCTGCCGCAGGTGGCGGAAGGAATAGAGGCCGTCTATGCCGGAGCGGCTGCGGGCCTCGGTGGTGCCTTCGAAACCGCCCAGCACCTTGCGGGTCAGGGCGGTGGGGCCGCCCTCCGCATCGATGCGCTGGAGGATGCGCGCCTTGTCCGGGTGGTCGATGACGGTACCCTCGGTGTTCAGGATGAACAGGTAGCCGGTCGAGCCGAAACGCAGGTCGGCCAGGTCCCCGAGGAAATTGCGCTGCTCCAGGTGGATGGACCCGGTAAGCACGTAGCGCACCGCACCGGCCGCATCGCGCACCGGCTGGGTGATGACGACCTCCGGCTTGCCGGTGGTGCGGTTGCGCGTGGGCTGGGCGATCTGCCCCATACCGCTGGCCATCGTCTCGCGGAAGTAGGCGCGGTCGCCCAGGTTGAGTTGCCCCACGCGGCGCCGGCCGCGGAAGTCGGCCACCAGGTTGCCCTCCTGGTCCAGCAGCCAGAGGTTGTCGAAGGACTCGATCAGCGTGGGCCGCCGGTCCAGGAAGTCCTGCAGCGCGCGCCCGTCCGTAAGGCCCAGGGCCTCGATGCTCTCGGCGGCCGTGTGCATCAGCACCCGGCGTGCGGCGAACCGCTGGTCCATGGCCTCCGCGACGGCCGAGAGGCGGGCAAACTGCTCCTGCCCGATGGCCGCCTGGGCACGGTCCCGCACGAAATACAGGCCGGCGATGGCCATGCCGAAGGTGGCCACGAAGACGATGGCCACCACGGCGATGCTGAGCTGGTTACGCAGGTTGGAACGCGGCAGTACGAGGCGGGAGAACGAAAACGGCGAACGCATACGGCAGGAACGGGCGGACGGGGACGCAACAGGGCTGGACGGCTGACCAGGGCGAAACAAGGCGGGCCGCAGGGTAGTGCAAGCAGGGATCGGACCACACTGGTGGAAACGCTGTGGCAACCGCCCGGCCCCGCCCTGGCCCCGCCCGTCGGGAGCCCGCTGCGCCTTGGTGCGACACTCGCACCAACAGCTTTCCTATTTCGCATCCATGGCTGAATACAAGATAGACATTCTGGTGCAGGGTTTCCCCGGCAAGACCGTGTGCCACGGCTCCCTGGGCTGGAGCACGGTGGCCCTGCTACGTGGCGAAGGCCGGGTGGTGCTGGTGGATACCGGCTCCTTCAACGTGCGCAGCGTGCTGCAGCAGAAACTCAAGGAACACGGCCTGGCCGCCGCCGACGTGACCGACGTGCTGCTGACCCACGCCCACTGGGACCACATGGTCAACTGGACCATGTTCCCCCAGGCGCGCATCGCCATCGGCGGGCACGAGCTGGACTGGTCGCTGCAGGCCCCTTGGGGCGCCACGCCGATCCCCGAGCTGTACGTGGAAAAGCTTGCCGGCTGGGACACCCTGGCCCGGCTGGACACGGGTGCCGAGGTGCTGCCCGGCATCCGCTGCCAGGTGGCGCCCGGGCACACGCCGGGCCACTTGGTCTACGTGCTGCAGGGCCCGGAACACGACGTGGTGTTCACCGGCGACGCGGCCAAGAACCGCGCCGAGCTGCTGTCGCTGAAGGCGTACCACACGCTGGACGCGGACCAGACCGAGGCCTCGATCCGCGACATCTGGCAGCTCTGGCGCGCCCGCCCCGGCAACGTGCTGGTGCCCGGCCACGACATGCCCATGGTGCTGGATGACGGCGTGCCCGGCGGCATCCGCTACCTGGCCGAGCGCAACGCCCGCCTCGACGCGTGGTTCGGCGAGACGCTGGAGCAGGTGCACAGCTTCGTCCTGGCACCCTGAGCCCCACCCCTGCCCTGCCGGCCGTGGCGCCCGCTCAGGCCAGGATGTTGACGGCGCGGGCGGCCACCAGCCCCACCGTCAGCAGCGACACCGCCGACTCCAGCATCATGAGCAGCTTGGCGCGTGCCGTCATGGGCTGCGTGTCGGTGGGCGAGAACGCGGTGGCGTTGGTGAAGGCCAGGAAGAAATAGTCCACGAAGCCGGGTGACCAGGCGCGGTCGGCCTCGCTGCTGCCCTGCATCTGCGGGAACTGGAAGTCCGCCGGCTTGCCCGCAGCCAGCCCGCGCATGGCCGGGCCGCCGCGGTCCAGGTTCCAGAACCACAGCGCGAACACCACCACGTTGGTGAACCAGATGTTGAGGGCGTCCAGCAGCAGGCTGGTGCCGGTAGAGCCCTTGGCCCCGTGCAGCAGCGCCCCCATGACGTTGTAGAGCGCATGGAAATTGATGGCGGTGACCACCGCCGTCAGCAGCAGCGCCGCGCGGCGCACCTGGCGGCGCAGCCGCAGCACGATGTGCCAGTGGTGGTCGGTATGGGCATGGCGCGCCTTGCCCTGCGTCCAGGCGGTGGCGATGGACAGCGGCAGCAGCATCGCCAGCTCGAACGCCGGCGCCAGCCAGGGCGGCCCCAGCGTCAGGTCGTTGACCAGCAGCAGGTTCAACACCGCGACCAGCGCGATGGCGCCGCGCGCCAGCCAGAAATCCAGGGCGTGGGCATGCAAGGTGGCGTGGGAAGGCGGCAAGACGACTCTCCGGGAAGGTTGCCGCCATTGTGCGCCCCCGGTTCTTGCGCGCCAGTCCATGTCCGCCGGTTGCGTTCAGGCACACGGGCTCTTGGCAAAACGGCACGACATCTGGCAAAATACTTAGCAAGCTAACTAATTAACTACCCGCCATGGCGACTTCCCATCCCTCCGCCCGGACCAGCGCCGCAGCACGCAACGCGGCCCGGATGGCGGTCGTCTCCGCCCTGCCGGTGCTGCAGCGCGCCTACCGCGCCGCCGCCGACAAGGTGGTGGCTCCCGCGGGCCTGTCGCTGGCGCTGGCCCTGCCGCTGGTGACCGTGGGCCGCATGGGCTCGGGCGTGCGCCCCGGCACGCTGGCCGATGCCCTGGCCATCGAGGCCGCCTCGCTGGTGCGGCCCCTGGAGCAGCTGCTGGAGGCCGCCCTGCTGGAGCGGCGCGAGGACGCCGGCGACCGGCGCGCCAAGACCCTGCACCTCACCGCCGCCGGCCAGGCCACCATCGAGAAGCTCGAAACCGTGCTGCTGGGCTTGCGCAACAGCGTGTTCGACGGCATCCCGGACGAGGACATCGCGGCCTGCCTGCGGGTCTTCGCCACCCTCGAGTCGCGGCTGTGCAAGGGCCACGCCGCACCGCTGGAGGCCGCGGCATGACCCGCCTGGCCCTGCCCCGGCTGCCGCGCTTCACCGGCGCGGAATGGCTGTTCGCGTGCAAGAGCTTCGCGGCGGCCATGCTCGCCATGTACATCGCCAACCGGTCGGGCCTGCAGCGGCCGTTCTGGGCGATGACCACGGCCTACATCGTCTCCCACCCGCTGGCGGGCAATGTGCGCTCCAAGGCGCTGTACCGCTTCTGCGGCACGCTCATGGGCTGCACCGCCACCCTGCTGGTGGTGCCGGCCCTGTCCAACGCGCCGGAGCTGCTGTCGCTGGTGCTGGCGCTGTGGGTGGGCGGCTGCCTGTTCCTCTCGCTGCAGGACCGCACGGCCCGCTCCTACGTGTTCATGCTGGGCGGCTACACCGCGGCACTGATCGGCTTTCCCTCCGTGGGGGCACCGCTGCAGCTGTTCGATACCGCCGTGGCCCGGGTGGAGGAGATCGGCCTGGGCATCCTCTGCGCCTCCCTGATCCACAGCACCGTGTTCCCCTCGGGCCTGGCCCCCAGCCTGCTGGGCGTGCTGGACCGCGCCATCGCCGATGCCCGGCGCTGGGGCGCCGACCTGCTGGGCCGCGGCACCGGCCGCGCGGCCTCCACCACGCTGGCGGCGGACCGGCAGCGCCTGGCCGGCGACATCACCCAGCTGCGGCTGCTGTCCACCCACGTGCCCTTCGACACCAGCAACCTGCGCTGGACGGCCGGCGCGCTGGGCGCCATGCAGGACCGTCTTGCGGCGCTCACCCCCTCCCTGTCGGCGGTGGAAGACCGCCTGCAGGCCCTGGAAGAAGCCGAAGGCACGCTGGCGCCCGACGTGCTCGCCGTGCTGGACCTGGCCCGCCACTGCCTGCAGCCGGACACGGCGCAAGCCGGCGGCCGTGCGGCGCGGGCCGCCGCGCACGCCGCGCTGCGGCAGGCGCTGGACACGCTGGGCACGCAAGCCCCTGGCGCGGCCCCGCTGCCGGCCTGGAGCGAGGCCCTGCGCATCGGCCTGGCCGGCCGTCTGGGCGAGCTGGTGGACGGCTGGCAGGCCTGCACCGCCCTGCGCCACGACATCGATGCCGGCCTGGCCGGCAAGGCGCCGCTGCGCCGCACCGCCTCGCTGGGCAAGCGGGTGCTGCACCGCGACCTGGGCATGGCCCTGCTCTCGGCCCTGGCCGTGGTGCTGGCCATCGGGCTGTGCTCCGCCGTCTGGATCACCACGGCTTGGCCGGGTGGCGCCGTCGCCACCATGATGGCGGCGGTCTTCTGCAGCTTCTTCGCCACGATGGACGACCCGGTGCCCGCCATCAACGGTTTCCTCACGGCCACGCTGTGGTCGGTGCCGATCTCGGCCTTCTACGTGCTGGTGGCCATGCCGGTGGTGCACGACTTCGGCATGCTCGTGCTGGTCTGCGCGCCGGTGTTCCTGGTGCTGGGCGCCTATGCCGGCCGCCCGGCCAGCACCCCTGCCGCCCTGGCCATGATCATGGGCGTGAGCGGCACGCTGGCGCTGCACGACACGGCCTCGGCCGACCTGCCGAGCTTCATCAACTCCACGCTGGCCCAGGTGCTGGGCATCGCGGCCGCCGCGTGGGTGACCCGCCTGGTGCGCTCGGTGGGCACGGACTGGAGCATCCGCCGCATCCTGCGCGCCACCTGGCGCGACCTGGCCGCCATGGCGGCCGCCCCGGCAGGGCAGGCACCGGCCGACGCCTATGCGGCGCGCATGCTGGACCGCATCGCGCTGCTGGCGCCGCGCGTGGCCCAGGCCGGCGCTTCGGACGCAGGCGCCACCGCCCGTGATGCCCTGCGCGACCTGCGCATGGGCACCGACATCGCCGCCCTGCAACACCTGCGCGGGCACTGGCCGGCCGGCTGGGCCGACGCCCTGCTGGACGGCATGGCCCGCCACTTCCGCCGCCACGGCGCCCCGGCCGCCACGCCGGGGCTGCTGCCGCAGATCGACCGCATGCTGGCCCATGCCCTGCGGACGGCCCGGCCCACGGCCGGTGCCGCACAGGGCGCCATCACCGCGCTGGTGGGCCTGCGCCGCAACCTCTTTCCCCAGGCGCCAGCGCTGGCGCCGCAGCCTGCCCGGGAGGGCACACGACCATGATCGGCGAAGCCAGTTTCTACGGCCTTTACCTGCCCTGGCTGATGTTGCTGGCCGGCGGCGCGCTGCTGGCCCTGTGGTGCCTGCGGCCCCTGCTGGCCGCCACCGGCCTGTACCGCTGGGTCTGGCACCCGGCGCTGTTCGACACCGCCCTCTACGTCCTGCTCCTGTACGGCCTGGTGCACTTCACCGCCCGGTAGCCCCTTTTCCCTGATTGACCGCCATGAACGCCCCCATCCCCCGCTCCGCCGCCCTGTCCGCCGACCCGTCCGACGCGCCGCCCCTGTCGCCGCCACGCCGCGTGTGGCCGGCCCGGCTGGCGCCCCTGGTGCGCCCGGTCGTGACCCTGGCCGTGGTGGCCGCGGCCGGCTGGGCCGGCCTGCAGCTGTGGGACCACTACGAGCTGGAACCCTGGACGCGTGATGGCCGGGTGCGCGCCAACATCGTGCAGATCGCGCCCGACGTGTCGGGCCTGGTCACCGCCGTGGCGGTGGAAGACAACCAGTCCGTCGCCGCCGGCACCCTGCTGTTCGCGGTGGACCGCGCGCGTTATGGCCTGGCGCAGCGGCAGGCGCAGGCCGCCCTGTCCGCCCAGCGCATCGCCCTGGCCCAGGCACAGCGGGAGAACGCCCGCAACACCGAGCTCGGCAACCTGGTGTCGCAGGAAGTGCGCGAACAGGCCCGCACCCGCATGGAACAGGCCCAGGCCGCCGTGGCCCAGGCCGAGGTGGCGCTGGACGGCGCACGGCTCAACCTGGAACGCGCCGAAGTGCGCGCCCCGGCGGACGGGCAGGTGACCAACCTCGACCTGCGGCAGGGCAGCTATGCCAGCGCCGGCCGGCCGGTGCTGGCGCTGGTGGATGCGCGGTCCTTCTACGTCGAGGGCTATTTCGAGGAAACCAAGCTGGCCCGCATCCACGTGGGTGACCGGGTGCGCATGAATCCCATGGGCGGCACCGTGCTGCAAGGCACGGTGGAGAGCTTCGCCGCCGGCATCGCCGACCGCGACCGCAGCACCAGCGCCAACCTGCTGCCCAACGTCAACCCGACGTTCAACTGGGTCCGGCTGGCCCAGCGCATCCCCGTGCGGGTACGGCTCGACCCCCTGCCGGCCGGAACCCGCCTGGTCGCCGGCGAAACCGTCACCGTGCAGGTGCTGGAGAAGCCGGTCGCCAGCAACACGGCGGCGCCTGCGCAGCAGCCGGGCGCGAAAGGCTGAACACCATGGCACCCGTCCCCCGCTCCCCGGCCCCCACGGTCACCCTGCCCCGGCAGCGCCGGCCCCTGCACGCCGCCCTCTGCGCCGTGGCGCTGGCCGCCGGCCTGGCGGGCTGCAGCACCACCCCGGTCGGCCCTGACTACCACCCGTCGCCTGACGCCGTGGCCGCCTCGCCCGCAGCCTCCGCACCCTTCCTCGGCGCCCAGGCCACGGCAGCCGGCGGCACCCCGTTCAGCGGCCAGCCCCTGCCGGCCCGCTGGTGGCACCTGTACAAAGACCCGCGCCTGGATACGCTGGTGCAGCGCGCGCTGGAACACAACACCGACCTGCGCCAGGCCCTCGCCAACCTGGAGCGCGAACGCGCCCTGGACGAACAGGTGGAGTCCGCCCGCCGGCCCACGCTGGAGCTGGCTGGCGGCCCGTCGCGCGGCCACGTGTCGGGCCTGTCCGTGGGCGCGGAAGGCTACGAGCCACCCACCACCACCAACTACGCGGCCATGGCCTCGCTGTCCTACCAGGTGGACCTGTTCGGCCAGATCCACCGCGCCATCGAGGCCGCCCATGCCGATACCGAGGCGGCCGAGGCCGCGCTTGACCTGGTGCGGGTGAACGTGGCCGCCGGCACAGCTCGCGCCTATGCGGACGCCTGTTCCAGCGGGCTGCGCCTGCAGAGCGCCGAGACTTCGGTGCGGCTGCAGTCGCAGGCCGTGGAGCTGTCGGACCGCCTGCAGCAGGCCGGCCGCGTGGGGGTGATCGACGGCGCCCGCGCGCGCGCGCAGCTGCAACAGCTCCAGGCCGCCATTCCGCCGCTGCAGGCGCAGCGGCAGAGCGCGCTGTACCGGCTGGCCACCCTGACCGGTGCACCGCCGCAGGAGTTCCCGCGCGAAGTGGCCGACTGCGCCACCCCGCCGCAGGTGGCCGGCCCGCTGCCGGTGGGCGATGGCGCCGCCCTGCTGCGGCGCCGGCCCGACATCCGCCAGGCCGAACGCGGCGTGGCGGCCGCTACCGCACGCATCGGCGTGGCGACGGCGGACCTGTACCCCAAGGTCACCCTGGGCCTGTCGGCCAGCTCCATCGGCCTGGCCTCGAACTTCGGCGGCAAGGACGCCTTCGCCTGGAACCTCGGGCCGCTGATCTCCTGGACGGTGCCCAACACGGGTGCGGTGCGCGCACGCATCACCCAGGCCGAAGCCGGTACCCGCGGTGCGCTGGCCCGTTTCGACGGGGTGGTGCTGGGCGCGCTGCGCGAGACCGAGACCGCCCTCACGGTCTATTCCCGCGAGCTGGACCGCCATGCCGCCCTGCAGGCGGCACGCGACCAGAGCGCCCTGGTGGCGGAGCAGGCCCGGCGCCTGTACCGCAACGGCAAGACCGGCTCGCTCGACGCCCTGGACGCCGAGCGCGCGCTGGCGGCCAGCGAGGCCGCGCTGGCCGCTTCCGAGGCACAACTGGCCGACGACCAGGTCGGCCTGTTCCTGGCACTGGGCGGCGGCTGGGAGCCGGAAACGGGCCACGGGACGTGACAGGAGCCTGTCGGCCCCGCACGAATACCGTGCGACCTGCGCAATAAGTCACGGCCCATCGTTTGCAAAGGGCCGCGCCGCCTGCCGCGCGGCAGGCGGATGCCCCATGATGCGTGTCGCGCAAACCACAACGCATATCCGCACCCTTTCCGCACACCATGTCCAACATCGTCACCCTCGACATCCGCAAGTCCTCCGGCTCCAGCTACCTCGCGCAGCTCCTGGCGGGCGGCGAC
>FTCD01000059.1_pt1 | contig 11388 bp, 8 predicted proteins | sample 1639501 | NCBI WGS metagenome assembly FTCD01 (sample SAMEA3914864, study PRJEB12502) | metagenome | biome: forest; material: soil | place: USA | collected 2012-03-12 | depth 0.3 m
CAAGCCCGAGAAGGCCTGATTCCGGGGCCGCGCGCCCCTGGCAGGGGCGGGGTTTCCCTCCAGGCGCAAAACCCCGGGTATGGGTACAGTGGGGCGTTATCACATGATCACCCCACTGCCATGGCCACCGAATTCACCCTGAACGGCGTCACCTGCCGCGCCGACTCCGATTCCAAGGTCTTCCTGCTGACCGTGCTGCGCAACGAGCTTGGCCTTTCGGGCCCCAAGTTCGGTTGCGGCGCAGGCGAATGCGGCGCCTGCATGGTGCTGCTGGACGGCAAGCCGGTGCCCTCGTGCGACATGCCGCTGTGGGCGGCCGAGGGCAAGGCGGTGGTCACGCTGGAAGGGCTGGGCACACCCGAGCACCCGCATGCCATCCAGCAGGCGCTGCTGGACGAGCAGGCGGGCCAGTGCGGCTACTGCCTGGCGGGCATCGCCATATCGGCCGCGGCCCTGCTGGCGGTGAATCCGTCGCCCACCCGTGAGGAGGTCTGTACCGCGCTGGAACGCAACCTGTGCCGCTGCGGCTCGCACAACCGCATCATCCGCGCGGTGCAGCGGGCCGGCGCCATGCTGCGGGGTGAGACTACGGGTGTAGAGGCCTGCCATGCTTGATGCCGTCAAGCCCGCCACGGCGCAGGCGGCGGCCCTGGCCGCCGTACCCGCTGCTGCCACCGAGCCGCGCAAGCTGCCCGGCAGCCTGCAGACCAACCGCCGTCTCGACCAGTGGCTGGGCTTCGGCCCCGGCCGCACGGTGGCCGTGCGTACCGGCAAGGTCGAGATCGGCCAGGGCATCACCACGCTGCTGGTGGTCATCGCGGCCGAGGAACTGGACGTACCCGCCGCCGCCGTGCGCCTGGTGACTGCCACCACCGACAGCGGCCCCGACGAGGGCGTGACCTCGGGCAGCCAGTCCACCCAGCAGTCCGGCATGGCGCTGCGCCATGCCTGTGCCGAGGCGCGCCGCATCGCGCTGGAGAAGATGGCCCGCGCCCAGGGGCTGGAGCCGGCGCAGCTGCGTGTGGTGGCAGGCGACTTCGTGCGCGCCGATGGTGCGGTGGTGGGCGATTACTGGCAGGCGCTGGCGCCGGCCGACCTCGACGTGGAAGTCTCGGGCGAGGCCCGACCCAAGGCCCCCTCCAGCTTCACCGTGGTGGGCAAGGGCGGCACGCCGCGCATCGACCTGGGCGACAAGATCTTCGGTAGGCCGCGCTTCGTGCACGACCTGCGGCTGGACGGCATGGTGCATGGCCGGGTGGTGCGCCCGCCTTCGCGGCCCGCGCAGTTGGTACATGTGGCACCCGAGGCCGCCCGCGCCGTTCCGGGGGTGCTCAAGGTGGTGGTGGACGGGCGCTTCCTGGGGGTTGTCGCCACCACCGAGCAGGCCGCCGAAGCCGGCGCCGCGGCCCTGGCTGCTGCCTGCGAATGGCAGGAGTCACCCGACATGCCCGACCCGGCCGCGCTGGCCGACTTCCTGCGCGCGGCGCCGGTGGTCAGCTCGGTGCCGCACGACACCACGGCGGAACATGCGCTGGAGGCCGGGCTGACCCGCCACACGCAGTCCTACCTCAAGCCCTTCATCGCCCATGCGTCCATAGGCCCTTCGTGCAGCGTGGCACTGTGGACCGGCGCCACGCTGGAGGTGTGGACCAACAGCCAGGGCATCCACAACCTGCGCGACGACCTGGTGACGGTGCTGGCCCAGGACGGCCAGGCCCTCCCCGAAGAGAACATCACCATCCGCCACGTGGAAGGCGCGGGCGCATATGGCCACAACGGCGCCGACGACGTGGCCGGCGACGCCGTGCTGCTGGCCCTGGCCTGGCCCGGCGCCCCCGTGCGGGTGTTGTGGAGCCGGGCCGACGAACTCACCTGGAGCCCGCAGGGCGCGGCCCACCTGGTGCAGATCGAGGCTGGCACGGATGCCGACGGCATGCTGCGCCACTGGGACCTGGAACTCTGGGCCAACGGCTACATGTGCCGCCCTGGCCGCAACAAGGTGCCCACCCTGCTGGCGGCCGGCCACCGCGCCTGCGGCGTGCCGCCGCCCATTGCCGTCAACATGCCCTTTGCCACCGGCGGCGGGGCCGACCGCAATGCGGTGCCGATCTACGGCATTCCCTCGGTGAAGGCCACCAACCACCGGCTCGACGTGATGCCGGTGCGCACCTCATCCATCCGTGGGCTGGGGGCCTTCGCCAATGTGTTCGCCATCGAGTCCTTCATGGACGAGGTGGCCCAGGCCGTGGGGGCCGACCCGGTGGAGTACCGCCGCCGCCACCTGCAGCACGACCCGCGCGCGCTAGCGGCCATGGACACGGTGCTGGAGAACTGCGCCTGGTGGTCCGTGCCCCGGGCGGAGCGCGGCGAGGGCGTGGGCCACGGCTTCGCCATCGCCCGCTACAAGCATTTCGGTGCCTGGTGCGCGGTGGCGGTGCGGGTGGAGGCCACCGACCGGGTGCGGGTGACCGACATGGAGATTGCCGTGGACGTGGGCCAGGTCATCGACCCCGACGGTGTGCGCAACCAGACCGAGGGCGGAGCCATCCAGAGTGCCAGCTGGACCCTGCTGGAGCAGATGCCGCTCGGCCCCAGCCACCTGGCGGGCACGGGCTGGGACAGTTACCCCATCATGCGCTTCGGCGACGTGCCCCGCATCCGGGTGCACCTGATCGACCGCCCCGAGCAGCCGCCGCTGGGCGCTGGCGAGACGGTGCAGGGCCCGGTGGCCGGCGCCATCGCCAACGCGGTGGCCGATGCGCTGGGCGTGCGGGTGCGCACCCTGCCGCTGACGCCGGAGAACATCGCGGCCGCCATGGACTAGGGCGAGGTACCGCTGGCCGGCGGTACGATGCGCCGGCCATGGTGACCAACAAGAAAATCTCTTATCCCACGCCCGCAGCGGAAGTCGGCGGGGAGGGCGCCCCCGCGTTGAAGAACATCTTCGACGCCACGCGCATCCGCCACATCGCCCGCGAGGCGCAGGCCGTGTACCCGGCCTTCGACGCCAGGCGTTTCGTGCGTGACTGCCAGCGCGGCATGGAAGCCATGTCGCTGATGCAGCGCATGCGCCATGTGGCCGCCTGCCTGCGGCCGCTGCTGCCGGAGGACTGGCCCGGCGCGCTGGCCGTGCTGCGTGACCTGGGGCCGCGACTGGACCATGGTTTTGCGGCGCTGTCCCTGTCCGAGTGCGTGGCGCTGTACGGGCTGGAGGACTTCGACGCTTCGCTGGATGCACTGCGTTTCCTCAGCCGCTTCGGCAGTTCGGAGTTCGCCATCCGTCCCTTCCTGGCGCGGGACCTGCCGCGCACCCTGGCCACCATGCGGGGCTGGGCCGGCGATGCCGGCGACGACCATGCCCGCCGCCTCGCCAGCGAGGGCTGCCGCCCGCGCCTGCCCTGGGCCCAGCGCATTCCCGCCCTGGTGCAGGACCCGGAGCTGGCTGCGCCCATCCTGGAGGCCCTGCGGGCCGATCCCAGTGCCTACGTGCGCAAGTCGGTCGCCAACCACCTGAACGACGTCACCCGGGGCCACCCGGCCTGGGTGCTGGACCGGCTGGAGGCCTGGCCGCAGGAGGTCCCGGCCACGCGCTGGATCGTGAAGCATGCGCTGCGCACGCTGATCAAGCAGGGCGACCGCCGGGCCCTGGCCCTGGTGGGGGCGGGCGGCGAGGCACGCGTGCACCTGCAGGGCCTGCAGGTGCAGCCCACGGCCGTGCGGCTGGGGGAGGACATCACCCTGTCCTTCAGCCTCACCTCCACCGCCGGCGAGGCGCAGCGGCTGGTGGTGGACTATGCGGTGCACTACGTGAAGAAGTCCGGCGCCGCCTCGCCCAAGGTGTTCAAGCTCAAGGCGCTGGACCTGCCGGCCGGCGCCACCCAGGCTTTCAGCCGCCGGCAGGCCATACGCGACTTCAGCACCCGCACCCACCATCCCGGCCGGCACGAGGTGGACGTGCTGGTGAATGGGCAGGTGCTGGGGCGGGCGTTCTTCGACCTGCGGCGCTGAGGGCGGACCGGCCCGCCGGACCGCAGTTCAGCCGGTGCCGCCGGCCAGGGTGGCGAGCCGGGCCTCGATCTGCGTCGCCGCTTCGCGCAGGAAGGTCGCCGCTTGCTGGACCCGGATGCCCTCCAGCCGCGATGCCACGCTGGACACGCTGATCGCGGCCACCGGGTTGCCGGACCCATCGCGGACGCACACCGCCACCGAGTTGACACCGGCCGTCTCCATGGCCTCGGTGTGCGCGTAGCCCTGCTCGCGGGTGCGGGCTATGCGCTGCTGCACCACCTCGGGCGTCAGGTGCGGGTATTTCTCGGCGATGCGCGAGGCATTTGCATTGCACAGGCGGCGCACCTCGTCGTCGGGGAGAGCACTCAGGATGGCCAGGTTGCCGCACCCGATGGACAGCGGCCGGCGCCGCCCGGGCTCCAGCACATAGGCCTTGATGGGAAAGCTGCCGTCCTTGCGGTCCACGCACACGCCGTCGAAGCCGGCGCGCTCGGTAAGGAAGGCGGTATCGCCGGTCTGTTCCGCCACGGCCGACAGCATGGGCTGGCACAGGTCCCGCAGCTGCAAGCGGGGGGCTGCGGCCAGCCCCAGTTCGTACAGCGCCTGACCCAGGAAGTAGCGCTTGCTCTGGTGGTCCTGCGTTACCAGGCGCTCGGCGATCAACGCCTGGAGGATGCGGTGCACGGTGGAGCGGCCGAGTTCCGTTTCGTGGCACAGGTCGATCAGCCGCGCCCCTGTGCGGCTGTGCAGCCCCAGTACCCGCACCAGGGCGGCGATGCGGCGCACGAGCTGGGTGCCGGGTACGGCATCGGAGGTGTCCTGGGCGATCTTCATGCGTGGGGCGACAAGCTGTTTCCGTCTGGTGAACTATGAAGCAGTCGGTTCCATCATAGGAGAGCTTCGCCAGTTATCCCGTCTTATGGAACTTCGAGGGGCGACGAAAAGCAGCCCCCGCGCTACATTGCCCCCTGCCCCCAAGAGACAAACAGACCCGGGACACGAGCATGAACGGCTGGGACGAGACAAGGCTCTGGCGCTCCGCATTGACGGTGCCGCTGAGCAGCGAGAAATTCATTGCCAAGGCGCACACGCGCGGCGCCGACATGGTCACGCTGGACCTGGAGGATGGCGTTGCGCCGGGCGCCAAGGCGGCCGCGCGCGAGCGGCTGCCTGATGCAGTGCGGCAGGTGGGGCGGGGCGGTGCCCTCGTGCGCATACGGCTGAACCGCCCGCTGGGCCTGCTGGTGCGTGACCTGGAAGCCGCCGTGATACCCGGGGTGGACTGCCTGGGCATCGCCAAGGTCGAGAGCGCCGGGCATGTGCGGCTGGTGTCGCAGTACGTGGCTGAACTGGAGCAGGAGCGTGGCCTGCCGGTGGGCGGCATCGCCTTCACCGCCTCGGTCGAGACGCCCGAGGCCCTGCGCCATGTGCACGAGATCGCCGCGTCCGACCGGCGATTGAAGTGGATAGGCCTGGGCAGCATCGACTTTGCCGCCGCCTGCGGCTTCGCGCCCAGCTTCGAATCGTTGCTGGCGCCCAAGCAGGCGGTGCTGTTCGCGGCCCGTGCGGCGGGCATCGATTCGGGCGGCTACATCGGTTCCATCGCCGATTTCACCGACCTGGAAGGCATGCGCCAGACCATTCGCCGCTCCAAGGCCCTGGGCTTCAATGGCGGCAACGCCATCCACCCGTCGCAGATACAGGTACTCAACGAGGAATACGGCCCTTCGCGCGAGGAAGTGGATGAGGCGCGCGAGCTCGTGGCCCGTGCCGAGCAGGCCTTCGCCGCCGGCACCGGCGCCTTCAGCCACCGGGGCACCATGGTCGACAAGCCGGTGGTGGACGCCGCGCGCCAGGTGGTGGCGGCGGCCGATCGCATCGCCGCGCACGAGGCCCGCCAGCGCCGGTTGCTGGCCGCCAATGCCTGAACCCGTACCCATCACGAGGAGACAAACCATGCGCAGAGCAGCCCACGACAAGGCAGCCGCCATCCCCGCAGTCCGCACCGCAGGACCACTGCCTGCCCTGTCGCGGAGGCAGGCGCTGGCCTGGGGCGGCGCCGTGGCCGCCGGTTTGGCCGGTGCCCGCCCAGCCCGGGCCGATGACTGGCCCAACCGCCCCATCAAGATGATCGTGGCCTACGGTGCAGGGGGCTCCAATGATGTGGCTGCCCGCATCGTTGCGAAGTTCATCGGCGCCGAGCTGGGCCAGCCGGTGGTGGTGATGGACTACCCCGGCGCCGGCGGCACCCTGGGGGCCAACGTGGCGGCCCGGTCCGCACCCGACGGCTACACCCTGTTCATGGCGGCCAGCGCCCATGTGATCGCACCCAGCCTGTTCTCCAAGCTGCCCTACGACATCGTGGCCGACTTCGCGCCGGTCAGCCTGGTGGGCCGTGGCAGCTTCGTGGTGATGGTGCGCAAGGACCTGCCGGTGAATTCGGTGCAGGAACTCATCGCCTATAGCAAGCAGCCGGGCAGGAACCTGCACTACGCCTCCACGGGCGTAGGGGCCTCGCCGCACCTCGCGGGCGCGAAGTTCGTCGCCATGACCGGCGCGCCGCTGACGCATGTGCCCTACAAGTCCGAGCCCGAGGCGGCCAACGACATGATGGGCGGGCAGGTGGAAGTCGGTTTCCTCAACGTCGGCAGCTCCACCGTGCTGATGCGCGAGGGCAAGCTGCGCGGGCTGGCGGTGACCGGCGCCAACCGCGTGCCCTCGCTGCCCGACCTGCCCACCCTGGCCGAGTGCGGCCTGCCTGGCTACGACGTGGGCAACTGGTGGGGCCTGATCGCGCCGGCGCGCACGCCAGCCGCCATCACCGAGCGGCTCAACGCCGCGGTGCGCAAGGCCGCGGCCGACCCGGAATACAAGAAGCTGTTCGCGGTGCAGAGCATGGAGCTGGCGACCAGTCCCTCGCCCCAGGCCTTCGGCGAGTTCATCAAGTCCGAGAAAGACCGCTACGCCGCCATCGTGAAGACGGCCGACATCAAGCCTGAATGACAGAGGAAATGGCAGACATGGACTACTGGACCCCGGAGCAGATGGCCTCCATCGACCGCATGCTCAACCCGCGCTCCATCGCGGTCATAGGCGCGACGCCGCGCATGCAGTACGGCGGCAAATTCCTCAAGCGTGTGCTGGCGTACAAGGACCGCATCAACGTATATGCGGTGAACCCCAAGTACGAGGAGATCATGGGCGAGCGTTGCTACCCCACGATCGCCGATCTGCCCGAGGCGCCCGATGTGGCCGCCATCATCGTGCCCTACCACGGCGTCCTGGACACGCTGAAGCAGTGCAAGGCCAGGGGCATCCCCTCGGCCATCGTCATCTCCGCCGGCTTTTCCGAGCGCGGCGAGGAAGACCGCCGGCTGCTGCAGGAGGAGGTAGGCCGCTATGCCCGCGAATCCGGCGTGCGCCTCACCGGACCCAACTGCCTGGGCCTGGCCAACATCCGCGATGACCTGTGGCTGACCACCACCACGCGCCTCATGGTGCGCGGAACTCCGGGCCCGGTGGGCCTGATCTGCCAGAGCGGTGCCTCGCTGTTCGGCCCCTTCGTGGGCCGCACGCTGGAGTCGCAGATCGGCATGAGTTATGCCATTTCCACCGGTAACGAGGCCGACCTGGATTTCTCCGACTTCGCCCGCTACCTGCTGGACGACCCGGGCACACGGGTCATCGCCGGTTTCATCGAGGGTTTCAAGGATGCGGCCAAGTTCATCGCCGTGGCCAAACTGGCGGCCGAGCGCGGCAAGCCCATCGTGCTGATCAAGATCGGCCGCTCGGACCAGGGGGCGCGCGCCGCCAGTTCGCATACCGCGGCACTGACCGGCTCCGATGCGCTGTACGACGCGGTGTGCCGCCAGTATGGAGTGATCCGCGTGCAGAGTTACGACGACTTCCTGGAAACGGCGCACCTGCTGGCGCACTCCCGTCCGCCCCAGGCTCCGGGCGTGGCCCTGGTGTCGCATTCCGGTGGCGTGAGTTCCTTCTGCGCCGACATGCTGGGCGCTGCCGGCATCGAGCTGCCGCCGCTGGGTGACGCGGCGCGCGACGGCATCAACGCCATCATCAAGGGCTTCGGCTGGGCCGCCAACCCGGCCGACGTGACCGGCAAGGCCAACAGCGAGGACTTCCCGGCCATCATGCAGCACCTGATCGACGAGCCCGCCATCGGCACCCTGGTGGTGGCCAGCTCGGGCGCCGATGCACATGCGGAGCAGGTGATCGCACTGCGCGAGCGCACTGGCAAGAACGTGGTCTACATGTGGTCCGGCAGCCGTGCGCAGGACACCGGCCTGCCCAAGCTGCGGGCGGCGGGCGTGCCGCTGTTCTTCAACCCCGACAGCTTGGCGCGCGGCCTGCGCCACCTGGCGGACTACCACGCCTGGCGTGCCCGCTACCTCGCCGATGCAGTTGCGCTGAAGGCCGCTGCTGCACAGCCTGCCAGTGCTGCGCAGGTGCAGGTGGCCGATGGCCTGCTGCACCATCCCGGCGCCACGCTTTCCGAGTCCGAGGGCAAGCAACTGCTGGCCGCCTGGGGCGTGCCCGTGGCGCGCGAAGAGCGTGCCGCCACCGCGGAGGAGGCGGCAGCGGCCGCCACCCGCCTGGGCTTCCCGGTGGTGCTCAAGGTCGATTCATCCGACATCCCGCACAAGACCGAGGCCGGCGGCGTGCGGCTTGGCCTGCGTGATGCGGCCGAGGTACGTGCGGCGCACGATGCCATCCTGGCCAGCGCGCGAGCCTATGCGCCTGGCGCCCGTATCGCCGGCACGGTGGTGCAGGAGATGGTGCGCGGCGGGGTGGAGGTGATCGTGGGTGTCACCTACGACGCGCAGCTCGGCCCCACGCTGCTGTATGGCACCGGGGGCGTCACCGTGGAGGTGTACCAGGACGTGGCGCTGCGCCACTGCCCCGTGAGCCCGGCCGAGGCGCGTGCCATGGTGGCGGAGGTCAAGGGCAGCCGCCTGCTGGAGGGCTTCCGCGGCCAGCCGCGCGCCGACGTGGAGGCGCTGGTCGATGCACTGGTGCGTGTCTCGCACCTGGCGGTACAGCTGCAGGGGCGCGTTGCAGAACTCGACATCAACCCGCTGCTGGTGCTGCCCGCCGGCCAGGGCGTGAAGGCGGTGGATGCCCTGGTGGTGGTGGCCCCGGCCGTCGCGCAGACTCCGCCACTGGCCGCCCCCGTGGCCGAGCCGGTCGTGTGAAAGAGGGCCCGCTATGAGCCAGCAAACTACCGCGGCCCCCGTGCACGACCCGGCCCGCCGCCCGCGCTTTGCCGTGCCGGCCGGCGCGTGCGACTGCCACATGCACATCTTCGACCACCGCTTCCCCTTCATGGCCGGCACCCACTCCCGGCCCGAGGCCAGCGTGGCCGACTACCGCGCCGAGCAGGCGCGGCTGGGCACCAGCCGCATGGTGGTGGTCGCCTCGTCCGGCTACGGGCTGGACAACAGCTGCATGCTGGACGCCATGGCCCGGTTCGGCGCGCAGGCGCGCGGCATCGTATCCCTGGCGCCCGATGTGACTGAAGCCGAACTCGACCGGTTGCACGCCGCTGGGGTGCGTGGTTTCCGCTTCAACCTGTTCCGCAGCAAGGTCAACGGCATCGAGACGCTCAAGGCGGTGGCCGATCGTGTCGCAGGCCGTGGCTGGCACGCCCAGCTCTGGGTGAACCCGCCTCAACTGCTGGAGTGCGAGCCTTACCTGCGCGAGCTGACCATTCCGGTGCTGCTGGACCACCTGGTGCGTCTGCCCGAGGCCGGCGGCCGGGCCCACCCGGCCTATGCGGTGCTGCGCAGGATGCTCGACGGCGGCAACACCTGGCTCAAGCTCTCGCTGGCGACGGCGGAACAGTTGCTGGGCACGCCAGCCCAGGCCGAGCTGGACGCGCTGGTGCGCGAGCTGGTGGCCGCCGCGCCGGAACGGCTGGTATGGGGCAGCGACTGGCCCCACACCACGGCCCAGAAGGAGGGGCGCACGCCACCCGACACGGTGGACCTGCTGGACCTGCTGGACCACTGGGTGCCCGATGCCGCGCTGCGCCACCGCATCCTGGTCGACAACCCGGCCACGCTGTTCGGCTTCTAGCCGCCCAGCTCGCCGCGCGCCATGCCGATGATCCAGTGGCGGAAGGCGTTGACCTTCTGCGAATAGCGCTGCTCGGCCGGCCGCACCAGGTAGTGGCCGCGGTCACGCCGCAGCGGCCGGGCGAAGGGGCGCACCAGCTTGCCCTGGCGGAATTCGGATTCCAGCATGGCCAGCTGGCCGATGGCGATGCCCAGGCCGTCCAGCGCCGCCTGCCAGGTCAGCACCGAGGTGGAGAAGCGCATGCGCTCGCTGCCCTCGGCCGCGGCGGCCAGGCCGTTGGCGGCCAGCCAGTCGCCCCAGTCGGCGCTGCGGTAGCGCGACTCCAGCAGGCGCTGCTTCAGCAGGGCGGCCGGGGCCTCCCCGGCCTGCAGGTGCTGCTGCAGGAAGGCGGGCGAGCACACCGGCTCGATCTCGTCGCCAAACAGCAGGTCCAGTTGCACCCGGGGCCAGTGGCCGTCGCCGAACTGGATGGCCACGTCCACCGGGTCGCGGTCGAAATCCACGTCCGGAACACCGTTGCTGATGACGACCTCGATGTCCGGATGCTTCTCGCGGAAGGCGGGCAGCCGCGGGATCAGCCACTTGGCGGTGAAGGTGGTGTAGGTGCGCACCCGCAGCACGCCCTGGCGGGTGCTGCGCAGCAAGGCGTCGGTGGCCTCGCCGATCTGCTCGAAGGCCGGCACCACCTTTTCTGCGTAGGCGCGGCCGACCTGCGTCAGCGTGACGCCATGGCGTTCGCGGCGGAACAGGCCGACACCGAGGTAGGCCTCCAGTGTCGCCACCTGCCGGCTCACGGCCGACTGGGTGACCCGCAGTTCCTGCGCCGCCTGGGTGAGGTTCTGCGTGCGCGCCACCACCTCGAACACATGCAGGGGGTTGAGCGGGGGCAGGGAGCGGGACATGGAGGCACGGCCGGGGGACGGGGGCGTTGATTCTGCCTCAGCGGTCGCGTCCGGAAAGAAAAAAGCCCACCGGCGCGAACCAGTGGGCTGAAACCCTCGAAAGTTCACGAGGAGGAGACAACGGGATGCCGGACGGGCATTTTGTCGCGGCGATGGAGCAAGTCTAGACCCCGGATGTGGAGCGAATGTGTGCAGGCCATGGAGGCTGTGCACGCCTTTCGCTGTTCAGTTGCTTCTGTGCTGCACGCTGTTGCGGCCCGCCGCCTTGGCGGCGTAGAGCGCCGTGTCGGCAGCCGCCAGCAGGGTGCTGCCGGTGGGTAGAACGGCCGGCGCGGCCCCGGTGGCCGAGGTGTCCAGCGTGGTCAAACCCAGACTCATGGTG
>FTCD01000392.1_pt1 | contig 11078 bp, 12 predicted proteins | sample 1639501 | NCBI WGS metagenome assembly FTCD01 (sample SAMEA3914864, study PRJEB12502) | metagenome | biome: forest; material: soil | place: USA | collected 2012-03-12 | depth 0.3 m
AAGGCCCTGGTCAAGGCGCTGTCCGACCCCGAGGTCAAGGCCACGCTGGACAAGAACGGCCTTACGCCCATGCCCGGCACGCGCGAGGAGCTGGGCAAGTTCATCGCCGCCGAGTCCGACACCTGGGGCAAGGTCATCCGCGAGCGCAAGATCACGGCCGAGTAGACTGCGTCGGATGGCTACCGACAACCCCTTCAAGGCCGCACTGCAGGCCGGCAAGCGCCAGATCGGCCTCTGGCTGACGCTGGCCGATCCCTACGTCACCGAGGTCTGCGCCAGCACCGGCTTCGACTGGATGCTGATCGACGGCGAACACTCCCCCAACGACCTGCGCGCCATCCTCGGCCAGCTGCAGGCGGTGGCGCCGTACCCCACCCACGCGGTGGTGCGGCCGCCCATCGGCGAGACCTGGATCATCAAGCAACTGCTCGACATCGGCGCCCAGAGCCTGCTGGTGCCCATGGTGGAGACGGCCGAGCAGGCCCGCCAGCTGGTGGCCGCGGTGCGCTACCCGCCGCAGGGCGTGCGCGGCGTGGGTTCGCGCATGGCGCGCGCCTCGCAGTTCGGCCTGCAGGGCGACTACCTGCAGCAGGCCAACGACCGCATCTGCCTGCTGGTGCAGGTGGAGTCGCGCAGGGGGCTGGACAACCTGGACGAGATCGCCCGGGTGGAGGGCATAGACGGCGTGTTCATCGGCCCGTCGGACCTGTCGGCGGACTTCGGCCTGCTCGGCCAGTCCGGCCACGCCGACGTGCAGGCCGCCATTGCTGATGCGGCGCGGCGCATCGCCGCGGCGGGCAAGCCTTCGGGCATCCTCACGCTCAATGCGGATGAAGCGCAGCGTTTCATCGACATGGGCTATGGCTTCGTCGCCGCGGGAGCCGACATGGCCCTGTTGACCGCGGGCGCCCGTGCGCTGTCCCGCCGCTTCAAGCCGGAAGCCTGAGCGGTGGCGACCTTACCCCCGCCCGCGGCGGCTTCCGCCGCAGGTGCCCCGGAGGACGCCAAGACTCCGAAGGACGCGCCCCGGACCCAGCCCCGCAACCCGCTGCACGGGCTGACGCTGGAGGCCATCGTCACCGCGCTGGCCGCGCACTACGGCTGGGAGGAGCTGGGCCGCCTGGTGCCAGTGCGCTGCTTCACCCACGACCCGAGCGTCGGCTCCAGCCTCAAGTTCCTGCGCAAGACCCCCTGGGCACGCGACAAGGTGGAGAGCCTCTACCTGTTCATGTTGCGCGAGGCAAGGCGCAATGGCGGGGCATGAAACCGGCCCCGGGTGCCGATGGACAGGCTTTCAACGGCTGCCGGTTATGGCGCGCAGGGGCGCGCCGGCAGGTCCGCTGCGTTCGGCGTTGTTCGCGGCTGCGCTGGCAGGCTCCGCCTTCTCTGTGCCAGCCCAGGAAGCCACAGCGGTAGAGCGCCTGGCCCTGCGGCACCATTGTTTGGCCTGCCATTCGTTCGAGCAGCAGGCCGTGGGCCCCGCCTTTCGCGCGGTGGCGGCCCGCTACGCCGCCCAGCCGGGTGCAGGCGTGCGGCTGGCGGTGACCATCGTCGAGGGCGGCTCCGGGCACTGGGGCAGCGTGCGTATGCCGCCGAATGCCGGTGTATCGGCCGAGGAGGCCCGGCTGCTGGCGGACTGGATACTGTCCCTGGCGCCGCCGTAGACCGCTTCAGGGATGCCAGTACCCGCGCGGCACCGGCTGGCGCTCGCTCGGGTCGCGTGCCACCGCCAGGTCAGTGGACAGGCGTTGCGCCGCCTCCGCCACCGCAGGGGCGTAGTGCGCCAGGTCGGCCTGCGCGGCATCGTCGGCGCGCACCGCGATGCACAGCGCACCGGCCAGCACGCCACGGCGGCCGAACACCGGTGCTGCCACGCTGGCCGCACCTACGTCGGCTTCGCCGATGGTGGCGTGGAAACCGCGCTGGCGGATGCTGTCGAACAGCGGGCCTTCCGCGCCGCCGTAGGCCAGCAGCACCAGGCCGGCCGCGCCCCGGTCCAGCGGCAGGGGCTCACCCACCCGGGTGGGGCTGACGAAGCCGTCGGCACCGCGGATGCGCAGCAGGCGCACCCGCTGGCCCTCTTCCTGCGCGAAGAACGAGGCACTGTGGCCGGTGTCGGCCGCCAGCCGCACCAGCACCGGCTCGATGGCGTTGGCCAGGTCGAAGGCGCGCTGGTAGCGCGCGCCCAGCCGCGCCGTGGCCGGCCCCAGGCGCCAGGCGCCGCCGTCCAGCGCCACCAGGTAGCCACCGGCGGCCAGCGTGCGGGCGATGCGCAGCGTCGAGGTCTTGGGCAGGCCGGCTCGGCGGCTCAGCTCGGCGAGGCCCAGGCGCGCATCGTCCACGCCGAAGGCGTCCAGCAGGGCCAGCGCGCGGGTGACCGCGGTGACGCTGTCGTCGGCTGGAGGGCGTGCTTCGGGGTCCATGGCAGGCGGGGAAGGCGAGGGTAGGCCCGCAGAGTCTGGTCGGCTGTCCAGGCGTTCCGCGGTGCGGAATGCCATTGTGGCACCGGGGCGGGCTGCCTAAGCTGCCGGCCTCCTTCGGGCCTCTTGTGCCCCGTCCAGCTCTTCCCTACCGTCTTCGGAGACTCCACACCATGTCCGCTTCCCCACTGTCCCGCCGCCGCTTCTCGGCTTCCCTGTCTGCCTTCGCCGCGGCCTGCGCCGCCATGCCGCTGGCGCGCGCGCAGGGCGCGTATCCCGACAAGATGATCCGCCTCGTGGTGCCCTTCGCGGCCGGCGGCGCGGTCGATACCGTGGGCCGGGTGGTCGGTGAACGCCTAGGCGCGCTGCTGGGCCAGTCGCTCATCGTGGACAACAAGCCAGGCGCCAACGCCAACATCGGCACCGAGTTCGTCGCCAAGGCGGCACCGGACGGCTACACCCTGCTGGTGGCGGCCAACGGCGTCGTCACCAACAACACGCTGTACCCGCACCTCAACTTCAATGGCCTGAAGGACTTCGCTCCCATCTCGCGCCTGGGCTACGCGCCGCTGGTGCTGGTGGTGGCCGCGTCCTCGCCGTTCAAGTCGGTCAAGGACGTGATCGCCGCCGCCAAGGCCAAGCCGGGCAGCCTGACCTACGGCTCTGCCGGCAACGGCAGCTCTGGCCACCTGGCCGGCGCGCTGCTGGCCTCGGTCGGCAAGTTCGACGCGCTGCACGTCGCCTACAAGGGCGGCTCTCCCGCGCTGGTGGACCTGATTGCCGACCGTATCTCCTTCATGCTGCTCAACCCACTGGAGGTGCTGCCGCACGTCCAGTCCGGCCGCCTGCGCGCCCTGGCCGTCAGCGGCGACAAGCGTGCGCCCATGCTGCCCAACGTGCCCACCATGGCCGAGGCCGGCCTGCAGGGCTTTGCCGCCACCGTGTGGTGGGAACTGCTGGCGCCCGCCGGCACGCCGCGCGAGATCGTAGCCAAGCTCAACGCCGAGACCGTCAAGGCCCTGGGCGACACCAACGTGCGCGAGCGCCTGAACGCCCTGGGCGCAGTCGTCACCCCCTCTACCCCCGAACAGGCCGCCGCCTTCCTGAAAAGCGAATCGGCGCAGTGGGAGAAGGTGATCCGCGCCGCCGACATCCACGCTGACTGAAGGAGACCCCATGATCATCGACTGCCACGGCCACTACACCACCGCCCCCCCGGCGCTGGGCGACTGGCGCGACCGCCAGGTCGCCGCCCTGGCCGACGGCTCGGCCTCGCCGCGCGCTTCGGAGCTGCACATCAGCGACGACGAGCTGCGCGAGACCATCGAGCAGAACCAGCTGCGCATCATGCGCGAGCGCGGCACGGACATGACACTGTTCTCTCCGCGCGCCAGCTTCATGGCCCACCACATCGGCGACCGCAAGACCAGCGAGGACTGGGCGGCCATCTGCAACGAACTGATCCACCGCGTGGTGGGCCTGTTCCCCGACCAGTTTGCCGGTGTCTGCATGCTGCCGCAGTCGCCCGGGGTGGACCCGGCCAACTGCATTCCCGAACTGGAACGCTGCGTGAAGGAATTCGGCTTCGTCGGCTGCAACCTCAACCCCGACCCGAGCGGCGGTCACTGGAACGGCCCGCCCATCACCGACCGTTCCTGGTACCCGCTCTACGAAAAGATGGTGGAGCTGGACGTGCCGGCCATGGTGCACGTCAGCACCAGCTGCAATGCCTGCTTCCACACCACGGGGGCGCACTACATCAACGGCGACACCACCGCCTTCATGCAGATGCTCACCTCCACGCTGTTCAAGGACTTCCCCACGCTGCGTTTCATCATTCCCCATGGCGGCGGTGCCGTGCCCTACCACTGGGGCCGCTACCGCGGGCTGGCGCAGATGATGAAGCTGCCCCCCCTGAAGGAACACCTGCTGAACAACGTGTTCTTCGACACCTGCGTGTACCACCAGCCGGGCGTCGACCTGCTGCTCAATGTGATGCCGGAGGACAACGTGCTGTTCGCGGCCGAGGTGGTCGGCGCGGTCAAGGGCATCGACCCCGAGACCGGCTACCACTACGACGACACGCGCCGCTACGTGGACAACCACCCCGGCATCAGCGCAGCGCGCAAGCACAAGTATTTCGAGGGCAATGCGCGCCGCGTGTTCCCGCGGCTCGACAAGATCCTGAAAGCGAAGGAACAGGCATGAACGATATCGGCAAGGTGGTGCGCCATCCCCCGCGCGCGAGCGCAGCAGAAGTGGCGGCGCTGGCGCGTTTCGGCGTGGCCACGGTGCACGAGGCCATGGGCCGCGTGGGCATGGCGCGGCCGGTGCTGCGCCCCAACTACGTGGGCGCGCAGCTGTGCGGCACGGTCGTCACCGTGCTCTCGCAGCCGGGCGACAACTGGATGCTGCACGTCGCGGCCGAGCAGGTGCGCGAGGGTGACGTGGTCGTCATGGCCTGCACCACGGACAACACCGACGGCTATTTCGGCGAACTGCTGGCTACCTCCTTCCGCTCGCGCGGCGGCGTGGGCCTCATCATCGATGGTGGCTGTCGCGACGTGCGGGAACTGACGGACATGAAATTTCCGGTATTCGCCCGTGCCTTCTCGGCACGCGGCACGGTCAAGGCGGCCCTGGGTGCGGTCAACGTGCCGGTGGTCTGCGCCGGTGCCCTGGTGCGCCCGGGTGACATCGTCATGGCCGACGACGATGGCGTGCTGGTGGTGCCGCGCGAACATGCAGCAGCCGCCGCCGAGGCCAGCGCAAAGCGCGAGGCCAAGGAAGCGGCCACCCGCGTCCGCCTGGCGGCGGGCGAACTGGGGCTGGACATCTATGGCATGCGCGACACGCTGCAGCGCGCCGGGCTGTACTACGTCGATCCCTGATACTGCGACGCTGACAACGACTAGGAGACACACCATGCACACGATGCGCAAGACCTTCCTTCCCGTCGCCCTGGCGGCCTTGCTGGCCGCCGCCCTTGCAGGCTGCAGCACGCCGCCTGCCGGTTCGGCGGCAGCGTCGCCGGCCGCGGCCACTGCCAGCCCGGCCGTCCGCCAGGTGCTGGCGCCCACCGGCAAGCTGCGGGTGGCGATGTACCGGGGCAGCCCCTCGTCCTTCGTGCAGCCGAGCCCGTCGGATGCGCCGCGCGGTGTTTCCTACGACCTGGGCCAGGCCCTGGCGGCACGGCTGGGCGTGCCGTTCGAGCCGGTGGTGTTTCCCAACAACGCGCAGTCGCTGGCGGCGGTGAAGGCCGGCCAGGCCGACTTCACCTTCACCAATGCCACGGCCGAACGGGCGAAGGACATGGACTTCTCGCCCACCGTGCTCGACGTGGAGAAGAGTGCGCTGGTGGCCGGCAATTCGCCGCTGCGTGCGCTGGACGGCCTCAAGCGCCCCGGTGTTCGCATCGGCGTGAGCCAGGGCAGTTCCACCTCGGCCGAGCTGGCGCCGCTGTACCCGGCCGCGGTGACGGTGCCGGCGCCTACGCTGCAACAGGCCATCGCCATGCTGGGCAGCGGCCAGATCGATGCCTTCGCCACCAACAACGCCATCCTCTACGAGATGGGCGACCAACTGCCCGGCTCGCGTGTGCTGCCCGGCCGCTGGGGCATGGAGCATTTCGCGGTGGGCATCCCCCGGGGCCGCGACGCCGGCCGCGCCTTCATCGCCGACTTCGTGCGCCAGGCCACGGCCGACGGCACGGTGCAGCGTGCAGTGGCCCGTGCCAACCTGCGCGGCACCGTGCAGCCCTAGGTCAGACCATCTTCCCGGGCAGTACGTCCAGGGCACGCAGCTTGGCGATGTCCATCTCGCTGTAGCCATGGGCCGCCAGGATGTCGGCGGCATGCTGGCCGAAGCCGGGTGAGGTGAAGGGCTTCGGGCCCGGTGTGCTGCCGAACACCACCGGGTGTGCGAAGCCGCGGTAGCGGCCGGCCACGGGGTGTTCCATGTGCTCGATCATGCCTTCGGCCAGCGCCTGCGGGTGGTCGAACATGTCTTCCACCGCGCGCGCGGCGGCGCAGGGCACGGCCTCGCCGAAGGACTGTTCCCACTCCAGCGCGGTATGCGCCTGCAGTGCGGCGCGCAGGCGCGGCACGATCTCGGCGGCCTGCTGGGCGCGCTTGCGCACGGTGTCGAAGCGTTCGTCGGCCGCCATGTCGGCCAGGCCGGTGCGTTCGCACAGCTCGCGCCAGAAGTGGGGCGTGTTGGCCGAGAGGTAGAGGTAGGTGCCGTCCTTGCAGGGGTGCAGGCCGGTGATGCCGCCGGAGCGCATGTCGCGGCCCACGTCGCGGCCTTCGCCCTCGGTCCACACCAGGCGGGCCGACTGCATGGCCAGCGCGCTGCGCATCAGCGACACACCGACGTACTGGCCCTGGCCGCTGGCGGCGCGTTCCACCAGCGCGGCGCAGATGCCCATGGCCAGCATGGAGGCACCGTAGTAGTCCACCACCGAGCCGTAGACGATCTCGGGCGGGCCGTCCGCGGGGCCCTGCAGGGTGCAGATGCCGGTCATGGTCTGCAGCACCTGGTCGAAGCCGGCCTTGTCCTTCAGCGGGCCGGTGTCGCCATAACCGGTGAGCGCGCAGTACACCAGGCGCGGGTAGCGCTCGCGCAGCTGCTCGTAGCCTATGCCCAGGCGGGCGGGCACGGAGGGGCGGAAGTTGTGCACCAGCACGTCGGCCTCGGCCAGGAGGCGGTGCAGCACCTCCAGGGCCTCGGGCTTCTTCAGGTCCAGCGCCAGGCCCTGCTTGCTGCGGTTCACGCCCATGAAGGCGCGGCTTTCCGCCGCCAGGGTGGAGGGGTACTTGCGCAGGTTGTCGCCGTTGGGCGGCTCGATCTTGATGACCTCGGCGCCCATGTCGGCGAGCAGGGCACAGCCGTAGGGGCCGGCGATGTAGGCGCTCAGGTCCAGCACCTTCATGCCGGCCAGCGGGCCGGCGGCGCGCGGTGCCGCGCTGGATTCGGAGGGGGTCATGTGCTCGTGTTCCCGTTCATTCGGCCTGGATGCCGGACTTCTTCGCGATCTTCTGCCAGTACGGAATTTCCTCGCGCACCTGCTGGGCGAACTTCGCCTGCGGCAGCACGTAGGGCTCGGCCCCTTCCTTCAGGAAGTAGGCCTTCATCTCCGGCGTGGTGACGATCTTGCCGATCTCGGCATTGAGCTTCTGCAGGATGGGCTCGGGCACGCCGGCGGGCGCCAGGATGGCCCACCACAGCTCGAACTTGAAGCCCGGTGCCGAGCCGGCCATGGGCGGCAGCTCGGGCGCGATGGCGCTGGGCTCCAGGCTGGTGACGGCGATGGCGCGCGCCTTGCCCGACTTGAGCGCGGGCTGCAGCGAGGGGCCGCTGGCGATCAGCAGGTCCACCGTGCCGGCCATCAGGTCGGTGGTGGCCGGGGCCATGCCGCGGTAGGGGATGTGGGTGACGAAGATGTTGGCGCTGGACTTCAGCAGCTCGGTGGCGAACTGGTTGGTGCTGCCGGGGCCGGAGGACGCATAGTTCAGCTTGCCGGGCTCCTTCTTCGCCAGCGCGACCAGGTCGGCCGGGGTCTTCACCGGCAGCTCGTTGCGCACCGCCACCAGGAAGGGGCCGCGCGCCATGGGCGCCACGCCCACCAGGGACTTCACCGGGTCGAAGGGCATCTTCGCCTGCACGGCGGCATTGGTCACGTAGCTCGACGACACGGCGGCCAGGGTGTAGCCATCGGCCGGTGCCTTGGCCACCAGCGACGCTCCCAGGCTGCCGCCCGCGCCCGGCCGGTTGTCGATGATGACCGGCTGGCCGAGTGCATCACCCAGGCGCTTGCCGACGGCACGGGCGAATACGTCGTTGGAGCCGCCGGGCGGGTAGGGCACGACCAGGGTGATGGGGCGGCTGGGCCAGGCGTCCTGCGCCAGCGCGGCGCCCGAGGCCAGGGCCAGCGTGGCCAGCAGCAGGCCGGCGCGGCGGGAGGGTTGGAAGGTCATGGTGTCTCCTGGTATGTCATGCAAAAGTGAAAAGGGTGCACGCCGCCGGCCGCGGGCCGGCGGCTGCGTGGCAGGCGGGAAGGCCTCAGGCCTCGGCGGGCAGCAGCCCCTGCGCGCGGGCGGCGGCCAGCAGGGCCTCGGCGCTGCGCACGAAGGGGGCGTCGACCATGCGGCCGTCCACCAGGTAGGCGCCCACGCCGCGGGCCTCGGCATCGCGTGCGGCGGCCACGGTGCGCTGGGCCTTGGCGATCTCTTCGTCACCGGGGCGGAACACCTGGTGCGCCAGCGCCACCTGGCTGGGGTGGATGCAGCTCTTGCCCAGGTAGCCCAGGCGGCGTGCCATCTGCGCCTCGGCGAGGTAGAACTCGGTGTCCTTCACGTCGGCAAAGGCCGAGTCCATGGCGAACACGCCGGCCTCGCCGGCGGCCATGCGCATGGCGAACATGGCGGCATGCACATTGGCCATGTCGCGCCGGGCGATGCCCAGCGGCTCGAACATGTCACCGAAGCCGAGCTGCAGGCCGGCCACGCGCGGGTGCGCTGCCGCCAACTCGGCGGCGCGGCGCAGGCCGCGGGGTGATTCGACGTTGAGCAGCAGGCGCACCGGCGTCTTCACCCCGTTGTGCTTTTCCGCGGCCTCCACGGCGGCGCCGGCCTCGCGCACCTCGTCGGGAGATTCCGGCTTGGGCAGGTTGAGCAGGTGCAGGCCCTCGCGCACCACCGCCTCCACGTCGGCCGCGAAGTGCGGCGTGCCGATGGCGTTGACCCGCACGATCAGCGTCTTGCCGGCGGCATGGCTGGCCGGGTCGTCGAGCATGGCGGCCAGCGCCTCACGCGCCTCGCCCTTGCGCTCGGGGGCGACGGCGTCTTCCAGGTCGAAGGAGAGGGCGTCGGCCGGGCCGGCCAGCGCCTTGGAAAAGAGTTCCGGCCGCGAGCCGGGCACGAAGAGTTTGCTGCGCATCAATCTGTCTCCTGAATCGGCCGCTAGTCTGCACGCTTGCGGGAGAAAGAAAAACCAGGGTGATCTATTTTTAAAAGATAGGAATGCTATCTTTATGGATATGAACACCGAGTTCCTCCACAGCTTCGTCACCGTGCTGGACCATGGCTCCATGGCCGAGGCGGCGCGGCGCCTGCAGCTCACCCCGGCGGCGGTGGCGCAGCAGATCCGCGCGCTGGAGCGCGACATGGGCACCCGCCTGGTGGCGCGGGTCGGCCGCACCGTGGCCGCCACCGAGGCGGGTGGCCGCATCGCCCAGCGGGCCCGGGCGCTGCTGGCCCAGGCGGCCGAACTGCGTGCCGCCGCCGTGGACGACGCCCTGGCCGGCGAGCTGCGGCTGGGCGCCGGCACCAATGCGCTGCTGGGCATGGTGCCCGACATCCTGGCCGCGCTGGTGCGGCGCTACCCGGGTGTCAACGTGTTCGTGCAGCCGGGCTATTCCATCGACATGTACCCGGCGGTGCAGGGCGGCGGGCTGGATGCGGCGCTGGTCATGCAGTCGCCGGTGCCGCTGCCCAAGGCCCTGGGCTGGCAGTTGCTGCGCGAGGAGCCGCTGGTGCTGCTGGCACCGGCCCGGCTGGCCGGGGCCGACCCGCATGCGCTGCTGCGCAGCGAGCCGCTGATCCGCTTCGACCGTGGCCAGTGGGGTGGCCAGCAGGCCGACCAGTACCTGCGCCGCGCCGGCATCGTGCCGCGCGAACGTTTCGAGCTGAATGCGCTCGGCCCCATCGCGGTCATGGTGGACCGGGGGCTGGGCGTGTCCCTGGTGCCGGACTGGATCCGGCCCTGGCCCGAGGGCCTGGACCTGGTCCGCATACCGCTGCCGCTGTCGGGCGAACCGGCGCGGCGCATCGGGCTGATCTGGTCGCGCGCCTCGCAGCGGCTGCGGCTGGTGGAGGCCTTCCGCGAGGAGTCGGTGTTGCTCTTCGGCTCGGGCGGCCAGGTGCCTGGGCGGAGCTGAAGGTTTATTGCGCCTTGGGCACCCGCATGCCCTTCAGGATGGCATCCCACTGGGATGCGTTGAGCGCATCACGTGCCGCGGGCGCATCCACGTCCACCGGTACGCCGCCCTGGGCTGCCATCTGCTGCTGCACGGCCGGGTCGGCCAGGGCGCGCCGGGTCGCGGCGAGCAGGGTGGCCGCAATGTCGCGGGGCAGCTTCGAAGACGCCATCAACTGGTAGCGGTTGCTGACGGTGAAGGCTGGCAGCCCGGCCTCGGCGAAGGTGGGCACGCCGGGCAGGCTGGCCAGCCGCTTGTTGCCCGATACCGCCAGCACCTTGAGCCGGCCGCCTTCGCTCTGGCCCAGAACGGTAGGCACGCCGGTGATCAGCATCTGCACCTCGCCACCCATCAGGCCGCGCAGCGCATCGCCGCCGCCCTTGTAGGGCACGTGGGTGATCTGCGTGCCGGCGATCTCGTTGAAGATGGCCGCCTGCAGGTGGGTGGTGCTCGCGTTGCCGCCGGAACCGTAGTTGAGCGTGCCGGGCCGGGACTTGGCCAGCGCGATGAACTGCTGCAGCGTGTCCACCCCCAGCGCTGCCGGCACGGCCAGCACCACCGGCACCTCGAACACCGGTGCCACCGAGACGAAATCCCTGGTGGTGTCGAAGGGCAGCCTGTCGGCCGAAGCCGGCATGGTGCGCAGCAGGGCCGGTGTATCGACCAGCAGGGTGTAGCCATCC
>FTCD01000699.1_pt1 | contig 10943 bp, 12 predicted proteins | sample 1639501 | NCBI WGS metagenome assembly FTCD01 (sample SAMEA3914864, study PRJEB12502) | metagenome | biome: forest; material: soil | place: USA | collected 2012-03-12 | depth 0.3 m
CGGCTACAACATCCTGGCCGGCATGGTGTTCGGCCCGCCGTACTCCAGCGCACGCAACTTCGGCCCCTCGCCGGTGGCGCCGGCCGCTCCCAACTACCTGGCCGTGGGCTCCGGCACCGGTGCCAACGCACCCAATGCCTATGTGACCGGCGACCAGTGGATGAAGTATTTCATCACCCGCAACGCGCAGTTCAACACGCTGACCGTGGACCCGCTGAACCCCGGCACCTGGCAGGCCCGCATCCAGGCCGTCTCGGGCCAGACCGACGCCGCCAGCGTGAACCTGGACCGCTTCATCCAGAAGGGTGGGCGCATCGTCTGGACCCACGGTTCTGCCGACGAGGTGGTGAGCACCGATTCGTCCATCGACTACTACAACCAGCTGGTCACCCGCTACGGCCAGGAGCTGGTGGACCAATTCGTGCGCTTCTACCTGATCTACGGCAACGGCCATGGCGACACCGGCCCCTTCCTGCCGCAGTTCGACAGCCTGCAGATCCTGTCGTCCTGGGTTGAAAACCAGGTGGACCCCGCCAACAACGTGGTGGTGACCAACACCCGTGCCACCAAGGATGCGAGCGACAAGTCGCCCGCCGCCACCACGGCGCGCCCGCTGTGCCGCTACCCGCAGTACCCGCGCTTCAACGGTGGCGCCGCCAACCCGGCGCTGGCGGCCAGCTTCACCTGCACCAGCCCCTGAGAGGGCGCCACCGTACCACCATGGCGTGCGGGGACAATGCACGCCATGGCTACCGAAATCGAACGCAAATTCCTCGTCACCGGCGACGCCTGGCGCAGCGCCCCCGGGCAGCGCCTGCGCCAGGGCTACCTCAACCGCGAGCCGCAGCGCACGGTGCGGATGCGCGTGGCGGGCGGGGATGCCTTCCTCACCGTCAAGGGCCAGAGCGTGGGCGCCACCCGCGCGGAGTTCGAGTACCCCATTCCGCTGGCGGATGCCGAACAGCTGCTGGCCCTGTGCGACGGGCCGCTGGTGGACAAGGTGCGCCACGTGGTCGAGTTTGCCGGCGCGCGCTGGGAGGTGGACGCCTTCCTCGGCGACAACCTCGGCCTGGTGGTGGCCGAGATCGAGCTGGAGGCCGAGGACCAGCCCTTCGAGCGCCCGCCCTGGCTGGGCCGCGAGGTGACGGACGACGTGCGCTACTTCAATTCGGCCCTGGCGGCACGGCCCTACACGACCTGGGCCGACCCGCCGGAAGACTGAGCCACGCCCGCATCGCGCAGCGCCAGTTCCCACAGCGACTCGGCGGCGCCGGTCATCTGGCTGCGCTGGCGGTACAGGCGCACCTCCATCGGCACCTCCCAGTCCGCGTCGCCGGCCGGCACCAGCGTGCCTGCGGCCAGGTCGGCCGCCACCATGCCGTGCGGCAGCCAGGCCACGCCACGGCCCGCCTGGGCCATGGTGCGCAGCAGGGCGGCATGGTCGGCGGTGAACACGGTGGTGAAGGCCGTGGCATCGCGCGACACCGGCCGCAGCCGTGCCCGCAGGATGCGGCCCAGGCCCGACACGTCGCCATAGGCCAGCACCCGCACCGTGCCCGCACCGATGGCGTGGCGCGGCTCGGCACTGCCCGGGGCGACCGGCGACGACACCGGCACCAGCCGGTCGTCGGCCAGCCGGGCCATGGGCAGCTGCATCTCGTCGAGCCGGCCCGGCACCGCGGGGTGGCCGTGGTACAGCACGAACTGCACACGCCGCTGCTGCATGAGGTCCTCGCAGGCCTGGGCGCTCTCGGCCATCATCTGGATCGGCCCCAGCGGCAGGCGCGTCTCGAGCGCCTCCAGCCAGGGCGGGAAGAAGCCCAGCGACAGGCCGTGCGTGGCCGCGATGCGCAGGCTGGCCGCGGCCTGGTCGTGCGCCAGCCGGGTCTTGATACGGGCCGCCTCCAGGGCCGAGAGCACGTCCTGCAGCAGGGGCAGGAAGCGCTGGCCCGCCACCGTCAGCGCCGCGGGGTGGGCACTGCGGTCGAACAGGTCTACCCCCATCCATTCCTCCAGCCCGCGGATGTGGCGGCTGAAGGCCGGCTGGGCGATGGCACGCTGCTCCGCCGCGCGTGAGAAGCTGCCGGTCTCGGCCAGGGCCAGGAAGTCTTCCAGCCATTCGATGTCGAGCGGTCGGTTGCCAGGGCCCATGGGTCAGTTGGATAGATGTATGCGATTCGAGTATTGGACCGGGCGCCTGCCGCCGGGAATCATGCGCTTCGTTTTCAGCAACGCGCATCCAACCGGAGACCACACCATGCCGTCCATCTCGAATTATCGGGGCATCATCCCCGCCATTTCCTGCCCCTTCACCCCCGACCACCGCATCGACGAGCCGGCGCTGCGCAAGCTGGCCTCCTGGCTGGCCGGCCACGAGGGCGTGGTCGCCGTCATGACCAACGGCCATACCGGGGAGGTGTTTTCCCTGACGCCGACCGAGCGCGCCGAGGTCACCCGCATCGTGGCCGACGAACTCCAGGGCCGCTGCCCGGTGATCTCGTCCATCGTCTGCGAAGGCCTGGCCGAGGCCGCCGAGCATGCCCGCCTGGCCCGGGCCGCCGGCGCCGTGGCGCTGGACGTGATGCCGCCGCACCACTGGCTGCGCTTCGGCTTCATCCCCAGCCATGCCCTGCAGTACTTCGAGGCCATCCACCAGGCGGCGCCGGACCTGGACCTGGTCTGCCACGTCTACCCGGCCTGGACCCGCGCGGCCTATTCCTCACAACTGCTGGCCGACCTGGCGCGCCTGCCCTATGTGCAGGCCTTCAAGGTGGGCCAGCGCGACATGAACAAGTACGCCCGCGACATCCAGGCCATCCGCGCGGCCGATGCTTCCAAGGCCATCCTCACCTGCCACGACGAGTACCTGCTGGCCTCCATGGTGCAGGGCGTGGACGGCGCGCTGGTGGGCTTCGCCACCTTCATCCCGCAGCTCATCATCGACCTGTGGAACGCCGTGAAGGCCGGTGATCTGAAAAAGGCCATGGCGGTGCAGGCCATCATCACCCCGCTCAAGGACGCGGTGTACGGCGGTGGCGAACCGACCGGCGAGGCCCATGCCCGCATGAAGGCCGGCATGTACCTGGCCGGCGTGCTGGACGCCCCCACCGTGCGCCCGCCCACCGCCGCGCCGGACGCCCACGAGATGGACGCGCTGCGCGCCGCGGTGCAGCAGGCCGGCCTGCTGGCGCGCTGAGGCGCGCCGCGGTTTCGGCTACAACAGGCAAGGAGACACAACAATGCAACGCAGACATCTCATGCAGGCCGCCCTGGCCGCGCCCGCCCTGGGCCTGGCCAGCGGCGTACGGGCCCAGGGCTGGCCCAGCCGGCCGGTGCGCATGGTCATCCCCTTCCCGCCGGGCGGCACGCTCGACACGGTGGGCCGGCTACTGGCGCAGAAGCTCGGCGAGCAGACCGGCCAGCCCTTCATCGTGGAGAACCGCCCCGGGGGCAATGGCAGCATAGGCGCCGACATCGTGGCCAAGGCCCCGGCGGACGGCTACACGCTGCTGTTCAACGCCTCCACTTTCGTCACCGCGCCCATGACCATGAAGTCGGTGCCCTACAGCGTGGTGAAGGACTTCACGGCCGTGGCCCTGGTGGCCAAGGCGCCGCTGTCGGTGGCCATCAACAAGAACCTGCCGGTGACCGACGTGAAGTCGCTCATCACCTATGCCCGGGCCCACCCGGGCAAGATGACCTTTGCCGTCGGCTCCATCGGCTCGGCCGGCCACCTGTCGACCGAGCTGCTCAAGCGCGCCGGCGGGCTGGACTACCTGATCGTGCCCTACAAGGGCACGGCCCCGGCCTTCCAGGACCTGATCGGCGGGCAGATCGATGGTTTCATCGACCCCATCCTCGGCTCGCTGCAGTACCACAAGAGCGGGCTGCTGCGGGTGGTGGCGGTGACCTCTGCGGCGCGGGCGCCCAACCTGCCCGACGTGCCCACCGTGGCCGAGACCATTCCTGGCTACGAGTTCTACAGCTGGTATGGTCTGTGGGGGCCGGCGAAGCTGCCGGCCGACATCACCCAGCGGCTCAACACCGAGGTCAACAAGGCCCTGGCCACCGACATGCGCGAGAAACTCAAGGAACAGGGCCTGCTGCTGGCCGGCGGCGGGGTGGAAGACTTCGTGAAGTTCCAGCGCGACGACATGGAACGGTCCCAGAAGATCATCACCGAGGGGAACATCCGTGTCGAGTGAACAGCGGCACGTCGCGGTGACGGGCAGCGGCTCGGGCATAGGGCGGGCCATCGCGGAAGCCCTGCTGGCAGAGGGCTGGTCCGTCAGCGGGCTGGACGTGGCGCCAGCCGCCATCACGCATGCCGGCTTCACCCATGTGCCGGTGGACCTGTCGCGGGGCGAGGACATCGCCCGCGCGGCGGCGCTGCTGCCGCCGCTGGGGGCGCTGGTGCATGCGGCCGGCGTGCTGCGGGTCGGCCCGCTGGGCCGGCTCGACCATGCCGGTGGCGAGCTGATGTGGCGGCTGCATGTGGATGCCGCCACGCGGTTGGCCGATGCGGTTGTGCCCGGCATGGCGGCGCGCGGCGCGGGCCGGGTGGTGTTCGTCGGCAGCCGGGTGGCGCAGGGCATGGCCGGCCGCGGCCAGTACGCGGCCACCAAGGCCGCGCTGGTGGCGCTGGCGCGCAGCTGGGCGGCCGAGGTGGCGGGGCAGGGGGTGACGGTGAACGTGGTGTCGCCCGCGGCCACGCAGACCGCCATGCTGGACGACCCGGCACGTGCCGGCAGCACGCCGCGCCTGCCCCCCATCGGCCGGCTGATCCGGCCGGAGGAGATCGCCGCGCTGGTGGGCTACCTGCTGTCGCCGGTGGCGGCAGCCATCACGGGGCAGGACATCGCCATCTGCGGCGGTTCGTCGCTGGCGCGCTGACCAGGGGTCCTAGGCCGTGCCGGGGGCAAAGGTCATGGCCAGCCCGTTCATGCAGTAGCGCAGCCCCGTGGGCTTGGGGCCATCGCTGAACACATGGCCCAGGTGGCCGCCGCAGCGGTGGCAGTGCACCGCGTTGCGCACCATGCCGAAGCTGGTGTCGCGGGCCTGGCCCACGGCATCGGGCAGGGGTTCCCAGAAACTGGGCCAGCCGGTGTGGCTGTCGAACTTGGTGGCGGAGGAAAACAGCGGCAGCTGGCAGCCCGCGCATGCGAAGCGGCCGGCCCGGTGTTCATTGTTGAGCGGGCTGCTATAGGGCGGCTCGGTGCCTTCCTTGCGCAGCACCGCGTACTGCGGGCCGCTGAGCAGCCGGCGCCATTCGTCGTCGGTATGGTTGACCTCGAAGACCTCGGCCGCGTCGGCATTGCCGCGGGCGAAGCCCAGGGCCTCGAACACGGCCAGGGCGACCAGCGAGGCCGAGGCGATCAGCAGGGGGCGGCGTCCGGTACGGGTGTTCATGGCCGTTCGACCCCGCTGGCTGCGGGAGGTTCCCTCAGTCCGTCGCCACCATCACGCTGGAGGCCTTGATCACGCCGTAGACCTTGGCGCCTTCCTTCAGCTGCAGGGACTCGGCCGAGTTGCTGGTGATGGTCGAGACGATCTGCACGCCGGGCGCGATCTCGAGCGTGACCTCGGTGGTGACCGGGCCGCGCACGATGGCGGTGATGGTGCCGGGCAGGACGTTGCGGGCGCTGATTTTCATGGTGTTGAGGTGCTGGGAGGAAAAGAGGTGGGCATTGTGGCAGCAGGCGCGGCGAAGACCTCGATGGCGGCCAGGTTCGATACCGAGCGGCCCTGCTTCACGTCGCCGTCGACCACCAGCCGGGCCACGCCGCGCTTGCCCAGGTCCGAGTCCCCGGCCTGCCAGGCGATGAGTGCCCCGCGGTTGCCGAAGCCGGGGTCGATCTCGCCCAGCGAAACCAGGGCCTGGTAGCCATCGCTGCCGGTGGCTACCGCGTACATGGCCAGCTGGGCATTCTTGCGGCCGCCGGTATCGATGCCGGTGGACTGGTCGAGCAGGGTGAACAGGCTGACGCCGGTGTAGCGGGTGCCGGCCCCGGTCAGGGTGGTCGCCGGCAGGGCCTGCAGCGCGGCCAGGTCGAAGCTCCGGGGCCGCAGCACCGCGCCGGAGACTGCGAAGGAGGGCGACACCCCGCCGCCAGGCGCAGCCGTGGCCGTGGACTCCGCCACCCGCACCGTGAGGTGGTCGAGCAGGGCCACGTAGCGCCCACCCTTCACGTCGCCGGGGGCGGTAACCCGCAGGCTGCCGTCTTGGGCATCCAGCGCCACCAGGGCCTGCTTGTGGCCGAAATCGGGGCTCAGCTCGCCCAGGGTGAACACGGCTTTGTAGCCATCGCGGCCGGTGGCCAGCACATAGCGGGTGAGCACGCCGCTGCGCATGCCGGGGGCCAGCTGCAGGCCCTGCCGGTCGAGCAGGCTCCACAGCAGCGGGCCGGTGTAGCTGTGGCCCTGCGGTGCCGCGCTGCCCACGGCAAAGCTGGCGGTCTGCGTGACCTGCGGCAGGCGGGCCAGTTCATCGGCAGACAGGGTGGCCGGCCGGTCCACCGCGCCGTCGATCAGCAGCCCGGCCGGCGCCGCGGCGGCCCAGCCGCCGGCCAGCAGCGTGGCCACGACCGCGAGTGGGCGGAGGCGGGTCAGGAGGGTGGCGGGCATGCGGTTTCCCCGGGGAGATGGTTCGGCGTATTCATTCTGACATAGCGCCTCGGCGTTGCGGTACGCTGGCGGCCATGGACACCGCCGCCGATCTACCCGCCATCACCTGCCGCCCGCTCGGGCTGGTGCGCAGCCGCTTCACCGACCCCGTGGGCATGCCGATCCAGACGGCCGGCGCGCCGCAGGAACTCGGCACCGTGGAGGTGTTCGAGGCGTTCGCCGCCGGGCTGCGCGACATCGAGGCCTTCGAGTACCTGATCCTGCTCACCCACCTGCACCGCAGCGCCCACGAGCGGCTGGAGGCCACGCCCTTCCTCGACGATGCCACGCACGGCGTGTTCGCCACCCGGGTGCCCACGCGGCCCAACCGCATCGGCCTGTCCATCGTGCGGCTGGAGTCGGTGCAGGGCCGGCTGCTGCATTTCAGCGGCAACGACATGCTCGACGGCACGCCGGTGCTCGACATCAAGCCCTATGTGCCGCGCTTCGACGTGCGGCAGACCGAGCGCATCGGCTGGTTCGCCAAGCGGGTGGATGCGGTGTCGGCCACGCTGTCGGACGACCGCATGCAGTAGGCGCCGGCAGGCTGCGGGCTCAGCCGTGCTTGAGGCAGATGGCCCCACCCGGGCGTGGCGGCTGCTGCCGCGCCTCCAGTTCCACCAGGGCGGCGGCGAAGCTGCCCAGGCCCGCGCTGCGCAGCGGCAGGAAGCCAATGCCCTGGCGCAGGCACAGGCGCTTGAGGTTGCCGGCCGCGTCGTGGTCCACGCAGTCCACCGGGAACACCACGAGGTCGGCCCCGGCCACCGCCGCCGGCAGCAGGCCCTTGCGGTCTTCCAGCCCGTCGTGGCGCTGGAAGGTGCCGCCGTGGCGCTGCACCAGGTCGCGGATGGACGGTGCGGTGCTGGGCCGCCCGCCCACGTAGAGCACCCGCCGGCCCTGCAGCGCGCGTGCCAGCGCGGTGGGTTCCGCCAGGCGGCCGGCCGCCTCGGGCGTGTCGGCCTGGCTCAGGGCCTGCAGCTGCTGTTCGGCCGCGTCCAGTTCACCCGCCAGGGCGGCAGCATGGGCGCGTATGCGCACCAGGTCCTCGCGCAAGCGCGCCGCGGCATCGGCCGCGTTGGCGGCCGCCTGCTCGGCGGTCTCCCGCCGGGCGGTCTGCAGCGCCACCAGGCTGGCGGCGGCTTCGGCTTCCTGGCGCAGGGCTTCGGCCTCGGCGGCAGGGAGATGGCCAACCTCCAGCGCCACCTGGGTACGCCGGGACTCGGCCAGTTCGCGCTGCAGGGCGGCGATGGTGTCTTCCCGGCTGGCCAGCAGTTCCTGCGTACGCAGGTGGTGGCGGTCCATGCGTTCGCGCAGCTCGGCGTTGTCTTTTTCCAGTGCCACCAGTCGGCGGATGTCGGCCCGGTTGGCCGCACCCACCAGGTGCGACAGCATGTGCACGTCGCCAAAGGCCTTCTTGCGCAGTTCGGGCGTGGCGTCGCGGTGCGTCAGCAGGGCCCAGTAGGCGCTGGGTATCTCGCCCTGCTGCTGGGCTTCGGCCCACAGCGCGGCCAGCGCCTCCACGCCGCTGGCGCGGGCGAAGCGCTGCAGGGCCGCGGCATGCTGCAGGTCCAGCACCTTGTGCAGCGACCTGGCCACCGGCCCGGCCTCGCTGGCCATCATCACCGCGTCGTGGTGGATGTCCAGGTCGCTGGCGCCCTGCACCACGACGAAATGCGCCATGGCCTTGCGCAGCGCGGCAGTGGACAGGCAGGTGCCGATCACCGAGCAGAGGAAGTTGGTGTCCAGCTCCGCCAGGCGCAGGCGGGCGCGGGCAGGAGCCGCCGGTGGCGTGTCTGTTGCAGCGGCATGGCCGCCGCAGCAGTCACTGCCCTGGGCATGGGCTGGCAGCGGCAGACCGGTCCCGCCCAGGGCGGAAGCGGCGAGCCGGAAGGGAGGAGCGGCGAAAGGCATGGACGAAATATACGACTGGACATAACGAAAGTCCACGCCGGGTCGCGTGGCACCCGCCCGGGCGGGTAGGGCAAGGCCATGGGCCAGAATCGGCGCATGACCTTGTCTCCCGCGCTTGCTCCCCTCGTCACCTGGGCCATCGTGCTGGCCGCCGTCGCCGGGGTCATCACCCGGCCCCTGCGCTGGCCGGAGGCCGTCTGGGCCGTGGCCGGGGCGGTGCTGCTGGTGCTGCTGGGCCTGCTGGCACCGGCGCGTGCGCTGGCCGCGGTGGGCAAGGGCATGGACGTGTACCTGTTCCTCATCGGCATGATGCTGCTGTCGGAGGTGGCGCGGCGCGAGGGCCTGTTCGACTGGGTGGCGACGTGGGCCGTCAACCATGCGGCGGGTTCACCCCGGCGGCTGTTCGCCCTGGTGTACGGGGTGGGGGTGGTGGTGACGGCCTTCCTCTCCAACGACGCGACCGCGGTGGTGCTGACGCCGGCCGTGTACGCCGCCGCCCGCCGCGCCCGTGTGCAGCCGCTGCCCTACCTGTTCATCTGCGCCTTCGTGGCCAATGCGGCAAGCTTCGTGCTGCCCATCTCCAATCCGGCCAACATCGTGCTCTACGGTGACCACACGCCGCCACTGCTGCCCTGGCTGGCCCATTTCGCCCTGCCGTCGGTGCTGGCCATCGCCGCCACCTACGCTGCGCTGCGGTTGACCGAGGGCCGCCGGCTGGAAGCCACGTGCGCCAGCGGGCTGGAGCTGCCGCCGCTCTCCCTTGGCGCGCGGGTGGCGCTGGCCGGCCTGGGCCTGACGGCGGTGGTGCTGGTGGTGGTATCGGCGCTGGACCGGCCGCTGGGCCTGCCCACCGCCCTCATGGGTGGCCTCACCGCCGCCGTGGTATGGGTGGCGGCACGCGAGGCGCCCTGGGCCACGCTGCGCGGCGTCTCCTGGTCGGTGCTGCCGCTGGTGGCGGGCCTGTTCGTGCTGGTCGAGGCACTCGCCGCCACCGGCGTGGTGGGCCACCTGGCGGAACTGCTGGCCCGCCACGCGGCGGCGACCCCCGAGGCCACCGCCTGGGCCGCCGGCGGGCTGATCGCCCTGGTATCCAACCTGGCCAACAACCTGCCGGTGGGCCTGGTGGCCAGCTCGACCGTGCTGCAGGCGCATCCACCGCAGGCGGTGGTGGATGCCCTGCTGATCGGGGTGGACCTGGGGCCCAACCTGTCGGTGACCGGCTCGCTCGCCACCATCCTGTGGCTTACCGCGCTGCGGCGCGAGGGCGAGAACGTCGGTTTCTGGCGTTTCCTGCGCACGGGCAGCGTGGTGATGCTGCCCGCGCTGGTGCTGGCACTGGGCGCCCGGCTGCTGGTCTAGCCAGGGCGCCGCCGGAACCCGGCCGTTTCAGCGCCAGTGGCCGCCACCGTGGTGGTAGCCGCCGCCGTAGCCACCGTAACCGCCGCGGTAGTAGGGCCGGCCGTAATAGCCCCCACCACCGAAGTAGAGGGACACCGGGGGTGGTGCGTAGTAGGGCGCAGGTGCATAGACCGGAGCCGGCGCGTACGCGGGCTGGGCGTAGACCGTGGCGGGCTGGGTGTACACCGGGGCCTGGGCCGGGTACTGCGTAGGGTATTGCGCCGGGTACTGCGGGTAGGCGTTGTAGTACGGGCTGCCCGGCGTGGCGTAGGCCTGGCTCATGCTGCGGTTGAAGTCCGGGTTGTTCGGGTCGGCCGTCAGCATCTGGGCCTGGGCGGCGGTGGCGCCCAGCAGCAGGGTGGCCACGGTGCCGCCGGCGGCGGCGATCTTGAGCAAGGTCGAGCGGTCGAAGCGCATGGAAGTCTCCAGGGTGGGGGGCGGAATCGCCCCCTGTACATCCATAACGCGCCGGTGGGGGTCACGGGCTACGGGGGCTCCGCAAAGCTTCCGTAAAGAGACGCAGCGGAATGCTTCGGCCGGGGTGGCCCGGAACCCGGCCGTATCAAACCGTGGAACGCTAGGTTCTATTCCGGGAGCTGCCTAGCATCCGCCCATACACCAATACCGCTCGGAGACAAAGCATGACCCTGGGTTCCTTCCCTGCCACGCGCAGGCTGGCGCTGTCCTTCACCCTGCTGGCGCTGGCCGTGCCGGCGGTCCACGCGGCCGACGACGTGTGGCCCTCGCGCAGCATCAAGATCGTCGTCGGCTATGCGCCCGGCGGCCCCAGCGACATCACCGCGCGCCTGCTGGCGCCCAAGCTCACCCAGGCGCTGGGCCAGCCGGTCATCGTGGAGAACAAGCCGGGAGCCGGCTCCAACCTGGCCTTCGAGTACGTGGCCGCGGCCGCGCCGGACGGCTACACGCTGCTGCTGGCGGCGGCGCCCATCGCCATGAACAACGTGCTGTAC
>FTCD01000264.1_pt1 | contig 10846 bp, 10 predicted proteins | sample 1639501 | NCBI WGS metagenome assembly FTCD01 (sample SAMEA3914864, study PRJEB12502) | metagenome | biome: forest; material: soil | place: USA | collected 2012-03-12 | depth 0.3 m
CGCCCGCATCGTGGCCGATGCGCTCAGCTCCCAATGGCCCCAGCCGGTATTCGTGGAGCAGAAGAACGGCGCCGGCGGCACCGTGGCGGCCCAGTTCATCGCCGGCTCGGCGCCCGATGGCTACAACTGGTTGCTGTCCTCCACCACCTACACCATCGGCACCGCGCTGCAGCCCAAGCTGCCGTACAGCTTCACCAAGGACCTCGTGCCGGTCACCATGATCGCCACGCTGCCCTTCGTGCTGGTGGTCAACAACGACCTGCCGGTGAAGAACCTCCAGGAGCTGGTGGCGCTGATGAAGGCCAACCCCGGCAAGTACAACTACGCCTCGTCCGGCACCGGTGCGCCGCCGCACCTGGCCGGGGAGATGCTCAAGCAGCAGGCCGGCATCGACGTGCTGCACGTGCCCTACAAGTTCGTGCCGCCGGCCCTGGCCGACGTCATCGCCAACCAGGCGCAGTGGATGTTCTCGCCGGCCCCGGCGGCGCTGTCGCTGGTGCAGGCCGGCAAGCTGCGCGCCATCGCGGTCAGCACCAAGGAACGCTACAGCCACCTGCCCGACGTGCCCACCGTGGCCGAGCAGGGCTACCCCGACTACCTGCTGGTCGGCTGGAACGGCGTGCACCTGCCGGCGAAGACACCCGCGGCCGTGCTCGACAAGATCGCCGCCGACGTCTCCGCCGTCATGCAGACGCCCGAAGCCCGCAAGAAGGCCGAGAACGCCGGCTTCGTGCCTACCACCATGGCGCGCAAGGAGTTCGAGGCCTTCTGCGCGGCCGACCTGGCACGCTTCGTGAAAGTCATCAAGGCCGGCAACATCAAGCCGGATTGATCCCGGCCGGGCATGGCGAGGCCCGGCGACCCACGGAGGACAGCATGCACACGGCTTCTTCTCTTGCGGATACCAGCGGTGCCCTGCGGCGCCGCGCCTGGCTTGCTGGCATCGCGGCCCTGGGCCTGCCGGGCCTTCCCGGACCGGCCCGGGCGGCCGATGCCGCGGCGGCCTGGCCGCAGCACCCGGTGCGCATCCTGCTCGGCGGCAATCCGGGCTCGCTCGGCCGCATCATGGCCGAGAAGCTGCAGGTCAAATGGGGCCAGGCGGTGTACCTGGAACAGAAGAACGGCGCCGGTGGTGCACTGGCGACGGAATTCCTCGCCTCGCAGCCGCCCGATGGCTACAACCTGCAGCTGACCAACGTCAGCCTGTCCGCCCAGACCGTGCTGCAGCACAAGCCGCCCGGCCGCGGCAACGTGGTGCCGGTGGCCATGTTCGCGCGCCAGCCCTTCATCCTGGTGGTCAACCAGGAGATGCCGGCCCGGACCCTGCCGGAGCTGGTGGCCTATGCCCGGGCCAACCCCGGCAAGCTGAACTTCGGCACGGCGGGCATAGGCGCGCCCGGCCACATGTGCGGCGAGATGTTCAAGCAGATGGCCGGCATCGACATGGTGGCGGTGCACTACAAGTCGGTGCCGGCGTCGCTGACCGACGTCATGTCCAACCAGATCCAGATGATGTTCGCGCCGGTATCCGCGTCCATCGCGCTGATCAAGGCCGGCAAGCTGCGGCCGCTGGCGGTGAGCTCGCTGCAGCGCTACAGCCTGCAGCCGGACGTGCCGACGGTGGCCGAGCAGGGCTACCCGGAGTTCCAGCTCGTGGGCTGGAACGGCCTGCACGCCGCACCCGGCACGCCGGTGGCGGTGCGCGACCGGATCGCGGCCTCCGTCGCCGAGGTGCTGGACAACCCCGAAGGGCGGGCGAGTGCCGAGGCCACCGGCTACGAGCTCTACCTGCTGGGCCGGGTGGAATTCGAAACCTTCATGGCGGCCGACATCGCTCGCATCGCCAAGGTCATCCGGCTGGGGAACATCAGGATGGAGTGACCGGACGCCGCTGCCGCGGCGGCCCTGCGGGCAAAGCCTGTTGCCACGGGCATGGCCCTGGTGAAAGATAACAAGGAGACCTTCCGCCAGGAAGGCCAGTTCAGCATTCCGCCAGAGGCACGACACACGTGCCCGGACGACAACGGAGACAAAAATGCAGACTGCTTGCCGTGATGGTTCCCCCGGCGCCCTGCGGCGCCGGCCCCTGCTGGCCGGCGCGGCCGGCCTCCTGCTGGGTGGCGCCTCGCATGCCGCCCTGGCGGCGGAGGAGGGCCCGTACCCCAACCGCCCGGTGCGCTTCGTGGTGGGCGGTGGCCCCGACCAGCTGGCCCGCATCGTGGCCGACAAGCTGGCCGCGAAATGGGGGCAGGGCGTGTTCGTGGAGCAGCGGGCCGGTGCCTCGGGCCTGCTGGCTACCGAATTCATCGCCAGCCAGCCACCCGACGGCTACAACCTGCTGCTGACCACCATCAGCTTCTCCAGCCAGCTGGTGCTGCAGCGCAAGGTGCCGGGCAAGGGCAACCTGCTGCCGGTGGCCATGATCGCCACGCTGCCCTTCGTGCTGGTGGTCAACAATGACCTGCCCTTCAAGTCCGTGCAGGACCTGGTGGCCTATGCCAAGGCCCACCCCGGCAAGCTCAATTTCGGCTCCGCCGGCATCGGCGCGCCGGGCCAGCTGAATGGCGAGATGCTCAAGCAGATGGCGGGCATCGACATGGTGGTGGTCAACTACAAGTCGGTGGCCGCCGCGCTGACCGATGTGGTGGCCGGCCAGATCCAGCTCATCTTCTCGCCGGTGCCGGCGGCCCTGCAGCTGGTCAAGGCCGGCAAGCTGCGCGCCATCGCCGTGAGTTCGCCCAAACGCTATGGCCCGCTGCCCGAGGTGCCGACGGTGATGGAGCAGGGCTACCCCGACTTCCAGCTGGTGACCTGGAACGGCATCCACGTCGGCCCCGGCACGCCAGACGCGCTGCGCGACCGCATCGCGGCCGACATGGCCGAGGTCATGAACACCCCCGACGGGCGCGAGAAGGCGCTGGCCGCGGGTTTCGAGCTCAGCACCATGAACCGCACCGAGTTCGAGGCTTTCATGCAGGCCGACGTGGCGCGCATCGCCAAGGTCATCAAGGACGGCAACATCAAGCCGGAATGAGGCACAGGAGACGACATGCAACAGCTTTTCCATCTACCACGCCCCGGCCGCCTGCCGGCCTGGTGCCTGGGCCTGGCCCTGTGGGCCCTGGCCGCCTGCGCCACGGCGCAGGACTACCCCAACCGCCCGGTCCGTTTCGTGGTGGGTGGCGGCGCCGACCAGCTGGCGCGCATCGTGGCCGACGAGATGACGGCGCACTACGGCAAGGCGGTGTTCGTGGAGCCCCACGTCGGCGCCTCGGGCGCCATGGCGGTGGACTTCATGTCCAAGTCGCCGCCCGACGGCTACAACTGGCTGCTCACCACCGTCAGCTACACCGGCCAGATGCTGCTGCAGAAGCGGCCGCCCAGCCAGCGCGACCTGGAGCCGGTGACCATGATCGCGCAGTTCGCCTTCGTGCTGGTGGTCAACAACGACCTGCCGGTGCATTCGCTCAAGGAACTGGTGGACTATGCCAAGGTCCGCCCCGGCAAGCTCAACTTCGCCTCGGCCGGCCGGGGTGCCCCCGGCCACCTGGCCGGCGAGATGCTCAACCAGATGGCCGGCATCCAGATGGTGCACGTGCCCTACAAGTCGGTAGGCCAGGCCCTGGTCGACGTCATGGGCGGGCAGGTGCAGCTGATGTTCATCCCGGCGCCGGCCGCGCTGCAGCAGATCAAGGCGGGCAAGGTGCGGGCGCTGGCCGTCAGCACGGCCGAGCGCTACAGCCCGCTGCCGGACGTGCCCACCGTCAGGGAGCAGGGCTACCCCGACTACCTGTACGTGAGCTGGAACGGCATCCACGCCCCGCCGGGCACGCCGCCGGCCCTGCTCGACCGCATCGTGACCGACGTGGACGCGGTGATCACCACGCCCGAGGCGCGAGCACGGGCCAGCGGCGCGGGGTTCGACACTGTGATCATGAGCCGCACCGATTTCACCGCCTTCCTCAAGGCCGATACCGCGCGTATCGCCAAGGTCATCAGGGACGGCAACATCCAGCCCGAATAGCACGGAGGCACGCCATGGACAGGATTTCCGCGGGCGGCCTGCCCGCCCGGCTGCGCAGCTGGTGCACGGCACTGACCCTTGGGGTTGCCTGCCTGGGCGCGGCGGCACAGGACAAGGCACCGGACGGCTACCCGAGCCACCCGGTGCGCCTGGTGGTGGCCGGCGGCGCCGACCAGCTGGCGCGCATCCTGGCCGACCGGCTCACCGCCCGGTGGGGCCAGGCGGTGTTCGTGGAGGAGAAGAGCGGCGCCTCCGGCGCGCTCGCCACCACCTTCGTCGCCACGCAGCCGCCCGACGGCTACAACCTGCTGCTGACCACCGTCGCCCTGTCGAGCCAGAACATCCTGCAGAAGCGCCCGCCAGGCCAGGGCGAGCTGGTGCCGGTGAACATGATCGCCACGCTACCCTTCGTGCTGGTGGTCAACAACGAACTGCCGGTGAAGACCCTGCCGGAACTGGTGGCCTACGCCAAGGCGCACCCCGGCAAGCTCAACTACGGCTCCGCCGGCATCGGCGCGCCGGGGCAGATGGCGGCCGAGATGCTCAAGCAGATGGCGGGCATCGACATGGTGTTCGTGCCCTACAAGACGGTGGCGCAGGCCGTGACCGACGTGGTGTCGGGCCAGATCCAGCTGATCTTCTCGCCGGCACCCGGCGCCATCTCGCTGATCAAGGCCGGCAAGGTGCGGCCGCTGGCCGTGGGCTCCACCCGGCGCTACAAGGGCCTGCCCGACGTGCCCACGGTGGCCGAGTCGGGCTACCCCGACTACCTGCTGACCGGCTGGAACGGCATCCACACCACGCCGAGGACGCCGCCGGCCATCCTGGACAGGATCGCCAGCGACATCGCCGCCGTCATGGTCACGCCCGAGGCGCAGGAGCGGGCCGAGGGGGCGGGCTTCGAGCCGGTGGTCATGGCCCGCAAGGACTTCGAGGCCTTCCTGGCGTCCGACACCCAGCGCATCGGCAAGGTGATCCGCGACGGCAACATCAAGGCCGAATGACGGACCTTGCAATAAGAAAAAGGAATCGATCCATAGAGAAACGGTCTTTCCCAGAATAGTTGCGGCGCCCTAGGATGCCGGGCGCGCGGTGCCGGTCGCCGCTTTCCCCCGTGAGGATTCCGCCCTTATGCCTTCTGCCTTCTCCCCCGTTCCTTCCCGCCTGCGGCGCGCCTGCTGCGCCGCCCTGGCCCTGGCCGCCGTCTGCGGCGGCGCCCTGGCGCAAACCAGCGGCTACCCCAACCGGGCGACCCGTTTCATCGTCGGCCCCGGGCCGGACATCCTGGCGCGCATCGTGGCCGACAAGCTCTCCGGTGAATGGGGCCAGGCGGTGATCGTGGACCAGCGCCCGGGCGCCGGCGGCATCGTGGCCGCCGACACCGTGGCCAAGGCGCCGCCCGACGGCTACAACCTGCTGCTGTCCACCGGTTCGTACACCATCAACAGCGTGCTGCAGCCCAACGCGCCCTATGACTTCGTGAAGGACCTGACGCCGGTCACGCTGATCGCCACGCTGCCCTTCGTGCTGGTGGTCAACAACGATGTGCCGGTGCACTCGGTCAAGGAGCTGGTGGCCATGGCCAAGGCCCAGCCGGGCAAGCTGAACTTCGCCTCCGCCGGCAACGGCACGCCGCCGCACTTGGCCGGCGAAATGCTCAAGCAGATGGCGAAGATCGACATGGTGCACGTGGCCTACAAGGGCGCGGCCCCGGGCGTGAACGACGTCATGGCCGGCCTGGTGCAGATGATGTTCGTGCCCGCGCCCACGGCCCTCTCGCTGGTCAAGGCGGGCAAGCTGCGCGCCATCGCCGTCAGCAGCCCCAAGCGCTACTTCGCCCTGCCGGACGTGCCCACCGTGGCCGAGTCGGGCTACCCCGACTTCGCCGTGGTCGGCTGGAACGGCGTGCACGTGGCCGCCAGGACGCCGCAGCCCATCATCGACAAGCTGGCCAAGGACATTGCCGCCATCATGAAGATGCCGGAAGCGCGCGAGAAGGCGCAGGCCGCGGGCTTCGAGCCGGTCAGCTCCTCGCGCGCCGACTTCGCCGCCTTCGTCAAGGCCGACATCGCCCGCTCGGCCAAGGTCATCCAGGAAGGCCACATCACGGCCGACTGACAACCACCGAGAAGGAGACATCCCATGCCCGTACCTCTGAGACCGATACGCCGGGTGGTCACCGGCCAGGACGCCGAGGGGCGTTCCTGCGTGCTCTACGACAGCGCCGCACCCAACGTGAGCCATGGCCTGAACGCCGTCGCCAAGAGCGGCGCCATGACCGATGTGTGGGTCTACAACGGCTCCCCGGTGAACGTGCAGGGCACGCGCGACGACGGCAACGACCCGTTCAGCTTCGACCCGCCGGCCGAGGGCGGCCACCTGCGCATCGTGCACTCGGCCGAGAAGCCGGCCGACTACGACCAGTCCCGGGACGAGAGCTACAAGCCGATCCGCGAGCCCTTCCTGCGCGGCAACGGCCACACCTGGGACCGCGGCGGCAACAACGCCTTCAGCTCGCCCATCCACAAGTCCACCACCATCGACTGGGCGGTGCTGCTGGAAGGCAAGCGCACCCTGCTGCTGGACAGCGGCCCGCTGCCGATGGAAAAGGGCGACACCGTGGTGCAGATCGCCAACTGGCACGGCTGGACCAACCCCGACGAGCACAGCCTGATGGCCTTCGTCATGATCGGCAGCGTGGATGACGGCCGCGGAGGGAAGCGCGAATGAAGAAGATCATCGCCGGCAAGCCGGTACGCCGCATCATCACCGTCGACGACGAGCGCGGGCATTCCTACGCCCTGGCCGACGGCCCCTGCACCGACGTGCTGGAAGACCCGGCGCGCCCGGGCTACAGCAGTGTGCGCATCTGGGCCACCGACCGCACCCCTGCCGTGCCGCTGACGGCCGAGCAGATCGAGAAGCTGCCCGGCAAGGTCGTGCCGCCCGAAGGCGGCGGCCTGTTCCGCATCGTCACCATCCCGCCGGACGCGGCCTGGCTGAGCGACCTGTCGGCCGATGCACCGCAGGAGTTCTTCACCGCCGCCGGTGCCGCCAACGCCTGGTGCGGCAGCACCGCGCCGCACCCCTACATGCAGCAGACCCGCACGCTCGACATGTGCCTGGTACTGGAGGGCGAGATCACCCTGGTGCTGGACACCGCCGAGCTGGCCCTGGCCGAAGGCGACACCGTGGTGCAGCGCGCCACCCGCCATGCCTGGAGCAACCGCTCCACGGCGCCGGCGGTGGTGGCGATTTCGTCGCATACCTCGGGTGAACCGGGGCCCTGAAGGCCGGGAAACGGGCCCTCAGTAAAATCGGCGCTCTTTTCCCTAAAGAGTAGCCACCATGGGTCCCGTGCAAGTGGGCGTGGTCATGGGTTCCAGCAGCGACTGGGACACCATGGCCAACGCCGCAGAAATCCTGCAGCATTTCGGCATCGCCTACGAGGCGCGCGTCGTGTCGGCCCACCGCATGCCGGACGACATGTTCGCCTATGCCGAGGCGGCCGCCGGCCGCGGCCTGCGTGCCATCATCGCCGGCGCCGGCGGTGCCGCGCACCTGCCCGGCATGCTGGCGGCCAAGACCACCGTGCCGGTGCTCGGCGTGCCGGTGGCCAGCCGCCACCTGCAGGGTGTGGACTCGCTGCACAGCATCGTGCAGATGCCCAAGGGCATTCCCGTCGCCACCTTCGCCATCGGCGCGGCCGGCGCCGCCAATGCGGCCCTGTTCGCCGTCGCCATGCTGGCCAGCGGCGATGCGGCCCTGCTGCAGAAGCTCGACGCCTTCCGTGCGGCGCAGACCGAGGCCGCACGCGGCATGGCCCTGCCCGACACCGGCAACCAGGCGTCCGGCGCATGAGCGGCAACACGCCCACGCTGTCGCCCTTGCTCCCCGGGGCCACCACGCTGGGCGTGCTCGGCGGCGGCCAGCTCGGCCGCATGTTCGTGCATGCCGCGCAGTCCCTGGGCTACTTCACCGCGGTGCTGGACCCGGACGCCGACAGCCCGGCCGGCCGGGTCAGCCACCACCATGTGCGCACCGCCTACGAGGACCCGGCCGGCCTGGCCGAGCTGGCGCGCCTGTGCGCGGCGGTGACCACCGAATTCGAGAACGTGCCGGCGCCCGCACTGGCGAAGCTGGCGGAGAACCTGCCGGTGGCGCCCGCCGCCTCGGCCGTGGCCATCGCCCAGGACCGCGCCGCCGAGAAGGCGCATTTCGGCCGCTGCGGCGTGCCCTGTGCGCCCTATGCCGTGATCGAGACCGTGGCGCAGCGCGACGCGGTCGAGGCCGCGCTGCTGCCCGGTATCCTCAAGACCGCCCGCATGGGCTACGACGGCAAGGGCCAGGTCCGGGTGGCCGACCGGGCCGCGCTGGTCGCCGCCTGGGACGTCCTGGGCCAGGTGCCCTGCGTGCTGGAGCAGATGTTGCCGCTGGAGAGCGAATGCTCGGTCATCGTGGCGCGCGGCGCCGACGGGGCCATGGTGCACTTCCCGGTGCAGCGCAACCTGCACCGCGACGGCATCCTGGCCGTGACCGAGGTGCATGCGGGCAACCTGCCGCATGTGCTGGCCGAGCAGGCCGTGGCCGCCGCACGCGCCATTGCCCAGGGCCTGGGCTACGTGGGTGTGCTGTGCGTTGAATTCTTCGTGCTGCAGGACGGCCGGCTGGTGGTCAACGAGATCGCCCCGCGCCCGCACAACAGCGGCCACTACAGCATCGACGCCTGTGACAGCTCGCAGTTCGCGCTGCAGGTGCGCACCCTGGCCGGCCTGCCGCTGGTGCAGCCGCGCCAGCACAGCCCGGCGGTGATGCTGAACCTGCTGGGCGACCTGTGGCGCGACGCCGCCGGCAGCCCGCGCACCCCCGTATGGGACAAGGTGCTGGCCCTGCCCGGCGCCCACCTGCACCTGTACGGCAAGGCGGAAGCCAAGCCCGGACGCAAGATGGGCCACCTCACCTTCACCGGTGCCACCCCCGAGGCGGCGCGCGACGCGGCGCTGGCGGCCTGCGGGCTGCTCGGCATCGCGCCGTTCTGATCGGGCGCCCGGCATGATCCTCGACGGTTCCGCGCCCGGCGCCATCCAGCGGGCCGCCGACGCCCTGTGCGACGGCGCGCTGCTGGGCCTGCCCACGGAAACCGTGTATGGCCTGGCGGCCGATGCCGCCAACGATGCCGCGGTGGCCCGCATCTTCGCGGCCAAGGGCCGGCCGAGCAACCACCCGCTGATCGTGCACGTGGCCCCGCCGGCCGTGCCCGGCACCTTGCCCGAAGGCGTGTCGCACTATGCCGCGTCCGTGCCGGACTTCGCCGGGCGGCTGATCGCTGTTTTCTGGCCCGGCCCCTTGACCCTGATCCTGCCGCGCCGGCCCGGGATGGGTACGGCGGCGGCAGGGGGGCAGGCGTCCATCGGTCTGCGCTGCCCCTCGCACCCGGTGGCCCAGGCGGTGCTGGCGGCCTGCGCGGCACGCGGCGTGTATGGCATCGCCGCGCCCAGCGCCAACCAGTTCGGCCGGGTCAGCCCGACCACCGCCGCCCATGTGCAAGGGGAATTCGGCGACGGCCTGCTGGTGCTAGACGGCGGGCCGTGCGAGGTCGGCATCGAATCCACCATCGTCGACTGCACCCGCGGGGCGCCGGTGCTGCTGCGGCCCGGTGCCATCAGCCGTACCCAGGTGGAGGCCGCCTGCGGCCTGGCGCTGGTGGCGCCGGCCGCGGCAAGCGGCACCGCGCCACGGGCCTCGGGCACGCTCGAGGCCCACTACGCCCCTGCCGCCCCGGTGCGCCTGATGGACGCCAAGGCCCTGCAGGCCGCCCTCGATGTGCTGGGGGCGGAGGCTGCCCACATCGCCATCTATGCCCGTACGCCACTCAAGCTGCGCGCCCCCGCGCTGCTGCTGCGCCGCATGCCCGACGACGCCGAGGCGGCGGCGCAGCAGCTGTTCGCGGCGCTGCGCAGCTTCGACGAACAGGGCGTGCGCCTGATCTGGGTGGAGACCCCGCCTGCGGACCCCGCCTGGGAGGGCGTCCGCGACCGGTTGCAAAGGGCTTCCGCCGCATGAACGGTCGGGATACACGGGGTCGTTACACTCACGTCCACTTTTCTGGAGATTTCGCATGACTGCAAACTGGATGCGCCGCGCCGCTGCGCTGGCTGTGTGCGCGACGGCGGCGCTGCTGTCCGCCTGTGGTTCGAGCACGGTCGAATCGTCCTTCAACCCCAGCCGCCTGGTGGTGTTCGGCGACGGCCTGAGCGACATGGGCCAGACCGGCGGTGTGTATACCGTCAACGACGGCAGCGTCAACATCTGGGTGCAACAGCTGGCCGCCAGTTATGGTGCGGCTATCGTCCCGGCCGTGCAAGGCGGGACGAACTACGCCACCGGCAATGCCCGCATCAGCACCACCCCCGATGCTGCCGGCAACGCTAGCACGCCCACCGTAACGGCCCAGATCACCAACTTCCTGGCAGGTAACAAGCCCCAGTCAGGCGACCTGGTCGTGGTCAACGGCGGTATTTCCGACCTGTTGGCTGACTATTTGCTCTACCAGCAGGGCCAACTGAGCAACGCCCAGTACATGGCCAACGCCACAGCCTATGGCAACGCCCTGGCCGCCCAGGTTCACCGAGTGGTGGCGGCAGGCGCTACGCACGTAATGGTGACGGGCAGTTACGACCTGAGCCGCTCGCCCCTGGCCATTGCCCGTGCGCAGCAGACGGTGCTGTTCAACGCTAGTTCGGCTTTCAATAGTGCCCTGCTGATCGGCATATCCGACCTCGGTACCACCACCCTGTTCGTGGATGCGGCCTACTATTTCAA
>FTCD01000283.1_pt1 | contig 10823 bp, 11 predicted proteins | sample 1639501 | NCBI WGS metagenome assembly FTCD01 (sample SAMEA3914864, study PRJEB12502) | metagenome | biome: forest; material: soil | place: USA | collected 2012-03-12 | depth 0.3 m
ACGCCGCGCTGCGCGCCACCCGCCCCGTCACCGGGTACTGCGGGTCGGTGAAGCCCGGCGTGGACGGGTGCCCCGGCGGCACCAGCTCGTCCACCAGGGCCTCGTCCTCGGCGGTGAAGCCGGTGGCGAGGGCGGCCAGGTAGTCCTCCCACTGCTCCAGGGTGCGCGGGCCGCCGATGACGGCATCGACCAGCCGGTTGTTCAGCACCCATTGCACCGCGAAATGCGCGGTGCTGCTGCCCCGGGCCTCGGCATGGGTCTTGATGCGCAGGGCCAGCGCAACGGACTCGCGGCGCAGCTCGGTCTGCAGGATGCGGCGGTCCTGGCGGGCGGCCCGGCTGCCCTCGGGCAGCTGGTCCAGGTCGGTGTACTTGCCGGTGAGGATGCCGCGGGCCAGCGGGCTGTAGGGCACCACGCCCACGCCGTAGAAGCCGCAGGCGGGCAGCAGCTCGGCTTCGGGCATGCGGTTCATGGCGTTGTACTGCGGCTGGCAGGCAGCCGGGCGGTCGATGCCGGCCTCGTCGCACAGCCGCACCAGTTCCGCCATGCGCCAGGCGCGGAAGTTGGACACGCCGAAGTAGCGGATCTTGCCCTGCCGCTGCAGGTCGGCCAGGGCGCGCACCGTCTCGGCCAGCGGGGTGCCGGCGTCGTCGCGGTGCAGGTAGTACAGGTCGATGTAGTCGGTGCCCAGGCGCCGCAGGCTCTGCTCGGCGGCATGCAGCAGATACTTGCGCGAGAGGTCCGGCCCGGCCGGCAGGGGCGAGCCGGCGGCATAGCCCACCTTGGTGGCCAGCACCCAGCGGTCGCGGTCGCCCTGGATGGCCCGGCCCACGATCTGCTCGGACCGGCCGCCGGCATAGGCGTCGGCCGTGTCGATGAAGTTGACGCCGGCCTCGCGCGCCCGGCCGATGATGCGGCCCGAGGCCGCCTCGTCCGTCTGGTCGCCGAACATCATCGCGCCCAGGCAGAGGGGCGACACCTTGAGGCCGCTGCGGCCGAGATTGCGGTATTCCATGGAGAGTCCTGGTGCGGGAAGGCCATGACTGTAGGCCGCTCCACCCTTGCGATACAGGGGGGCAAGCCGCAAGGAGTACTGAGCCGAATTCATCAATCGCCAGGCGCCCTGCTGCCGGCCGCGCGGTACGATCGCCGATACAGCCCGGCGCACAGCCCGCACGGGCCACGACCAACCCGCAGAGACAAGCCCCCCGTGACAGCACCACAACCAGCACCCCCACCCGCAGCACCGGGCGGCCACACCCTCCATGGCAGGCCCCGGTACCTGCAGTGGGCCGCGCTGCTGCTGCTCACCGCGGCCTGCGTGGCGGTGCTGGAACTGGTGCACCTGCCCGCCGCCCTGATGCTCGGCGCCCTGGTCGCCGCCGTGGTGGTGTCGGTCCACGGCGGGCAGGTCAAGGTGCACCGGCTGGGCTACCTGTTCGCGCAGAGCCTGATCGGCTGCCTCATCGCGCGTTCGGTCGGCCCGGACATCGTGGCGACCGCCCTGCGGCAGTGGCCGGTCATGCTGGCCTTCGTCTTCGCCGTCATCCTGTGCAGCACCTTCCTGGGTGGCCTGCTGGCCTGGTGGAAGGTGCTGCCGGGCACCACGGCCATCTGGGGTTCGTCGCCCGGCGGGTCCACCGTCATGGTGCTCATGTCGGAGGCCTTCGGCGCCGACATGCGGCTGGTGGCCTTCATGCAGTACCTGCGGGTGGCCTTCGTCGCCGCGCTGGCCTCGGCGGTGGGCAGCATCTGGCTGCCGCCGGGCGCGGCGGTGCATGCGGCGGTCGAATGGTTTCCCGCGCTCGCACCCGTGCCGCTGCTGCAGACCCTGGCCATCGCCCTGGTGGGCGGCTGCCTGGGCACCGTATTGCGCATCCCGGCCGGGGCCCTGCTGGTGCCCATCTTCCTGGGCATCGCCCTGTCCAGCACCGGCATGGCCCACATCGACCTGCCGCCCTGGCTCATGGCCGGCTGCTACGCGCTGGTGGGCTGGACCATCGGCCTGCGCTTCACGCGCGAGGTGGTCGGGCATGCGGCGCGGGCCTTCCCGCGCATCGCCGCCTCCACCCTCGCCCTGGTGGCCATGTGCGGGGTGCTGGCCTGGCTGCTGCACCTGTTCATGGGCGTGGACCCGCTGACCGCCTACCTGGCGACCAGCCCGGGCGGGGCGGATTCGGTCGCCATCATCGCCGCGTCCACGCATGTGGATGTGTCCTTCGTCATGGCACTGCAGACCGCCCGCTTCATGATCGTGCTGGTCATCGGCCCGGGGCTGGCGCGCATCGTCTCGCGCACGGTGGACCGCTTCGCCCGCCGCTGATGCCGCCGGGAGATACGCCGCCGCCCGGTGTCAGAATCGGCACCAACTACTGCATGGGGCTCAACAATGGCGCGTGACAGACTGAGCGAGGTGCTGGCCTTCCTCGCGGTGGCGCGGGAACGCAGCTTTACCCGCGCAGCCCTGCGGCTGGGCGTCTCGGCCTCGGCGCTGAGCCACACGGTGCGCGGGCTGGAGGAAGCCCTCGGGGTGCGGCTGCTGACGCGTACCACCCGCAGCGTCTCCACCACCGAGGCGGGGGAGCGGCTGCTGCAGTCCGTCGGCCCGCGCCTGGCCGAGGTGGACGCGGAGCTGGACGCCGTGAAGGCCCTGGCCGAGACGCCCCGGGGCACCATCCGCATCACCTCCACCGACTACGCCATCGACACCGTGCTGTGGCCGCGCCTGTCCAAGCTGCTGCCGCTGTACCCGGAGCTGAAGGTCGACATCACCATCGACTACGGCCTGACGGACGTGGCCGCCGAACGCTACGACCTGGGCGTGCGCAACGGCGACCAGGTGGCCAAGGACATGGTGGCCGTCCGCATCGGGCCGGACCGCCGCATGGTCATCGTGGGTTCGCCCGCCTACCTGCAGACCCGGCCGAAGCCCCGGAAACCGGAAGACCTGCTGGCCCACAACTGCCTGACGCTGCGCTTCTCCAGCGGTGCCCTGTACGCCTGGGAGCTGCAGAAGGGCAAGCGCGCGCTGCAGGTGCGGGTGGAGGGGCAGGCCACCTTCAACGGCGCCTACCAGATGGTGAGCGCCGCCCTCACCGACGGCGGCCTGGCCTTCGTGCCCGAGGACCTCGTGGAGCCGCACGTCACCGCCGGCCGGCTGCAGTACGTGCTGGAAGACTGGTTCCCCACCTTCCCCGGCCTGCATGCCTACTACACCAGCCGGCGCCAGCCCTCGCGCGCCCTGTCGCTGGTGGTCGAGGCCCTGCGGTACCGGCGCGGCTGAAGGCCGCACCGCCGGCCCTCCCGCCGGCCCGGCAGCGGCGCGGTCAGCGTGCGCGCTCCCGCGGTTGCGCCGGCGGCTTTCCGTAGCGCAGCGCCTCCACCACCAGCGAAAGTGCCGGCGACGCCCGCCTGCTCGCGTAGTACAGGTGGTAGCCGGTGTAGGCCGCGCACCAGCCCTCCAGCACCGCCACCAGGGTGCCGGCCTCCAGGTGCGGCTGCACCATGTCCTGCGGCAGCCAGGCCAGGCCATGGCCGGCCAGCGCCGCCTCCAGCACCAGCGGGTTCTGGTTGAACACCAGCCGGCCCTGCGGGTGCAGGTTCACCGTGCGCCTGCCGCGCCGGAACTCCCAGGGCAGCACGCCCCCGTGCGTCGGCAGTCGCAGGCCGATGCAGTCATGCCCCGCCAGGTCGCGCGGCGAGGTGGGCACCGGCCGGCCGCCGACCTCGCCACCTCCGTTGAAATACCCCGGGCTGCCCACCACCAGGACGCGCATGTCCGGCGCGATGCGCACCGCGATCATGTCCTTGGCCACGTCGTCGCCCAGGCGCACGCCGATGTCGAAACGCTCGCCCACGATGTCGGTGAACCGGTTGTCGCTGCTGATCTCCAGCTGGATCTCCGGGTAACCCGCCAGCCAGGGCAGCAGGCGCGGCCAGATCACCGTGCGCACCGCATGCTCGCCGGCCGTGATGCGCACCGTGCCCGCCGGCCGGCTGCGCAGCCCGTCCAGCACCGCCAGCTCGGCCTCGATCTCGGCCAGCCGGGGCTCCACCGTGCGGTACAGCCGCTCGCCCGCCTCGGTGGGCGCCACGCTGCGGGTGGTGCGGTTCAGCAGGCGCAGGTCCAGCCGCCGCTCCAGCGCCCGCACCGTCTGGCTCAGGGCCGACTGCGTCACCCCCAGCTGCGCGGCGGCGCGGGTGAAGCTGCCCGCGCGCACCACCGCCGCAAAACCCGCCAGGTCGTCGAACCGGCCCATTCAGTAGCCTTTCTTATGAATGCATCCCGATTCAGCATTCTAGTAATGTGGAACTGAAAACCGCACACTGCATGGCATGAGCACCAACACCACCACCGGAGCCGCCAGCGAGGTCACCGTCCTCATCGGCGCGGGCTCCATCGGCCTCGCCATCGCCCGCCGCGCCAGTGCCGGCCGGCATGTGCTGCTGGCCGACCTGAACGCCGCCAACGCCGAGGCCGCCGCCCAGGTGCTGCGCGATGCCGGCTTCACCACCACCACCGCGCAGGTGGACGTGGCCTCCCGGCCCTCCGTGCAGGCACTGGCCCTGCAGGCCGCCGCGCTCGGCCCGGTCGCCCGCGTCATCCACGCGGCCGGCGTGTCGCCCTCGCAGGCCCCGCCCGCCACCATCCTCCGCGTGGACCTCTACGGCACGGCCCTGGTGCTGGAGGAGTTCGGTAAGGTCATCGCACGCGGCGGCGCGGGTGTGGTCATCGCCTCCCAGTCCGGCCACCGCCTGCCGGCCCTCACGCCCGCGCAGGACACCGCCCTGGCCACCACCCCGGTGGACGAGCTGCTGGCGCTGCCCCTGCTGCAGCCCGGCGAGGTGCACGACCCGCTGCACGCCTACCAGCTCAGCAAGCGCGGCAATGCCCTGCGTGTCATGGCCGAGGCCGTGCGCTGGGGTAAGCGTGGCGCGCGGGTCAACACCATCAGCCCCGGCATCATCTTCACCCCGCTGGCCCGCGACGAGCTGAACGGCCCGCGCGGCGCCGGCTACCGCCGCATGCTGGAACTCTCCCCCGCCGGCCGCGGCGGCACACCCGACGAGGTGGCCCACGTCGCCGCCCTGCTGCTGGGGCCCGAAGGCGCCTTCATCACCGGCAGCGACTTCCTGATGGACGGTGGCGTCACCGCCGCGTACCGCTTCGGCGACCTAGCCCCCGCCCCGCCCGCGGCCGCGTGAAAGGAAACGCCGCGCCGCGTACGCCGCGCCAATACCATGTCTGCGTACCGTGACCACTCGGTAACCTGCATGTAATCGGTCGACCGAACAAGACTCTGCATCACTAGACTGGTCCCCGGCATATCGCTATCCGGCCGGCAACGGCAGAGGAGCAACACCATGTCGGAAAACGATCTTCGCGGTCGCGCCCAGGGCTACCGCACATCCAACAACCGCCAGCTGCGGGAAACCTGCCTGCTGGAACGGGCGGCGGTGTACCGGCGGTGGATCGAGGCCTCCCTCATCGCCCCGCACTGCGCCGCCGCCCTGCTCACCGAGGACGCCCGCGCGGCGGGCTGCGAGGTGAACGTGCGGCAACTGCTCCAATCCCCCAGCGAAACCGATGGCAAGCACACCAGCCGCAGCACCCCGGCTTCCCCTCCACGCCGCAGCAGCCCCATCGAGTTGCCCCGTGACGACGCCGAGGCGGACGACGAGCGGCCCTACACCAGCATGGCCCACCAGGTCCCCCGCCAGCCCCTGCAGCCCACGGCCATGCGCTGAACACCGGCCTCAAGGCCTGTGGCCGCCGCGGCATCGCCACATGACCCATCGCCCGCCGGGACGTCACATCCGGCACATGGCATGTGCATCGGGCGGTCCAAAAAAGGCACGAAGCTTGCTGACCCCGCGCCATCGCGGCCCCGGCCGCATCTACAACCTTGCAAGGGAGCATGCATGTCTGGTGGTTCTTCGATGACGGTCGGCAAGCGGCTGGCGCTGGGCTTCGGCTTGGTGCTCGGGCTGCTGGTGGTGGTGGCGGGTTTCGGCATCAACCGCATGGGCCTGCTGCAGGGCAACCTCGACCATATCGTGGAGGTCAACAACAAGGAGTCGCGGCAGGCCGTGGCCATGCGCATCGCCGTCAACCAGGTGGCACGGCAGATGCGCGACATCGTGCTCCTGAAGGACCCCGCCGCCCGGGACGGGGAAATCGAGAACATGAAGAAGTCCCGTGCCAACTACGACACCGCCGAGGCCGCGCTGGACAGCCTGCTCAAGGCCACCCATGCCGAGAAGGATGAGCAGGACATCTTCGACCGCAGCCGCAAGCTCAAGGCCATCTCCCTGCCGCTGATCGACCGCGTGGTGGCCCTGGGCGTGCAGGGCAAGACCGAGGAGGCCATCGACCTGCTCATGCGCGAGGTCAACAAACCCAACGGCGACTGGCTGCAGGCCCTGGGCCAGCTCGCCGACTACGAGGACAAGGCCAGCCTCGCTTCCGCCACGGACGCCCGTGCCTCCTACGAGGCCGCGCTGCGGCTCATGGTGGTTGCCGCCGTGCTGGCGGTGGTCGCCGCCGTGGCGGTGGCCGCCACCATCACCCGCACCCTGCTGCGCCGCCTGGGCGGCGAGCCCGACTACGCGGCCGAAGTCGCCACCGCCATCGCGGGCGGCGACCTGGGCAGCCCCATCGCCCTGCGTGCGGGCGACACCGCCAGCCTGCTGCATGCCATGGCGCAGATGCAGCAGGGCCTGGGCAGCGTGGTCACCTCCATCCGCGGCGGAGCCGAGGCCATCGCCACCAGTTCGGCGCAGATCGCCAGCGGCAACGCCGACCTGTCGCAACGCACGGAGGAGCAGGCATCCAACCTGCAGGAGACGGCAGCCTCCATGGAGCAGCTCTCCGCCACCGTCAAGAGCAATGCCGACTCGGCCCGGCTCGCCACCCAGCTCGCGCTGCAGGCCAACGCCACCGCACGCAAGGGCGGCGAGGCCGTCAGCACCGTGGTGCACACCATGAGCACCATCAGTGCCTCCAGCGCCAAGATCGGCGACATCATCGGTGTGATCGACGGCATTGCCTTCCAGACCAATATCCTCGCGCTCAATGCCGCGGTGGAAGCCGCGCGGGCCGGCGAGCAGGGCCGCGGCTTCGCCGTGGTCGCCAGCGAGGTGCGCAGCCTGGCCCAGCGCAGCGCGGCGGCGGCCAAGGAGATCAAGACCCTCATCGCCGACAGCGCCGGCAAGGTGGAGCTGGGCGGCAGGCAGGTGGCCGAGGCCGGCCAGACCATGGCCGAGATCGTGTCGCAGGTGAACCGCATGACCGACCTGATGCAGGAGATCGACTCCGCCACCGGCGAGCAGACTGCCGGCATCAACCAGGTGACCCAGGCGGTGAACCAGCTCGACAACGTGACCCAGCAGAACGCCGCCCTGGTGGAACAGGCCTCCGCCGCGGCCGACAGCATGCGTGCCCAGGCCGACCGGCTGGTGCACAGCGTGGCCCTGTTCCGCCTGCAGGCCGGTGTGGCCGAAGGCACCCACGCCACCGCCCCACGCGGGGCCACCCTGCCGGCGGTGGCCTACGCCGCGTAAGCAGGCAGGCTAGACGGGCCAGGCAGGCTCAGGGCTGCCGGGTGCCCGACCAGGAAGCGTCGTCGTCAGTGATGTCCAGGCCATGCGGCTCCTTGGCCAGGTTCAGCAGGAACACCACCGAGGTGCCCACCTGCTGCACCGTGTTCATCGCCTTCGACAGCTTGATGGTGAAGGGCGGCAGCCGCGCGTAGCTGCTGGACACGCTCACGGTATTGGGCCCCGTCTTGGTGACGGTGATGGTCACGTCCGACCGCCCCGCCCCGCGCGCGTCCGAGATCACGCTGCCCGCATACACCCCCGCCGCCGTGTCGGCCAGGTCCGGGCGCGGCTTGGGCTTCGCTACCGTGTCGGCGCTCGCCGCAACGCTGGTTGCGGCCATGGCGACGGAAAAGGCAAGCGCTACGATCCGGGTGATACGCATGGGGTCCCCACTTCAGGCAAAAACGTCGGAAGCCGACGGGCCCATCTTAGAGCAGGTTCCGCAGCCGCCTAACCCGCCAGGCGCTCCACCATGGCTTGCCCAATGGCCGCGAAGCGCCGGTCCGGGTGCGCAGCCAGCAGCGGCCCGGCCTCCCGCATGAACTTCGCCGTGGCCGTGCCCGGCACCTGGGCCAGCCAGCGCAGTGCCTCTTCCGCCTGGCCGTCCTCGGCCAGCAGGCGGGCGTGGTGGTACTGGGCGCGGAACTCACCCTGCTCGGCCCCGGCGCGGTAGCAGGCCTGCGCGCGGGCGCGGTCATGCGCCACCACCCGCCCGTCTTCCCAGAAGCGGCCGACCTTGGCCAGCGACTTCACATGGCCGCGGCCGGCCGCCTTGTCGTACAGCGCGAAGGCGGTGGCCTCGTCCTTCTCCACGCCTCCACCGGCCACCAGCAGGTTGGCCAGGTTGTACATGCCCTCCACCATGCCCACGGTGGCGGCGCGGCGGTACCAGTACAGCGCGGCGGGCAGGTCCACGTCGGTGCCCCAGCCGCCCTCGTGGCAGCGGCCCGCCATGTTCATGCCCATGGGCTCGCCCTGCTCCGCCGCCCGCAGGAACCACAGGAAGGCATTGCGCTGGTGCACCGGCAGGCCATGGCCGTCCAGGTACCACTGGCCCAGCACGGCCTGCGCGGCCCGGTGGCCCTGGCGCGCGGCCCCCGTCATCCAGGCAGCGGCAGCCTGTGCCGGGGCCTCCAGCACGGCCTTCCACTGCGCGGGCGTCAGCGCGGCCAGCGCCTCATGCTCGGGGGCCGGCAGCGCCACGTGCGGGAGAACCATGCGCAGGGGAAAAGGGGAAGGGAAGCGCGTCGGCCTGGCCGGCCTGCACCGCGCGCTCGCCCAGTGCCGCACAGTGGCCGCACACGGCAGAAATCTCGATGGAGGCGGCCGGCGCCAGTTCCAGGTCATACGCATCGGCCAGCGCATGCAGCCGCGCCAGCACCGTCTTGTCGTGGAAAGCCGTCAGCCGGCTGCAGCGCACGCAGCGGAATTGCGTTTTGCCGATGGCGGGCGGGCGCTTCTTCTGCTGCAGCAGGTACACCGACACGGCCCGGCCCGAGCTTTCGTCCAGCCGCCGGCTGACCACACCCGCACTCTCGAAGGTGCTCAGCGTGCGGTAGCAGGCGGCCAGCGGCAGGCGGGTGTCGCGCTGGTCCAGTTCCTTCCACAGGCGGGGAGCGCACAGCTCCTGCTGCAGCGGGGCCATGCCCTGCAGCAGGTCCAGCACCTGCAGGCGCTGTACCGTGATGCGCAGGCCGCTTTCACGCAGCACCTCCATGAGGTCTTCCCGCGCCAGCAGGTCGTTCGGCTTCTTCGTCGTCGTATGTGGCATGGCTGGACGCATGATGCCCGGCCAACAGTAGGCGCGTCAAGTACTACGAATCGTTCTTATTGTGAAGAACAGAAAAGTTGCGATAGTTGACTGCCGGAGTCTACTTTTCTATTCTGCCGCCTTGCGCTCCATCCGGTCGGCATGGGCCGAGCGCACGCCGCTGATCTGCCCGCGCACCACCTTCCAGAAGTTGCGTGTGCCGTCCACCAGGCGCCAGGCGGTGGAGCGGTGGGCCAGCACCCCCACCTCGGGCAGCACGTCGCGCAGGCTCTGCACGCCCAGGATCTTGAGGTACTTGCGGATGGTGTTGGGGCTGTGGATGAGCATCAGCACCTTCCAGCCGTAGTGCCGCCCCATCATCAACATGCCGATGGCGCTCTCCAGCTCGTCGAGGTCGCCCTCGAAGCCGTCCACCGCGCGGTCGATGATGCCGATGATCTCCTGCTCGTTCATAGCGCTCCAGAACCCTTGGTGAAGCCGGAGTAAAGCCGGCCCGCGCACCCTGCACCGGCCCGGATAATCGGACCTGCATTGCAAGCGTGTGAGGACTGGATTGTGTTCGATGTTTTTGCCGTCACGCTGCGCGAACTCGCCGAACTGCTGCTGGTGCTGGGCACCCTGGTCGGCTGCCTGCGGGCGGCTGGCCGCCGCCGGCCCGCAGGGCCGGTAGCCGCGGGCCTGGGCGCGGGCCTGGCCTGCGCGGCGGCCTTCGGCGGCTGGCTGTACCGGCAACCCGCCGACTCCCTCGTGCTCATCCTGCTTACCATGGGCATGGCCCTGGGCATGCTGCTCACCATCGGCACGCTGCTGTTCACCATACGCGACATACGCCGCCGCGCCGATGCCTGGGCCAGTGCCTGGCAGGGCCGGCCCGCCATGGCCTGGGCGGCCGGCGGCCTGGCCCTGCTGGCCACGCTGCGCGAGTCCGCCGAGCTGCTGCTGTACCTGCGCATGGCCGCCCGCGCCCACCCGCAGGACGCCGTGGCCTGGGGCCTGGCCCTGGGCGTGCTGGCCGCCGCCTGCCTGGCCCTGGCCTGGCGCAGCCTGCGCACCCGCGTCAGCCTGGGGCTGGTGTTCCGCATCTCGGCGCTGCTGCTCACCCTGCTTACCGTGGAAATGCTGCTCGAATGCCTGCCCGACCTGCTGCGCTCACCCGCACTGGCGGACGGCCCCGGCGCCGGCCTGGCCGCCTGGCTGGACGAACTGCTCACCAGCAGCCTCTGGTACTACGGCCTGGGCGCGGCGCTGGCCGCCCTGCCCCTGCTGGCCATGCTGCGCCGCTGGTGGGGCGAGAGCAGCCGGGGCTGAGGCGCCGGCCCCGCGCAGACATCATTCCTCCTCGCGCTTCATGCCGCTGAACATGGCGGCCACCAGGTTCTCACGGTGGCGCCAGCTGGTAAAGGCCACGCCCGCCAAGTGCAGCGCCACCAGCCCCACCACCGCCCAGGCC
>FTCD01000196.1_pt1 | contig 10608 bp, 11 predicted proteins | sample 1639501 | NCBI WGS metagenome assembly FTCD01 (sample SAMEA3914864, study PRJEB12502) | metagenome | biome: forest; material: soil | place: USA | collected 2012-03-12 | depth 0.3 m
CCTGGGCGTGGCCACCGTGGCCTACCAGCTCAACTTCGACGACCTGGCCTACTTCTGCCGTTTCTTCAAGCGCCACACCGGCCTGACGCCGGGCGACTTCAAGCGCGGCACCACCCTGCCCGGCCCCGCGGAAAAGTCCAAGCCGAACGCCGTTCCGTCCTAACACCCCGGGGGTGGGCCTGCCTACAGTAGCGGGCTGAACAAGACGGAGACAGACATGCAAGCTACCCGACGCCTTTTCGGCGCAAGGACCGCGGCCCTGGCCGCCGCGCTCGCGCTGGCCGGCACCTGCACCACGGTGCAGGCCCAGGCATCGAACCCCTTCCCCAGCCGGCCCATCCGCATCGTGGTGCCCTTCGCACCCGGAGGCGCCACCGATGCCATAGCCCGCGTGGTGGCGCAGAAGATGGCCGAGCAGATGGGCCAGCCAGTGCTGGTGGACAACAAGGCCGGTGCCAACGGCAACATCGGCGCCGTGCTGGTGGCCCGCGCACCAGCCGATGGCTACACCGTGCTCATGGCCACCTCGGCCCATGCCATCAACGCCACGCTGTACCGCAAGCTCGACTACAGCCTGGTGCAGGACTTCGCCGCCCTCTCCAACCTGGCCTCCGTGCCGCTGGTACTGGTGGTCAACAACGAGCTGCCCATCACCACGCCAAAGGCACTGGCCGACTATGCCAAGGCGCACGACGGCAAGGTCAACTTCGGCTCCGGCGGCACCGGCACCGCCGCTCACCTGGCCGGCGAGCAGTTCAACACCCTGGCCGGCGTGCGCATGACGCACGTGCCCTATAAGGGCGGCGCGCTGGCGCAGACTGACCTGATCGGCGGCCAGATCCAGGCCATGTTCGCCAACCTGCCCGAGGTACAGAGCCAGATCCAGGGCGGCCGCCTGCGCCCGCTGGCGGTGACCGGCAGCGCCCGCCGCACCAGCCTGCCGGCCGTGCCAACCTTCGCAGAAGCCGGCTACCCGCAGATGGACGCCCAATCGTGGTTCGGCCTGTACGCCCCCGCGGCCACGCCGGCGCCGCTGGTGGAGCAGCTGTCGTCCGCCATCGCCCGTGCCGTGGCCCAGCCCGACGTGCAGGCCCGCCTCAAGGAGATTGGCGCCGACCCCATAGGCGACCGGCACGCAGCCTTCCAGGCCTTCACCGCGCAGGAAGTGCAGCGCTGGGGCGTGCTGGTGCAGCGCTCGGGCGCCACCGCCGACTGACCGACCGAACAACCACCTCCTAGTCCCCACCACCGGACCCCCACATGCTCTACGACGTACGTACCTATACCTGCCGCCCCGGCACGCTGAAGAAGCACACGGCCCTGTATGCCGAGCACGGCTGGGCCATCCAGCGCCGCCACCTGGGCGAGCCCCTGGCCTACCTGCAGACCGATGCGGGCAACGTCAACAGCTACACCCACATCTGGGTGTTCGACGACGCGGCCGACCGCGCGCGCAAGCGCGCGGCCCTGGCCCAGGACCCGGCCTGGCAGGCCTACCTGCAGAAGAGCGGGGATGCCGCCTACCTGGTGTCGCAGGAAAACCGGCTGATGGTGCCGGCGCCCTTCTTCACGCCCGTCAAGCCGGTGGCGCCGGCCCAGGGCTGAGCCGGCGCGCCGGCCGGAACACTCAGGACGCCACGGCGGCGGCCGCCAGCCGGCGCTGCTGCCGGATGGCGACCATGAAGGCCACGCGCGCGATGGCGATCACCACCGTCAGCACCATGGCGGCCGCCAGTGCCGGCTCGCCACCCAGGCTGACCAGCGAGGTGCACAGGCCGCCCACCGCCATCTGGGAGAAGCCGTACAGGCCGGCGGCGGAACCGACCAGGTGCGAATCGACGCTGATGGCGCGGGTGAGCGCCGCCGGGCTGGTGATGCCCGCCCCCATGGTGAAGCAGAACATGAGCGACACGGCCAGGAACACCGTCAGGTGGCCGGTGAGCACCACCACCAGCAGCAGCGACGCGCAGCCCAGGCTGAGGGCGTTGCCGCCCAGCAGCAGCCGTTCCACGCTGACGCGGCCCGACAGCCGGCTGGTGATGGCGCTGCCCATGGAGATGCCCGCCATCAGCAGCCCCAGGTACAGGCCCACCGCGGCCGGCGGCTGGTGCAGCTCGGCGAAGATGAAGGGTGCGGACGCCAGGAAGGCGTAGATGGCCGTGGTGGCGCAGCCGCCGCCGATGGCATAGCCCACGAACATGCGGGACCGCAGCAGCTGCCGGTAGTCGTGCACCAGCGAACGCATGCTGATGTTGCCGCTGGGCCGACCGGTTTCCGGCAGCAGCTGCCAGCTGCAGGCGAAGGCCAGCCCGCCCAGCGTGGCCAGCAGCAGGAAGATGGAACGCCAGCCCAGGGTGGAGGACAGCGCGCCGCCGATGGCCGGCGCCAGGCCCGGGCCGAGCACGATCATCAGGTTCATCAGCGCCAGGCGACGCACCGCGTCGTCGGTGCGCGAGGTGTCGCGCACGATGGCGCGGCCCAGCACCAGCCCCGCGCAGCCGCCCAGCGCCTGCAGCAGGCGCGCGGCGATCAGCGAATGCACGCCGGTGGTGAAGGTGGCGGCGATGCCGGCCAGGGTGTAGAGCGCCAGGCCCCACAGCAGTATGGGCCGGCGGCCGAAGGCATCGGCCAGCGGTCCGTAGACCAGCTGCCCCGCCGCCAGCCCGGCGATGTAGAGCGTGATGGTCATCTGCATGGCCGGCACGCCGGTGCCCAGGTCATGCGCGGCCATCGGCAGCGCGGGCACGAACATGTGCATGCCCAGCGTGCCGCTCAGGGTGATGAAGACCAGCAGCCACAGCGGCGGCGACAGCCGCGCGCCGGAGGCCAGCGTCTGCAGGCGTGCGCTCATGCCACCACCCCCGCCACCGCGCCTGCCGACTCCAGGTCCGCGGCCAGGGCGTCGGCCACCAGCTCCAGCACCCCCAGCGCGGTCTTGAGATCGGCACCGGATACGGCGGCCAGGTAGCGCTGGCGTGCCGTGTCGGCGATCACCTGCACCTCCGCCACCGTCTCGCGGCCCAGCGGGGTGAGGTGGATGGTCTTGACCCGGCGGTCCGGCCCGGGCAGGCGCGTCACCAGGCCGCCGGCCTCCAGCTCGTCGAGCAGGCGCACCACGGAGGAGCTGTCCAGCGTGAGGGCGTGCGCCAGGTCCTTCTGGCGCATCGGCTCACCGGCGCGCACCAGGTGCAGCAGCGGCAGCCAGGTGGCCTCGGTCAGGCCCAGCGGCTTGAGCTGCTCGTTGAGCGCCTTGCGCCACTGGCGGGCCAGGCGCGACAGCAGGGTGGAGAAACGGCGCTGCACGGCGTCATGGGACATCGGCATGGCAATACCCGGATGAATGAGACACAAATAGATGATATGCCAACTATTAGAGTCCCATCAATCCCACCACGGCAGCGCGGGTTTTGCCCGCGCCGGGCGGCGCACTCAGGCGGGCACCGCCTTCTGAAAGCCGATGGACAGCCGGTTCCAGGTGTTGATGGCGCCGATGGCCAGGGTCAGCGCCACCTGCTCGGCCTCGCTGAACTGGGCCTGCACCAGCGCGTAGTCGGCCTGGGGAGCATGGGTATCGGCCACCCGCGTCAGCGCCTCGGTCCAGGCCAGGGCGGCCTGCTCGCGCGGGGTGAAGAAGGTGGTCTCGCGCCACACCGACAGGGTGTAGAGCCGGCGCTCGGTCTCGCCGTGCTTGCGGGCGTCGGCGCTGTGCATGTCGACGCAGAAGGCGCAGCCGTTGATCTGCGAGGCGCGCAGCCGCACCAGCTCCATCAGGCCCTGCTCCAGACCGAGTTTGCCGATGGCGCCTTCGAGCGCCATCATGGCCTTGATGGCCTCGGGGTTGGCCTTGTACATGTCGAGTCGCTGTTCCATGGGGTGCTCCTGTTGCGGTGGTTGTTTCGGTGGTTCAATCGGGTGAAGGAATTCTCCGGGCCGGGCGCCATGGCGGCGGCGGCCAATCACCGCCATTTGCAGGAGGCCAATCCCGTCCATGGAACTGCACGTCGTCATCGAAGGCGACCGCGACCTCGCCGGCCAGCTGTACCGCCAGCTCAAGACCTCCATCCGCAGCGGCCGGCTGGCCGCCGGTGCGCGCCTGCCGCCGACCCGCCTGCTGGCGACCCAGCTCGGCCTGTCGCGCAAGACGGTGTCCGAAGCCTATGCACGCCTGACCTTCGACAAGCTGCTCACCGGCCGGGTGGGCAGCGGCACCTTCGTGGCCGCGCAGGCGCCGCTGCGTCCCGCCCTGCCGACGCCGCCGGCCATTGCCGGGGCGGCGGTGGCCGAGCGCTGGCGCACCATGGACAGCCCGCTGCGCCGCATCGGCCTGATGGGCCACTCGCGCTACGAGTACCTGGGCGGCGTGCCGGACCGCAGCCTGTTCCCGGCGGCCGAATGGCGCCGCTGCGTGCTGTATGCCATGCGCGCCACCACCCGCAGCCGCGCCCTGTATGGCGACGCGGTGGGACTGCCCGAACTGCGCGCGGCCATTGCCCGGCACGTGGCCTTCTCGCGCGGCGTCCACTGTGACGCCGAGAACATCATCGTCACCAACGGCGCGCAGCAGGCGCTGGACCTGGTGGTGCGGGTGCTGGTGGAACCCGGCGCCACGGTTGCCATGGAAGACCCCGGCTACCCCCAGATCCGCCTGCTGGCGGGCGCCCAGGGTGCCCGCCTGGTGGGCCTGCCGGTGGACGGCGAAGGCCTGGTGCCCGATGCCATACCCGAGGGCACGCGCCTGGTCTACACCACGCCGGCCCACCAGTTCCCGCTGGGCATGCCCATGAGCACGGCCCGCCGCGCCGCGCTGCTGGCGCGGGCGCATGCCATCGGCGCCATCGTCATCGAGGACGACTACGACAGCGATTTCCGCTACGAGGGCCGCCCCACCGAGGCGCTGCGCAGCCTGGACGACCAGGGCTGCGTGGCCTTCGTCGGCACCTTTTCCAAGGTGCTGTCGCCGGACCTGCGCATCGGCTACCTCATCGCGCCGCCGGCCCTGCGCGAGGCCCTGGGCATCGCCAAGCACCTGACCGATGCCCATACCATGGTGCCGGTGCAGCGCGCGCTGGCGAAATTCATCGACGACGGCGAACTGGCCCGCCACATCCGCCGCTGCCATGCCGAGTACGCGCTGCGGCGCAGCCACCTGCAGCGCCGCTTCGCCGGCGACCTGGCGCCCTGGTTCGAGCTGGTGCCGGCCCTGGCCGGCTTCCATGCCGCCGCGATGTGCCGCCAGGAGATGGACATGGACACCGTGCTGCGCCTGGCCCGCCGCATGGAGGTGGGCCTGTACGGCATCGCCGACTTCTACCATTTCAGCCCGCCGCGGCAGGGGCTGATGCTGGGCTATGGCGGCATCGCCGCGGAAGACATAGACCCCTCGCTGGACCGCCTGCGCGACGTGCTGCAGCAGGTGACCGGGCCCGTTGGCCAGTCCTGAACCTCAGCGGCCCGCGGCCGAGGCCTGGAAGGCCTCCAGCGTGGCCAGCACCCGGCGGTTGTCGGCATCACCCGTGCGGCACACGAAGTCGATGCCGCGCACCGGGCCGTTGCGGCCCAGCCCGATCTCGCGGTAGTCGTAGGCCTGCCGTAGCTCGGCGCGCGGCCGCGGGACGACCGACACGCCGGTACCGCCGGCCACCATGGCCACGATGGCGTCGATGCCCGGCAGGTCGAAGGCCGCACGCAGGCGCGGTGCGATGCGGCCGACGTATTCCGCCGCAATGCGCCCGCCCACCGTGGTGCGCTCAAACCGGATCCAGCGGTAGCGGCGCAGCAGTTCCACCGGACCCAGGCCGGTGGGCGCATCCGCCGGGGCCACCATCACATAGGGCTCCTGCTGCAGCGGCGTCCAGCGCAGCCGGCTGGAGCGGCCGGGTGGCCGCACCAGCACGGCGGCGTCGAGGTTGCCGGCCTTGACCTGCTCCAGCAGTTCGCGCGAGATGCCACGGGTGATGTGCAAATGCAGCTCCGGTACGCGGTTGCACAGGATCTGCATGGCCATGGGCAGCAGACCGACCTGCACCGACTCCACCGTGCCCAGCCGCAGGTGGCCGGCCAGCGACAGGCCATCGCGTACCCGCAGCGACTCCAGACCGTCGAGCGCGGCCTGCATCACCAGCACCACCTCCCGGGCGAAGGCGGTGGGCCGCGCCTCGCGTGCGGAACGGTCGAACAGCGGCCGGCCGAAATACTCCTCCAGCTGCTTCATCTGCAGGCTCACGGCCGCGGGCGTGAGGTTGAGCTCGCGCGCGGCAGCGGCCAGGGTGCCGTGCCGCAGCGCGGTCACCAGCGTCTGCAGGAAGCTCAATTTCATTAAGGTAACTTTAATCGACGATGAACAAAACGTCGATCTGGCCACGGGTACACGCCGCTAGCATGGACACGAGACAAGCCCAGCACCCGAGCCCGCATGCAACAGCACATCGCCAACACAGCACTGCGCGACCTCCTCGCCCAGGCCGGCCGGCCAGGCGGCGAGGAGGTAGTCCGGTTCACCGGCGACGGCAAGTCGCTGCGCACCCGCTACGCCATGGAAGGCATAGGCGCCGCGTCCTTCGCCGGGGTCGGCACCGCTGTGGAACGCCTGTGGCGGCTGCGCGGCGGCGCGGCCCAGCCCGTGCACATCGACCTGCAGAAGGCCGCGCTGGCCCTGCGCGCCAACCGCTACACCCGGGTGGACGGCCGCAACCCCGGCCTGGACTTCCGCGACCCCTACACCGGCTATTACCCCACGGCCGATGGCCGCTGGATGCTGCTGCACTGCAACTTCTTCCCCGCCCGCGATGCCAACCTGGGCGTGCTGGGACTGGAGGCCGGCACCGCCGACACCGCTGCCGTGGCCCGCCAGGTGGCGGTCCGCACCGGCCTGGAGTTGGAAGAGGCCATGGTGACCGCCGGCGGCTGCGCTGCCCTGGTGCGCACGCCGGACGAATGGCCGCTGCTGCCGCAGGCCCGGGCCGTGGCGCAGGAGCCGCTGCTGCGCATCGAACGCATGGGCGACGCGCCGCCCCAGCCCCTGCCGCACGGTGACCGGCCACTGGCCGGCCTGCGTGCGCTGGACCTGACCCGCGTGGTGGCGGGCCCGAGCTGCGCCCGCATCCTGGCCGAACACGGCGCCGAGGTGCTCAAGCTCACCCGGGCCGACCTGCCCACCTCGGGTGTGCTGGACATCGAGACCGGCATTGGCAAGCAGGCGGCCCACCTGGACCTGCGCGAGGCCGCCCAGGCCGACATCCTGCGCGCGCTGGTGCGGCAGGCCGACGTGTTCTGCCAGGCCTACCGGCCCGGCACGCTGGAGGCGCGGGGCTTCGGCCCGGAGGCGCTGGCGGAACTGCGCCCGGGCATCGTGTACGTCAGCCTCAACGCCTGGGGCAAAACCGGCCCCTGGCGGCAGCGCCGCGGCTACGACACCATCGTGCAGGCGGCCTGCGGCATGTCGTGGCTGCAGGGTGGCCTGGACCACGATCCGGCCGGCACACCGGCGCAGCAGCCCGTGTCCGCGCTCGACTACATCGGCGGCAACCTCATGGCCTTCGGTGCGCTGGAGGCGCTGGCACGCCGCGCCACCGAAGGCGGCAGCTGGCGCGTGCATGTGTCGCTGGCGCGCATGGCGCAGTGGGTCATCGACGCCGGCCTGTGCCCGGCGGAGGAACTGGCCGCCGTGCCCGCCGACCTTCCCGAGCCGGCCATCGAGGCCCTGTCGCGCCGCATCGCCGCGCCCATGGGCGAGGTGCGCTACCTGGCTCCCATCATTGGCCTGCCCGACACCCCGCCCCGGCTCGACCGGCCGCCGCTGCCGCCGGGCAGTTCCGCGCCGGCCTGGGCTGCGGCGGCATGACGCATTTCAAGAGGACTCCCACCATGCCTGCCACCCTCCCCCGGCGCCATGCCGCCCTCCTGCTGCTGGCCGCTGCCTGCCTGCCCGGCCTGGCCGGGGCACAGGCCTGGCCGAACAGGCCGATACGGTTGATCGTGCCTTTCGCCGCCGGCGGCGGGGCGGACAACGCCGCGCGCATCGTCGGCCAGCGGCTGGCGGCGCGGCTGGGCCAGCCCATCGTCATCGAGAACAAGCCCAGTGCCGGCGGCCTGGTGGCCGAGGCCAGCGCCGCCTCGGCGCCGGCCGACGGCTACACGGTGCTCTACGACTCCTTCACCCTGGCGACGAATGCCACCAAGAAGAACCTATCGTTCAACCCCCGCACCGACCTCCTGCCCGTCACCTCCACCGCCACGGCCGAGACCATCCTGGTGGTCAACACCCAGCTGCCGGTCAAGACCTTCAAGGACTTCATCGCCTATGCCAAGGCCCACCCGGGCAAGGTGAGCTACGCCTCCTACGGCTTCGGCAGCGTAGCGCACCTGGCCGGCGAGCTGCTCTCCTCGGAGGCCGGGCTCAGCATGATCCACGTGCCCTACAAGGGCGGCGGCGCGGCCACGGCCGAACTGGTGGGCGGACAGGTGGACGCGTATTTCGCCGCGCCCTCGTCCACCCTGGCCTTCATCAAGGCCGGCAAGCTGCGTGCGCTGGCCGTGACTTCACCGCAGCGGGTGGACTACATGCCCGAACTGCCGACCATGATCGAGGAAGGCTATCCCAACTTCGCCATGGAAACCTGGCACGGCATCTTCGTGCCGCGCGGCACGCCCGCGGCCATCGTGGACCGGCTCGACAAGGAGACCGAGGCCGTGCTCACCGACCCCGAGGTCGTCAAGCAGATGCGCGCCAGCGGCCTGACTCCGCGCATCAAGACCCAGCCGGTCTTCGCGAAGTTCGTGGACGAGCAGATCACCCGCTGGTCGAAGTTCGTGCGCGACCGCAACATTCCCATCGACTGAACCCTACAGGAGACCCGCATGGCCACCCGCCTCGTCCAGAACGGCAAGTTCACCCTGCACGTGGAGTGCGACGATTTCAGCCCGCCCTGGATCAAGAACAAGACCCCCGTGCTGCTGCAGCACGGCTTCGGCCGCGTGTCGGACATCTGGACCACCTGGATGCCGCACATGACCGAGCACTACCCCGTGCTGCGCCCCAACCTGCGCGGCCTGCGCGACAAGCCGGCCGGCTTCACCGGCAGCGACCTGAGCGTGGACGCCTATCTGTCGGACCTGTGCCGCATCCTGGACGACCAGGGCATCGAACAGGTGCACTACTGCGGCGAATCCTTTGGCGGCTGCCTGGGCATGGCCTTCGCATCGAAGCACCCTGACCGGGTCAAGTCGCTCTCCATCATCGCCAGCCCGGTGTTCCTCAACCAGAAGTGGCACGACAACTATTCCATGGGCCACGGCACCTGGTCCAAGGCCATGGAGGCCATGGGCATCCCGGCCTGGATGGAGGCGACCAACAAGAACACCCGTTTCCCGCCCTCGGTGAGCAAGGAGTTCGTGGACTGGTACTCCAGCCTGGTGCAGGGCGCCGACCCCGAGGTGCTGATCAGCATGGCGCGCATGGTGGAGACCACCGACATCCGCCCCTACCTGCCCGGCATCCAGGCCAGGACCCTGCTGCTGGCGCCCAAGGGCGGCGGCATCATGACCGAGGAGCAGCTCGCCGAATACCGCAAGGGCGTGAAGAATCTCACCATCCTGGAGTTCGACACCCAGTTCCACAAGATCCAGCTGCTGCGCGCCGCGCAGTGCGCCGCCCATGTGCTGCATTTCTGCAGCCTGGCCGACGGGCGCGCGTTGATCGACTTCTGAGCGCGCGTCCACCATGCCCTTCGTCAAGCGCCCTGGCCAGCCGGACATCTTCTACAAGGTCGATGACTTCACCGACCCGTGGAAGAAGGCGCCGACCATCCTGTTGCAGCACGGCTATGGCCGCAACACCGAGTTCTGGTACCGCTGGATTCCGTACCTGTCGCGCTTCTACCGGGTGCTGCGCGCCGACCTGCGCGGCCTCGGGCAATCGGGGCGGGACTTCGACCTTGCAGCCGGCCTGAACGCCGAGGCCTACATCGGCGACCTCGACGCGGTGCTCGACGCCGCCGGCGTGGCCGACGTGCACTACTGCGGTGAATCGCTGGGCGGCATCCTGGGCATGATCTACGCCGCCGAGCGGCCCCTGCGGGTGCGCACGCTGAACCTGGTGTCCACCCCGGTGTACCTGAACCAGGACTTCCAGAACCGCTCCTGCTTCGGCTATCCGAGCTGGGAAGAGGCCATGCGCGGCCTCACCCCGCTGGGCTATGCGCTGGCCAAGAACCAGGGCGACCGCTTCTCGGCCGACACCGACCCGGCCCTGATGCAATGGTTCGCCGAGCAGCAGGGCGCCTCGGACGTGGAGGTGCTGATCGCCATGCAGCGCATCGCCAGGACCATCGACGCCACGCCCTACCTGCCGCGCGTACGGGCGCCGGTGCTGGTGGTCATGCCGTCGGAAGGCCCCATCGTCTCACCCGAGCAGGAGGCGCTGTTCCGCCAGCACACCCGCGACCTGACGCTGGTGAAGCTGCCCTCGAAGCACCACAACCTGCACCTGGTGCAGCCGGCCGCCTGCGCGGAGCAGGTGCTGCACTTTGCCGCCCAGCACGACGGCCGGCCCTGCCGCGAACCCTGATTCCCTGCCCGGAGACGCCCATGCCCCTGACCACCCTCCCGCGC
>FTCD01000507.1_pt1 | contig 10585 bp, 3 predicted proteins | sample 1639501 | NCBI WGS metagenome assembly FTCD01 (sample SAMEA3914864, study PRJEB12502) | metagenome | biome: forest; material: soil | place: USA | collected 2012-03-12 | depth 0.3 m
CCACGTTGGAACCGGCTTGGGCTGTGCCTTGTGCTGCGAACCTCCGCCACGCCTCCGGGGTCACAGACCCCAGCTACAGTCGGTCCACCGGAGTCACCTGCATCATCGCAGCGCAGGCTGCTGTAGCTGGGCTCCGTTGACCCGGACCTGAAGAGCCAGGCAGCTTCCACGACCACGTTGGAACCGGCTTGGGCTGTGCCTTGTGCTGCGAACCTCCGCCACGCCTCCGGGGTCACAGACCCCAGCTACAGTCAGTCCACCGGCTTGCCAGCCTCTGTCATCCTTTCGCGCAATGCCAGCTAAGTTAGCGCTTGTGGGCCGTCGGTGTGAAGGAAAGCCCAAAACGCCCTCCCCATCCAAGCTTTCGTACCTGTTGTAAATTCTCCCAACCAGTGATCTTGACATTTTTGAACGCATCGGGCCGAATAAGGTCCATACACTGTGCATCCACCTGTGGACCCCCACACGTATAAGCCCTTGATTATCGTAAAACATTAATCAATTCGCCTCCCGATGCCCCCCATCGCCGCGCATCCCACTGAACGTCGACTGCCAGCGTCGTACGAGGAGGTCCTGTCGGCGTTGGAGGCCGAGGCATCGGAAAGCACGCGTTCGCTTGAGAGCCTCAAGGCGTCTGAAAGGCGCTACCGGCGGCTGTTTGAAACGGCCCCAGATGGCATCCTGATTGTGGACCCGGTCACCCAGCGCATCGTGGATGCGAATCCGAGCATGGCACGGCTGCTGGGCTGGGCGCCCGGGGAGCTGGTGGGCAATGATCTGGCCCAGGCCGGCCTCTACCTTGATCTCGGGGCCAATGCCCTCGCCCTCGCCCACCTGCGCAGCGTCGGCTCCGCTTATACCGATGAGCTGCAGGTGCGCACCCGCGGAGGCGGCACGCTGACGCTGGAAATTGTCTGCAACCTGTACGAGGAGAGCGGCCGCCCGTTCATCCAGTGCAACCTGCGCGACATCACGGCGCACAAAAAGGAGGAGGCGGGCATGCTGCGGCTGGCGGCCGTCATTCACTCCTCGCCGGATGCGATCATCAGCAAAGATGCCGAGGGGCTGGTGACCACCTGGAACCCGGGAGCGGAGCGGCTGTTTGGCTTCACGGCCGCGGAGATGATGGGCGAATCGGTGCTGCGCATCGTGCCGCCGGACCTGCGCGAGCGGGCGCTGGAGGCCCACGCGCGGCTGCGCCAGGGCCAGAAGATCGAGCACTTTGAGACCGTGGCCTTGACCAAGGACGGGCGGCGCGTGGATGTGTCGCTGACCATGTCGCCGCTGAAGGATCCCAATGGCCGCGTCATCGGCACCTCCACCATCGCGCGCGACATCTCCGGCCATGTGAAGGCGGAGGCGGCGCTGCGCCATAGCGAGGCACGCTTTCGCGAGGTGGCGGATGCGGCGCCGGTGGTGATCTGGGCGGCCGGACCGGAAAAGAACTTCAACTACTTCAACAAGGCCTGGCTGAGCTTCACCGGCCACTCACAGCCGGAGCTGGACACAGCCTGGGCGGACCACCTGCACCCGGAGGACATGGGCCGCTGCATGGAGACGTTCCACCGCAGCTTCGCCGCGCGCAAGCCCTTCGAAATGGAGTACCGCCTGCGCCATCATACCGGCGTGCACCGCTGGGTGATGGACCGCGGCATCCCGCGCTTCAGCCCCTCGGGCGAGTTCGAAGGCTACATCGGCGCGGGCGTGGACATCCACGACCAGAAGCAGGCGGCGGAGGCCATTCGCCATGCCAACGAAGCCTCCAGCCGGGCGAAGGATGAGTTCCTCGCCGTGCTCAGCCACGAGCTGCGCACGCCGCTGGCGCCGGTGCTGATGCTCGCCTCCGCGATGGAACAGGACATGGAGCTGCCCGCCGCCACGCGCGAGGACCTCACCATGATCCGCAAGAACGTGGAGCTGGAGGCCCGCCTCATTGACGACCTGCTGGACCTCACCCGCATCACCCAGGGCAAGATGGTGCTGCGCTTCGAAAACCTCGATCCGCACGCGCTCATCACCCACACCCTGGAGATCCTGCGCGGCGACCTGCGGGCCAAGCAAATCCATGTGGAGGTGATCTTCTGCGATCCCCCGCCCTTCATCCGCGCGGATGGCGTGCGGCTGCGCCAGGTGTTCTGGAACATCCTGAAAAACGCGGTGAAATTCACCCCGCAGAAAGGCCAGATCAGCATCGTGTCGCACACGCAAAACCGGCTCTGGCGGCTGGAGATCACGGATACCGGCCTGGGCATTCCCGAGGACGAGCTGCCGCACATCTTCACCGCCTTCAAGCAAGGCCGCGAAGCCTCGGAGCCGCGCTTCGGCGGCGTGGGCCTGGGCCTGGCGATTTCCGAGCACATCACCAAGGAGCACAAGGGCCGCATCTGGGCGGAAAGCGCCGGCCGCGGCCTGGGCTCGACGTTCCACCTGGAGCTGCCGCTGGCGCCGCTGAGCACCTCCGGCCGCATCCGCCTGCCCCCGCCGGAGCCGCAGCACCGGCCGCTGAGCGTGCTGCTGGTGGAAGACCACGAGGCGAGCCGCGCCACGCTGGCACGCCTGCTTTCCCTGCGCGGCCACACGGTGACGCCGGCCGCCACTCTGGCCGAGGCCCTGGCGCAAGCCGGCGCGGGCATGCACGACATCGTGGTCTCCGACCTCGGCCTGCCCGATGGTTCCGGCCACGATCTCATGCGCGAACTGCGCAGCACCCACCCCCACCTGCGCGGCATTGCCCTGAGCGGCTACGGTATGGCGAGTGATGTGAAGCACAGCCAGGAAGCCGGCTTCCAGGAGCACCTGACCAAGCCGGCGGACGTGGCCACGCTGGAACGCGCGATGCTGAGGGTGTGCGAGGGCGGGAGGTGATGCGGGCGCTTCTTTCCGTGCAAACGCCCGGCGGCCACGTGTAGGTCGCGTGGGTCCCCTATGTCCTGTTCATGGTGCGGCGGCCAGCTCCTGAAACGGGACATAGGGGACCTAGGCGACCTACAGGACCTACGCCATGAAGGAAGTGCAGGGTGAAGTTATGTGAAGCTGGAAAGCCCGCTGACGCGGCATGGCCACGAACCCCTACGCCCCCCGCACCAGCCGGAACTGGCGCAGGTACTTCAGCGGTGTGAGGCCCACGTGTTTTTGGAAGTGCTGGGTGAAGCTGCTCTGGTCGCAGAAGCCCAGCTCGCGGGCCACTTCGCTGATGGTGCTGCTTTCGTGCTGCAGGGCCTCGCAGGCGGCCTGGATGCGCAGCTTCATGATGAAGGCCTGGGGGCTGCTGCCGAAGGTCTCGACAAACTTGCGGTGGAGCTGCCGGGGCGAGAGGTGCACCAGCGCGGCGAGATCCTCCACGCTGATGCGCTGGCGGAAGTGCTCGCGGATGTAAGCCACCGCGCGGTCGATTTGCAGGTACGGCTGGAGCACCTGCTTCTTGCCCTCGTAGCTCTGGGTGGTGCCCATCACGCCGATGACCTGGCCGCTGGTGTCGAACACCGGCAGCTTGTTGGTGATGAACCAGTCTGGAATCCCCTGCTGGTTGAAGAACAGCTCCACGATGTTGAGCCGCGGCCGGGCGGACTGCATCACCTGCTGGTCATCCTGGCGGAAGTTCTCCGCCAGCCGTGGCGGGAACAGGTCAAAGTCATCCTTGCCCACGATGTCCGCCTCGCGGCTGAAGCCGAAGCGCTCGTAGAAATGCCGGTTCGCGCACACGATGCGGAAGTCCGCGTCCTTGGCAAAGAACGACAGCCCCGGCAGGTGGTCCATGAGGGTGTAGAACTGGCTCTCCGGCGCAAGGGATTGCAGGAAGCGGTGGCGGGGCGTGTCTGGCGGTGGGGCCATGGCCGGAACGTGGGTGCGGAAGCACCGCCGGGCAAGTGCGGGCTCAGGAGCCTTCATCGCCCAGGATGCGTTCCAGGCGGTCGAACTGTTCCAGTCTCTGCGTGGCCGCGCTCACAGCGCAATGGTCATCCGATTCGGCAGCCTGCTGGTAGAGCTGCCTGGCTTGGTCGTGATCCTTCTCCACTCCTTTCCCGAGGATGAGAAAATCGGCCAGATGGATCAGGCTGTTAGGCTCGCCCAGCACGGCGCTGCGCTCATACCAGTCGATTGCTTTCATCAGCAGTTTGGGCTGGTCCTCGGATTCACTCTCCCAGTGCTCGGCGATCCGTAGCGCGGCCAGGCCGTGCCCTGCATCGGCAGCCTGTGTGAGCAAGGCCAGTGCTTTGTCAACGTCTCTGGGCACCTGCTTTTGATTGAGCACTTCATCCGAGTAGCCAAGATTGCCCATCCCGCCGGCCAAATAACAGTACCCCAGGGAATAAATGGCGTCAGTTTGGCCGAGTTCCGCTGCTCTCACCAGAAAATCAAAAGCCCGGGCCCGGTCGAAGCCTCCTCCCCAGCCATTGCACAGCATTTCAGAAGCAAAGAAAAGGGCGCCTGGGATGTTCGATTCGGCAGCCTCAAGCACGAGGGCGCGAGCCTGCACCTGTGCCTCCGGCCCTTGACTCATCATTTCCAACCCGCGCAGCAGCAACTCGTGGCCCCTCTCTTCAGATTCATTCATAGCTTAGCGGAGTTCTAAACTATGCTTCTATGACAACGTGTCGATCCGAAGGCAATTTCAATCGTACTGCCGTCGTGATCGGACCTTGCCGGCACAGGTGCCCGTATTTTCTGGACAAACCATGGGGTGATTCCCGCTGTAGAGATCTGACATCTACCCACATTTATGCAGGTGTTGCCATTGCAGTTGATTCAGAGCCCCGAATGGGGCAGGACAACAGAGCGAAGGGCAAGGAGCGTAGCGACGCAGCCCTGGTATCGCGGATGTCAGGCCAGGAGCCCTGCAAGGGCGGGACAATGGCGGAAAGCTTGTCCCACACGAGCATGGTCGTGCCATACCCAACGTCGCCTGTCACGCCCCTTCAGGGCTGAAACGACCGGCCTGCGATACCAGGGCTGCGTCGCTTCGCTCCTTGCCCTTCGCTCTGTTGTCCTGCCCCTGTCGGGGCTTCGGCACAGTCCTGAATAGTTGTGGGTAAATGTCAGGTAGAGATTACGTTCCATCCCCCGCTGCCATCCTTTTTGTTTCGCTCCTATCGCTCACAACCCCTCCAGCACCACACTGCCCGACAAGATCCGCGGGTTGCCGCCGAGCTGGGGCAGGAGGAAGTAGCCGACGCCCTGGCCGAGGCTGGGCACGAGCTGGCCTTGGAAGGTCACGAGGCGCGTGGTGTTGCCGTCCTTGAGCGTGAAGCGGCCGCTGAAGGCGCCGGTGGCGGGGGTGAGGCTCAGCGCGGCGTTGGCGGGATTGGTGCCGGGGAAGCTGACCATGTTGGCGGCGGAGATGCGCACCTGGACGTTAGGGTTTACCGCGCTGGCGGCGAGGCCGCCGCCGGCAAAGGTGAGCGTGGCATCGGCGCCCATGGCGGGAACGGTGATGCCTAACACCGGGCTGGCGGGAACATAGGCGCCTCCATCGATGCCGAGCGCCACCTGGCTGAAGGCGGGATAATCATGCGTGGTGGCAGGGGCGCCCTTGGTCCAGGTGAGAAGGTTGGTGATGGTGTGGGCGGTGTCGTCCTGGATGGCAAAGCTGCCGTACAGCATGTCCCGGCCGCCGGCCAGGGGCTGCCACACGATCACCTCGCCCGCAGGCCCAAGGATGCCGGTACTGGCAAAGACCTGGCCATCAGCGGCGCGGCCGGTCAACGTGACGACGCCGGGGGCGCTCACCATTGCAACGCCATAGCCGTGGCCCTGGGGCACGGTGGCGTCGGTGGCATCCGAGGGCGAGAGGTCAAAGGCGTGGAGGCCGAGGCGGGTGGTCAAAGGGTTGGTGACGATGTTCCACACATTGCGCCAGCCATTGAGGCTGGAGGAGACGCTGGAGCCCGCGAGGCTGGCGGTGCCGCTCATGTAGGTGGGGGTGACGGTGAGATCGATGAGCAGCACGGCGGGCTGGGCGCCGCCGATCGTGAGGGCAATGCTGGCCCCGGCGCTGGTGGGCACGCCGCCCGCCGTGGTGTCTGGCAGGGTGCTGAGCACACCGCTGATGGCCTGCACGAGGTTGCGGTACTTCACGGTGCCCACATACAATCCCGCGGCAGTAACGGACAAATCCAGCCTGCCCTCCAGCACCGCGCTGGTGCTGGGATCCTGCGTCTCGAACGACGCCTCATAAATGCCGGCCAGGGAGGTGGGGAAGGCCTGGATGGTGAGCGTGCCCATGATGCCAGCGCCCGGGCCCCAGCCGTTCACCAGGGTGACGACGGGGTGATAGGTGCCGGCCTGCAGGGCCTTGCCGCTGATGAAGCCGGTGGTGGCTTCGCACACCAGGCCGGCAGGCAGGTTGGCGCACTGGAAGCGCGTGGGCGTCTGCGTCGCGCCGGCGGCGCTCGTGTCGTAGGGGATCTGGTAACCGTAGGCATTGAGCACCACGGCGGTGGGGAAGTCTGGCGCCATGGTGGTGGGCGACTGGGCCGGCACCCGCAGGGTGTGCTTGCCGGTGGTCTTCGTCTGCTGCTGACAGGTGATCACGCAGGTGTAATCCCCCGTATCGCCAGGCGAGGTGGAGCGCACAGCCAGGGTGCGGGTGGCGGTGCCGGAGTACTTGTTACCGTCCCGCAGGCCCACGCCGTTGTAAGCCCAGTGGTAGGTGAGGCCATGGCCGGCGGCGACGGCGGTGAGCGTGGCGCTGCCGCCTTTGTCAATGCGCACCACGTGGTCCGCCGTGTCCACCACCACCACCTGGGTGGTGGCGCTGACGGCAGGATGATGGTTGGCAACCGTGAGGGTGTAGGCGCCGGCGGTGGTCAGGGCGGCGGGCGGCAGGGTCAGCGTATTGGTGCTGCCACGAATGGCGACGCCGTCCTTCTTCCACGACAGGCGCAGGGGCGGGCTGCCGCTGGTGGTGTCGTCAAGCACAAGACTCTGGCCCAGGCTGGCATAGACGACGGACTGGGCGAAGGCGCTTGGCAGCACATCATCCTCCTGGATCGTCAGGCTGTAGGTCTGCTGAGCGCCGAGCGACACCCGCGAATCCGACGGCGTGCCGAGGGTGATCATGATGGAGTGGTCGCCAGTGATCGCGTTGTCATTCTTCACCGTCACCGTGATGTAAGCGGTGGTGGTGCGAGCCGGGAAAGTGAGGATGGAGTTGGCGGGAGTGAAGGCATTGACCTGCGGCGATTCATCAAAGGTGAAGGGCAGGGTGAACGCCTTGTCTAACGCCGAAGAGAGGTGCACCGGAATGCGCACGCTCGTGGGGGCCTCCGCCACGGTGGCCCCGGCGGTGAGAAAGCCCACCTCGTAGGAGTCGGCGATGAGCGGGATCTGGAAGAAGATGGCCGTGGGATCATCGGTGAGCAGGCTGATCGTGGCCTGCTTCGGCCCAGCTTGGACGGGCTTGAAGGTGACGGTGACCGTGGCGCTTGCCCCCACCGCGATGCTGGTCGTCGCTGCCGGTCCGCTGAGGGTGAAATCCGCCGCATCGTTGCCGGTGAGCGAGAGCTGGTTGATGAGGATCGGCTGGGAGCCCGTGTTCACCAGGGTGAAGGTCCGCACCGCCGTATGGCCCGGCAGCGTGGGCGGGAAGGCTTCGGTGGTGCCGGAGGCGATGGCCCCATGCTCATCGAGCACGTGCAGGGAGGGTGAACCGCCCGCCAGCCGCAGCACCGTCAGGCGCGTGGCGCCGGTGCTGTCGGTGATCGTGCCGCCGGCCACCGGGCGGTTGTCGCGGTCCAGCCCCACACCGGTCAGGTGGCGGCTGCCGCCAGCCACGGGCGGGAGCAGGAGCGGCAGCCCGGCATTGAAGGCGGTGTCCGCAGCGCCATGCGCATCCCAGTGCTCGATCCAGCCGCTGGTGGTTGTCTGCCCGTCAAAGCTGTCGCCCACGGTATAGAAGGGCCCCGTCGCCTGCGCGGCCAGGGCGGTGATGTTGTCCTGCTCCTGCACGTTAGCCTGGTTGATCCTGGGCAGCAGCAGGGTGTGGGTGGTGCCGCGGCCTGATGGGTCGAAGGTGGCGGTCAGGGCATTGTCCCGACCGGCGATGGTGCAGCGGCCGGCGGCCACGAGGCTGCCATCCGGTGCCAGCGCCAGGCTGCTGAGGGTGCAGGAGGAACCATTGGCATAGCTGTAGAACAGGTAGCCCCGGTACTGGCCAAAGCTTGCATCCAGGCTGCCATCCGCATTGTAGCGCACCAGGGTGAAGCTGGTGTTCCCGGCACCCGGATTGGCGCTGCCAGAGAGGGTGCTGCCGCCCACCACGATCCTGCCATCCGGCTGCACCACGATGGCAGCGGGAACAGGACCGGTCGCTACGGGGGTGAGGACCGAGCCGCCGGTGCCAAAGGTGGTGTCCCGCGTGCCATCGGGCAGGTAGCGCAGCAGGAACATCAAGTCGCCCGCAAGCGACCGGGTATGGCCGGCCACCAGGATCTTGTCATCGGGCTGCACCGCCACGCAGGTGCCCTGGGCCGCTTCACCGGCGTCAAACGTAAACACCGTGCCCGTGCCGGTGGTGCCAAAGCTCGTGTCCGGCGTGCCATCCCTGGTATAGCGGGCGATCACTACGCCCAGGTCCGAAGTGCCCACCATGATGAGCCGGTCGCCGCTTTGCAGAGCCGCGCTTGTGCCCGTGATGTAAGGGGCAATGTTCGCCTGCGGGTCCATCATCAGGCCGCGGAAGCCGTAGCCCGTGTCAGGCTGGCCAGCCGTATCCCACCGGCCGGCGATGAAGCAGCCCGTGCCGGCCCCGGTCTGGAGGATCCTGCCATCGGCCTGCATCAGCAGCGACCCGCTGTGCACAGGACCAGCCACGGCGATGGAACCGCCGGCATAGCTGGCATCGGCAAAGTCGGGCGTGGTGGGCCCGCCGGTGCTAAAGGCCACATCGGCCGTGGTCGCATCAGCACCCGAAGTGGTGGCGGTGCGGAAGCGGCCATGAATGGTGCCAGGAGGGCCAAAGTTGTGGTGCAGGTTGTAATCCACCGCCGGCTGGTCCACCGCATCCACGCCGTGGAAGGTACCGGCGATGAGGCTGGAGCCATAGGCCGCCGTGGGCCCGAAATCAAAGTACAGCGTGCCGTCGTTGCCATTGGCCAGCAGCGTGCCGTGCACATCGGCAAAGCCGGAGCCATTGCCCGCCGGCACCGGCGCATCCAGGGTGAGCACCGGCGCCACGGAGCCGCTGACAAGGCTGGCACCGCCCAGATGGGACACATACAGCGTGCCCGTGGGCCCGATGCCGAGCGCGCTGGGGCTGGTGAAGAGCGCCTGCGTGCCCAGCCCCGGCTGGTTGCCCGCGCGCCCGGCCTGGCCGCCCACGGTGGAGACAAGGGAGCCATTGGGGGAGATCCGGCGGATGGTTTGGTTCAGCGTATCAGCCACGAACAAGGCGCCGCTGCTGTCAAAGGCCAGCGACGCCGGCGAGCCAAAGCGCGCCAGGGTGTAATTACCGTCCACATTGCCCGGGGTGCTGCCCGTGCCCGCATAGATGTTCAGGTGCCCGAGAGCGTCGATCATCACCACCCTGTAACTGTCCGGCAGCGCCACGAAGATGGAGCCGCTCCTCACCGCCAGCCCGCCCAGGCGGGAGGGAAGCACCATCAGGGTCGTCACCACGCCAGCGGGCGTCACCTTGCGGAGGGAGAAGTTGCCGTTGTCCGCCACGTACACATTGTTCGAGCCGTCCACCGCCAGGCTCTCGGGCTTGCCGAAGCGGGCGCTGCTGCCGGTGCCATCGTCGGTGCCGGAAAGCCCTGGGCTGCCGGCCAATGTCGTGACCACGCCGCCCGCGGTCACCTGGCGGATGGTAAAGTTCCCCGTGTCTGCCACAAAGGCCAGGCCGCCGCCCGTCACCGCCACGCCCGAAGGCTGGTTGAACCTGGCATAGGGGCCCGTGCTGGAATTGGGGCCAAAGCCATCCTCGCTGCCTGCCTCGGCAGTGCCCGCCAGCACGTACACCACGCCCTCGGGGCTGATGGTGCGGATGGTGTTGCCGCCCTTGTCCGCCACCACCAGCCTGCTGCTGCTGCTGTCGCACGCGACGGCCGTCGCGCTGCCCAGCGCACTAGGGCCCGCCGCCGCACCGGCCAGAGTGGTGACCACGTAAGCGCTGGACACACTGCCAGGAAACCTTGGAAGCCCGGCCCGGGACAGGCGCAAGGTCTGCCCGCCAGTATCGGCCACCACCTGGAAACCCGTGCCCACGGCCACTCCCCAAGGGGCGGAAAAGGTGGCTCCCTGGCCCACGCCGTCCACACTTGGCACCGCATTGCCAGGCCAGCTCGTCGCCCTGTTGGCAGGCCCGCCCACCGCAGGCTCGTCCGCCACCGCACTACTGGCCGCCGTACCGGCAGGCAGACCCGCCACCGTGGCCACCGTGCCGCCGGCACTGATGCGGCGCAGCGTGCGCGCCGCCTGGTCCGTCACATACACATCGCCCGCCGGCTCCGCGCCGATGCCCGCCGGGGCCATGAACGAAGCCGCCGCGCCCGTGCCGTCCGCCGTGCCGGACACCCCGGCCGAGCCCGCCAGCGTGGTGACCGCGCCGTTAATGATTTGTCGTACAGTGTAATTGCCTGTATCCGCC
>FTCD01000074.1_pt1 | contig 10535 bp, 11 predicted proteins | sample 1639501 | NCBI WGS metagenome assembly FTCD01 (sample SAMEA3914864, study PRJEB12502) | metagenome | biome: forest; material: soil | place: USA | collected 2012-03-12 | depth 0.3 m
CTCGCGGAACAGCCAGAGGTCGTTTTCGCCCAGGTTGCCTGTGGCGGCAACTGGCACGGCAGTGGTGGGTGCGGTCGCGGGGACGGCCGGCGAGAGGGTTTCGGCGGTAGGCAACGGCAGCGCTCCGGCTGGCTGAGGAGTGGTCCACCGTAGAGCGACTTGGCGCGCCCCGGTGTGTGCCGAGGGAGCGGCTCGGCGTAAGACATGCCTTACGTCGACCTCGGCTGTACATGTGGCTACATGCGCTCGGGTTGTCCGTCACTAGGCTCACCATCCATGGACACTTTCATGGCCCCCGACCGGCACGCCGATACGGCCGGGCAGGACATGCTGCGCATGGAACTCGCGATGCTCGAAGGGCGGGTACAGGTGGCTGTGCCGCCGGCCCTGGTAAGGCAGAGCGCGGGCCTCGCTGCGGACTGCGGGGGCAAGGAGTTGCTGCAGGCCTTCGGGGCCCATGCGGACTGGTTCCAGGAAGCCGCGCGGGGCCATGTGGAAACCGAAGGCTGGACCCCGTCCATCGTGCTGACCGAGGCGGACGTTGCCGGAGCACTGCAGCGGCTCAGCCGGGCTGCCGGCTAAAAAACAAAGCCCGGCCAGGGGCCGGGCTCCACGCGGTGCCACCGTTGAGACGGCGGCCAGAGGCATCACTTCTTGTCGATGGCCTTCTTGACGTCATTGCGCAGGTCGCCGAGGTTGGCCTGGGCCTTGCCCGCCAGCTGGTCGGCCTGACCTTCGGCCTTCATGCGGTCGCTGCCCACGACCTTGCCGGTGGTTTCCTTGATCTTGCCCTTGGCCTCTTCGGCGCGGCCCTTGACCTGGTCCTTGTTCATGCTGTTGCCTCTTTCATCTGAAAGTGCGCCGCGGGGATCACGGCGCTGGAACACAGCCTGATCCGGTGCATGAAGAGCCCGCGCAGGAAGCTTGCTGTTAAGCGTGTAGGAGCCTGCTCGACAAGGTACCGGGCAGGTCAATGCACGGTATCCACGCGCTGCACGGTGGCCTGCCCGGGTTCCGGGTTGTCCACCGGCGGGCGGCCGTCGTGGTCTACCTGGATCTGCATGTAGGTCATCTGCATGGCACCGAAGATGGTGGAGAAGGCGATGTTCTTCGCGTCGTAGCCCGTACCGATGCGTACGACATTGCGCGGCTCGGCCAGCGCGGTGGGGTCGAACATGATCCAGCGGTCTTCCAGCCACACCTCGAACAGGGCATGGAAGTCCTGCGGGGGCTCGTCGAAATGGCAGTAGCCCACCACCAGCCGGGCCGGGATGTTGAGGCTGCGGCAGAAGGTGATGGCCAGGTGCGCGAAATCGCGGCACACACCGGCGCGCTGGTTGTACACCTGCAGCGCGGTGGTGGTGGGGCCGCTGCTGCCGATGCGATAGTCGATGTTCTTGCGAATCCAGGTGCAGATGGCCTCCACGCGGCCGATGCCACGCGGCATGCCTCCGAACAGGCGCAAGGCTTCGCTGCCCAGCAGGTCCGAAGGGCAGAAGCGGCTGGGCAGCAAAAATTGCAACACGTCGTCGGGCAGGGCCGTGATGTCGCGCTCGGCTTCGCGGCCGGTGTTCTCGGGCCGCAGCAGTGCGACGCGTGCGTCATAGCGCAACTGGATGCGCCCGGGCTGCGCATCGAAGCGGAAGACCCGGTTGCCGAACTCGCAGTCCGACGATTCACGGATCGTGAGGTGCGGGCTGCTTTCCAGCGATTCGGACAGGATGGCCTGGTCGGGCGTTTCTGCAGCCTTGATGTGCAGGATGAAGTGGCTGGGCGCCCACACGTCGTACTCCAGCTCGCAGCGCAACGCGGTTTCACGCGCCGAAGCGGGCAGTGCGGCATGGTGGGACTGTGCCTGGGACTGGCGCCGGAAGCTGCGGGGCGGGAACCGGAGGACGGTGGACATGGTGGGTATCCGAGTTGGGTAGGTAATCTCGAAACCATTCTCGGGGGCCGCATGTGGCTCTGCGATAAGAGCCGCTTGCGGGATGGCGTCGGAGCATTCCTACCCGGCGCACCCGGCGCACCCGGCGCACCCGGCGCTACTGCTCGACCGCAGGGGGCGTGAGGGAGCCGGGGGTATGCAGGCACACCTGGTTGCGTCCCTGCGCCTTGGCGCGGTACAGCGCAGCGTCGGCCGCCTTCACCAGGGCCTGAATATCGGCGAACTCCCCCTGCGACATGGCTGCCACGCCGACGGATACCGTCACCCGGCCCAGCGGGCTGGCCGGATGGCCGACGGCCAGCGCCTGCACGGCATTGCGCACCCTTTCGGCCACGGCGCAGGCGCCCAGGGCGTTGGTCTGCCCCAGGACGGCCATGAACTCCTCGCCGCCATAGCGGCCCGCATGGTCGCCGGGGCGCTGCAGGGCGGCTTCCAGCGCCCGGGCTATCGCGGCCAGGACGCGGTCCCCCGCGGGGTGGCCCTGGGTATCGTTGTAGCGCTTGAAGTAGTCCACGTCCACGAACAGCACCGCCAGCCCGCTGGGACCGCGCGACACGCGGCCGGCCTCGCGCTGCAGGATGCCTTCCAGCGCCCGCCGGTTGGCCAGGCCGGTCAGGCCGTCGGTGTTGGCCAGCGCCACCAGCCGGTCCTCGGCACGCATCCGCGCCGCGAGTTCGCGGCCCAGCAGGTGGGCCAGCATGACGAGCAGCACGGCGAAGGCCAGCACGGCCGCGCCGATCAGCAGCACGCGGTTGAGCCAGGGCCGGTAGACATCGGCGGTGGCCAGGGCCACCAGCACCTTGATGCTGGTGCCGGGCACGGTGCGGAACACGAAGGACCGCTCCTCGCTATCAAAGCTGCTGCCGCTGACGAAGCTGCCCTGGCTGGCGCGCACCGTGGCCTGGTAGATGGCCGAGTTGCTGCGGTCCACGCCGACCAGCTTGTCGGTGTAGGGCTCGGTCATGATGACCCGGCCCTGCGGGCCGAACACCGTGGTGCGGCCGTGCGGACCGATGTCCAGGCCCTGCAGCAGTTCGTGGAAGTAGTTGACGTTGATGAACAGCACCGCCACGCCGAGGAAGCCGCCGTCCTCCCCCGACATGCGGCGCGACAGGGCGATGTTGGTCACCCCCGGCACCAGGCGCGAGACGAAGGGCGCGCTGACGTGCAGGGCGTCGTCGCCCTGCCGCAGGTGCGACTGGAAGTAGTCGCGGTCGCTCAGGTTCTGCCCGAGCACCGCGTCGCTGCGCAGGTTGAGCACCAGGCGGCCGTCCTGGTCGAGGATGGCGGCCGAGGTGATGTTGCGTGCGGTGATGGAGCGGTCGAACAGCAGGTTGCGCCGGATACCGTCGGGCAGCGCCATGGCGGCCGGGGTGCGGTAGCCGTCCACCATGGCCTGGAGCGAGAGGGCATAGAGTTCCAGGTTGCGGGCGATGTCACGCTCGGCCACCAGCGCCAGGTTGGCGGCCTGCTGCTGCGCATGCAGCAGGGCGTCGTCCCGCTCGCCCCAGAGCATGGCCGCGAACACGCCGACCATGCCACAGGCCACGAAGATGCCGGCCAGCAGCACGCAGGCCTGGGCATGCCGGCGCAGGGCGCTCAGCAAGGCGGATCGGCGTGGTGCCAAGGGACCGGGCAATGGGTCGTGTGCATGCTTACATTATGCGACGCGCGGATATGCTGAGCGTGGCCGGGGCGGTACGTAGCAGGCCTCGAAAGCGGCCGGCAGCTCTCCGAGTTCGGATTCCAGGTACGGGAACCGCGCCAGCGAGGCCAGCCAGTCGGGCCAGCTGTCTTCGGCGAACCAGGCCGAGAGCACCTCCAGGGCTCGGCTCCGGTTGCCCGGCGGCAGCAGGCTGTCCATGCGCGGCGCATCGCTGGTGTCGGCCGCGGCCAGCTCCGGCTTGAGGGCGTGGGACCATTCCCAGACCACCACGGAGCGGCCATGCTCTTCCAGCTCCGAGGGCCAGCGCTGGTCGCCGCGCAGCAGGCCACGGGCGCCGACCGCCCACACCATGAGCTGGGCGCGCCAGTGCGGCGACGGTATGGCCAGCACGGAGCGCAGCCAGCCTTCGACCTGGGCCTCGGGCAGGTACTTGAGGCAGAAGAACATCGAGGCGGAGAAGTCGCCGCTGGCGTCCCACCAGCCCCACACCTCCCGCGGGTGCTCGTTGGAGCAGTGCAGCATGCTGCCGACGGCGATGTCCTGCCCCTGCCAGCAGCCCGCATCCATCATGCAGCGGCCCAGGGTGCGCAGCATGTCGTCCTGGAACTCCGGGTAGGGGCTGGCATGGATGCCATTCGGGTACAGGGTCATAAAGCCGGTGACCAGGGATTCCAGCAGGTAGCTGACGAAACTCTCGTGGCTGCGCGGCAGCAGCGGCGCCAGCAGGTGGTGGTACCAGTCTGTCCATTCCTGCCGCGGGCCGAAGCAGCTGGTGCCGCTGGCGATTTCCGTCAGCGGACCCTGCAGCTCGCGGGGGGACAGCCGCGCGATGTCGCCCTGGAGTTCGCCGAACATGCGCCGGCTGCTGCCCATGAACCAGGCCTCGCCCATGGGCTCGCGTGGCCGGGGGAAGTGCTGGCGCAGGCGCTCCAGCGCCGCGGCATCCATGCCGTGTCCGGGTATCCAGGTGAAAGGTGTCATGGGGCGATGCGATGCCTCAAGCGTACAGCCGGCAGCACCCGGCAGGGCGCTTCGCTCATCAATTTACCTGGTTTCTTCGCCACCCGCCGGCGGCGGCAGCGCGCTTCAGGGCTTCAGGATCAGCTTGCCCAGCACCGTGCCGCTGTCGAACAGCGCATGCGCCTGCCGCACGGCCGCTAGCGGGTAGCGCGCCTGGATCGGTGGCCGCAGCTGGCCGGAGGCGAGCAGGGGCAGCAGCGCATCCATGGCCGCGCGGCGGCGCGGGCGGTCGTGGTCGAAGGTGTGCATGGAGAAGTAGCGCAGCCCGGGCGAGTCGCCGAAGCGGCCGCGCAGGGCGGCGCCTATGCCCGGGTCGGCATCGCCTTCGAGCTGGCCGTAGTTGACCAGCAGGCCCAGGGGCGCCAGCCAGGCCACGTTGCGGGCGAAGTCCGGGCCGCCCACCGGGTCGAGGATCAGGTCCACGCCGCGGTCGTCGGTCAGCTCGGCGATGGCCACGCCAATGTCGTCGCGCCGGCGGTCTATGCAGGCATCGGCGCCCAGGACCTGCGCGAAGGCGCAGCGGCCCGCGTCGCTGGCGATGGCGATGACCTGCTTGCCGGCGATCTTCGCCAACTGCACCAGGGCGGAGCCCACGCCGCCGGCCGCAGCCCACACCAGCACGCTCTCGTAGCGGAAGCCATTGGTGGCGCTGTGCAGCAGGTGCCAGGCCACCTGGTAGTTGCACAGGCAGGCGGCGGCGTCCATGTCCACGCCGTCGGGCAAGGGATACACCGCCTCGGCCGGGGCTTTGGCGTACTCGGCATAGCAGCCGGCACGCACCGGCAGTTCGCGTGCGGTGAGGAACACCGGCTGGCCCGGCTGCAGGCCGGTGACGCCCGCGCCCACGGCGGCGATGCGGCCGGCCATCTCGATGCCGGGCACCGCCGGCAGTGGTGGCATCCAGGCGTATCGGCCGGTGCGCACCAGGATCTCGGGCATCCCGATGCCGATGGATTCGGCCTGCACCAGCACCTCGCCCGGCCCGGGTTCCGGTGTGGGCAGGTCCACGAAGTCCAGGACCTCGGGGCCGCCGGTGCGGTGCATCTGGATGGCCTTCATTGGCGGGCTCCCTTGCTATTCCTTCTCGATGTGGGCGTCGTCCACGATCTTCGTGAACTTGGTGATGTCGTCGCGCATGATGGTGCCCTGGCGTTCCGGTGTGCCGCCGAGGATGACCAGGCCCAGCTCCTTCGCGCGCTGCAGCAGGGCCGGGTTCTTCAGCGCCTCGTTGGTCGCGGCGTTGAGCCGCGCGACGATGGCCGGTGGCGTGCCGGCCGGTGCCGCGAGGCCCTGGTGGATGGGCAGGCTGAAGCCCTTCACCCCGGCCTCGTCCATGGTGGGCACGGTGGGGAACACCGGGTCGCGCTGGGTGCCGGCGGTGGCGAAAGCCTTGAGCTTGCCGGCCTCCAGGTGCTGCTTGGCGTTGCCGTCGCCCCAGATGCAGCTCACCTGGCCGGCCAGCACGTCCTGCAGGGCCGGGCCGGCGCCCTTGTAGTGCACATGCAGGATGTCGGTGCCCGTCATGGTCTTGAACATGGCGCCCAGCAGGTCGTGGCCGGAGCCGGGGCCGGCCGTGGCGTTGCTCAGCTTGCCGGGGTTCTGCCTGGCATAGGCGATCAGCTCCTGCACGTTGTTGGCCGGCACCGACATGTTGCAGACGAAGAGGTTGGCGTACTCGAACAGCGCCGCCACCGGCACGAAGTCCTTGAGGGAGTCGAAGGGTAGGGACTTGGCCATGGCCGGCATGGAGCCGTGCGTCACCGAGTTGGCGAACAGCAGGGTGTAGCCGTCTGCCGGCGAGGAGATCACCAGCTGCATGCCGATGCGGGTGCCCGCGCCGCCGCGGTTGTCCACCACCACCGGCTGGCCGAGGATGGGGCCCATCTTCTCGGCGATGAGGCGCGCCGCCACGTCGGTGATGGCGCCGGGCGGGTAGGGCACGATGAGCTTGATGGGCCGGCCGGGGTAGCCGGGCTCGGCCGCCGGCTGGGCCTGGGCGGAGGCACCGGCAGCCAGCAGCAGCAGGGCGCCGGCAAGGCGTCCGAGCCTGCGGAATGCGTCACGGGGCATGGGGTTTGTCTCTGTCGTTACAGGGCGGGGCGGCTCAGCTGGCGATGGTGTCGCGCCCCTGGGTGGCCAGCAGCAGTTCCGCTGGCTGGCCCGAGAGGTTGCGCAGGGTGCGGGTGCTGCCCTCGGGGGCGCAGGTGATGTCGAAGCGGCGCAGCACGGTGGTGGTGCCGTCGATGGACACCTCCCATTCGGCATCGCTGAGGTTGACGATCCACTGGCAGTGTTCGGCGTCCAGCGTGGTGCTGCTGGCCTGGCCTGGCGCGCCCTTGAGCAGGGCCACGTCCAGCCCTGGCCAGTTGTGCACCGGCGCGGCCCCGGCGGTGGGCCGCATCACGGGGTACACCGTTTCGCCGCCGGCCCGGACGGGCTGCAGTTCGGCCTTGCGCGCCACGCGCCCGGCCATCTGGTCCGGTGTGTATTCAGGCGTCTCCCCGCCCTGGAAACGCATGTTGATGGCGGCCAGCAGTTCCAGCACCCGGTCGCCGTGCTCGGCGCGTACCTTGTCGCCGATGGCGCGCGGCATCTCGATCTTGTCGCTCATGTCGCGGTTGCCCTGGATCAGCACCAGCAGGCGCGCGTTCTGGCCGCTGGTGTTCTGGAAGGTGCGGTACTGGCCGGGCGGCACCGAGACCAGGTCGCCCGGCTGCACATGCACCTTGTGCTCCAGCGCGTTGCCCCACTTCACGTCGAACTCGCCGTCCAGGCAGAAGAAGGTTTCCAGCGTGCCGGTGTGGTTGTGCGACACCGGGCCGTGGCCGGGCACGCATTCGGCGATGGTCAGGCACAGGCCGGGCCAGCCGCGCAGGCGTGCCAGCGCGTTGCGGCCCACCAGGCCGGCGGGCGAGACCACCGGGAACACCCGGTTGGCGGCCAGGTACTCCAGCACCTTGCTGGGGATGCCGTTCTCGGCATGCTGGGACTGGTAGGGCACCAGCTCGGCGAAGCGGGCCAGCGGCGGGTTGGCGGTCGCGGGGCGTTCGGTGGTGGCGGTGGTCATGGCGGCGGGTCTCCTGTCGTGGCTGTCGAGCCGCGATTGGACGGGCCGCCTGCCGCCCGCGCAAGAATGTGGAGCGGATGGGGCTATTGATGCGGATCAATAGTGCCGGCGGCCCCCTGGCGCAGTTCGGCCGCCACCTCGCGCACGATGCCGCGCAGCCAGTCGTGGGCCGCGTCGTGGTGGGTGCGCTCGTGCCACAGCATGGCCAGGCCCGCGTCTATGGGCTCCAGCGGCAGCGGCAGCACCTGGATGGGCAGGCCGCGGCGCAGGGCGTCCAGGGCGATGCGCTCGGGCAGCACGGCCAGCATGTCGGTGCGGGCCACCACGTCGGCCGAGAGCAGGGCGTTGGGCACGCGCAGCACGGCGTCGCGGCTCAGCTGGCGGGCGGCGAGGGCATCTTCCACCATGGCCTCGATGGTGGGGTAGGGCACCGGGCCGGCCGCCCACACCACATGCGGGTAGCGCACGAACTGCGGCAACGACAGGCTGCCGCGGATCTCCGGGTGCCGGGCGCTGGCGACGCATACCGCGCGCTGGGGGTAGAGCTGCTCCTGGTGCAGCTGCGCGGGCACGTTGCGCACATAGCCCAGCACCATGTCGCCCTCGCCGTCGCGCAGGTACTCCAGCGTGCGGCGCACGTCCACCGGGCGCACGGAAAAGCGCAGCAGCGGGGCCGCCTGCCGCACCCGGGCCATGACGCCGGGCATGAACTGCAGGGCCACCGCCTCGGACGCCAGGATGCGGAAATGCGCCTCGGCCGTCGCCGGGTCGAAGCCCAGCGGGTCCTGCCCGGCCTGCTGGATCAGCGCCATGGCCTCCTGCACCTGGCGCGCCAGCCGCAGCGCCCGTTCGGTGGGCTGCATGCCGGTGGAGGTGCGCACCAGGAGGGGATCGTCGAACACCTGCCGCAGCCGCGCCAGCGCGCTGGACATCGCCGACTGGCCTATGCCCATGCGCTCGGCCGCCCGGCTCACGTGCCGCTCGGTCATCAGCGCGTCGAGGTAGGCCAGCAACTGCAGGTTGACCTGGCGGGGCTTGCGGGTGTTCATGGGCGCGAATCTATCCTGTCCCGCATAAAAAAGGCGCGAATGGGGCCCGCCCTCGCTATGCTGGTGCCATCGCCAAGGTTCGTCCATGCCGTCGCAGCCCATCCATCAGCTTGTTTATGTCAGCCGCTCCGTTCTCGCGCACGTCCGGGAGCTGGTGGACATCGTCGAACAATCGCGGGAGCGCAATGCGGGCTGCGGCGTGACCGGCGGGCTGCTCTACACCGGCGCGTATTTCGTGCAGCTGCTGGAGGGCGGCCGGGAGGAGGTGGAGGCGCTGATGCTGTCCATCGAGCGGGACCACCGCCATACCGCGGTCACCACGCTGCTCCGGCGCGACCGGCCCGCGCGTGACTTCGCGCGCTGGACCATGGCCTTCAACGAATACCCGGGCGCCGAGGGCACGCTGGCGCTGCTGGTCGGCCAGGCGGCGGCCACGGTGCAGCTGCAGCAGCTGGAAGCCCTGCTGGCCATCATGTACCAGCGGGCCCTGCTGTCGGACTGAGGTTGGTCCGCCTCAGGTCCTGCCAGCGCGCTTGCGCATGCGGATGTTGAGCAGCTCCACGCCCAGCGAGAAGGCCATGGCGAAGTAGATGTAGCCCTTGGGCACGTGCTGGCCCAGCCCTTCGGCGATGAGCACCACGCCCACCACCACCAGGAAGGCCAGTGCCAGCATCTTGATGGTGGGGTGGGCCGACACGAAGCGGCCTATGGGCGCGGCGAACAGCATCATCAACCCGACCGACGCCACCACGGCGGCGATCATCACCTCGATGCGGTCCACCATGCCCACGGCGGTGATGATGGAGTCCAGCGAGAACACGATGTCGATCACCATGATCTGCACGATCACCGCGGTGAAGGTGGCCTGCGCCGCGGACTTGGGGCCGTGCCCGTCGCCGCCGGACATGGTCTCGTGGATCTCGCCCGTGGCCTTGTAGAGCAGGAACAGCCCGCCGCCGATCAGGATCAGGTCGCGGCCCGAGATGTCGCGCCCGGCCACGGTGAACAGCGGCTCCACCAGCCCCACGATCCACGACAGCACCAGCAGCAGCCCCACGCGCAGGAACATGGCCATGAAGAGCCCGATGCGCCGCGCCCGGTCGCGCTGGGCGGGCGGCAGCTTCTCCACCAGGATCGAGATGAAGACGATGTTGTCTATGCCCAGCACCAGTTCCAGCAGGGTGAGGGTGGCCAGCGCGATCCAGGCCTGGGGGTCGGTCAGCAGGGCTTGCATGGGCGCATTCTCGCCCCTTACCGGGCAGGGCGGTCGTCGAAGGGGGCGAACACCTCGGCCACCCAGTCCACGAATACCCGCAGCTTGGCGCTGAGGTGCCGGTTGCTGGGGTAGACCACGTGCAGCGGGTTGCGCGGCCGGGTCCAGCCGTCCAGCACGGTGCGCAGCCGGCCGGTGGCGAGGTGGGGCGCGGCCATGAAGCGGAAGGCCTGGCCCACGCCCATGCCGGCCAGCAGGGCGCTGAGGTGGGCGGTGCTCTCGTTCACCGCCACCTCGGCCCGGCCCTGCACCTGCACCTGCTCGCCGTCCCGGTGGAAGTCCAGCGGGAAGGCCCGGCCGGTGAGGGACGAGAAATAGCCCACCACGGCATGGCCCGGCAGCCGTGCCTGGCCGCCGGCCGTGGCCTCGGGCGGCTGCAGTTCCGACGGGTGGCGCGGCGTGCCCCGGGCCTGCAGGTACAGCGGGCTGGCGCAGGTTACCCAGTCCAGGTCGGCGATACGGCGGGCGACCAGCGAGGTATCGGCCAGCGCGCCGCCGCGGATCACGCAGTCCAC
>FTCD01000210.1_pt1 | contig 10211 bp, 8 predicted proteins | sample 1639501 | NCBI WGS metagenome assembly FTCD01 (sample SAMEA3914864, study PRJEB12502) | metagenome | biome: forest; material: soil | place: USA | collected 2012-03-12 | depth 0.3 m
GCATCGGGCGCGACGTTGAACTTGAGGTTGCCAAAAATACCCTGCACGGGGGCACCCAGCATGCGCAGCCGTGCCGCGTCGTCTTCCGACTGGGCCCACACCGCCGCCAGGCCGCCAAAGGCCGCGCCAGACAAGGCCGCCAGCCGCTGCGCCCCCCGCAGGGACTTGGCGCTGAGCCGCGCATTGGCCAGGGCCAGCGGCACACCGGCGATGCGGCAGCCGGCGACCAGGTTGGGCCACACCTCGGTTTCCACCAGCACACCGGCCACCGGCCGGAAGTGGGCAAGGAAACGCGCCACCGCCCCCGGGGTGTCCCAGGGCAGCCAGGCCTGCAGGTCGCCCTTGTGCAGCAGCTTGCGGCCTTCGGCCCGGCCGGTGGCCGTGCCATGGGTCAGCAGCAGGCGCAGGCCGGGCCGGCGCTCGCGCACGGCGGCCACCAGGCCGGCGATGGCACGCGTCTCGCCCAGGGAAACGGCGTGGATCCACAGCAGCGGCCCGCCGGGCGGCACCGGCGCGGCATAGTGGCCGAAACGCTCCTCCACCGCCTCCAGGTAGCCTGGCTCCGCCCGACCGCGTCGGCGCACCTTGGCCCGCAGCAAGGGTTGCGCGAGCCACAGGCAGGCGGAATACAGTGCGCGCGCGGCGCCGGCTAGGGCCATGGTGCGGGGCGCCGGACGCGCGGGGCAGCCGTGCTCAGTGGGCCGCAGCGCCCACCTGCGCGTCGGGCTTCACCGTCTTCAGCAGCGTGAGCATGGTGTGCTCTATGCGGTGCATCGCCTCGGGCGTGTGGCCCTCGAAACGCAGCACCAGCACCGGCGTGGTGTTGGAGGCGCGGATCAGCCCGAAGCCGTCCGGCCAGTCCACCCGCACGCCGTCGATGGTGTTGACCTTGGCCGGGGCATCGAACTTCGCCGAGTCAACCAGCTTCTGCACCACCGCATGCGGTTCGCCCTCGGCGCAGGCCACGTTGAGTTCGGGCGTGGAAAAACTGGTCGGCAGGGCATTGAGCACGGCACTGGCATCGGGCGACTTGCTGATGATCTCCAGCAGGCGGCAGCCGGCGTAGGTGCCGTCGTCGAAGCCGTACCAGCGCTCCTTGAAGAAGATGTGCCCGCTCATCTCGCCGCCCAGGGGCGAATTGGTTTCGCGCATCTTGGCCTTGATCAGCGAGTGGCCGGTCTTGAACATCAGGGCCTCGCCACCCGCGGCCTCGATGGCCGGGGCCAGGCGCTGGCTGCACTTGACGTCGAAGATGATCTTGCCGCCCGGCACCCGCGACAGCACGTCCTGGGCGAACAGCATCATCTGCCGGTCGGGGAAGATGTTCTGGCCGTCCTTGGTCACGATGCCCAGGCGGTCGCCATCGCCATCGAAGGCCAGGCCCAGTTCGGCATCGCCGGACTTGAGGGCCGCGATCACGTCCTTGAGGTTCTCGGGCTTGCTCGGGTCCGGGTGGTGGTTGGGGAAATTGCCGTCCACTTCGGTGAACAGTTCCGTCACCTCGCAGCCGATGGCGCGGAAGATGGCAGGGGCCGAGGCGCCGGCGATGCCGTTGCCGGCATCGACCACGATCTTGACCGGCCGGGCCAGCTTGATGTCGCCCGCGATGCGCTTGACGTAGTCGTCCAGCACGCTCACCTCGCGCACGCTGCCGCCGGGCTTCAGGGTCCAGCCCTCGGCGTCCATCATCTGGCGCAGGCCCTGGATCTCGTCGCCATAGATGGCCTTGCCGGCCAGCACCATCTTGAAGCCGTTGTAGTCCTTGGGGTTGTGGCTGCCGGTGACCTGGATGCCGCTGCTGCACAGCGTGGCCGCAGCAAAGTACAGCATGGGGGTGGTGACGGCACCGACGTCGATCACCTGGATCCCCGCCTCGACCAGGCCGTCACGCAGGGCGCCGGCGATGGACGGGCCCGACAGGCGCCCGTCGCGGCCGATGGCCACCGTCTTCTCGCCCTGGGCCAGCGCCGTCGTGCCGAAGGCGCGGCCCAGGGCGCGGGCGACGTTTTCGTCGAGCGTGGCCGGCACGATGCCGCGGATGTCATAGGCCTTGAAGATGGATGGGGAAAAAGGCATGGAAGCTTTCGGCGATGAGGGGCTGCGCAACACGTGCTTATGGTTCCGCAACATTTATGTTGCACTTTTGGTGATTGTAGGCAGGCGCATGTATCGCTTTTTGTCGGACGGCCGCCCGATCATGTACATAGGCTGCCGAGATACCAGGGACATGTCCGGAAACGGCGAGTCGTGGTGCCTGGCCTCCGTATCATCAGGCCCATGGACACCGTTGCGGACCACCCCCTGTTGCCTGCCGATGCCGACGGTTGCTACCGCGCACTGGCGGCGCACGACGCACGCTTCGACGGCCGCTTCTTCACCGGCGTGACGTCCACCGGCATCTACTGCCGGCCGGTCTGCCGCGTGCGTACACCGCGGCGCGAGAACTGCCGTTTCTTCGCCCTGGCCGCCCAGGCCGAGCGGGAGGGTTTCCGCCCCTGCCTGCGCTGCCGCCCCGAACTGGCGCCGCAGGACGCCACGGCTCCCGCCTGGTCCATGCAGGATGCCTCGGCCCTCCTGGCCCGCGAGGCCGCCCGGCGGCTCGACGATCCCGATGCCTGGCTGCCCGCGGCGGATGGTGACGCCGGCACGCCGGTGCTGCGTCTGGCGCAACAACTGGGTGTGAGCGACCGGCACCTGCGGCGCATCTTCGAGGCCCAGTTCGGCGTATCGCCGCTGCAGTACCTGCAGACGCGGCGCCTGCTCGCCGCCAAGCAGTTGCTCACCGATACCGCCCTGCCCGTCACCGACGTGGCGGCCGCCAGCGGCTTCGCTAGCCTGCGCCGCTTCAATGCCGCCTTCGTCCAGCACTATGGGCTGAACCCCACGCAGCTGCGGCGCGGCCGCGAAGACGCTGTCGGCCCCGCAGCCGGACAACCGACCCAGGTGCGCCTGGCATTCCGCCCGCCCTACGCCGTGGAAGGCGTCGCCGAATTCCTCCGCCGCCGGTTGATCGACGGCGTGGAAGCCGTCGTCGAGGACCGCGATGGCGCCTGGATGACCCGGACGCTGGCCCTGCCGGCGGGAGGCCGTGAATACACGGGCTGGCTGCAATGGCGTTTCGATACCCGGCAGCCGCAGGTACTGCTGCGGGTGGGCGATACGCTGCGGCCGGCACTCCCCACGTTGATCCGGCGCATGCGCGCCCTGCTCGACCTGGACGCGGACCCCGCCGCCATCGACGCCACCCTGCTGCCGCACTTTCCCGGCACCGAAGGCCAGCGCGTACCAGGCACGCTCGACGGCTTCGAGCTGGCCGTCAAGGCCATCCTGGGCCAGCAGGTCACGGTAGCCGCCGGCCGCACCCTGGCCAGCCGGCTGGCGGCACGCCTGGGTGCGCCGCTGGAGACGCCGTTCGACACGGTGGACCGGTTGTTTCCCAACCCGCAGGCCCTGGCCGCCACCGATGGTGAAACGCTGGGCGCCCTGGGCATCGTGCGCCAGCGCCAGGCCGCCCTGGTGGCGCTGGCGCGGGCCGTGGCCGCAGGAGAACTGCGGCTGCATGCCGGCGCCGACCCCGAAGCCACCATGGCCGCGCTGCGCGCCCTGCCCGGCATAGGCGACTGGACGGCCCAGTACATCGCCATGCGCGCCCTGCGCTGGCCCGACGCCTTTCCGGCCGGCGACGTCGCCCTGCAGAAGGCACTGGGTACACGTGGCCCCAACCCGCGCCAGGCCGCGCTGGCGGCGGAAGCCGCGTCGCAGCCCTGGCGGCCCTGGCGCAGCTACGCCGTGCTGCGCGCCTGGCACACCTTGCCCGGCCACGGCCCCACACCGGCCGCCTCCGGCACCTGACCACAGGAGACCACTATGCACTACGCACCCGACACCGTACAACGCCGCTGGACCAGTCCGCTGGGCAACATCGCCATCGCCGCCACCCCGCGCGGCGTGTCCGGCATGTGGTTCGAGGGGCAGCGCCACTGGCCCGCAGACATGGACGACACCAGCGTCTGGCCGCTGCATTCCGGCCCGCACCCCATGCTGGACCTGGCGGAGCAGCAGCTGGCCGCCTATTTCGCCGGCACGCTGGAGAATTTCGACCTGCCGCTGGACCTGCCCGGTGCCACCCCGTTCCAGCACGGTGTGTGGCAGGCGCTGCTGGCCATCAAGCCGGGCCACACCAGCACCTATGGCGAGATCGCCCGTGCACTGGACAAGCCCGCCGCGGTGCGCGCGGTGGGTGCCGCGGTGGGGCGCAACCCCATCTCCATCGTCGTGCCCTGCCACCGCGTGCTGGGCAGTGACGGCTCGCTGACCGGCTATGCCGGCGGCCTGCACCGCAAGCAGGCCCTGCTGGCACTCGAAGCCGGGAGCCCGCCCCTGCTGTGACGACCGTTGCCACCACCGCCCCCGCCGCCACGGCGCCGCGCAGCTGGGTGCCGGAATTTATCCTGCTCGCCGCCGTCTGGGGCAGTTCCTACCTGTTCATGCGCCTGGGCGCGGCCCAGTTCGGCCCGCTGCCCACCGCGGGCATGCGGGTCACCATCGCGGCGCTGGCGCTGGCACCGCTGTTCATGCTGCCTTCGCATCGGGAGGCCCTGCGCGGGCGCTGGCTGCTGGCCATGGGCCTGGGCGTGCTCAACAACGCCCTGCCCTTTGCCTTGTTCTCGTACGCAGTGCTGCACCTGGCGACCGGCATCGTGTCCATCCTCAATGCCACCACGCCGCTGTTCGGTGCCCTGGTGGCCTGGGGCTGGCTGGGCGAGCGGCCGGGCCGGTTGCGCGTGTGCGGCCTCGCCATCGGCTTCACCGGCGTGGCCCTGCTGGCCACCCGCGGCCTGCACGGGGGCGCGGCCGTCACCTTGTGGCCGGTGCTGGCCTGCCTGGGCGCCTCCTGCAGCTACGGCTGGGCCGCCAATTACGCACGCCGTTTCCTCGGCGGGGTCAAGCCGGCGGCGGCCACGGCCGGCAGCATGCTGGGCGCCGCACTGGCGCTGGCCGGGCCGACGCTGGCCACCTGGCCAGCCGTTAATCCGGACTGGCATGCCTGGCTGGCCATCACCGTCGTCGGAACGGTCTGCACCGCCCTCGCCTACCTGCTGTACTACCGCATCATCCAGCGTGCGGGCCCCGGCCGGGCCGTGGCCGTGACCTTCCTGGCGCCGGTGTTCACCATGGTCTACGGCGCGGCATTCCTCGGCGAGGCGGTGACCCTGGGCATGGTGGCCTGCGGCGCCACCATCCTGCTGGGTACGCTGCTGGCCAGCGGCATCATTGGAACGTGGAGGCGATCACGTTGATGCCCATGGCCAGCACCACCACGTTGAACGCGAAGGCCAGCACGCCGTGCAGCGTGGTCAGCCGGCGCATGCGGCCGGAGGTGACCTGCACGTCCGAGACCTGCGAGGTCATGCCGACCACCAGAGCGTGGTAGAGAAAGTCGAAGTAGTCGGGCTGGTCGCACTGCGGGAAGTCCAGCCCCCGGCCCTTGCCGCCGTCCTTGCGCCCCGCGCCCGCCTGGTAGTAGCGGTGCGCATAGTGGAACGCGAACAGCACATGGATCCACAGCCAGGAGGCTGCCAGTGCCAGCACCGACAGCGCCACCTGCAGCGCCCGGGCATCGGGCGGCAGGCTCTTGGCCTGCCGCATGAGGAACACGATGGCGCCCACGCTGGCGAACACCGCCAGCACCATGAACAGGAACAGCACCACGGCGGATTCGTCCTGCGCCTGCGCGCGGTCGCGGATCTGCGGTGAATCGAAGGCCACCGCGAGCCAGGCCGACAGGCCCAGGTAGACCGCTGCCGCCACGATCCAGCCGACCAGGGCCCGGCCCGGGCCCTCCAGCGGCAGGGGCAGCAGGCCGGCGCCTGTCCCCGCGATGACGGCATAGACGAGCCGCTGTGGCCCGGTGGTTTCGGCAAAGTGCTTGAGCATGCGGCGATTGTGGCGCCGGCCTGGAGGATGAATCCGCTCAGGCCGTAACCGCGCCGGCACGCGCCACCACATCGCGCACCTGCTGCAGGGCGGCCGGGTCTTCCAGCGTGGTGAGGTCGCCCGTGTCGCGCCCCTCGCACACCGCCTGGATGGCGCGGCGCAGCAGCTTGCCGCTGCGTGTCTTGGGCAGCAACGACACGAACAGCACCTGCCGGGGCCGTGCCAGGGCACCAAGCTGGCCGGCCACCCGCTGCAGCACCTCTGCTTCCAGCGCCTGCGCCACCGCACCCTCGCTGCAGGCGGCCGGGTCGCGCGGCACCACCAGGGCCACGGCGGCCTGGCCCTTGATCTCATCGGCCACGCCGACCACGGCCACTTCGGCCACACCCGGGTGGCCGGAGACGATCTCCTCGATCTCGCGGGTACCCAGGCGGTGGCCGGCGACGTTGATCACGTCGTCCGTGCGGCCCAGGATGAACCAGTAGCCGTCGGCATCGCGTACCCCCCAGTCGAAGGTGCTGTAGACCTGCCGGCCGGCAATGCTCTGCCAGTAGGTCTTGACGAAACGGGCATCGTCGCGCCACACCGTCTGCATGCAGCCCGGCGGCAATGGGCCCTCGATGGCGATGACACCCTTGCGGCCGGGTTCCCGCAGGTCCTCGCCGGTGTTTTCGTCCACCAGCCGCACGTCGTAGCCGTACATGGGCACGCCCGGGCTGCCGATGCGCCCGGAGGCCTTCTCCACCCCGTTGGCGATGGTGAGGATGGGCCAGCCGGTCTCGGTCTGCCAGTAGTTGTCCACCACCGGCACGCCCAGGCCGTCGGTGATCCACTGGGCGGTCGGCTGGTCCAGCGGCTCGCCGGCCAGCCACAGGGTGCGCAGGCTGGACAGGTCGTATTTCTTCAGCCAGGCCGGGTCCTGCTTCTTCAGCACCCGGATGGCGGTGGGCGCCGAGAACATGTGGGTCACGCGGTACTTCTCCACCAGCCGCCACCAGATGCCGGGGTCGGGCTGCAGCGGCAGGCCCTCGTAGAGGATGGTGGACATGCCGGCAATCAGCGGCCCGTAGACGATGTAGCCATGCCCCACCACCCAGCCGATGTCGCTGGTACACAGGTAGGTCTGGCCCGGCTGCGCATCGAAGATGTGGCGCATGCTGGCGGCCAGCGCCACCGCGTAGCCGCCGGTATCGCGCTGCACGCCCTTGGGCTTGCCGGTGGTGCCGCTGGTATAGAGGGTATAGCTGGGGTGGGTGGCTTCCACCCAGGTGCAGGGCACACGCGCGCCGGCATGGGTTTCGCGGAGGTCCCGCCAGAGCTGGTCACGGCCGGGTACCAGGTCCATGGGCGCCAGGCCGCGGTCCGCCAGCAGCACATGGGCCGGGCGGTGCTGCGCCAGCCGCAGGGCCTCGTCCAGCAGCGGCTTGTAGGGAATGATCCGCTTGCCACGCGATCCTGCATCGGCGCTGACGATGACCTGGGGCTCGGCATCGTCGATGCGGCTGGCCAGCGAGGCCGAGGCGAAACCACCGAACACCACCGAATGCAGGGCGCCAATGCGCACGCAGGCCAGCATGGCGAACACGGCCTCGGCGACCATGGGCATGTAGAGCAGCACCCGGTCCCCCTGCCCCACGCCCAGGGCCTGCAGGGTGGCGGCCATGCGCTGCACCTCGTCGTGCAGTTCGGCGTAGCTGTAGCTCCTCTCCGTGTCGGTTTCGGTGGAGACAGCGATCAGCGCCGGCTGGCCGGCGCGGGCCGCCAGGTGCCGATCCACCGCGTTGTGGCACAGGTTGGTACTGCCACCGGCGAACCAGCGGGCGAACGGCGGATTGCTGTAGTCGCAGACGGTCTGCGGCGGCGTGTGCCAGTCGATGAGCCGGGCCTGCTCGGCCCAGAAGGCATCGCGCTCGTCTATGGAACGGCGGTGGAAGTCGGCGTAGGCAGTGCCGCCGGCCGGGGCGCTGGTGTCGGTCATGGCTGTCTCCACGGCAGGCCATGGTGGCCCGCCTGTTCTTGTCCGGCCGATTATTCGGCCCCGACTTGCGCCAGCCTGACGCCTATCCGGCCTACTTGATGAGCGCCTGCACCGCCTTGAAGTCGGGATGCTCGGCAGTGCGCAGCCATTCGAACAGCACCATCTCGGTCGTCACCAGTTCGGCGCCCGCACCAGCCAGGCGGTCGAAGGCCGCATCGCGGTTGCGCTCGGTGCGCGAGGTGCAGGCGTCGGTGACGACCCAGACCTCGAACTCTTCTTCGAGCAGGTCGAGGGCGGTTTGTAGCAGGCAGACATGGGCCTCGATCCCGGCCACCAGGATGGAGCCGCGGCCCGGAGCGGCCTCCTGTGGCTTCTGCAGGTGGCGCGGCAGGCTGCGGGCATTGCCCTGTGGGGCCTTGGGTGCCGGGGGGCGCAGCCATTCGCCCAGCCCCTCCTCCACGCCGCTGAACTGCATCTTGGCCAGGGTGCGGCGGCACAAGCCGCGCAGCGCATCGGGCATGGCGCCCAGCTTCGACGGGTTCTGCTCGGTGCCCCAGGCGGGCACCTCCAGCAGTTTCGCCGCCTCGGCCAGACGCTGGGCGTTGGCCAGCACCAGTTCGCCTTCCAGCATGGCGGGCATCAGCCGGGCCTGGTAGTCGATGAGGACGAGTTGGGATTCGGAAGCGTCGAGCAGCATGGCGGGCAAACAGGGAAACAGGTACAGGCTGCATTAGACCGCAGCCCGCACGGTGCTAGGCCGGGTCCAGCCGCAGCAGGCGGCCGCGCGGGTTGTCCGTGAGCAGGTAGAGCAGGCCGTCGGGGCCCTGGCGCACGTCGCGGATGCGCTCCTCCAGGTTGTCCAGCAGCTTCTGCTCGCCGGCCACCTGGCCCTTGGCCAAGGTGATACGGTCCAGGTAGCGGAACTTGAGCGACCCGACGAACAGGCTGCCTTTCCATGCGGCGCCGTAGCGGTTGCTGGTGAGGAAGACCATGCCCGAGGGGGCGATGGAAGGCGTCCAGTGGTGGAGCGGCTGCTCCATGCCGGCCATGGCGGTCAGCCCGGCGCCAATGGCCCCGCCTCCGTACTCCTCGCCGTAGGTGATGACGGGCCAGCCATAGTTGTGGCCGGATACCGGCAGGTTGATCTCGTCGCCGCCCTGGGGGCCGTGTTCGTGGGTCCACAGCCGTCCGTCCGGCCCCAGGGTCGCACCCTGCACGTTACGGTGGCCATAGCTCCAGATCTCGGGCAGGGCCCCCGGGTGGCTCACGAAGGGATTGCCCCTGGGCACGGCGCCAGCCTTGGTGATACGGACAATCTTGCCCAGGTGGTTGTCCAGCTGCTGGGCGCGGTCGCGGAAATTGAAGCGCTCGCCCAGCGTGAGCCACAGATTACCGTCCTTGGCCTCGACGATGCGGCAGCCGAAATGGTTGCCGCCCGGCACCTTGGGTTGCTGGCGGAAGATGACCTTGACGTTTTCCAGCGCGTCCTGCCGGGTGGATAGCTGGGCCGTGGCCAGGGCCGTACCAGCCGTACCGCCTTCGCCGGGCTCGGAAAAGCAAAAGAACACCTGCCGGTTGCGCACGAAGTCGCTGTCGGTCACCAGGTCCAGCAAACCGCCCTGCCCGGCCGCCGCCACCGCCGGAACGCCGCCGAGCGGGGCGGACACCTGGCCATCTGCCCCGACCACCCGCATGCGGCCCGGCCGTTCGGTTACCAGATAGCGCCCACCCGGCAGGAAAGCCAGGGCCCAGGGGGACTCCAGGCCGCTGGCCACGACGGCCACCCTGGGGACGGCAGGCCCGTCGGCCGCCCGAGCCGTGCCCACGGTGCCCTGGGCCGCCAGAACGATCCCCAGTGCCATCCCGCCGGCTCGCAAGGCGGGAAAAAGACAGCGGGCGGTCATGAAAACACTCATTTGGGCATAACTTCACATGGTCGAGGGACACTAGGGTACACGCCCCTAGGCATGTAACGTCGCTTGACGTAGGAGAGCGCTGACGTTACGCTCCATACCCATGTCGTCAAGAATGATGTGTGCCCTGCTGCTGGCCTGCGCTTCCGTCGCAAACGCCGCACCCGCCGCCCCCTCCACTGCTGACGACCTGGACAAGCTCCTGGCCGAAAAGGGGCTGATGTCCCATATCCAGCAGGTGCGCCAGTCGGTTACCGACCGTGCGTCCGACCTGGTGGATCACGCCATGGGTTTCCTGGGTGTTCCCTACCGCCGAGGTGGCAACTCCGTTGAAACCGGGGTCGACTGCAGCGGTTTTGTCCGTGCCATCTACGGCCAGACCA
>FTCD01000263.1_pt1 | contig 10139 bp, 9 predicted proteins | sample 1639501 | NCBI WGS metagenome assembly FTCD01 (sample SAMEA3914864, study PRJEB12502) | metagenome | biome: forest; material: soil | place: USA | collected 2012-03-12 | depth 0.3 m
ACTTCTGGAAGTACTCGCTGGAGATGATCTACCAGCACTTCATGCGCCTGGGCACCCAGTTCGACATGCCGCTGATCGCCTACAACTCCCCCGCCTACCTCGACGGCGTGGAGTTCACCGGCGAGCTGACGGCGCGCCTGATCAACAAGCTGCCCAACTTCATCGGCATGAAGGACGCGAGTTTCCACAGCGCACGCGGCCTGGAGATCATCCGCGCAGCGCTGCCGCTGCGGCCTGACTTCGCCTACATCGCCGGCGTGGAATACCTCACGCCCTCGGTGGCGCTGGGTGGTGCCGGCTCCTATTCCTCGGCCGGTGCCATCTGCCCCAAGCTGTGCGTGGACCTGTATGCCGCCTGCGCGGCCGGCAACTGGCCGCTGGCGCGCGAGCTGCAGGGCAAGCTCTCGGTGCTGTGGGGCCTGTTCCGCGACCAGTACCCCTCGTCGCTCAAGGGCGGCATGGTCATCATGGGCCGGCCGGTGGGCCCCACCCGCGCCCCGCTGCCCACGGCATCGGCCGAGCGCATCAAGTTCATCGAGAAGCGCCTGGACGAGCTGGGCATCCTGCAGACCGAGGCCCATGGCTGGTAAGCGACAAGGAGAACAACGACATGGCTGCTGATTTCAAGTTCGGTCTGGCGCACGCGCCGCTCACCCCCTTCCATGCCGACGGCATCGACTACGGCACCTACGCCAAGGTGCTGGACTTCCACATCGCCCACGGTGCCGACATGCTGGCGCTGCCCATGCACGCGGGCGAATCCGTGAGCCTGACGGCCGGGGAACGCAAGAAGCTGCTGGCCTTCGCCATCCAGCACGTGGCCGGCCGGGTGCCGGTGGTCGCCAACGTGAGCGAGGCCGGCACGGCCATCGCCTCCGACTTGGCCGCACATGCCAGGCAGGCCGGCGCCGCGGCGCTGATCGCCTCCGTGCCCTACTACTGGACGCCGCCGCAGTCCATGCTGGTGGAACACTTCGCCGCCATCGGCGCGGCGGGCCAGTTGCCCCTCTTCGTGTTCAACGCGCCGGAAGAGATGAACAACGTGGAGTTCAAGGGCAGCTCGGTGGCCGAGCTGATCGCCCGCTCGCCGCAGTTCGCCGGGCTGATCGACGTGAGCCTGGACTGGCAGTACATGATCGAGGTGTACAGCACCGGCACCGCGCTGCGCCCGGGCTTCCAGTTCGTCTCCGGCACCGAGTACATGGTCTCGGCCGGGGCCACCGGTGCCACCGGGCTGCTGTCGCCGCTGGCCAGCCTGGCGCCCAAGCTGGTGCGCCAGCTGTACGACCTGTGCCGCAAGGAAGACTACAAGGCCGCCTTCGCACCGCAGGAAGCCGCCGCCCTGCTGTTCCGCGCCCTGCAGGAACCGGGCGTGCCGGGCCTCAAGGCCGCGGCAAAACAGGCGGGCCGCGACTGCGGCCTGCTGCGTGCGCCGCTGCCGGCGCTGGACGAGGCCGCCGCGCAGGCGCTGGCCGCGGCCATCGCCGCCGTGCCCGGCACACAGGCCGAGCCGCGCGGCTGGGCATGACGGCCATGGAGGACGGCAACAAGGTCGCCCTGGTCACCGGCGCCTCGTACGGCGTCGGTGCGGCCTGCGCCCTGGCGCTGGCGCGCGAAGGCCACGACGTCGCCCTCACGGCCACGCGCCGCAGCAACCTCGATGCCACGGTGGCGGCAGTGCAGGCCCTGGGCCGGCGTGCCACCGCACTGGAGCTGGACCTGGGATCGCAGGCCAGCATCGAGGCCGCGGTGGCCGGCGCCATCGCCGACCTGGGCCGTATCGACGTGCTGGTGAACAACGCCGGCGCCAACCTGCGCAGCAAGGCGCTGGATACCACCCGCGCCGAATGGGACGCGCTGATGGGCCCCAACGTCACCGGCACCTTCTTCCTCACGCAGCAGGTGGGCCGCCACCTGGTGGCGCGGCAGGCCCCGGGGCGCATCGTCACCATCTCCTCGGCCCATGCGCTGGTGGGCGCGGCCGAACGCTCGGCCTACGGCATGAGCAAGGCCGCGCTGCTGCAGATGACGCGCATGCTGGCCATCGAATGGGCGGACCACGGCATCACCGCCAACGCGGTGGCGCCGGGCCGGCTGGACACGGCCTCGCCCTCGCGCCAGGGCACGGGCGGCGACCCGGCCTACATGGCGGCAATGCTCAAGCGCATCCCGCTGCACCGCCTGGCCACGGCGGAGGAAGTGGCCGGCGCGGTGACCTTCCTGGCGGGGCCTTTGGCCATCGCCATCACCGGGCAGACCATCGTGGTGGACGGCGGACTCACTGCCGCCTAGGCGGGCTGCTCGGCCATCTCCGGCATGACCTCTTCGGCGAAGCGCCGCAGGGTCTTCATGGAGCCGCCGAGCACGCTCAGCAGCACATAGTGCACACCAGCATCCGACAGCTGGCGCAGCTTGTGGGTGACCTCGTCCACCGTGCCGATGAGGGCGCTGGCCGTGGGCGGCAACTGCCCGCCCGCGGCATACGACAGGATGTGCGAGCCCGCCGTCTGCTGCGGCGCCCGTGCCACCTCGATGGTGCGCTGCCGGCCCTGGTTGAGGCGCTCGATGGCGGCACGCTTTTCCTCCTCGCTGTCCACGATGCAGAGGTCGCGCGCCACGGCCACGTGCAGCGGGTCGAAACGGTGGCCGGCTTCGGCCAGCGCGGATGCGTACAGGCGGATGCGCCCGCCGATGGCCGCCGCATCGGCAAACTGGTCCAGCAGCAGGCGGAAACCGCGGCCCGCCACGGCGCGGATGGAGGGTTCGCTGCCCGCGCCCATCCACAGCGCCGGGGGCTCGGGCGCATGGGGCTCCACCACCACGTCGTGGAAGTTCCAGAAGCGGCCCTGGTGGCTGAAACGCTCCTTGCTGCGCCAGGACTGCTGCAGCAGGTCCAGGCATTCGTCGAAACGGGCCTGGGCCTCTTCGGGCGCGATGCCGAAACCCTGGAACTCGCTGTGCCGGTAGCCCTTGCCCACGCCCAGGTCCAGCCGCCCGCGCGACAGCAGCTGCAGGGTGGCGGCCTGCTCGGCCAGCAGCAGCGGGTGGTGCCAGGGCAGCACCATGGTGGCCGTGCCCAGGCGCAGCGTGGTGGTGCGCGCCGCCAGCCAGGTCAGCAGGTTGAGCGTGGCCGACACCTGGCCCCAGCCGGTGAAGTGGTGCTCCACCAGGAAACTGCTGCGGTAGCCCAGCCCCTCGGCGGCGACGCAGAAGTCGACGAAGTCATGGAAACCCTGGCCCACACCCGCGCCGAGCGTGGAGCCGTTGGCCTGGGCGCTGCCGAAAAGTCCGAATTGCATGGCTGACTGTGCACCCTGCGGGCCGCTCGCCGCCTCGGGGAAATTGCCGATGCGCATGCGGTGCATGCGTAGTGCACGCGTAGCCCACGCGTACACTCGCCGCGCATGGACCTCAACCTCTTCGTGACCTTCGCAGCGGTCGCGGAGGCCGGCAGCTACTCGCGCGCCGCGGAGAAACTGGGCATTTCCAAGGCGCTGGCGAGCCGCCATGTGTCGGCGCTGGAGGCCGCGCTGGGCCTGAAGCTGATCAACCGCAGCACCCGGGCGGTGAAGCTGACCGACGCGGGCAGCCTGTTCCACCAGCGCTGCAGCGAGATCCTGGCGACCGCCCGCGACGCGGTGCAGGAGGTGTCGGACCTGCGGGTCAGGCCTGCCGGCCTGCTGCGCATCAGCTCGGCCATCTCCTTCGGCCGGCTGCACCTGGTGCCGGCGCTGGCCAGGTTTTCCGCCCGCTACCCGGAGCTGCGCTTCTCGCTGGAGCTGAACCAGGACTTCGCCGACCTGATGACCAGCAGCGCGGACGTGGTGGTACGCGCGGCCGACGAGCCGCGGCTGCTCTCCTACGTGGCGCGGCCGCTGGCGCCGCAGCGCTGGGTGCTGTGCGCCACGCCGGACTACCTGGCCCGCCACGGCGCGCCGGCCACACCGCAGGCGCTGCCCGCGCACCCCTGCATTCTCTACACCTCCAACACCCGGCGCGAATGGGCGCTGCGCAGTGCCGCCGGGGAGGCGGTGGTACGGGTCGGCGGCCCGCTGGACTGCAGCAGTGCCGACGGCATCGTGGAGGCGGCGCTGGCGCACATGGGCATCGCCGCGGCGCCCACGGTGTCGGTAGCCCACCACCTGGCGGCCGGCCGGCTGGTGCGCGTGCTGCCGGGCTGGGAGCTGCCGCCGCGCACGCTGTACGCGGCCTGGCTGCCCAACCTGCTGGCCGCCCCCACGGTGAACCTGCTCGTGCAGTTCCTGCAGGACGAGTTCGGCGACGCGCCACCCTGGGACCGGCAGATCGGCCTGTAGCCGCAGGGCCACGCGGCCGCCGCAGCGCACGGCGGCGCAACAGTGTGTTGAGCAGGCAGGCACCTGCAGGGGCTGGGCCTTTCCTAGAATGCCCGCACACAAGTACAAGAGAGACAAGCCCCATGCCGCACTTCGCGCTGCACACCTGGACCATCGACACGACCCCGATCGACGTGGCGCTGGACGCCGCGCGGCAGGCCGGCTACGACTCGGTGGAGCTGCGGCGGCTGGACTTCACCCGCGCCTTCGAGCGTGGCCAGTCGCTCTCGCAGGTGGTGGACACGGTGCTGCAGGGCGGCATCCCGGTGAGCGTGCTGGGCACGGAATACGGCCTCATCTTCAGCACCGGCGACGAGCGCAAGCGCCTGCTCGACGTGTTCCGCGAGACCTGCGAGGTCGCCAGGACCGTGGGCTGCGGCATCGTCATGTGCGCGCCGGGGCAGACGCACGGCACCATCGCCCACGCCACCGACAACGTGCGCGCCGGGGCCGACATCGCGGGGGAATACGGGCTGCGTTTCGCGGTGGAATTCAATTCGCAGCACCCGGTGATCAACTGCACCCAGGTGCTGCGCGAGATCGTGACCGGGGCCCAGCGGCCCAACACCGGCCTGCTGCTGGACGCCTACCACCTCACCCGCTGCAAGACCGGCCTGGAGGCCGGCCTGGCCGATGTGACCGCGGAGGAACTGATGGTCTTCCAGTACAGCGACGTGCCGCCCCAACCCGAGCTGGGGGTGCGCCGCCCCGTCGACCGGCTGGCGCCGGGCCAGGGACTGGTCGACTGGCCAAAATTGAATGCTATGCTGCGCGCGATCGGATATAACAGCGTGCTGAGCTACGAGGCGCCGAACCCGGCGCTGTGGGCCCGGTTGCCATATGACGTGGCGGCCGAGGGCCTCGTCGCCAGCCGTGCGCTGTTTGCGCCGCCTGCGGCCTGATCACACCGAGCCAACCACCCTTTCTTATTACTTGACGAGACCAAGACCATGAGCATCACCCTGGCCCAAGCCGACACCATCATCGACGTTGCACTGAAGGAAAGCCGCGCCAAGAACCTCGCCCCCATGACCGTGGTGGTGCTGGACGCCGGCGGCCACCTGGTGGCCTGCAAGCGCGAAGACAACAGCGGCATCCTGCGCATCGAGATCGCCACCGGCAAGGCCTACGGCGCCCTGGGCTTCGGCTTCAGCTCGCGCGGTTTCGCCGACAAGCCGCCGGCATTCGTCAGCGCCGCCTCCATGGCCTCCGGCGGCCGCCTGGTGCCCGTGCCCGGCGGCGTGCTGGTGAAGAACGGCAACACCGTGGTCGGCGCCGTGGGCGTGTCCGGCGACGCCAGCAATGCCGATGAAGCCGCCGCCCTGGCCGGCATCAAGGCCGCCGGCCTGACCAGCGACATCGCGGCCTGAGTGGACCGCCGCCGGCCGCACCGGTAGCTAAGGGGCCGCGGCCGGCCCGCAGAACAAGAAGGAGACACACCATGGGCAAGCTCAGCGTCACCCTGGCCACCACGGTCACCGACCGTTCGCTGCCGGTCCTCGACGGGCGTGTCGCCATCCCCGGCTGCGACGTGATCGCGCTGCCGGGCGAAGGCCACGACATCTTCCGCCGCACCCTGAACGACAAGGCCTTCGACATCGCGGAACTGTCGATGTCCAGCTACATGGTGGCGGCCTCGCGCGGCGACCAGGACTACGTGGCCATCCCGGTCTTTCTGTCGCGCTCGTTCCGCCATTCCTGCATCTACATCCGCAAGGACCTGGGCATCACCTGTGCCGCGGACCTGGCGGGCAAGCGCATCGGCATGGAGCAGTACCAGCAGACCGCCGGCATGTGGGCGCGTGGCATCTTGCGCGAGGAGTACGGGCTCGACACCACCAAGGTGCACTGGCGTACCGGCGGGCTGGAGAAGCCCAACAGCGCCGGGGAGCGCACCAAGATCACCCTGCCCCCGGGCGTGGACCTGCAGCCCGTGGCCGCCGGCCAGACGCTCAACGGCATGCTGGTGGCGGGCGAGCTGGACGGCCTGATGCTGCCGCCCGTGCCCTCCTCCATGGGCACCCACCCCGAGCTGGTGGGCCGCCTGTTCCCCGACTACGTGGCGGCGGAAAAGGACTACTTCCGCAAGACCGGCATCTTCCCCATCATGCACACGGTGGTGATACGTCGCAGCCTGTGCGAGGCCCATCCGTGGCTGCCGGCGGAGGTCTTCAACGCCTTCGCCCAGGCCAAGGCCCAGGCGCTGAAGGTGCTCACGCAGATGAGCATCAACCGCGTGGCACTGGCCTGGATCGCCGACGACTACAAGCAGACCAAGGCCGTGCTGGGCAACCACATGTGGGCCTACGGCCTGCCGGCCAGCCGCCACGAGATCGAGGCCATGCTGCGCTACTCCGAGGCCGACGGCCTGCTGGCGAAGAAGATGACGCCGGAGGAGCTGTTCCACCCCAGCACCCACAAGCTGGCGGACGTGAATTGAGGCGCCTCCGCGCGCACCACGCAAGGGCCCGCCGGGGCCCTTTTTTCATGGGGCCGGCGCCGCGCCCATCTCTGCCACGAACTGGCGCGCCACGGCGCCGATGATCTCGGCCCGCGGCGCGGTGCGCAGCTGCACCAGCGCGATCTCGCGCGCCTCCACCGCCTGGGGCACGGGCAGCAGGCGCAGCAGCGGGTCCGTCGCCCAGTCGCGTTCGGCCAGGTGCGGCAGCAGGGCCACGCCCAGGCCATCGCGCACCAGGTCGACGATGGCCTCGATGGAATTCAGTTCCAGGAATTCCTGCGGCTTGGCGCGCAGCCGGCGCAGCGTGCGCTCCACCAGCTCGCCGGTGTGCTCGCCCCGGTCGAAGCGGATGAAGGGGTACTTTTCCACCATGGTGCGCGGGGCGGCCGGGCGCGAACTGGCGGGGGTGAGCAGCACCATGGGCTCGGCGTAAAGCACCGTCCACGCCAGCGCGGGCCGGCTCAGTGCCGGGTCGTGCACCACCACGGCGGCGTCGAGTTCGCCGTTCTCCACCTGGGCGATGAGCTTGCCGGACTTGCCGGAGGCCACATGTAGCTCCACCGCCGGGTGGCGGCGCTTGAGCTCCAGCGTGGCCCGCACCAGCCGGCCCAGCCCCGAGACGATGGCGCCGAACTGCACCGTGCCCGCCAGCGGGGCGCCAGCCTGGGCGCCGTGCTGGGCCTGTTCGTACAGGGCCACGATCTGCGCGGCCACCGGCACCAGGGCACGGCCCTGCTCGTTGAGGGTCACCAGCTTGCCGCGGCGGGTGAACAGCGGGCGGCGCAGGTCGTCCTCCAGCGAACGCATCTGCAGGCCCACGGCGGACTGGGTAAGTGCCACCCGGTGGCCCGCCGCGGTGAACGAGCCTTCGGCGGCCACGGCAAGGAAGGTGCGGAGCACACGCAGGCTGGGCATGGGTTATGCAGAAGGTTTTCTTTTGAGATGCCGGAGCAATTTTCGCTTTCGCAGAAGATTTTCCATCATCACAATGTCCGTACGCACCACCTGTCATTACCCCGACACGTGGCCAGCCGCAACCTGTTTCCCACTTTACCGAGTCATCCGCCCATGCCGACTACCCGCCGACTGCTCTCCCTTGCCTGCGCCACCCTGGCGGCCACGCCCCTGCTGGCCGGCACCGCGTGGGCGGCCGAACCCTGGCCCTCGCAGCCGCTGAAGATGATCGTCGGCTTCGCCCCCGGTGGCGCCAACGACATCCTGGCGCGCATCATCGCCAAGGAACTGCAGGAAAGCCTGGGCCAGCCCGTGGTGGTGGACAACCGTGCCGGCGCCGGCGGCCTGATCGCCGACGAGGTGGTGGCCCATGCGCCCAAGGACGGCACCTACCTGCTGCTGGGCAGCATCGGCGGCAACACCGTGGCCCCCATCCTGGCCAAGAAGCTCAGCTTCGACCCGCGGAAGGACCTGGCGCCGGTGACCCTGGTGGCCGAGTCGGGCAACGCCCTGCTGGTCAACGCCAAGCTGCCCTACAAGACGGTGAAGGAATACATCGACGCCGCCCGCAAGGACCCGGGCAGCATCAACTACGCCTCCTCCGGCACCGGTTCCTCGCTGCACCTGGCCGGCGCGCTGTTCGCGCAGCAGGCCAAGGTGGACATCGTGCACATCCCCTACAAGGGCAACAGCCAGGCCATGGCCGACGTGGTGGGCGGCCAGGTGCAGTCCACCTTCTCGGGCATCCCGCCGGCCATCCAGGCGGCCAAGTCGGGCCAGGCCCGCATCCTGGCCGTGACCACCGCCAAGCGCGTGAAGTCGCTGCCCGACGTGCCCACCATCGCCGAGGCCGGCGTGCCGGGTTATGCCTTCGCCTCCTGGTACGGCGTGTTCACCACCGGCGGCACCGACCCGGCCATCGTGCAGAAGCTGGCGACCGAGATCAAGAAGATCGTCGCCAAGCCCGAGGTGCAGGCCGCCTTCGCCGCCCAGGGCGTGGAGCCGGCGACCAGCGACCCCAAGACCTTCACCGCGCAGATCGACCACGACCTGACGCGGTGGACGCGTGACATCAAGGCCATGGGCATCACCCTGGACTGATGCGGGAGGCCACGGCCTCCCTTTTTTCCATTCCCCCCTCCAAAGAGACAGCGACAACAACATGATCCCGACCAGGAACCACGCCAACCCCTACCTCTCGGCCCGCGTGCCCGTCTTCGCGCGCAATGCCTGCTCCACCTCGCACCCGCTGGCAGCCCAGGCCGGCCTGCGCATGCTGTGGAAGGGCGGCAACGCGGTGGACGCCGCCATCGCCGCCGCCGCTGCCATGACCATCTGCGAGCCGGTGAGCAACGGCCTGGGCTCGGACGCCTTCTGCATCCTGTGGGACGGCAAGGAACTGCACGGGCTGAACGCCTCGGGCCGCGCACCGCAGGCCTGGACGCCGGACTACTTCAACGGCCGCTACGGCCACAACAAGGGCAAGCCGCCGGAGCGCGGCGTGGACTCCGTCACCGTGCCCGGTGCCGTCAGTGCCTGGATGGTGCTGCACGAGCGTTTCGGCTCCCTGCCCTTCGCCGACCTCATGGAGCCGGCAGCCGAGATCGCCGAGCGCGGCTACCTGGTGCCGCCTGTGGTGCAGCAGAAGTGGGCCGCCGGTGCGCCGGGGCTGGCCGGCCAGCCGGGCTTCCGCGAGACCTTCCTGCCCTGGGGCCGCGCGCCCCAGGTGGGCGAGCTGTTCCAGATGCCTGCGGCAGCGAAGGCGCTGCGCCTGATCGGTGCCACCCAGGGCAAGGCCTTCTACGAAGGCGAGATCGCCGCCGCCGTGGCGGCCTTCATCCAGAAGAACGGCGGCAGCATGACGGCGGCCGACTTCGCCGCGCACAAACCTGAATGGGTCAAGCCCCTGGCCAAGAACTACCGCGGCTACACCCTGCACGAGATCCCGCCCGGTGGCCAGGGCATCGCGGCACTGATCGCGCTGGGCATCCTGTCGAACTTCGACATGGCCAGCCTGCCGGTGGACTCGACGGCCTCGCAGCACCTGCAGATCGAGGCCATGAAGCTGGCCTTCGCCGACATCTACCGCTACGTGGGCGACGGCGCCATGGAAGTGACCACCGAGCAGATGCTCGACGATGCCTACCTGGCCTCGCGCGCGAAGCTGATCGACCCGAACAAGGCGCAGGACTTCGCTGCCGGCAACCCGGTGCAGGGCGGCACCATCTACCTGACGGCGGCCGACGAGAACGGCATGATGGTCAGCTTCATCCAGAGCAATTTCAAGGGCTTCGGCTCGGGCGTGGTGGAACCCACCTTCGGCATCAGCCTGCAGAACCGCGGCTACGGCTTCGGCACCGACCCGGCCC
>FTCD01000182.1_pt1 | contig 10078 bp, 11 predicted proteins | sample 1639501 | NCBI WGS metagenome assembly FTCD01 (sample SAMEA3914864, study PRJEB12502) | metagenome | biome: forest; material: soil | place: USA | collected 2012-03-12 | depth 0.3 m
AGCGCAAGCCGAGGTCGACCGTGCCCTCAGCGGCCGGCGTTGCGGCAGTGGTGCCAGGGGCGGTGGAAGTATCCATCAGGGTCATGGCCGCATTGTCCTGCAGCCTGCGGCGCCCTGCGCAACCGAGGGCAATCCCCGAAGAGGAGGCACGGCGCGCGGCGCAATACTGGCCCGGTCCCCGTTTTCACAGGAAATGCCACCGATGCTCGGCCTGATGCAAAGCCAACCCCTGCTGATCTCCTCCCTGCTGGAGTTCGCCGAACGCCACCATGGCGATGGCGAAATCGTGTCCCGCCGGATGGAGGGCGACCTGCACCGCTACGACTACCGTGGCCTGGCGGCACGGTCGCGCCAGTTGGCCCGGGCGCTCGACGCACTGGAACTGCCGCAGGGCGAGCGGGTGGCCACGCTGGCGGTGAACGGCTACCGCCACCTGGAGCTGTACTACGGCGTCAGCGGTTCCGGACGGGTGGTGCACACCATCAACCCCCGGCTGCATCCGGACCAGGTGGCCTGGATCGTGAAGCATGCGGAAGACCGGGTGCTGTGCTTCGACCTGTGCTTCCTGCCGCTGGTGCAGGCCATCCACGCCCGCTGCCCTGCGGTGCGGCGCTGGGTGGCGCTGTGCGATGCCGGACGCCTGCCGCCCGACAGCGGCATTCCCGGCCTGGCCAGCTACGAGGACTGGATCGCCGGGCAGGACGATGGCGCCTATGCCTGGCCCCGGCTGGACGAGAACAGCGCCGCCGGCCTCTGCTACACCAGCGGCACCACCGGCCACCCCAAGGGCGCGCTGTACAGCCACCGCTCGACCGTGCTGCATGCCTATGCCGTCGCCTTGCCCGATGCCATGGCGCTCTCGGCGCGCGACGCGGTGCTGCCGGTGGTGCCCATGTTCCACGTCAACGCCTGGGGGCTGCCCTATGCGGCGCTGCTGGTGGGCTGCAAGCTGGTGTTCCCGGGCGGGGCGCTCGACGGCAGGTCGGTCTACGAGCTGATGGAGGCCGAGGGCGTGAGCTTCGCTGCCGGCGTGCCCACCGTGTGGCAGATGCTGCTGGGCCACATGCAGCCGGCGGGCCTGCGTTTTTCCTCGCTGCGGCGCACGGTGGTCGGCGGCGCGGCCTGCCCGCCGGCCATGATCGCCGCTTTCCAGCACGACTACGGGGTGGAGGTCATCCATGCCTGGGGCATGACCGAGATGTCGCCTCTGGGCACACTGTGCCACCTCAAGAACAAGCACCTGGCGCTGCCGCAGGAGGAGCAGGACAGGCTGCGCACCCGGCAGGGCCGGGCGGTGTTCGGCGTGGACATGAAGATCCTGGGCGATGCGGGCGAAGAGCTGCCCTGGGACGGCACGACCCCCGGCGACCTCTACGTGCGCGGACCCTGGGTGGTGGCCGGCTACTACCGCGGCGGCGACCCGCGGCGCGGCGACGGAACGGCGCAGGGCTGGTTTCCCACCGGCGACGTGGCCACCATCGATGCCGATGGTTTCATGCAGATCACCGACCGCAGCAAGGACGTCATCAAGTCCGGTGGCGAGTGGATCAGCTCCATCGACATCGAGAACATCGCCATGGGCCACCCGGCCGTGGCCATGGCCGCCTGTATTGGTGTGCCGCACCCCAAGTGGGGCGAGCGGCCCATCGTGGCCGTGGTGCGGAGGCCGGGTGCGGCCTTGTCGCGCGACGAACTGCTGGCCTTCTACGGCGGCAAGACGCTGGCGAAATGGCAGGCACCCGATGACGTGGTGTTCGTCGACGCCATTCCCCTGGGCGCCACCGGCAAGATGCTCAAGACCCGGCTGCGCGAGCAACTGGCCGGCTACCGGCTGCCCGAAGCCGCCTGACCGGCCGGCAGGGAAGCCCGACAATAGGGCCCGTGAACTACCTCGTCTACATGGCGCATGGCGCCGAGTTCTACCGCCAGGAGGCCGTGTATTCGCTGCTGAGCTGGTGGCGGGTGCGTGGCCACGCCGCCAACGGCTGCATCGTGCTGGTGGTGACCGATGAGCCGGAAAGCTTCAGCCACATCCTGGGCCTGACCCCGGCCATCCGCTACCTGCCGGTGGACCGGGCGCGGCTGGAGGCCTGGCGCGGCGGCCCGACCGGCTATGTGCACCGCATCAAGCCGCAGGCTATCCTGCATGCCGCACGCACCGTGGGAGCGGGTGCGGGCGATGCCGTGCTGTTCGTCGATTCGGACACCAGCTTCCTGGCCGACCCCGCACCGCTGTTCGAGGCCGTGCTGCGCGGCGACACCTTCCTGCACGAGCGCGAAGGCACCATCGCCGGCAACCGCAGCCACTCGCGTTCGCAGGCGCGGCTGCATGAGATGTCCCGGCGCCATGACTTCCTGCTGGGCGGCCGGCGCCAGCAACTGGCGCCCGACCTGCCGTTGTGGAATTCCGGTGCCGTCGGCCTGCGCGGCGACCGCCTCTTCGTGCTGGAGGAGACGCTGGCGCTGACCGACCAGATCGTGGCGGCCCTGCCGCTGGCCACGGCCGAGCAGGTGGCGCTGTCGGCCGTGCTGGCGCAGCACGGCCTGCCGGTCCAGGCCGCCGCGCCCTGGCTGCTGCACTACCACGTGTTCAAGGAATTCCGCGACGACCTGGCGGTCTTCTTCGCCCACTACGGCGGCAGCACACCCGAGCAGTGGGTACGGCTTTCCGCCGGGCTGGACCCGGCGCAGCGCATCCAGCCCAAGCTGGCCTTCAACCGCGCGCCGAAGTGGTGGCGCCAGGTGCGCAAGCTGGCCGGCCGGCCCTGGCAGCCCTTGCCGTATCCCTGGCAGGCCTGAGCGGGCGGGTCCGGCACCCGCCGAAGCGGCCTGTGGGGCCGCCTATGATGGCGGCTCCGGCGCCACGCCTTTTTTTCCCTTTTCATGCCCATGGCCTCCAACGCCACCCAGCTCCGCCTGGAACGCCTCATCTGGACCCTTGTCTACGGCGGCCTGCTGGCGCTGGTGCTGGGCCTGGCGGTGCGCGGTGCCGATGCCGTGCTGGGCCATGGCCTGGCCATCGGCGGCAGCATCGTCGCCGTGGCGGGTGTGGTGCTGATCTTCGTGCGTGCGCGCATGCGCGACGAAAGCTGACGCCATGCCCTCGATCCCCACCGAAGCCGACAACATCGCCCTCTGGAACAGCCTGAAGGTTCCCTTCGCCACCGAGCTGGGTTTCCAGCTCACCGGCATGTTCGACGGCAACTCCGAGATCCACTACACCGCCCGGCCCGAGCACCTGAACACCTTCGGTGTGACCCACGGCGGCGCCACCATGACGCTGATCGACGTGGCCATGGCGGCCGCGGCACGCAGCCTGACGCCCGACATGGGCGTCATCACCGTGGAGCTGAAGACCAGCTTCATGGCGGCCGCCCGCGGCCCGCTGGTGGCACGCGGCAGGCTGCTGCACCGCACGCTGAGCATGGCGTTCATGGAGGCCTCGGTATTCGACGCCCGCGGCCGGCTCTGCTCGCATGCCACCGGCACCTTCAAGTACGTGCCCCGGCCGCAGGTGCCCGATGCCGGCCGGCCAGCCGTATCCACCGACTGAACCGCATGTGCGGAAGGTTACCCGGCCACGGCGCTCCGGCTGCATGATGGCCCGGTGATGCCGCGTACTGAGCCCCCACCGACCCGGAGACCTGCATGTCCGACCTGATCCTGCACCACTACGCCACGTCGCCGTTCTCGGAAAAGATCCGGCTGGTGCTGGGGGCCAAGCAGCTGCCGTGGCGCGGTGTCTCCATCCCGCACATCGCGCCCAAACCCGACCTGGTGGCCCTGACCGGCGGTTACCGCCGGGCGCCGGTGCTGCAGGTCGGCTCGGACCTCTACTGCGACACGGCCCTCATCTGCGATGTGCTGGAGCACCTGCAGCCCGAGCCCCCCCTGTACCCCGAGCCGGAAAAGGGCATGGCCCGCGTGCTGGCCCAGTGGGCCGACAGCACCCTGTTCTGGGCCGCCATGGCCTGGAACCTGCAGCCCAGGGCCTCGCAGTACCTGCTGGCCAAAAGCACCCCCGAACAGGCCCTGGCCTTCGCCCGCGACCGCAAGGCCATGTCCGCCACCGGCATGACCCGGCTGCGCCCGGAAGATGCCGCGGCTGCCTACAAGTCCTACCTGCGCCGGCTCTCCGACATGCTGGACGACCGGCCTTTCCTGCTGGGCGAGGCCGCCTGCATCGCCGACTTCGCCGCCTACCACCCGCTGTGGTTCACCCGCACCCGGGTGCCCGTGGTCGCCGACATCCTGCAGCTCACGCCCGCCGTGGTGGACTGGATGGACCGCATGGCCGCCTTCGGCCATGGCGAGACGTCCAGCCTGGATGCGGAAGGCGCCCTTGCGATCGCCGCAGCCTCGCTGCCCAAGCCGCTGGAAGGCGAGTCTTTCCAGGACGACCATGGCATTCCCCTGGGCTGCCGCGTCACGGTCGCGGCCGAGTGCTTCGGCACCGAGCCGAGCGAGGGCGAACTGGTGGCCGCCACCCGCATGCACCTCACCATCCGGCGGGAAGACCCGCGGGCGGGTGTACTGCATGTGCATTTCCCGCGCGTGGGCTACGTGCTGAAGGCGGTGGAGCCCGCCGTGGCTTCCTAGGCCCGCAGCAGGCGCGGCAGCGCCTTGCCGCCGGCCGGTACCTGCGGGAACAGCACCCGCGCCACCTTGCCCGGCTCGATGCCGAAGCATTCGCCTGCCGCCTGCGCCACCAGCGTGTCCAGCCCGGTGGTCGGCCGCAGGTCGCGGCCTTCGTAGAGCGCGTTGCCGGCCAGCCCCGGCCAGTCCGCCAGCACCCGGCCACCCTGCACGGCGCCGCCCAGCAGCATGGCGGCCGAGCCGGTGCCGTGGTCGGTACCGCCGGTGCCGTTGGCGGCGGCGGTGCGGCCGAATTCGGTAGCGACCAGCACGGTGGTCTGCGACCAGGCCTGCGGGCCCAGGCCGTCGCGCAGGGCCGCGACCAGGGCGTCGAGCGCCTTGAGCTGGGCATTCATGCGTGGCAGCTGGGCGGTGTGGGTGTCCCAGCCACCGGTTTCCACCATGGCGATGCGCGGGCCATCGGGCCGGGCCAGGAATTCGGCCGCCAGCCTGCCGAGCGCGGCGCTGTCCTGCCGGCCGCGCCCGGCGCCACCGTCGGCCGCCATGCCGGCGACCTCCCGGGTCTGCATGGCGGAGGACCACAGCGCATGCAGCTGCGCATCGCTGGCATAGAGCTGCTCCACCCGCAGCAGCAGGTCGTCGCTGGCCTGCGGCAGGACCGAGGGCGCGTAGGACGCCACCTCCACCGGCCCGCGCAGTGCCATGGGCACGGTGGGGGCCAGGGCGATGGCCTCGTCGCGCCGGCGCGGCAACAGGGTCAGCAGGCGGTTGAGCCAGCCATCGCGTACCTGGTAGGGCGTGGTGCCACCGGTCTCCAGCACGTTCTGGCCATCGAAGTGCGAGCGGTCGCGGTAGGGTGAGGCCACGGCCTGTACGAACAGGGCCTGGCCGGCTCCATGGAGCCTGGCGGTCTCCACCAGCGCGGGGTGCAGGGCGAAAGTGCCGTCGAGCTTCAGCGCCGTGCCGGGGTCTATGGCCAAGCCACCGCGCAGGCTGGCATAGGCCGGGTCGGCATAGGGGATGACGGTGTTGAGCCCATCGGCCGCGCCGCGCTGGATCACGAAGACGAAGCGCCGTTCGGTGGCGGCATCGGCCAGGGCCAGGCGCGGTGCGCCGAGGGCGAAGGCGCCGGCGGCGCCGCCCGCCAGTTGCAGGAAGCGGCGGCGCGGGAAGATGGTGGGGCGGGTCATGGTGTTTATCTCCGCAGGAAGTCGGGTGAAACCAGGAGCAGGGCGATGCCGGTGGCCGGGCTTTCGGCCCGGGCCACCGCCGTGGCGGTGGCGTCGCTGAAGCTGCCGGGCAGCAGGCTGGCGCCCAGGGCCCGCGCATCGCGGGTGGCGGCGGCCCGGGCGGCGAAACGCTGGGCCACCTCCACCCGGCGCACCAGCGCGTCCGGTGCCGCCCAACTGGCGGCGATGTCGTCGAAACCGGCGGGCGAGCCCGGCCGCCAGACCGGCTGGCCCAGCTGGTTGAGCAGCGGGGCGATCTGCAGGCCCTGCACGTCGCGTGCACCGAGTCCCCGCAGCGACGACAGGGTCCAGTCCCAGGGTGTCTTGAACTTGGGCGTGGCGGTTGCCCAGGCCTCGGGTGCTTCCACCAGCACGCGGTAGACGGTGGGCAGGTCGCCACCGCTGCGGCTGAAGGCCTCGGCCAGCCGGTCCACCAGTGCGGGCGGCGGGTCGTCGGCCACGAAATGGCGGGCCAGCTTGGTGGCGATGTGGCGCGCCGTGGCGGGCGCGGCCGCCAGGTCGTGCAGGATGGCCCGGGCCTGGCCTTCACCGGCCGGGTCGTAGCGCCGGCCCATGACGGTGCGCGGCCCGGGTTCGTGCAGCACGGGGTAGAAGGCGAAGCCTCCGGGCTCGAAACCGGGTGGTGCCGGCGGGGCCATGCCCGCGGGGCCGCGGCCGAAGCCGCCGGCTGCATTGCGGGCCTGCATGCCAGCGCCGGCCAGGAAACGTGCGCCAGGCCCGGTACCGCCTATGCTCCAGCCGGTGAGCGCGCGGGCGAATTCGGTCACGTCCTCCTGGCTGTAGCCGCTGCGCACGCCCAGGGTGTGCAGCTCCATGATCTCGCGCGCCAGGTTCTCGTTCAGCCCGCGCTGCTGCTGCGGGTTGCGCTGGGCGGCACGGGTGGCGGCCATGCTGCCGGGGCCGATGGAGCGGGCCTGGTCCAGGTACAGCAGCATGGCCGGGTGGCGTTCCGCGGCCAGCAGCATGTCCTCGAAGCGGCCCAGCACATGGGGGCGGATGGCCTCGGCCTCGAAACCACCGGCCAGGCCGACGATGGCAACCTTGTCCACGGAGAGCGCGAAGTGGTTGGCCCAGAAGTGCACCAGCCGCTCGACGAAGGGTGCCGGTGTGTCCAGTGCGCTCTGGGCGCGTGCCTGCACGGCCGAGAGGTAGTCGCTGCGCAGTTCGCGGCGCATGGACTGCTGGGCGGCCTTCTTGTCGTCCGCGTCCTGCTGCTGGCGGTTGTCGCGCTGCTGCTGCAGGAAGCCGGTCAGCAGGGTGTCGGAGGTGGGCAGCGCGGCCCAGGCGACCGGTCGCGGCTGGTAGCGGCCGAACTGGTCGAGCAGCCAGCGCCTGGGGTCCTGGGGCACGGGTTCGTCTGGCCGGGCGCCCAGGCCGAAGCGGTTCAGGGCGATGGCGGCGGACGGGTTGGTATGGGCCATGGAAGTCTCCTTTGGGGGCAACGCCGGGTGCTATTGCGCAGCGGGGGGCTGGGCGGCAGGCGGGACCGGGCCGGCCGGGCGTGCGGCGCCGAGCGCGGGCACCCGCAGCGCCAGACCGTCGGCCAGGGTTTCGCGCTCCTTGGGGGTGAGCGTGGCGGCGAAGTCGGCCACGTGGTGCTCCACCCGCTCGCGCAGCGCCAGGTCGGCGGCGCGGGTGCGGGCCATGGCGGCTTCCAGCGCGTTGCGGTCGTACTGCGGGGCGGCAATCAGGCGCAGCACATCCTGCCGCCCGCTGCGGGCGCTGTCGACCAGGTCGGCGGAGTTGCGGCGCACATCGCGCAGCCCCCGCCGGAATTCACGCCGGCTCTCGGCGGCCAGCCCGTCGGCGGCGAAACGCAGGCCGCGCTGCTGGGGGCCTGCCGCCACGGCACCGTGGGCCACGGTGTACCAGCGCCAGGCGCCGCCCGCCGCGGCACCGAGCAGGAACACGTTGAGCACCACCGAGGCGATCAGCCATTTGCTGCGCGAAGAGGTCATGGTTCACTGCTTTCGGCCGGGGTGGAGAACAGGGTGCCGGGGGCCATCCAGCCGGCGCCGCCCGGATCGGCTGCGCCGGCGTCTTCTACGGGCAGCACTGCCGCCACGGCCAGGGCGCCGGCCAGCGCACCCGCCAGGCCCAGCCCGGCCAGCCCGAGGCCGGCCCAGGCACGGCGCAGGCGATCGTTTGGCAGGTGGCGCCGCGCCGCGGCGGCGGCTTCCACCGCATGCAGCAGCCGGGCGCTCGGTCCGGGCAAGGTGTGTCGCGCCAGCAGGGCATCCAGCGCCGCCGCCTCGGCCATCACGGTGGCCAGCGTCGGGTTGCCTCCGGCGGCCAGGGATTTGGCCGCAGCACGCTCGACCGGCGGCCAACGCTGCGGGTCGGCGCCATAGGCCTCGGCCAGGGCGGTGAGTCGTTCCGGTGTCATGCGGTGTCCTTTCCGGGTGTCGGTTCGGCCAGGCGCTGGCGCAGGTTGCGCCGGCCGCGTGCGAGCAGGCTTTCCAGGGCTTCGGGAGTGATGTCCATCAGGTCGGCCGCCTCGGCGTTGGAGAGACCCTGGTAGAACTGCAGCACCAGGGCTTCGCGCTGGCGCGCCGGCAGGGCAGCCAGGGCCGCGCCGACGCGCCGGTTCTGCTGGACCGCGTCCAGGGCGCCTTCGGGCGTAGGGCCGTCGTCGATGCGGTCGGGCGGCTCGGCCACCACGTCTTCGCGGCGCTGGCGCAGCCTGTCGTAGCAGAGGTTGAGGCCCACGCGGTGCAGCCAGGTGTCGAAGCGCGCGGTGCCGGTGCGCCAGCGCGGCGCCTGCTTCCAGATCCGCACAAAGGCCTCCTGTGCCACGTCCTCGGCATCGCCCCGGTCTCCCAGCAGCCGCTGCGCGAGGGCCAGCAGGCGCGGCAGCTTGCGCGCGACCAGTTCGCGTGCGGCCTGCAGCTCCTGCCGGGCGAGCCGGGCCAGCAGTTCGGCGTCGGGATCGTCGTCGGGCTGCAAACCGGGGCTTTCGTGTTACCTGCGCAGGCGGGTTCAGCCGGCGGGCCGGCAGGCCGCGGGGTGGAAAAAAAGGCCGGTTTCCCGGAGGGGCAGTGGCATCGCATCGTCCTGGCCATGGGGGCCGAACCGTCGGCCCCATGCATCTTGAACGCTGCGGGTGCGGCTATCCGTCGCTCAGCCGCACGATAAATGCAAAAAAGGTGTCAGATCCAGCCGAATGCGCCCACCGCCGCGCCTATGGCGAGCAGCAGGAGCGGCGATGCACTGGTCCGCCACACGATCAGGGTGCTGGCTACGGTCAGGGCGCAGATCTGCCAGGGCGGCAGATGGGTATTGCCACCGCTCATGATGACCCAGCCGCTGGCGATCAGCAGGCCCACCACCACCGGGCCCATGCCCTGGCGGAAGGCGCGGACCGCCCGGCGGTGCTGGTTGCGCTGGGTCCAGCTGGCGAGCCAGTAGCTGACCACGCTGCTGGGCACCAGCATGCCGCCCATGGTGACCAGCACGCCCAGGGAACCGACCAGCCAGGCCACGGCCCCCATGCCGAGGCCGCCTGCCGAATTGACCCCCACGTTCCAGCCCATCAGCGCCACGAACAGGATGTTGGGGCCCGGCGCCGCCTGGGCGATGGCGATGCAGGAAGCGAACTGCGGGTCGCTCAGCCAGGCATGCCGGTCGACCAGGAAGCGGTGCATGTCCGGTATGGTGGCGAGGCCGCCGCTGACCGAGATGATGGAGAGGTAGCTGAACTGAACCAGCAGGGCCAGCCAGTCGCTCAGGTCCAGGTGCACGTTCATGGCGCGATCTTTCGCCAGGTCAGCACGCAGGTCACGCCACCCAGGCCGAGCAGGGCGCTGAGCATGGGCCAGCGCAGCACCGCGATCATGCAGAAGCACAGGGCGGCGATGACCATCGGCAGCCGCGCCCCCAGCGGGTGGTGACGCAACGCCGGCAACAGCTTGAGCCCGGTCGCGATGATCATGCCCGCCGCCACCGCCGCCATGCCGCGCAGCGCGCCGGCGACGGCCGGCTGGTTCTGGAAGTGGCCGTAGACCAGGCCGAGCCCCAGCACCAGGAGCATGGGGAACAGCACCAGCCCGAGGAGCGAGGCCAGGGCACCGCGCCAGCCGAAATAGCGCGAGCCCAGCATCAGACCCAGGTTGATCACGTTGGGGCCGGGCAGCACCTGGGCCACGGCCCACTCCTCGATGAATTGCCGGGGAGTGAGCCACTGGCGCCGTTCCACCAGTTCCCGCTGCACCACCACCACCACGCCGCCAAAG
>FTCD01000329.1_pt1 | contig 10078 bp, 10 predicted proteins | sample 1639501 | NCBI WGS metagenome assembly FTCD01 (sample SAMEA3914864, study PRJEB12502) | metagenome | biome: forest; material: soil | place: USA | collected 2012-03-12 | depth 0.3 m
CCAGGCCCAGGCCCGCCAGCGCTGCCACCCGCAGGGACTCGCTGCTGTTCACCGTGAGCCCGCTCTCGAAACGCAGGGTGCCGCGCGCCTCCACGCTAGCCAGGGCGCCGGTGCCGCGGTGGCGGAAGCGCCAGGGCTCGGGCGCCTGCAGGTAGCCGAAACCCAGGCAGCGGTGGGCCTGTATGGCGTCCACCGTGTCGGGCATGCCCTGGGCCGCCAGGTATTCCGGCGCAGCGCACAGCTGGTAGCGGATGTCGGCCAGCCGCCGTGCCACCAGGCCGGGGCTGGGTGCTCCGGTGAGGCGCAGCACCACGTCGAAGCCTTCTTCCGCCAGCTCCACGTAGCGGTCGTTCAGGCCCAGCACCACCTGCAGCTGGGGGTGGCGGGCGCAGAACTCGCCCAGCAAGGCGGTGAACTGCAGGTTGCCGAAGGCGGTGGAGGTGGACAGGCGCAGCACCCCGGTAGGGCCGGCGCGGCGGCCGGCGACCTCGGCCTCCAGGGCCTGCGCCTCCTCCGCCATGCGCAGGGCACGTTCGTACACGGCGCGGCCCTCCTCGGTGGGGCTGGTACTGCGTGTCGTGCGGTGCAGCAGGCGGGTGTCCAGGTGGGCTTCGAGCCGGTTCACCTGCTTGCTGACAGCCGATTTGGTGGTGCCCAGCACCCGGGCCGCGCCGGAAAAGCTGCGGCTGTCCACCACACGGGCAAAGGTATTCAGGTCGTCGAGGCGCAGCATGGGTGTTCTCGATATGGAAACACAGAAAGGAAATTTTGCCGGATTGTCTACTGAATCGATGATTCCTACAGTGCAGGCAACGAAGGAGTACGTCATGCAGCCCACCATTTGTGCCCCACGCCGCCCTGCCACCATCCGCCCCGCCTCGCTGGGCCACCTGGCGCTGGCCACGCTCAGCCTGCCGCTGCTGTTCATCCTGCTGTGGAGCAGCGGCTACGTGGTCGGCAAGCTGGCACTGCCGCATACCGGGCCCTTCACCCTCCTGGTGCTGCGTTTCGGCACTGCGGCGGCAGTGCTGCTGGCCGTGGCGGTGGCCACCCGGGCGCCGTGGCCACGGCGCGCCGCCGAGTGGGGCCACCTGGCGGTGGTCGGCCTGCTGATGCAGGTGCTGCAGTTCTGCGGGGTCTACGAAGGCATGCGCCTGGGCCTGTCGGCCGGGGTGGCGGCGCTCATCATCGGCATGATGCCGCTGGCCACCGCACTGGGTGCCCATGCCTGGCTGGGCGAGCGGCTGGGCCGCGGCCAGCTGCTGGGCCTGGCCGGCGGGCTGGGTGGGGTTGCCCTGGTGGTGGCGGGCCGCCATGCCGGCACCGGGGGCGGTGCGGATGCCCCCTGGGGCGCCTATGCCGCCATGGTGCTGGGCCTGCTGGGGCTGGTGGGCGGCACGCTGTACCAGAAGCGGTTCTGTGCCCACATGGACCTTCGCAGCGGCGCCGGCGTGCAGATGGCGGTGGCCACCGCCACCGTGGCCGTGCTGGCGGGCCACTACGAGGGCTTTGCCGTGCAGTGGACCGGCGAGATGGTGTTCGCCACCCTGTGGCTGGGGCTGGTCAACTCCATCGGTGCCTTCAGCCTGCTGTTCGTGATGGTGCGGCGCGGCCAGGCCGGCCAAGTGGCCAGCCTGTTCTACCTGATCCCCGGCGTGTCGGCCGCCATGGGCTTCCTGCTGCTGGGTGAGCGCCTGTCGGGGCTGTCGCTGGCGGGCTTCGTGGTGTCCGCGCTGGCCGTGGCGCTGTGCGTGGCGCGCAGGCCCCCGGCGGCAGGCAGCTAGGCGGCCAGGACGGTCTCGACTTCGACGATCTCGTAGGTCCAGGTCTCGCCGCCCGTCACATAGTCGAACTGCTGACCCACCTGCAGGCAGGTCGAGCCCAGCGTGCAGGTCTCGAACTCGTCTTCGTCCGGGTCGGCATCGACCTCTTCGCGGCCCCACTCCATGCCGTTGTCATGGAGGTGGAAAGGCCAGACACCGTCTTCCTCGCCCTCCAGCGTGCCGTACCAGGTGCCCTCGGTGGGCATGTCGTCGGGGCCGACGCCGACCAGCGCGCAGATCTCTTCGGTGGGGTCGAGGTCGGCGCCAGGTTCTTCGAGCCAGTGCGCCTTGATGCGGACAATCTTGGTGGGCTGCGTCATGGGTAGTCCTTTAGAAGAAAGAAGGGACGTATCCACCATACGCTGCGTTGCCACGTGCCAATATGTCAGCGGCATGGCCACAAGCAGAAACACGACAGCAGGCTGACCGGGGCATGCTGCCGACCATGGCTCCGGTGCGTCGAACCCCTTTTCTTGCGCCCTGCACGACCCCGGAGGCGCAGGCGCTCGCCGCCCGCCGGCTGGCCTTGCTGCTGGCGCAGGACGGCTCGCCCACCCGGCTGTGCGAGCGCTTGCTGGGCGCCCCGGTGTATTTGCGCCTGGTGCGCCAGCGGGAAACGCGCGAGGTGCCCGGCGTTATCCGCGCATTACTGCCGGCCACGGCGTATATCGAACGCATCTCCACCAAGGAAGGCGCGGGACAGGTGATGATGGACGCCATTGCCTACATCGCCGCAGACGACCTGCCGGCCACCCTGCGCGCCGGCCTGCTGGCTGGCTGCCTGCCCATGGGGCACCTGCTGGGCGGTCATTGGGTACGTCGGGTGCCGCTGGCGCCACCCGACGAGGCGTTCGGCCTGCTGTGGGAGGCCGTGGGCTGCCCGGACGCGGGAGCCTCCCGCGCCTACCGGCTGGACACGGCCCAGGGGCCGCGCATGCTCATTGCCGAAACCTTCCGCGCCGGCATGGAGCCGGCTGGTGCCGGGGCCGCGCCGCCCTGCGGAAAACGATAGCCGCGCCGCGCGGCCTCAGGCTATAAACTGGTCGATTGACCAGGAGACTGCAGCCATGAAGATCGTAGAGGTGCGGGCGAAGACCGTACGGGTCGAGACCAACAGCTTCAATGCCCGCGGAGCGCGGGTGAATTCCGCCGCCACGGTGCTGGCGGCCATCACCGACGTGGTGCGCAACGGCAAGCCCGTGATCGGCTATTCGTACAGTGCCACCGGCTTCCAGCCGCCCACCCACCAGCTGAATGAACGCTTCATCCCCAAGGTGCTGGCCATGGGCGAGGGCGAGCTGAACCTGGACGCGCGGCATTTCGACCCCGCCGCCACCCTGGCCGCGCTGAAGAAGGGCGAGAAGCTGGGCGGCGACGGCGAGCGCGCCACGGCGGTGGGCACCATCGAATGCGCGCTGTGGGACGTGGTGGCCAAGCTGGCCCAGGTGCCGGTGTACCAGCTCATTGCCGACCGCTACCGCGGCGGCCAGGTGGACACCCGGGTGGAGTGCTACGTGGGCGGCGGCTGGTACAGCCCCGACAAGGGGGTGGCCGAGCTGCGCGACGAGGTGAAGAAGTACCTCGACATGGGCTACCGCACCGTCAAGATCAAGGTCGGCGGCCTGTCCGTGGCGGAAGACCTGAAACGGGTGGATGCCGCGCTGGCCGTGCTGGGCAGCCCGGACCGGCTGGCGGTGGATGCCAACTCGGCCCTGAGCCCGCAGGCCCGGCCGGAGATTGCCGCCGCGCTCAAGCCCTATGGCCTGCGCTGGTTCGAGGAGCCTTGCCATCCCAACGACTACCACGGCAATTCGGAATTCGTCGCCCTGTACGGTAATCCCGTGGCCACCGGGGAAAACCAGTTCTCTATCGAGGAACTGGCCAACCTGGCCCGCTACGGCGGCATGCGCCCGGGCACCGACCTGCTGCAGTGGGACCTGCCCCATGCCTACGGCGTGCACGAGGCGGCCAACATCATCCAGATGCTGGCGGGCTTCGGCTGGACACCCGGCAGCATGATCCCGCACGGCGGCAACCAGATCTCGCTGAATGCCTCGGCCGGCTTCGGCTTCGGTGCCTGCGAGGCCTATCCGGACGTGTTCGGCGTGCTTTCGGGCTATGCCGATGCGCTCGACGTGGTGGATGGGTACATCACCATCGGCCAGTGGGAAGGTTTCGGCTTCGAAGGCCAGGCCGGCCTGTTCGCCAGGATGCAGGAGCTGGTGCCCGAGTACGCCTGAGGCCCAGGGCGGGCCGGCACCCCCGGTGGCTTACACCGGCTTGCGGCGCATGGCGGCCTGGGTCACCTGGTACTGGTGCTGGAGGTACTTCTCCAGGGCCACCATTTCCTTGTCGTCGCCGAATACGCGGCGCGGGATCCAGACCGGCGGCTGGTTGATGAAGAACAGGCCCAGCCCACTGCCGGTGCGGATGGTCTTGGCGAAGATGAACCAGGTGTGGAAGATCTCGCCCTGCTGGTCGGAGCGTCGCATCACGCCGCGGGTATCGATCTCCACGTCCACCTTGTTTCCGGCCTGCGGGGCGGGCACGCTCAGCCAGAGGAAGGCCGGCCACAGCACCAGTGCGCACAGCACCAGCACACCGGCCAGGATCAGGAAGACCGAGTCGGTGCCATGCTGGGACTGCAGGCCCACGGCGATGAAGATCAGGCCCAGGGCCACGCCGGTGGCCCAGTAGCTCAGGCGGATCATGCGGTCCTTCAGCTCCACCGTCAGTTCGCTGCGGGCGTCGCCGCGGGTGGACACGAAGTCGTACTTGAAGCCCTTGAGCACCGTGGGTGGCTTGGGTGTCGTCGTCGGCGGGCGGTTCGGCGTCATGGTGGTCCTGTGCGGGTTGGCGGAGGGCGGCCAGGCGGCGCGGCAGTACGGAGATTACTTGAAACGGTCCGGTGCGGGAACAAAAGCCTTGGGCCCGCCGCGCAGCGTGGGGCGCACGAAGACCAGGCGGCGCGGGTCGCGGTCGGAGCCTCCGCCTTCCACTTTCCAGCCCCCCTTGACTACGGCGGGGCGCTGCGCGGCGGGCAACGGGGCCGGGCGCGAACTGCCGCTGCTGCCGGTGCCGCGGTTGCGGTCCGGCCACAGGGGGGCGACGGTGCGGCCCAGGTCGTGGTAGTTGAGCACCGAGAAGCGCACGGCGCGACCGAAGGCATCGTTCCAGCGGGAGTCCAGGCTCAGGCTGTGGGCGCGTGCTTCCAGGTCGTGCTTCTCGCTCTGGGCGAAACGCACGTCGGGCCGGTCCGACAGCAGGTAGAGCATGCTGTCGAGCACGATGCGCAGGAAACCCGCGCCGCCCGCATAAGACGGCCGGGCGGCCACGGTGATGCCGGCCACGGTGTCGGCGGCAGCTCCCGCCCGGGCTGCCTGCTGCGGGTCCAGCGCGGAGCGGATGGCGTCGGGCAGCTGCTGGCCGGCGCGCAGCACCAGCTCACGCTGCAGCAGCACATAGTGCTGGCCGGGCACCCGGGCGTGCCAGGCGGTGACGGAGAGCGCCTTGTCGCGCCCGCCCGGCACGGCAGTGATGGTGGCGAACACGGAAACGGGGGCCGAGTAGTCGCGGTCGGGCGCGCGCTCGTCCAGCGCCACGCCGGGGCGGGAAATATTGTGCAGCTCGTTCACCACCACCGGCGAGGTGTAGACGAACAGGCAGGTGGTGGCCGGCAGGCTGGCCAGCAGGGCGGGCACCTGGGGCTCGGTGTAGGCGAAGCATTCGGCGATGGCGTCGGCCACCCGGTAGGTGCGCCGGCCGGCCAGGAAGAAATTCAGCAGCAGCCGGTACTCGATGGCCACCACCTCGTGGAAGGCCGCCAGGCGGCTGCGCATCTTGGGGTCGTCCAGCTGCTGGCGCACCACTTCCACCGGCTCGCCAGTGTCCTCGGCCAGGGTGCCCAGCACCTCGCGGTCGATCTGTGCCAGGCATTCGCGGTAGCGGCCGGCGTGGCCGTCCAGCGTGGCGACGGAGGAAGGGGGCTTGCTGCCGGCCAGGATGTCCTGCGCATCCGCCTCGGCACATTGCAGCACGTAGGGGCGCTGGTGGCGGACGAAGTCGTAGTAGTTGGACGTGAGCGGCATGGACGGAAAGGGGCGGCGGGCGTGGCGGCCGGATCCGGGCCGCCATGCCGCCAGTATGCCCAAGCCCCGGGGGCTGCAAGCGCCGTGCCCGCAGACTGCCGCGCTGCCAGGCTGCTGGATCGCCGCCCGCGCCGTTCAGGCTTCGGCCGCGGCGAACACACGCAGCCGGTGGCCGTCCGGGTCCAGCGCGGTGAAGGTGTAGCCGAAGTCCAGGGCGGCGGGCATCTGGGCCATGGGCACGCTCAGGGCGTTCCAGGCCGCATGGCGGGCCTTGACCTCTGCGGCGCTGGGCAGCGCGAAGACCAGTTCCGCGCCGCCGGCCGGCGTGGCCGGCGGCAGCACGCCGGGGATGGCCCACAGTCCGAGCATGAGGCCCGGGCCCAGGGCGAACATGGCGAAGCCGGGGGACTGTTCCACCGGCGGCTGGCCCAGCAGGCGGGTGTAGAAATCGACGCTCTGCGCGGTGCTGCGCACGTAGAAGACGACGAGGTGGGCCGGTGCGTTGGAAGAGGTGGACATGCGAGGCTCCTGAGGTGGAAAGTGAAGGAGCCCGCATCCTCGGCCGCGGCCCTGTCAATTCCTGTCAGCAGCAATGCCCTGCTCGACCCGCCACTGCTGCAGCAGGGCCTGGCGGCGCTGCGGGTAGCGCTGCTCCAGCGGCTGCAGGGTCACGATGCGGTCGGTACGGAAATGGCGCACCGCCTGCCGCAGCTCGCACCAGGCCACGGCCACCCGCGCATGGTCGAAGAAGCCCATGGCGAAGGGCCATACGGTGCGCTCGCTGTCCAGTCCCCCGGCATCGCGGTAGGTGATGCGCAGCTTGTGCTCGCGGCGTATGGCCTGGCGCAGGGTGGCGGTTTCCAGGTCGCCGGCCATCGGGCCGTCGGCCGAGGCCAGGCAGGGGTTGGGTAGCAGGGCGTTGTCGTCCAGCTCATGGCGCAGCGCGGGCGGCAGCACGGCGGCGATCTTGGCCACCGCGTCGCGTGCGGCCAGGCCCAGGCGGCTGTCGGCACGGCTGGCCACCCAGCGCGAGCCCAGCACCAGGGCCTCCAGTTCGTCGGCGCTGAACATGAGCGGCGGCAGCACGAAGCCTTCGCGCAGCACGTAGCCCAGGCCGGGCGCACCCTCGATGGCGGCGCCCTGGCCTTGCAGCGTGGCGATATCGCGGTACAGGGTGCGCAGGCTGATGCCCAGCTCGCAGGCCATGGCCTCGCCGCGCACCGGCAGGCGGTGGCGGCGCAGCAGCTGCAGCAGGGCGAGCAGGCGTTCGGAACGGGGCATGGCGTGACTGTAGTACGGCGCGGGGCGCCGTGGTGGGCCGCCGCCGCGTCAGTGCGCGGATTGCTCCGTCGCGACGGCCGCCACGGTGGTGCCGGCCTGCTGCTCGGCCAGCAGCCGCCGGTAGTCGTTCGCCAAGCGCCGCATCTCCACGGTGGAGGCGGCGGTGTAGATGCCACGGATGCGGCGTTTGCCGTCCAGCAGGAACACCCGCTCGGCATGCAGGGGTTCACCACCCGGCAGGCGCAGGCTGGTGTCGGTCCACAGGCTGGCGGTGAGCCGGCCCATGCCGGCAGGCGTGCCGGTCAGCAGCGTCCAGCCTGCCGGCAGCTGCAGCCGCTCGGCGTAGCCGGCCAGGTCACGCGGGCGGTCCAGCTCGGGGGTGAGCGACAGCAGCACGAAGCGCGGCGGCGCGGCGGCGGCCGGGCCGCCTTCACCGTGCAGCTGCGTGTCCAGCAGGCGCAGCAGCTGGGTGGATACCGGGCAGGTGGTGACGCAGCCCGCATAGAAGAAGCCGAGCACCGTGGCGTGGCCGGCCATGTCCTGCTCGGTCACCGGCCGGTCGTGCTGGCTGTCCAGGGCGAAGGCGGCGGTGCGTTGCCAGGAGGCCCAGGTGTCCCAGCGTGGCCGCAGCGAGGCGTCGCCATAGAAAGGCAGGGCGTCATGGGCCAGCGCGTTCTGCGAGGCGGCATCGGCTGCGCCGGTCAGCCAGCCCACGCCCACCAGCGCGGCCAGCAGCAGCGCCAGCGCGCCGCCGGCCCAGGCGAGCAGGCGCCGCAGGAAACGTCCCCGCGGGCGCGATGGAGGAAGCCGGACCATGCCGTGTGTCCCCGTCAGCTGATGGTGGCCGGCGTGCCGCGGAAGCAGCCCACGGTGTAGGGGAACTCCTTGGTCTGGTGGTAGTGGTACTGCACCACGCTGACGCCATTGACGGTGATGGCATGGGTGTGGCCATGGCACACGTCGAGGTCGGCGTTGGTCAGCGCCTTGCCGTTCTCGCCCAGGTTGCCGTAGAGGCCGAAGCCGTCGGCGATGTAGCCCACCAGCGGGGAATGCTGGCCGGCGGTGTCCTTCTGCGTGAGGCAGCTGCTGACGCTGTGGTAGTGGTAGGTGCCCTGCTGCTGCGGATGGCCCTGGCAGGCGTCCTGCACCTCCCAGGCCACCGCGTCGCGGTAGCCGCCGTCATCGGCGTTGAACAGGCGGGCGCCATCCAGCAGCACGCCAATGGCCCCCAGGCCGGTGCAACTGGGCGTCGCGGCCACCGTGGGGTTGGCCGGCAGGCCCCAGGCGATGGCCGAGGTCTTGATGCTGTTGGGGTTGCGGTCGTAGGCGTAGGCCGGGTCGGTGCTGGCGATGGGGAAGGTGCCGGTGGGTTGCGAGGGCAGGCCGTTGCCGGTGATGCCCAGGGTGCTGCCCAGCGCCACGGCGAAGGTGGAGACCCAGTTGACCACGCCCTGCACGCTGATCTTGCTGGTGGAATTCCAGGTGCTGCCGTCGCCGTTGAACCAGGGGCCCTTGGTGGTGGCACCACCCTGGCCGGCGGAATAGCAGGCATAGACGTAGCCCACCGCCGGCGCGGTGGTGGTGAACTTGTTGTCCCCAAGGGGGAGTTTGGTGGCATCGACCGACGTGGTCGTGGTGGTTGTCGCGGTCGTCGCCGTGGTGCCGGTGTTTGCCGCGGTGCCGCTGGCGGAGGACGTGCTGCCGGTGGCCGTGCCTGTAGTGGTGGTCGTGCCTGTGGCGCCGGCCGTGGTCGTGGTGGCTGCGGAGGCGGTGTTGCCGCCGTCACCTCCGCCGCCGCCACAGGCGGTCAGGAGCAGGCAGGTGAGCAGGGCGGCCGTGGCCGCCCGGGGACGCGTGTGCATGGTGTTTCCCTCCATAGGTTCTGGTGCCGCGGGTGCAACAGGACTATGGCGGGGAAATGGGGAGAAATTGTGGAGCGCGTCTTCAGTCGGCCGGCTTGTCCGCGGCCACGACGGCGCGGCGGGCTTCCAGTGCGGCGATTTCCTCTGCGCTGAAGCCGGCGGCCTCCAGGGCATCGGCCGTGTGCTCCCCCAGCCGGGGCGCCACGCGGCGGAAGGCGCCGGGGGTGCCGAGCAGCCGGGGCGAGATGGTGTGCACCGGCATGCGGCCCATGTCCTCGTCGGGCAGTTCCACCACCACGTCGCGGGCGTGGAAGTGGGGGTCCCGGGCGATGTCGGACATGTCGTAGATCGGGCCGATGGTGACTTCCGACGCCTCGAAGAAGCGCAGGCACGCGTCCTTGTCCATCTGGCCGATGAAGTCACCGATGATGCGGTCCAGCTCCTCCACGTTCACCAGCCGGTCGGCATTGCGGGCGAAACGCGGGTCGGTGATCAACTCGGGCCGGCCGATGGCGCGCAGCAGGCGCTCGGTCATGCCCTGGGTGGAGGCGGAGAGGCACACCCACTTGCCGTCGGCGGTGCGGTAGGCATTGCGCGGCGCACTGTTGGTGGAGCGGCTGCCGGTGCGCGGCTTGACCTTGCCGGTCAGCTGGTAGTTGGCCGCCTGGGCGCCGAGGATGGTGAAGGTCGGGTCCAGCAGGTTCACGTCGATCACCTGGCCTGCGCCTCCCTGCACTTCCACATGGCGCAGGGCGCTCAGCACGCCCACCGCGCCGTAGAGGCCGGCCGTCATGTCGCCCAGGTAGATGGGCGGCAGCACCGGCTCGCGGTCACCGAAACCATTCATGGACGCGAAGCCCGACATGCCTTCGACCAGCGTACCGAAACCGGGGCGGCGGGCGTAGGGGCCGTCCTGGCCCCAGCCGGAGATGCGGGCGATGACCAGTTTCGGGTTGCGCGCCAGCAGCACGTCCGGCGGCAGGCCCATGGACTCCAGCGAGCCGGGACGAAAACTCTCGATGAA
>FTCD01000064.1_pt1 | contig 10052 bp, 9 predicted proteins | sample 1639501 | NCBI WGS metagenome assembly FTCD01 (sample SAMEA3914864, study PRJEB12502) | metagenome | biome: forest; material: soil | place: USA | collected 2012-03-12 | depth 0.3 m
GCCCACACCTTGCCCCACATGAAGGTGCCGCCGCCGGCCCAGAAGACCCAGGCGCCGGCCGCCACCGCCACCACCAGCGCCGGGTACAGGCGCAGCATGCGGCGGGCATAGAAACGGCCCACGGCGATGCGCCCGGTCTGCCGCCGCTCGGCCAGCAGCAGCCGGGTGATGAGCATGCCGCTGATGAAGAAGAACAGGGTGACGCCGAAGCCGCCCGGCACCACGTTGGCGAAGCCCAGGTGCGCCACCAGCACCACCAGCACCGCAAAGGCACGCAGGCCGTCGAGCCCCGGGATGTAGCCGAAGGACGGCGTGGTGCCCGCGGGGGCGGGCGCGGTTGCGGGCGGGGCGGATTCGTGTGTCATGCGTCCTTCTGGTCCCCGGCGCCCTCCAGCGCCCAGGCCACGTGTTCGCGCACCAGGGCGCTGGGATGTTCCGTATGCCGCAGCAGCGCGGCGCGGGCTTCGGCCCCTCCGGCATCGGCCCGCAGGGCGTTGCCCAGGCCCACCGCCAGGTTGCGAAGCCAGCGCTCATGGCCGATGCGGCGTACCGGGCTGCCCTCGGTGCGGTGCAGGAACTCCGCCTCGGTCCAGCCCATGAGCACCGCGAGCGGCTGGCCGAGCATACCCGGTCGCGCGTCAAAGTCGGCAAGCGTGGCCGGCCGTGCGTACTTGTTCCAGGGGCAGGCCAGCTGGCAGTCGTCGCAGCCGTAGATGCGGTTGGCCAGCAGCGGCCGCAACTCCACCGGAATGGGCCCGGCATGCTCGATGGTCAGGTAGGAAATGCAGCGCCGCGCGTCGAGCCGCCCCGGCGCCACGATGGCCTGGGTGGGGCACACGTCGATGCAGGCCCGGCACTGGCCACAGTGCGCGGTGACCGGTTCGCTCTCGGGCAGGGCCAGGTCCAGGTAGATCTCGCCCAGGAAGAACATGGAGCCGCCCTCGCGGTTGAGCACCAGCGTGTGCTTGCCGCGCCACCCCTGGCCGCTGCGCGCCGCCAGTTCGGCCTCCAGCACCGGGGCCGAGTCGGTGAAGGCCCGGTGGCCGATAGGCCCGACCTCGGCAGCGATGCGCTCGGCCAGCTTCTGCAGCCGGCCGCGCAGCACCTTGTGGTAGTCGCGGCCCCGGGCGTAAAGGGATACGATGCCCTCGGCCGGCCGCTGCAGGCGCTCGAACTCGATGGCCTGCCAGCCCTCGGGCGTGGCGGCGGGCAGGTAGTCCATGCGCACGGTCAGCACACTCACGGTGCCTGGCACCAGCTCCGCCGGGCGGGCGCGGCGCAGGCCGTGGGTGGCCATGTAGCCCATGTCGCCATGGAAACCCTGCTCCAGCCAGGCCAGCAGTCCGGGCTCCGCCGCGGACAGGTCGACGCCGGACACGCCGATTTGGGAGAATCCCATCTCGCGTGCCCATTGCCCAATTCGAGAGACCAGTTGACTGCCGCTGACCATATGCCCGGAATTGTAGGAACGGCGCCCTCCCCGACCGTGAAGCTGTCGTGGGCCGACGAGGAAGCGACCGCCGCCTTCGCCGCCCGGCTGGCGGCGGCGCCGGGCATCCGCCACGCCTTCATCGCCCTGCATGGCGACCTGGGCGCGGGCAAGACCACCTTCGTGCGCCACCTGCTGCGGGCGCTGGGCGTGCAGGGCCGCATCAAGAGCCCGACCTACGCGGTGGTGGAGCCGCACCAGGCCCAGGGACCGGATGGCGCCTGGGAGGCCTGGCACTTCGACTTCTACCGCTTCAACGACCCGCGCGAGTGGGACGACGCGGGTTTTCGCGACATCTTCGCCAGCCCCGGCCTGAAACTGGCCGAATGGCCGGAAAAAGCCGCCGGCATGCTGCCGGCCGCCGACCTCGACATCACCTTCTCGGTAGACGAAACAGAGGTGCGGCACGTTGCTATCCTTGCCGGCACCCCGCGCGGTACCGCCCTGCTGGAACAATCCATGGAACCCGGAACCCCCGCCGCATGAAACGCAGCCGTCCCACCCGCGCCCCCGCCGCACAGGCCCTGAGCCGCCGGGGCGTCCTGCGCGCCGGCAGCGTGCTGATGCTGCTCGGCGCCACCGAAATCGCCCGCGGTGCCGGCATCCTCGCCGTGCGCGTCTGGCCCGCCGCCGAATACACCCGCGTCACCATCGAGTCGGACAGTTCCCTGGTGGCCAAGCAGTTCTTCGTCGCCAGCCCGCCGCGGCTGGCCGTCGACATCGAAGGCATCGAACTCAACAATGCGCTCAAGGAACTGGTCGCCAAGGTCAAGGGGGACGACCCCTTCATCGCCGGCGTGCGGGTCGGCCAGAACGCACCCAACGTGGTGCGCCTGGTGCTGGACCTGAAGCAGTCCGCCCGGCCGCAGGTGTTCACCCTGCCGCCGGTGGCGGCGTACCAGTACCGGCTGGTGTTCGACCTCTACCCGGCGCAGCAGCTCGACCCCATGGAAGAGCTGATCACCGGGCGCCTGCGCGACACGCAGCAGGCGGCGGCCGCGCCCCCCGCTGCGCCGGGTACCGACCCCATTGGCGACCTGATCGCACGCCAGGCCGACAAGCCCACGCCCAATGCCGCCCCCGGCCTGCCGCGGCCGCTGCCCCTGCCGCCGGTGCCCACGGCCATCGCCGCGGCACCGCCGCCCGCGCCGGTCGCGACCACCGGACCCAAGCCCACGGCCACCCGCACCGACCGCATCATCATCGTGGCCATCGACCCCGGCCATGGTGGCGAGGACCCGGGCGCCACCGGCCCGGCCGGCACCCGCGAGAAGGACATCGTGCTGCGCGTGGCCTACCTGCTGCGCGACCGCATCAACGCCACCACGCTCAACGGCAACCCGATGCGGGCCTTTATGACACGCGATGCCGACTTCTTCGTGCCCCTGGGCCAGCGGGTGGACAAGGCGCGGCGGGTGCAGGCCGACCTGTTCGTGAGCATCCATGCCGATGCCTTCACCACCCCGGCGGCCAAGGGCGCCAGCGTGTTCGCGCTGAGCTCCAGCGGGGCATCCAGCTCGGCAGCGCGCTGGATGGCCAACAAGGAGAACAGTGCCGATCTGATCGGCGGCCTCAATGTCGGCGGCCACGACCCCACGGTGCAGCGCGCCATGCTGGACATGAGCACCACCGCGCAGATCAACGACAGCCTCAAGCTCGGCAGCGCAATGCTGGGCCAGATCGGCGCCCTGGGCAAGCTGCACAAGGGCAGCGTGGAGCAGGCCGGCTTCGCGGTGCTGAAGGCGCCCGACATTCCCAGCGTGCTGGTGGAGACGGCCTTCATCAGCAACCCTGAGGAAGAGACCCGGCTGCGCGATCCCGAGTACCAGGTCAAGCTGGCCGACGCGATGCTGCGCGGCATCCAGGGCTACTTCTCCAAGAACCCGCCCCTGGCCCGCAGCCGGACGCTCTAGCCCCTGGCGGCGCCTGGGGGTTACCGGCAACTACGCCGGGGGGTATCCGGCAACCACACGCAGCCCCGGGGATATACGACAGGGTGCACTGGCACCCTCCTACAGCACTTCAACACCAGTATTTCTACATTGTGTCCACAGGCCCGACGTTCCGGGGCTTCCCCCTCCCGGACCTGGTTTCTCAACCAACCTAAGGTGAACACAATGAAGACGACCATTCTCCTCTCCGCCGCCGCTGCCGCCCTGATCAGCCTGAGCGGTTGCGCCAATGACCAGCAGCTCGGTACCGGCGTCGGCGCCGTGGCCGGCGGTGCCGTGGGTCACGCCCTGATCGGTGGTGCTGGCGGCACCATCGGCGGCGCTGCCGCCGGTGCGCTGATCGGCAACGAAGTGGGCCGCCGCAGCGACTACAACCGCGGCTACTAAGCAGCCTCAGCAAGTAACATCCGTTTCCCCGGATGGATGCGGGCCCGGCGCCTCATGGCGGCCGGGCCTTGTCGTGTTCTACTGGAGGAAAAATGTCCGCTCAGGCAGCAGCGTCGGCCGGGCGGCGCCCGGCACGCCAGGCACCGATGATGGCCAGCGCACTGGGCACCAACACCAGGCCCCAGATGATCTTTTCCAGGTTGGCGCGCACCCAGGGCATGCCGCCGAAGAAGTAGCCCGCGCCGGACACCCCCAGCACCCACAGCACCGCACCGCCCACGTTGTAGGCCGTGAAACGCCCGCGGTGCATGGCGGCCACCCCGGCCACGAAGGGCGCGAAGGTACGGAGGAAGGGCAGGAAGCGCGCCAGCACCACCGCGATGCCGCCGTAACGCTCATAGAAGGCATGGGCCTGTTCAAAAGCCTTGCGGTTGAAGAAGCGTGAGTTCTCCCACTGGAATACCCGCGGCCCGAAATACCGGCCGATGCCGTAGTTGCACTGGTCACCCAGCACCGCCGCGGCCAGCAGCACCGGGCAGGCTATGCCCAGGTTCATGAGCCCGGCGCCTGCGAGCGCACCGACGATGAAGAGCAGCGAATCGCCCGGCAGCAGCGGCATGACCACCAGGCCGGTCTCCACGAACACGATGATGAAGACCAGGGCGTAGACCCAGGCGCCATGGGCCTGCACGAAGGCTTCCAGGTAGCGGTCCACATGCAGGATGAAGTCGAAGGCGAGCGCGATGATGTCCATGGAGGCGGGATTATCCCGGTCGAATCCGAACCTAAAATGAACGGGTGAGTGCCGTACCGTCCGCCCTGCCCCGTCCCACCATCCGTGAACTGCCCGACGAGCTGATCAGCCAGATCGCCGCCGGCGAGGTGGTGGAGCGCCCGGCGTCGGTGGTGCGCGAGCTGGTGGACAACGCCCTCGACGCTGGCGCCACGCAGGTCACCGTGCGGTTGCTGGCCGGTGGGGTGCGCCTGATCGCGGTGGAAGACGACGGCGGCGGCATACCCCATACCGAGCTGCCGGTGGCGCTCAAGCGGCATGCCACCAGCAAGATCGCAAGTCTTGCCGACCTGGAATCGGTCGGTACCATGGGTTTCCGCGGCGAAGCGCTGGCCGCCATCGCCTCGGTGTCGGAACTCTCACTGCTGTCCCGCACCGTCGAGCAGCCCACGGCCTGGCTGCTGGATGCGCGCAGCGGCGAGTTGCGCCAGGCGGCACGCAGCCAGGGCACCTCGGTGGAGGTGCGCGAACTGTTTTTCTCCACCCCGGCGCGGCGCAAGTTCCTGAAAACCGACGCCACCGAACTGGCCCACTGCATCGAGGCGGTCCGCCGCCATGCACTGGCCCGGCCGGACGTGGGTTTCGCCATCTGGCACGAAGGCAAGCTGGTCGAACAATGGCGCCGCTGTGCCGGCGGCCCGGACGAGATGCGCGACCAGCGCCTGGGCGACGTGCTGGGCAGCGATTTCATCGACCAGTCGGTGGCCGTGCTCTACGCGGGCAACGGCATCACCGTGCGCGGCCGTGCCGGCGTGCCCGATGCCTCGCGCTCGCGCGCCGACTACCAGTTCTGCTACGTCAACGGCCGCTTCGTGCGCGACAAGGTGCTGACCCATGCCGCCCGCAGCGCCTACGAGGACGTGCTGCATGGCCACCGCCAGCCGGTGTATGCGCTGCATGTGACCATCGACCCGGCCCGGGTGGACGTGAACGTGCACCCGACCAAGATCGAGGTGCGCTTCCGCGACAGCCGCGAGGTGCACCAGGCGGTGCGCCGCGCCGTGGAAAACGCCCTGGCCGCCCCGCGCGCCGGTGCGACCACCGGGGTGGCGACGCTGGCCCTGTCCGGACTGCCAGGACTGCCGGGCGTGGCAGCATCCGGCACCACGACCGCCGAGGGCCCCTCCGTGGTGCCGAACGCACCAACAATGGGCGCAGACCCGGTATTCAGCCTGCCCGCCCCCTGGCAGCCGGCCATGGATTTCGGTGCACCGCGCGGCATCCCGGTATCCGACATGGGTGCGTTGTGGCAACCCTCGGCCCGACCGGCCGCCGTGCCGGCGGCAGCCTCCGGCAACAACACGGCAGAGCTGCCGCCCGGCGACTGGCCGCTCGGCCGTGCCCTGGCGCAGTTGCAGGGCATCTACATCCTGGCGGAGAACACCCAGGGCCTGGTGATCGTCGACATGCATGCGGCACACGAGCGCATCGTGTACGAGCGGCTCAAGCGCCAGCAGAACGAAGCCGAGCGCCTGCCGAGCCAGCCCCTGCTGATACCGGCCACCTTCGCCGCCACCCCGCAGGAAGTGGCCACGGCCGAGTCCTGCACCGAGGTGCTGGCCACCCTGGGGCTGGACATCACCCCCTTCTCCGCGCGCACCCTGGCGGTGCGCGCCGTTCCCACCTCCCTGGCCGACGGCGATGCGGTCGAGTTGGCACGCAGCGTGCTCGCGGAACTGGCCCAACACGATGCCAGCACCGTGGTGCAGCGTGCCCGCGACGAGATCCTGGGCACCATGGCCTGCCACGGCGCCGTGCGGGCCAACCGCCGCCTGACCCTGGAGGAAATGAATGCCCTGCTGCGCCAGATGGAGGAGACCGAGCGCTCCGACCAGTGCAACCACGGCCGGCCGACATGGCGCCAGCTCTCGGTGCGCGAGCTCGACAGTCTGTTCCTGCGCGGCCGCTGACCGGGCTTGCGGCGGCGCGAGCCCGCGAAAAAAGGCTGTTTCTAGCGGTAAACCCCAAGACCGCCGTGTCCACCGGCAGGTGCAACCAGGCGTTAAGGTGCGGAACCCCTCCACGCCCTGACCAGTCCCAACCTGCTCATGTTCAAGGTCCTCAAGGTCCGCTCCCTGCTGGCGCCCATCGCGATCTCGCTCGCGGTGCTGGCCGGTTGCTCCACGCTCGACTACAAGCAGCGCGAGTGGATCTTCCAGCCTAGCGACCGCGCCTGGACCGGCGCCGTGGCGGTGCCCGACATGCAGGACGTGTGGGTGGATTTCCAGTCCGACGTGGAAGCCGGTCCCGCGCGCCTGCATGCCCTGTGGCTGCCGGCCGCCACCCCGGTGGACCTGGCCTACGAGCGCCCCCTGCCGCGCGATGGCGGCGGCCCGCCCGTGCTGCTGTACCTGCACGGCGCGCGCTGGAACGTGCTCGGCTCGGCCGAGCGTATCCGCCGCATGCAGGAAATGGGTTTCTCGGTGCTGGCCATCGACTACCGCGGCTTTGGCAAGAGCAGCGGCGGCGTGCCCTCCGAGCAAACCGCGCATGAAGACGCACAGGCCGCCTGGGACTGGCTGGCCAAGCGTTTTCCGGACCGGCAACGCTACATCTTCGGCCACTCGCTGGGCGGTGCCATCGCCATCGACCTGGCCTCGGACATCGAGGACGCCAGCGGCGTCATCGTCGAGGGCACCTTCACCAACATCGCGGACGTGGTCAGCGGCTTCAAGTGGGGCTGGCTGCCGCTGCGCGGCCTCATCACCCAGCGCTTCGAGTCCATCGACAAGGTCAAGAACATCCACGCGCCGCTGCTGGTGGTGCATGGCACCGACGACAGCCTGATCCCCGCCGCCCTGGGCAAGCGCCTGTACAACGCGGCCACCGTGCCCAAGGAATTCGTTCTGGTGCAGGGCGGCTCGCACTACACCACCAATGCCGTGGGGCAAGACCAGTACCGCCGCGCCCTGCACAGCCTGTTCGGCCTCAACACCCTGCCGGAGGTGCCCGAGCAGCAGCCCCGGCGCACGCTGGCCTCCGCCACGGGCGTGCTGCAGCCGGCCGACAAGGCCATGCCCTGAAACAGGCCGGCGGCGCCACTCTGCTAACCTCGCCGGCATGTCCGGCCCGCCGCGCGCCCCTGGCGCCTTTCCGTCTGCTTCCTCCCTGCCGGTCCTCTCGCTTGCCGGCCCCACCGCCTCGGGCAAGACGGCCGCCGCCCTGGCCATCGCGGCCCACCTGGCGCCCCGCTGGCCGGTGGAGATCATCAGCGTCGACTCGGCCCTGGTGTACCGCGGCATGGACATCGGGACCGCCAAGCCCAGTGCTGCCGAACTTGCGGCCGTGCCCCACCACCTGATCGACATACGCGACCCCCAAGAGGCCTACAGCGCGGCCGACTTCGCGGCCGACGCGGCCCGCCTCATCACCGACATCCGCGGGCGCGGTGCCCTGCCCCTGCTGGCCGGCGGCACCATGCTCTACTTCAAGGCGCTGTTCGACGGGCTGGACGCCATGCCGGCGGCCGACCCCGCCACGCGGGCAGCCCTTGATGCCGAGGCCGCCGCCCAGGGCTGGCCTGCCCTGCATGCCGAACTGGCGCGGGTGGATCCCGCCACCGCCGCGCGCCTGGCGCCGCACGACAGCCAACGCATCCAGCGTGCGCTGGAGGTGTACCGGGTGGCGGGCCGTCCGCTCTCGGCCTTCCATGCCGAGGCGCAGGACCGGCCCCGGGGCCCGGCGCCGGCCTCGGCCACCCACCTGATCTCGCTGGAGCCGGAAGACCGGGCCTGGCTGCACGACCGCATTGCCCAGCGCTTCGACGCCATGCTGGCGGATGGCTTCCTCGACGAGGTGCGCCGGCTGCGGGCCCGCGGCGACCTGTCGCCGCAGCTGCCTTCCATGCGCTGCGTGGGCTACCGGCAGGCCTGGGAAGACCTGGACTGCGAGGAGGCCGGCCAGCCGCTGCCCGGGTTGCCCTGGCGCGAGCGCGGCATCTTTGCCACCCGCCAGCTGGCCAAGCGCCAGCTCACCTGGCTGCGCAGCCTGCCGCAACGCCGCGTGGTGGCCGCCGACGCACCCGACGCACCGGCCCGCGTGCTGGCCGAAGTCGATGCCCTGCTGGCCGGGGCCACGGCATGAACACCACACCTCCCACGCAAGACGAACGGCTCTCGGTGCGCGGCCTGGGCAAGCACTACGGCACGGGCGCGGCGGCCGTGCCGGTGTTCACCGGCATCGACTTCGACGTGGCACCGGGCGAGTTCGTGGCCATCGTCGGCCCGTCGGGGGTCGGCAAGTCCACCCTGCTCAACTGCCTGGCCGGGCTGGACGACTGGGACGCCGGCAGCATCACCCTGGGTGGCACGGACCTGGCCCGGCTGGACGACACCGGGCGCGCCCTGTGGCGGCGCCAGCATGTGGGCTTTGTGTTCCAGGCCTTCCATGTGCTGCCGCACCTGGACGTGCGGCAGAACACCGCCCTGCCCCTGCTGCTGCTGGGTCTGCCGGCGCCGGAATGCGCGGCGCGGGCCGAGGCCATGTTGGCCGCCGTGGGCCTGGGTGGCCTGGGCGACCGGCTGCCCCAGCAGCTCTCAGGCGGTCAGCTGCAGCGCGTGGCCATCGCCCGCGCCCTGGTGCACCGCCCGGCGCTGCTGCTGGCCGACGAGCCCACCGGCAACCTCGACCCCGCCACCGCGGAAACGGTGATGGACCTGCTGGTGGCGCAGACCCGGCAGCACGGCGCCACCCTGGTGCTGGTGACCCATGCCCCCGGCGCCGCGGCGCGTGCTGACCGGCGGCTGCACCTGGGCCGCGGCGGCATCCACGAGATGGCGCCGGGCGAAGCGAACCCGGGCAACTGATGGCCAGCCCGCTGCGCGCCCTGCTGCGGGGCTTCTCCTGGCAGGAGTGCCGCCGCCATCCCTGGCGGCATGCCGCAGCGGTGGTGGCGGTGATGCTGGGGGTGGCGCTGGCCTTCTCGGTGGACACCATCAACGCCTCGGCCCTGGCCGAGTTCTCACAGGCCGCGCGCACCACCGACGGCCAGCCCGACCTGGAACTGCGCGCCAGGCGCGACAGCTTCGACGACCGGCTGTTCGCCACCGTGGGCCGCCAGCCCGGGGTGGCCATCGCCGCCCCGGTGCTGGAGCTGACCACCCTGGCCCAGGCGGGCGCCGACGGCACGCGCACCAGCCTGCGGGTGGTGGGCCTGGATGCCCTGGCCATGCCACGCATCGCCCCGGCGCTGGCGCCCCAGGCGCTGCCGGGTGCCGACCGGCTCGCCGCCTTCCTGCCCGATGCGGTATTCCTCAACGCGGCGGCCCAGCAGGCGCTGGGCCTGGGCGCCGACGCACGTGCCGGGGCCCCCCTGCATTTCGCCGGCACCGAGGCCAATGCCGCGGCGTCCCTGCGGCTGGCGGGCACGGTGGCGGCCGGCGGTGCGCCGCTGGCGGTGCTGGACATCGCCGCCGCGCAGCAGCTCTTCGGC
>FTCD01000386.1_pt1 | contig 10043 bp, 9 predicted proteins | sample 1639501 | NCBI WGS metagenome assembly FTCD01 (sample SAMEA3914864, study PRJEB12502) | metagenome | biome: forest; material: soil | place: USA | collected 2012-03-12 | depth 0.3 m
CCCACCATATGCTGGATTCCCTGGCGGTGGTCGGGCCCTTGCTGCGGCAGCGCCTGGCGGAGCAGGGCGGTGATCCCGGCACGGTGGTGCCCTTTGACCTGCTGGATGTTGGATCCGGCGCCGGCCTGCCCGGCGCGGTCATCGCCATCTGCTGCCCGCAGGTGCGGGTGACCTGTGTGGATACGGTGGCCAAAAAGGTGGCCTTCCAGCAGCAGGTGGCCTTCGAGTTGCGCTTGCCCAACTTCCGGGGCGTGCATGCCCGGGTGGAAGAGCTGGCCGATCCCTACCAGGTGGTGTGCTCCCGGGCGTTCGCCTCTCTGGTGGACTTCACCCGCTGGTCGCGCGCGGCCGTGGCCCCCGGCGGCATGTGGATGGCCATGAAGGGCAAGCAGCCGGCGGAGGAATTGGCGGCCCTGCCGGCGGATGTGGAGGTGTTTCACGTGGAACAACTCATCGTGCCCCAGCTGGAAGCGGAGCGCTGCATCGTCTGGATGCGGCCACAGCCCGCAAATTCCTGAAAGCAGGGTGGGTGAGGGCGCTTACACTCGACGGCCCCGCTCCCGCCTTGCACCACCTTTCCTGATCGATTCCCGCGATGTTTGGCGTTTCCGACTACGGCTCCTTCTGCTTTGCCGTATTGCTGTTCCTGATGCTGCCGGGGCCTGGCACCTTCGCCCTGCTGACCTCCACCGGCAAGGGTGGCATCCGGGCCGGGGCCGCCGCGACGGCCGGGCTCATCGCCGGGGACCAGGTGCTGCTGTGGCTGGCCGTGGCCGGCGTATCGGCCCTGCTGGCCGCCAACCCCCTGGTGTTCCTGGCGGTGCAGTATGCGGGTGCCGCCTACCTGTGCTGGATCGGTTTCCGGCTGATCACGGCGAAGGAGGGGCAGGACAGCCCCATCCGCATCGAGCCGCACCACTACGCCCGGCAGACCTTCTTCATCACCCTGCTCAACCCCAAGGCCATCGTGTTCTACATGGCCTTCTTCCCGCTGTTCGTGGATCCGGCCACGCAGCGCGGCCTGCCCACCTTCGCGGCGATGGCCATCACCATCGCGCTGATTTCCGCCGCCTACTGCCTGACCCTGGTGGCGGTGGCCGGCCTGGTCACGCGCCAGGTGCGCTCGCACCGCACCGCCATGCGCTGGCTGCAGCGCCTGACCGGCATCTTCCTGGTGGGCTTCGGCCTGCGCCTCGCTTTCACCAAATAAGGCCGTCTGCAGGCCCCGACACTCCCATGGCCCAAATCTTCTGCGTCGCCAACCAAAAGGGCGGGGTCGGCAAGACCACCACCACCGTCAACCTGGCCGCCGGCCTGGCCAAGATCGGCCAGCGGGTGCTGCTGGTGGACCTGGACCCGCAGGGCAATGCCACCATGGGTTCGGGCATCGACAAGCGCACGCTGGAGGCCACGCTGTACGAGGTGCTGGTGGACGACGTGCCCATCGCCCAGGCCCGCGTGCGCGCCGAGCGCCTGGTGGAAAGCGGCTGTGCCTACGATGTGCTGGGTGCCAACCGCGAACTGGCCGGCGCCGAGGTGGAACTGGTGGAACTGGAGCAGCGCGAGAAGCGGCTGAAGAATGCCCTGGCCCTGGTCGATGCCGACTACGACTTCGTGCTGATCGACTGCCCGCCGTCGCTCTCCATGCTCACCCTGAACGGCCTGTGTTCGGCCCACGGCGTGGTCGTGCCCATGCAGTGCGAGTATTTCGCGCTCGAAGGCCTGACAGACCTGGTCAACACCATCAAGCAGGTGCATGCCAAGCTCAACAAGGACCTGCAGATCATCGGCCTGCTGCGGGTCATGTTCGACCCCCGCATCACCCTGCAGCAGCAGGTGAGCGAGCAGCTCAAGAACCATTTCGGCGACAAGGTGTTCAACACCGTCATCCCGCGCAATGTGCGACTGGCCGAGGCGCCGAGCTACGGCCTGCCGGGGGTGGTGTTCGATCCCTCGTCGCGCGGTGCGCAGGCGTTCGTGGCCTTTGCCGAAGAGATGGTGCAGCGCCTCAAGAAGCCTGCGCCGGCCACGCCCGCCGCGGCCTGATGGCGCACCGGCAGCTACAAAATAAATAGCAATCCGTGGAATTCCTGACCATCCCTGGCTGGCACGGCAGCGGCCCCGCCCACTGGCAGAGCCGGTGGGAGGCCCTGCATGGCTACCACCGCGTCGAGCAACATGACTGGGACCGCCCCCTGCGCGGCGACTGGAGCGCCCGGCTGGAAGACGTGGTGCGCGACAGCACCGCGCCGGTGGTACTGGTGGCGCACAGCCTGGGCTGCATCCTGGTAGCGGCCTGGGCGGCGCATTCGTCCAGCACCCACCGGGTGCGGGCCGCGCTGCTGGTGGCCCCCGGCGACGCCGAGCGCGAGGAGCTGCGCGGCGCCCTGCCGGGCTGGGCGCCCATAGCCCGCCGGCCGCTGCCTTTCCCGGCCCTGCTGGTAGCCAGCGACAACGATCCCTTCTGCACCCCGCAGCGTGCCGCCGGCCTGGCGTCCGACTGGGGTGCCCGGCTGGTGCCGGCCGGCCCGCTGGGCCACATCAATGCCGACTCCGGCTTGGGCGACTGGCCCCGGGGCCACGCCTTGCTGCAGGAGCTGCTGGGCAGCCTGCCAGCCCTCCCGAACAACGACACGACGACATAGGAGCCCCCGATGGCCACCAAGAAACGCATGGGCCTGGGCCGCGGGCTGGAAGCCCTGCTGGGCCCGGCCGCCGAAGAGCCGTCCGCCGCGCCGGCGGCCGACCCCGGCCTGCCCAGCACCCTGGCCCTGGCCGACATGGTGCCCGGCATGTACCAGCCGCGCACCCGCATGGACGAGGGCGCCCTGTACGAACTGGCCGAGAGCATCAAGGCCCAGGGCATCATGCAGCCCATCCTGGTGCGGCAGCTCAAGGACGGCGAGCACGCCGGCCGCTACGAGATCATTGCCGGCGAACGGCGCTTCCGCGCGGCCCGGCTGGCCGGGCTGGAGAGCGTGCCGGTGCTGGTGCGCGACGTGCCCAACGAGGCCGCCGCCGCCATGGCGCTGATCGAGAACATCCAGCGCGAGGACCTGAACCCGCTGGAGGAGGCCCAGGGCCTGCAGCGCCTGGTGCGCGAGTTCGGCCTGACGCACGAGCAGGCCGCGCAGTCGGTGGGCCGTTCGCGCAGCGCCGCCAGCAACCTGCTGCGCCTGCTGAACCTGGCCGACCCGGTGCAGACCATGCTGATGGCCGGCGACCTCGACATGGGCCACGCCCGTGCCCTGCTGGCGCTGGACCGGGCCGCGCAGATCACCGCGGCCCACCAGATCGCCGCGCGCAAGCTGTCGGTGCGCGAGGCCGAGTCGCTGGTGAAGAAGATCGGCGCCGAGTTCAACCTCACGGCGCAGAAGCCGTCTTCCGCGCGTTCCGAAAAATCGCGCGACCTGAAGCGGGTGGAGGAGGAGCTGTCCGATCTTTTGACCGCACAAGTGGAAGTTCGCGTGAAAAAGCGCACGAAGCGTGCGGGAAGAGTGGAAGAAGCCGGCGAGCTGGCCATACACTTCGCTTCGCTCGAGGAGCTCAACGGTCTGATTGAGCGCCTGCGGGCTTCGTGACGCAGAGGGGAGGGAGGGAAACCGGCCTTCTGCGGGCCCGTCGTCCCCCTTTCGCCTGACCTGCCATGAACAACACGCTCCCGCTGCGCCGCGCGCAGCCCGCCCTGGCGCTGGCCGCCACGGCCTTCCTCCTCGGTTTCGGCGCCGGCCCCGCGGCCGCGCAGCAGGCGGCCAAGCCGCCCAAGGTGCAGCTGTGGATGGACGTGTCCACCGGCGGCATGGCCGGCATGCCCGAGCTGGACGCCATGGCCGGTGGCGCCGGCATGGCCGCCCGCATGATGGGCCGCAGCGTGCCCGGCATGGGCGGCGCCCTGCAGAGCTACGGCAGCGCCCGCGGCATGGGCATCTCGCCCGCGCGGGTGGTGGACATCGCGCTGTGGAACAGCCTCAAGCCCGGCACCGATGCCGAGCAGGCCATCCCGGCCGGCATGAAGATGGGCGAGCGCCTGCCGCTGGTAGCCCTCAAGCCGGCGGTGCCGGTCAAGGAATACGACAGCACCGAGGTGCCTGAGCAGTACCGCCAGGAGCGCCCCAAGGGCCGCATCCTGATCTACTGGGGCTGCGGCGAGGCCGTGCGCCAGGGCCAGCCGCGGGTGATCGACCTGAGCAAGGCCGGTGCCGCGGACTTTGGCGCCATGTGGTCCGGCCGCTATGCGGCCGACCGGGGCGCCAAGGTGCAGCCGGGCTATGCGGTCTACCCGAACGAGCGCAACACGGTCAACCTGCAAAAGGACAGCAGCCTGGCCGGCGAGCACAAGGTGATCGGCGAGTCCATCCCCGACTCCATGAAGTTCGTGCTGGCCCAGGCGCAGGATTTGATGCCGCAGATCGGCCTCTCCAGCCAGGGCAGGCTGCAGGACAGCGTCCAGCTGTCCTGGCCGGCGGTGCCGCTGGCGCGCGGGTATTTCCTGCAGTCCATGGGCCAGGCCGGTGACGACACGGTCATCTGGTCCAGTTCCGAGCTGCAGGACAGCGGCTCCAGCCTGTTCGACTACCTGCCCAACGCCACCATCGACCGCTGGGTCAAGGACAAGGTGCTGCTGGCGCCCACCACCACCCAATGCGCCGTGCCCAAGGGCATCTACGCGGCCCCGGGCGGCGGCGAGGGGCGCCCGGCCATGCTGCGCATGATCGCCTATGGCAGCGAGAGCAATTTCGCCTACCCGCCGCGCCCGGCCGACCCCAAGGTCACCTGGGAGCCCGAGTGGGCGGTGCGCGTGCGGGTGAAGTCGCAGACCATGGCCATGCTGGGCCAGGAGATGCCGCGCGGCCGCGATGCTGCCGCCTCGGCCCCGCCCGCACCGGCCTACATGCCGCCCACCGTGACCGGCGCGCCGGTGCAGGATGCCGCAGCGGCTCCGCAGCAGCCCCAGGGCGGCCCCGCCGGCGTGCTGCAGAACATCACCGAAGGCGCCAACGCGGTGAACGCCTTGCGCGGCCTCTTTGGGCGCTGAACGCCGCGTGTAACCCGGCAGGCCGCAGGTGCGGTACAACGCGGGGGTGACACGCTTCTACCGCCTCTGGCCGCTGCCGGCCCTGCTCGCCTGGGCGCTGGCCTGGGCCCTCTTCGCCTTTGCCTGGCGCAGTGGCCTGGCGGCCTGGGCGGCGCTGGCCCTGGGCACGGGGGCGGGTGTGGCCTGCAGCCTGTGGGCACCGAGCTGGTGGCGCCGTGCCATCGTGGCGGCGGGCTTCCCCCTCTCGCTGGCGGCCTCGGGCGTGCTGGTGCTGCCGGGCTGGGCCTGGCTGCCGCCCCTGGTGCTGTTGCTGCTGGTGTACCCGCTCAACGCCTGGCGCGATGCGCCCATGTTCCCCACGCCGGCCGATGCGCTGGACGACCTGCCGAGCGTGGTGCGGTTGCCCGACGAGGCCTGGGTGCTGGACGCGGGCTGCGGCCTGGGCCACGGCCTGCGGGCCCTGCGCGGCGCCTACCCCGAGGCCGTGCTGCATGGCACCGAATGGAGCTGGCCGCTGCGCTGGCTGTGCGCCCTGCGCTGCCCCTGGGCCCGGGTGCAGCGGGGTGACATCTGGCGCGAGGACTGGGGGCCGTTCGCGCTGGTCTACATCTTCCAGCGGCCCGAGAGCATGCCGCGCGCCGCAGCCAAGGCGGCGGCCGAGCTGGCACCGGGTGCCTGGCTGGTGAGCCTGGAATTCGAGGCTCCGGCCACACCGGGCCTGATGGCCCGCGGGCGCCTGCCGGGCGGGGGCCGTGCCCTCTGGCTGTACCAGCGCGTCTGAAACGGCAAGGGCCGCCCTGGAGCGGCCCTGTGGCATGGGCACAGGCCCCGCAGGGCCTGGAGCAGGCTTTAAGCCGGGCGGGTGAGGGCGGCCAGGGCGCGCACGTCGGCTGCCTTGCCCAGGTCCCAGCAGGCGGCCAGCAGCTTGCTGGTCTGCTCGGCGCCGATGACCTGGTCGGACATGTCGCGGAACTTGGCTTCCAGCATGGCGTCGGTCATGGGCTTCTGCAACGAGCCGATGGCGTGTTCCACGAACACATGCACCTTGCGGCCGTCCTTCAGCACGGCGGTCACGTCGGCGCTGGCTTCGTCGATGGTGTCGTCCACCGTGGCCACGACCTTGCGGCGCAGGGCCACCATGTCGTCGCGGTTGACGATGTCGTCGGCGTACTGGTCTTCCGTGGCCTTGCCGAAGATCAGGCCGGCGGCGCAGCCGTGGTACACGCTGAACTTGCCCTGCAGGCCGTCGGCGGGTTCCTTCTTGCCGGTCAGTTCCAGCACCAGCGAGTGCACCTTGAGCTCGATGCGCTCCACGTCCTCGGCCTTCACGCCCTGGTCGCGCAGCTGCACGCAGGCGTCGATGCTGGGGTGGATCACGATGCCGCAGGCGAAGGGCTTGTAGCTGTTGAAGGAGATCTCGAAGCGCTCGCCCAGCTCGCTGGTGACTTCGCTCCAGTCGTACTTGGTGGAGATCACCTGGGCGAAGCCGCGCGGTGCTTCCAGCGCCTTGGGGCTGGCGGTGAAGCCCTTCTGGGCCAGCAGGGCCGACATCAGGCCGGCACGCGCCGCGCCACCGGGGTGGAAGGGCTTGGTCATGGTGCCGAACTGCTCGCGCAGGCCGACCGGCTGGCTGGCGGCGATGCCCAGGGCCATCTGCATCTGGTCGGCGTTCAGGCCCAGCAGGCGGCCGCAGCCGGCGGCGGCGCCCAGCATGCCGGTGGTGCCGGTGATGTGCCAGCCGCGGTCGTAGTGCTGGGGGTAGATGGTGTTGCCCATGCGGCAGGCCACGTCGATGCCGATCACCAGGGCGTCGATCACCTGGCGGCCGGAGGCGCCGGTCAGCTCTGCCAGCGCCAGCAGGGCGGAAGCCACCGGGCCGGCCGGGTGGATGATGGTCTTGAGGTGGGTGTCGTCGAAGTCGAAGGTGTGCGAGGTGATGCCGTTGATCATCGCGGCGCTGGCGATGTCGACCTTCTCCTTGCGGCCGGCGATGGTGGCCTGCTCGGCCGGCTGCAGCACCTGCACGGCGGCCAGGGCGGCAGCGCCGGCTTCGTGGTGCGCGGCGCCGACGGCGCAGCCCAGCCAGTTCAGGAAGGTGCGGTGCGCCTCATGGTCCACCGCATCGCTCCAGCCCCGCGACGGGTGCTGCGCGGCGTACTCGGCCAGGATGCGGGTGATGGGGGGGGCGTTGCGGTCTGCTTCGACCTGGGTGTTGAGTGCCATGGTGTCGTTCTCGGGGTATGAAAGGGAAAAAGGGGGCGGAGCCTCAGTTGTCGAGGTGGATGTTCTGCGCCTTGGCCAGGGCCGTCCAGCGGGCCACGTCCTTCTGGATGTACTGGCCGAACTCGGTGGCGGTCATGGGCTGCGGCTCCACGGCTTCGCCGGAGAGCTTCTCGCGCATGTCGGGTGCGCGCAGCACGGTGCCCAGGGTGTCGTTGAGCTTCTTCACCACCTCGGCCGGGATGCCGGCGGGGCCGACCACACCGTACCACTGCATGGCGTCGAAGTTCTTCAGGCCCAGTTCGTTGAGCGTGGGCACGTCCTTGATGGAGGCGGCGCGCGTGTTGCCGGTGACGGCGATGGCGCGCAGCTTGCCCGAACGGATGTACTGCAGGGCAGCGGCCAGGCCGGGGAAGATGCACTGCGTCTGCCCGCCCATGGTATCGGTCAGGGCCGGCGAGATGCCGCGGTAGGGGATGTGCACCATGGGCATCTTGATCTGCACCTTCAGCAGCTCCATGGTCAGGTGCGTCAGCGAGCCGGGGCCGGCCGAGCCGTAGCTCACATGGCCCTTGTTGGCATCGAGGTAGGCGACGAATTCCTTGAAGTTGTTGATGGGCAGCTTGGCATCGACCACCAGCACATTGGGCGTGGCGCCGATCATGCCGATGGGGGTGAAGTCCTTCACCGGGTCGTAGGGCACCTTGCGGGTCGCGGGGCTGGTGCCATGGGTGGCCACGTAGCCCTGCATGAGGGTGTAGCCATCGGCCGGCGCGCGCATGGTGGTCTGGCAGGCGATGATGCCGCCGCCACCGCCCTGGTTCTCCACCACGAAGCCCTGGCCCAGGGCACGGCCCCAGCGCTCGGTCACGGTACGCCCCACCAGGTCGCTGCCGCCACCCGCGGCCACCGGCACGATGTAGCGCAGCAGGTGGTCCGGGAAGGCCGACTGCGCCCCGGCCACGCCGGGCAGGCCGGCGAGGGTGGGCGGGACCAGGGCCGAAGCGGCCTGCAGCAGGGTACGTCGTTGCATGGAATCTCTCTTGGATGGAGTGTGTCCCGCCCCGGGGCGGGCAGGACCGTGGCACCCGCGTCTCCCGCAGGTGAATTTCCATATTGTATGCAAAATGCAATCTAGCCCGGCACGACCACCCCTGCGCGGGCTGCCAGGGCAGCCCGGTGGGGCACTCAGAGCGCGAAGATCTTGCCGGGGTTTAGGATGTTGTGCGGGTCCAGCGCCCGCTTGAGGGTGCGCATCATGTCCACCGCGCCGGCCCCGGTCTCGTCCACCAGGAATCCCATCTTGTGCAGGCCGATGCCGTGCTCGCCGGTGCAGGTGCCTTCCAGCTCCAGTGCGCGGGCCACCAGGGCATGGCTCAGGGCCTCGGCGCGGGCGCGTTCATCCGCGCTGGCCGGGTCGATCAGGTAGCCGAAGTGAAAATTGCCGTCGCCCACGTGGCCCACCAGGAAGTAGGGGATGCCGCTGGCATCGGCCTCGGCCACCGAGTCCAGCAGGCAGTCGGCCAGCCGGGAGATGGGTACGCAGGTGTCGGTGGCGATGGCGCGGCAGCCCGGCCGCGACTGCACCGCGGCGAAGTAGGCGTTGTGCCGCGCGGTCCAGAGCCGGGTGCGCTCTTCCGGCGTGGTGGCCCACTCGAAGTCCTGCCCGCCCAGGTCGGCCGCGATCTCCTGCACCGTGGCCGCCTGTTCGGCCACGCTGGCGGGCGAGCCGTGGAACTCCATCAGCAGCATGGGCGCCTCGCGCAGCGTGAGCTTGGAGTGCGTGTTGACCATACGCACGGTATTGCCATCCAGCAGCTCCACCCGTGCGATCGGCACGCCGAGCTGGATGGTCTGGATGGTGGTGCGCACCGCGGCCTCGATGCTGGGGAAGGAGCAGATGGCGGCCGACACCGCCTCCGGCAGCGGATAAAGGCGCAGCGTGATCTCGGTGACGACACCCAGCGTGCCCTCGCTGCCCACGATGAGCCGCGTCAGGTCGTAGCCCGCGGCCGACTTGCGGGCCCGGGTGCCGGTGCGGATGACCTCGCCGCTGGCCGTGACCACCTCCAGCGCCAGCACGTTCTCGCGCATGGTGCCGTAGCGCACGGCGTTGGTACCGCTGGCCCGGGTGGCCGTCATGCCGCCGATGGAGGCGTCGGCCCCGGGGTCGATGGGGAAGAACAGCCCGCTGTCCTTGATGCGCTCGTTGAGCTGCTTGCGGGTAATGCCGGGCTGCACCGTCACCGTCAGGTCATCGGCGTCGAGCCGCAGCACCTCGCCCATGCGCGACACGTCGATGCTGATGCCGCCCTGCACCGCCAGCAACTGGCCTTCCAGCGAAGAGCCGGCACCGTAGGGAATGACGGGCACGCGGTGCGCCGCGGCCAGCTTCACCGCATCGGCCACGTCGGCCGTGCTTTCGGCGAACACCACGGCGGCGGGGGGCGGCACATCGAACACGGACTCGTCGCGGCCATGCTGTTCACGCACTGCTGCAGCGGTCGAGCATTGGGCACCGAAGCGGGTCGCCAGGGCGGTGAGCAACGCTTCAGGCACGGCACGTGGGGCCACGGCAGGCAGCAGGTGGGCAGGGGTGGCGGGCGCGTTCATGGGCATGTCTCCGGGGGCTCGGCGCAGTTTAAACCGCGCTCCTGAACCATGCTGCGTACCCTTGCTGGCGCCGTCCGTGCCCCTCGGGGAGAGAGGCCGGTGGGTGGATCGGGCGGAGCGCCCGCTGCGGGCAGGATGGGTGCGAAGGCACTGCCCCCACACCACGCCGCTGCAG
>FTCD01000072.1_pt1 | contig 10015 bp, 2 predicted proteins | sample 1639501 | NCBI WGS metagenome assembly FTCD01 (sample SAMEA3914864, study PRJEB12502) | metagenome | biome: forest; material: soil | place: USA | collected 2012-03-12 | depth 0.3 m
ACTGCAACAGGCGGCGGCGGCCATACCCGCCCCCGCCGTGGGGCCGGGTATGCGTTGTACCCATGCCTTCGCCATGCCTTTCGGCGCCGAGTTGCTGCCCGAAGGTGGTGGCGTGCGTTTCCGCCTGTGGGCGCCCCAGGCGAAGCAGGTGGAGCTGCTCACCTATGCCGGCACCGCCGAGGCCGAGGGCGAGCCGCAGGTGCATGCCGCGCAGGCCGAGGGGCATGGCTGGCATGGCCGTACCCTGGCCACCGCCCGTGCCGGCACCCCGTACCGCTGGCGCATCAACGGCGAGCTGGCCGTGCCCGACCCGGCTTCGCGCTGCAACCCGCGCGGCCCGCACGGTCCCAGCGTGGTGGTGGATCCGACCACCTTCGCCTGGCACAGCGGCTGGCATGGCCGGCCCTGGGCCGAGGTGGTGTTGTACGAGATGCACGTCGGCACCTTCACACGCGAAGGCACCTACGCCGCCGCCGAGGCCCGGCTCGACGAACTGGCCGCCACCGGCATCACCGCGCTGGAACTGATGCCGCTGTCGGACTTTCCCGGCCGCTTCGGCTGGGGCTACGACGGCGTGCTGCCCTATGCGCCGCACGGCCCCTACGGCACGCCCGACGAGCTCAAGCACTTCATCCAGGCGGCCCACCAGCGCGGGCTGATGGTTTTCCTCGACGTGGTCTACAACCACTTCGGGCCGGACGGTAACTACCTGGGGGTGTACGCGCCGCAGTTCTTCTCCAAGGTACACACCAACCCCTGGGGCAACTCGCTGAACTTCGACCGCGAGGGCAGCGACACGGTGCGCGCCTTCTTCGTGCAGAACGCGCTGTACTGGCTGGAGGAGTACCGCTTCGACGGCCTGCGGCTCGACGCCATCCACGCCATCGTGGATGACAGCGCGCTCGATGTCATCGATGAGCTGGCGGCCAAGGTGCATGAACGCATCACCGACCGCCATGTGCACCTGGTACTGGAGAACGAAAACAACGGCTGGCACCGCCTGCCGGCCGGCGGCCTGTACGACGCGCAGTGGAACGACGACTTCCACCACGCCATGATCGCCGCGCTGACCGGCGACACTGCCGGTTATTACCAGAGCTATGCCCAGGACCCGGTGGCGCTGCTGGCGCGCTCGCTCACCCATGGTTTCCTGTGGGAGGGATCCAAGCGCCTGCCCGGCGGCGCCCACCGCGAGCTGGTGCCCGCGCCGGCCCAGCCCCTGGGCGCCATGGTCAATTTCCTGAACAACCACGACCAGAGCGGCAACCGCGCCTTCGGTGAGCGGTTCCCCGAGCTGGTGCCCGAAGCGGCGCTGCCGGTGGCCACGGCCATCATGCTGCTGTCACCGGCCATCCCCATGCTGTTCGCGGGCGAGGAATTCGGGGCGCGTTCTCCCTTCCTGTACTTCGCGGACTGGGAGGGCGACCTGCGCAAGGCTGTCACCGAAGGGCGCAAGCGCGAATTCGGCCAGTTCGCCCAACGTGCCAATGGGCAGCCCGGCGAGCCGCCGGGCGCCTGCGAGGCCAGCACCTTCGAGGCCAGCCGGCTGGACTGGCAGGCGGCGGGCGGCGAGGCCGGCAGCCGCTGGCGCGGTTTCGTGCAGGAGGCGCTGGCGGTGCGCCGCCAGTGGTTCACCCCGCGGCTGAACGCCTTGATCCCCGGGGCGCATGTGGCGCACCGCGTGGACGACCGCAGCTTCGTGCTGCGCTGGCGCTACGGCGAAACTTTCGCCGGCGAGGCCATCGAATTGCGCGCCCGCCTGGCCGGCAGCCCGGCAAGCGCAGTCGCGGCAACGGGCCTGCCGTGGCAGCCGCTGCAGGATGCACGGCGCATCTTCGCCGTCAATGCCCCGCCCGAGGCGGCGGGGAAGGGCGCGGCCGAAGGCTCACCGTGGCCCGCCTGGTACGCCGAATGGCGGTGGGGCCGCGAAAACTGAGGCGCTTTGAGCTACGCTTGCGTGCGGTCCTGCCATCGCGCGCGCCAACACACAGGACAAAGGACTCGCCGTGACCGATTCTTCCGCCCCGGCCGCCAATGACCGCGGCGCGCTGCATGCGCTGTCGCAGCAGCTGGGCCTGGCCCACCGCTATACCGACTTCTTCGGCGCCGAGCGCGACGTGCCCGACGACACCCTGCGCAGCGCCTTGCATGCCATGGGGGTGCCGGCGGCCGACGACGAGCAGGTCCATGCCTCGCTCGCCGCACACGGTGCCGCTGCCCAGCAGACCCTGGCGCCGGTGGTGGTGCTGAAGGAGGGGCACGAGGCCTGGGGCGTGGCCCTGCGCAACGGTACGCCCGACGGTACCGTGTGGCGCCTGCAGCTGGAAGACGGCCCCCTCCATGAGCTGACGAGCCATACCGGAGGCAATGGCCGGCCCTACGCAGTGCTGCCGGCCGGGCTGCCCCTGGGCTACCACCGGCTGGAGAACCCTGCCAGTGCCGACGAGGACTACTGCACCGTCATCGTCACCCCCATCCGCTGCTGGATACCCGAGCCGCTGCGCGCGGGCGACCGCTGGTGGGGGCCGTGCGTGCAGCTCTACGCGCTGCGCTCCGCGCGCAACTGGGGCATTGGCGACTTCAGCGACCTGCGCACCCTGGTGCAGGCCATGGCGCTGCAGGGCGCCTCCTTCGTCGGGCTCAACCCGCTGCACGCGCTGTTCCCGCACCGGCCCGAGGTAGCCAGCCCCTACAGCCCGTCGAGCCGCAACATGCTCAACGCGGTGTACCTGGATGTGGAGGCGGTGCCCGAATTCCACGAGTGCGACGCCGCCCGCCAGCTGGTCGACGGCGAGGATTTCCAGCGCCGCCTGCAGGCCCTGCGTGCCACCGAGATGGTGGACTACGCCCAGGTGGCGGCGGCCAAGACGGAGGTGCTGCAGCTGCTGTGGTCGCATTTCCGCGAGCAGCACCTGGCGGCGGGCACCGGCCGCTCGCAGGCCTTCACCACCTTCGTGGACTCGCGCGGGGAAGACCTGCGCGCCCATGCGCTGTTCGAGGCCCTGCAGGCGCACTTCTTCTCCGCAGATGCCACGGTATGGGGCTGGCCGGCCTGGCCCGAGGCCTACCGTTCGCCCGAGAGCGAGGCCGTGGTGGCCTTCGCCCGGGAGCATGAGGAGCGGGTCGGCTTCTATGCCTGGCTGCAGTGGCAGGCGGAGCAGCAGCTCGCCGCGGCGCAGCAGCGGGCCAAGGCGCTGGGCATGGGCATCGGCCTCTACCGCGACCTGGCCGTGGGCGTGAACGAGGGCGGCTCCGAAACATGGACGGAACCCGGTGCCTACGCCCTGGGCATGCATGTGGGCGCGCCACCGGATGCGCTCAATGCCCTGGGCCAGAACTGGGGCCTGCCGCCCTTCAACCCCGGCCGGCTCATGGCCGGGCGCTACCAGCCTTTCATCGACACCCTGCGTGCCAACATGCGCCATGCGGGCGCGCTGCGGCTGGACCATGTGATGGGCCTGATGCGCCTGTTCTGGATCTCGCCGGCCGGCGGCAGCTACATGAGCTACCCGCTGGACGACCTGCTGGGCGTGCTGGCGCTGGAGAGCCTGCGCCACCGCTGCATGGTCATCGGCGAGGACCTGGGCAACGTGGCGCCGCGCATGCGCGAGGCCATGCACGAACGGGCCCTGCTGTCGTACCGGCCGCTGTTCTTCGAGCGCGCGCCCGACGGCGCCTTCCGCCCGCCGCCGGACTGGCCGCAAGAGGCGCTGGCCGTGGTCAGCACCCACGACCTGCCCACCCTGCGCGGCTTCTGGAGCGGCGAGGACATCGAGCTGCAATCCCGCCTCAAGCTCTACCCCAGCGAGGAAGTGCACGGCCAGCAGGTGCTGGCGCGCGGCAACGACCGGGGCCAGCTGCTGCTGGCGCTGGACCGCGAAAGCCTGCTGCCCGCTGGTGTCACCGTGCATGCCACCTCGCTGCCCGAGACCACGCCCGCCTTCGCCGATGCGGTCTATGCCTTCCTGGCGCGCACGCCCTCGCTGCTGGTCGGCGTGCAGCTGGAAGACGTGACGCAGCAGCTGCTGCAGGTCAACGTGCCCGGCACCGGCGAGGATGTGTTCCCCAACTGGCGCCGCAAGCTCTCGGTGGAGGTGGACGAGCTGGCCACCGACCCGCGCATGCTGTCGGTCGCCGCGGTCCTGCGGGCGCGCCGCAGCGGCCCGGCCCCGCGCCTGCTGGTCGGTCCCGGCGAGCTGCCGCCGCTGGCCACGGCCCAGGTGCCGCTGGCCACCTACCGGGTGCAGTTCCATGCCGGCATGACCTTCGACCAGGCCACGGCGGTGCTGCCCTACATGCACAGCCTGGGTATCAGCCACCTGTACGCCTCGCCCTACCTGCGGGCGCGTGCCGGCAGCACCCATGGCTACGACATCGTGGACCACAACGCGCTCAACCCCGAGGTGGGCGACGAGGCTGCCTTCAACCGCATGTGCCGCGGGCTGCGGCGCCTGGGCATGCACCAGATGCTGGACATCGTGCCCAACCACATGGGCGTGCTGGAGGCCGACAACGCCTGGTGGCTCGACGTGCTGGAGAACGGCCCTTCGGCCGTGCATGCCGGCTTCTTCGACATCGAATGGGAGCCCGCCGCGCCCGAGATGGCCGGCAAGCTGCTGCTGCCGGTGCTGGGCGACCACTACGGCCGCGTGCTGGAAGCAGGCGAGCTGCAGCTGCACTTCGAGCCCGAGGCCGGCGAGTTCTGGCTGCACTACTACGAGCACCGTTTTCCCATCGATCCCCAGGGCTACCCGGCGGTCTTCGCCCTGCTGCCACCGCCCACGCCGCTGTCGGAAGAGCAGCGTGACGCCCAGGCGGTGGTGCAGTCGCTGCTGCATGCCTTCGGCGCCCTGCCGTCACGCGAGGACCTCACGCCCGCCGGCCGCGAGGCGCGTGAGCGCGACCGGCCGCTGCACAAGCGGGCACTGGCGCGGCTGGTGCAGCGCCAGCCCTGGCTGGAGGCCTGGCTGCAGGGCTGCCTGAAGGTCATCAACGGCACACCGGACGACCCGCAGAGCTTCGATGCGCTCGACGCCCTGGTGCGCGGCCAGGCCTACCGGCTGGCCTACTGGCGGGTGGCGGGCGACGACATCAACTACCGCCGCTTCTTCGACGTGAACACCCTGGCCGGCGTGCGCATGGAGCGCGAGGAAGTGTTCGAGGCCACCCACCGGCGCATCCTGCGCTGGCTGCAGACCGGCTGCCTGGCGGCGCTGCGCATCGACCACCCCGACGGCCTGGCCGACCCGCGCGGTTATTTCGAGCGGCTGCAGGGCCGCTTCGCCTCGCAGGCCGACAGCACTGGCACCGAGCGCCGCGCCCTCTACATGGTGGTGGAGAAGATCCTGGACGCCGGCGAGGACCTGCCGGCCGAATGGCCGGTACACGGCGGCACCGGCTACCGCTTCTCCAGCCTGGTCAACAGCCTGTTCGTGGACAGCGAGAACCAGGCCGACTTCGACCGCCTGTACGCCGACTTCAGCGGCGAGCACGACAGCTTCGGCCGCATCGTGTTCGAGGCCAAGATGCATGTCATCGACAACGCCCTGTCCAGCGAGCTGGGCTGGCTGACGGAGACGCTGTACCGCATCACCCGCAGCGACCGCCGCACCTGCGACTTCACTCGCAACCGGCTGCGCAAGGCGCTGATGGTGGTGGCTGCCTGTTTCCCGGTGTACCGCACCTACATCCGCCCCGGCGACGACGCGGTGCGCCCGGCCGACCAGGCGGTGATAGAGCGGGCCTGCGCCGGCGCGCGGCGCCGCAGCGAGGGCGAGGAGGTGACGGTGATCGACCACCTGCGCGGCCTGCTGCTGGAGGCCTGCGCCCTGCCCGCATCGCCGCGCCGTGCGGCGGTGATGCGTTTCATCACCCGCTGGCAGCAGTTCACCGCCCCGGTCATGGCCAAGGCCATGGAGGACACGGCCTTCTACCGCTACAACCGGCTGGTGTCGCTCAACGACGTGGGCGGCGACCCGCGGCGCTTCGGCATCGCGGCGGACGACTTCCATGCCGTCAACGCGCAGGACATGGCGCAACGGCCGCACTGGCTGCTGGGCACCTCGACGCACGACAGCAAGCGCTCGGAAGACCTGCGCACCCGCATCGACGTGCTGTCGGAAATTCCGCAGGCCTGGCGCGACGCCCTGGCGCGCTGGACCGTGGCCGCCGCCCCGCTGCGTACCGAGGTGGACGGCGTGGCCGCGCCCAGCGCCAACGACGAATACCTGCTCTGGCAGACCCTGGTGGGCGTGTGGCCGCTGGAGCCCCTGACCAGCGGTGAGCCCATGGGCGATGCCGCCCGCGAAGAGTTGCGCGGGCGGGTGCAGGCCTATATGCAGAAGGCGGTGCGGGAAGCCAAGCACCTCACCAGCTGGCTCAACCCCTACGAGCCGTACGAGCAGGCGCTGGCCGCCTTCATCGACGGCGTGTTCGATCCCGCGCGCAGCGGCGCGCTGTTGGCCGACCTGCAGAAGTTCATCGCCGGCATCGCCGCTTTCGGTTGCTGGAACAGCCTGTCCCTGGTGGCGCTCAAGCTCACCTCGCCGGGCGTGCCCGACATCTACCACGGCTGCGAACAGTGGAACTTCAGCCTGGTGGACCCGGACAACCGCCGCCCGGTGGACTTCGGCCGCCTGGTCGAGGGCCTGGGCGCCGTGCAGGCCCTGTACCGCACCGGCGTGCCGGGTGCGGAGCAGTGGCGGGCGTTGCGCGCCGGCCTGGCCGACGGCCGGCTGAAGCAGCTCCTCACCTGGCGCCTGCTGCAGCTGCGACGGCTGCACCCCGAGGTGTTCCAGCAGGGCGGCTACACGCCGCTGGCGGCCATTGGCGAGCACGAACGGCGGGTGGTGGCCTTCCGCCGTGGCACGGGGGAGGATGCGGTCTTCACCGTGGCCGGCCGCCTGCTGCGTGGCCTGGCGCCGGAACTGCCGGCCGATGCCGCCGCCAGCGCCGCTGCCTGGCAGGGCACCGGCGTGCAGTTGCCGGCCGACGCCCAGGCCGGCACCGAATGGGTGGACTGGCTCACCGGCGCGCCGGCAGTGTTGCAGGATGGCGGCGGCGTGGCCCGGATCGACGTCGGCGCGGCCCTGGCGGTGCTGCCGGTCGCGGTTTTTGTGCCGGCATCGTGGATGATGTAGGGGTATGAAGCTTTTGCATGTCACGCCGGAATTCGTGCCCTGGGTCAAGACGGGCGGCCTCGGCGACGTGAGTGGGGCCCTGCCGCCGGCACTGGCGGGCCTGGGCCACGACGTGGTGGTGCTGATCCCGGCCTACCCGGCCTTCGATGCCCTGGACCAGCGCGAGCCGGTGGCAGAACTGCCGGCGGCCGGCACCTGGCCCGCGGCGCGCCTGGCGCTGGTGCAGCAGCCCGGCGGCGTGCGCCTGCTGCTGCTGGAGTGCCCGGCCCTGTACGAACGCTCGGGCGGCCCCTACCTGGACGGCAACGGGCGCGACCATGTCGACAACGCCATGCGTTTCGCCTTCCTGTCGCATGTGGCGGCGCTGCTGGCTGGGGACGACTCGCCCTGGCCGGCCTGGCGGCCGGACGTGCTGCACTGCCACGACTGGACCTGCGGCCTGGCGCCGTTCTACCTGCACCTGGCACGCGAGCGCGGCATGGCGCAGACGGCCGCCAGCGTGATGACCATCCACAACCTGGCCTTCCAGGGGGTGTTTCCCATGGCCGAGGCCGACCGGTTGCAGATACCGGTGGCCTACCGGGGGATCGAGGGGGTGGAGTACTGGGGCCGGCTGTCCATGCTCAAGGCGGGCCTGCAGTTCAGCGACGCCATCACCACGGTGAGCCCGACCTACGCGCGGGAGATCTGCACCGAGTCGCTGGGCATGGGCCTGCACGGTGTGCTGCAGGCGCGTGCCGACCGGCTGCGCGGCATCCTCAACGGGGTGGACACCGAGATCTGGAACCCCACGCAGGACCGCTTGCTGCCCCACCGCTACCGGGTGGGTGCCCTGTGGGGCAAGGCGGTGTGCAAGGGCGCGCTGCAACGCGAATTCGGCCTGGCCGAGCGGCCGGGCGCGCTGCTGCTGGCGCTGGTGGGCCGGCTGACGGAACAGAAGGGTATCGACCTGGTGGTGGAGTCGCTGCCCTGGGTCATTTCGCACAACGCGCAGCTGGTGGTGCTGGGGCAGGGCGATGCCAAGCTGCAGGACGCCCTGCGCACGGCGGCCGCCATGCACCCGCGGCAGGTGAGCATCAACATCGGCTTCAACGAGCCGCAGGCGCACCGCATCGAGGCGGGGGCGGATGCCTTCCTCATGCCTTCGCGCTACGAGCCCTGTGGCCTGAACCAGATGTACAGCCAGCTGTATGGCACGCCGCCGCTGGTGCATGCCACGGGCGGTCTGGCGGATTCGGTGGTGGATGTGAGCGCGGGGCCGGAGCGGGCTACCGGCTTCGTGATTCCCGAGGCCACGCCCGAAGCGCTGGTGGCCGGGCTGGACCGGGTGCAGCGTGCCTTCCGCGATCCGCCGCTGTGGCATGCGTTGCAGCGCAATGGCATGCGGGCGGGGTTCGGGTGGCAGGACAGTGCGCGGGCTTATGAGGCCTTGTACCGGGATTTGCGGGCTGCTTGATCGGGGGCTCTGCCCTGTGGGCCGTCTTCGGGCTCCGGTATCTGCTCCCCGCGCTGTCGGAGAAGGCCCTTCGGGCTTCCCTCAGTGCTCGCGACAAGCGGGGTCTCGCAGAAACTCGCTCCGCTTCGCTGCACTCAGACAATCTGCGAGCCCTTGTCCGCTTGCTGCTCCGCTCTTCGGCTTCTCCGAATGCGCGGGGAGTAGATACCAGAGCCCGAAGACTACGTGGTAGAGGGGCGGGGCCGTTGGCGCATTCTGGCGAATGGGAGGCTGCAGGCATGGCCCAGACCTGCCTCCCCCATGGCGGCGCAGCCGCCTTGTCTTTGGGTTCCGGCCTCCGGACTGTGCGCTGCCGGGGACGCCGAGTAGCGGACCGTCAGGCGGACAAGGGCTCGCGCGCTGTTTGAACGTAGCGCAGCGAAGTGAGTTTGCGCGAGACCCCGCCTGGCGGGAGCAACGCAGGGAAGCCCGAAGGGCCGTCCTCGTCTGCGCACAGTCCGGGGGCTGGAGCCCAAAGACGCCCCCGCCGCTGTATAAGCAGGCCTCAGTCGACCTTGGCCCCGGAAGCCTTGACCACCGGCTGGTACTTGGCCAGTTCGGCATGCATGAAGCTGTCGAAAGCCTCCGGCGTGGTCGCCACCGGCTCGGCCAGCAGACTGGCGAACTGGGTCTTGGTTTCGGGGGCGTTCAGCGCGGCGACAAAGGCGGCGTTGAGCTTGTTCACGATGTCGCGCGGCGTGCGGGCCGGCGCCACCAAGCCCCACCAGGTGTCGATGGCGAAACCCTTGAGCGTGTCGCTCACCGGCGGCACGTCGGGCAGGGCGGGGCTGCGCGTCAGCGTGGTGACGGCAATGGCCTTTTCCTTGCCGGCGCGGATGTTGGGCGCGGCGGTCGACAGGTTGTCGAAATTGAAGTCCACCTGCCCCGAGATCAGCGCCAGCTGCGCCGGGTTGCCGCCGTTGTAGGGGATGTGCACGGCGAAGATCTTGGCCTGGGCCTTGAACATCTCGCCCGCCAGGTGGCCGGCGCTGCCGTTGCCACCGCTGCCGTAGTTGAGCTTGCCCGGGTTCTTCCTGGCGTAGGCGATCAGGTCGGCCACGCTGTTGATGTTCAGCCGCTGCGCGGTGGCGGTGTTCACCACCAGCACGTTGGGGATGCGCACCATCTGCGTGATGCCGGCGAAGTCCTTGGCCGCGTCGAAGGGCATGTGGCTGTACAGCCAGGGGTTCACCGCATGCGTGGCGGTGGCCGAGATGCCGATGGTCAGGCCGTCCGGCGCGGCCTTGGCGACGATGTCCGCGCCGATGTTGCCGCCCGCGCCGGGCTTGTTGTCGATGATGACCGTGCCGAGTGCGTCCTTGACGCGCTCGGCCAGCATGCGCGCGGTAACGTCGATGGGCCCGCCCGCGGCGTAGGGCAC
>FTCD01000228.1_pt1 | contig 9940 bp, 8 predicted proteins | sample 1639501 | NCBI WGS metagenome assembly FTCD01 (sample SAMEA3914864, study PRJEB12502) | metagenome | biome: forest; material: soil | place: USA | collected 2012-03-12 | depth 0.3 m
CCGCCACCATCTCCGCCTTCGTTGCGGGCCAGACCCAGGTCGTGGCGACCAGCGCCTCGGTGGCCGGCAACATGATGGCCAACAACCCGCAGGTCAGCGCCGAATACAAGCTGCTGCTGAAGGACAGCCCCAACTTCATCGGCGTCGCCAAAGGCGAGGACGCCCTGCGCCTGAAGGTCAACGGCATCATCGCCGACGCCAAGAAGAGCGGCGAGCTCGACAAGATGGCCGTGAAGTGGCTGGGCCGCCCGGCCGGCGACCTGCCGCAGTAAGCCGCCCCCCCCACCGACACAGGACCGCACCACCATGCGCATCCAGTTCGACTTCGGCGCCGTGCTGTCGCAGTGGCCGCTGCTGCTCACCGGCATCTACTGGACCATCGGCCTCACGGCCGTGGCCACCGTCATCGGCCTGGCGCTGGGCATTGCCTTCGCCTGGGCGCGCTCGGGCGGCCCCACGTGGCTGCGCGGCATCGTCGGCACCTACGTGGAGCTGGTGCGCAACACGCCCTTCATCGTGCAGCTGTTCTTCATCTTCTTCGGCCTGCCGGCCGCGGGGGTGAAGCTGTCGCCCGAGACAGCCTCGGTGATCGCCATGGTGGTCAACCTGAGCGCCTACGCCACCGAGATCATCCGCGCCGGCATCGTCGCCACGCCGCGTGGCCAGGTCGAGGCGGCGCAGAGCCTGGCCATGGGGCGGGTGCAGATCTTCACCCGCGTGGTACTGCCGCCGGCCCTGGCCAAGGTGTGGCCGGCCATGACGGGGCAGATCATCATCGTGATGCTGGGTTCGGCGGTGTGCGGGCAGATCTCCACGCCGGAGCTGAGCTACGCGACCAACCTGATCCAGAGCCGCAATTTCCGCGCGTTCGAGTCCTTCATCGTCGCCACCCTGATCTACCTGGCGCTGGCCGTGGCCGTGCGCCGCCTGCTGCAGTGGGCCGGCCCGCGCCTGCTGTTCGGCCGCTGACAAGGAGCGCACCACCATGACCCAGTTCACCCTGTGGGACATCCTGCGCAACCTGCTGCTGGCGGGACGCTGGACCATCGCGCTGTCGATCATCGCCTTCGTCGGCGGCGGCCTCGTCGGCATGGCGCTGCTGGTGCTGCGCCTGTCCGGCGGCAAGGTCGTCCGGCGCTGCGTCGCCGGCTATGTGCAGCTGTTCCAGGGCACGCCCCTGCTGATGCAGCTGTTCCTGGCCTACTTCGGCATTGCGCTGCTGGGCGTGGACACCTCCGCCTGGACCTCCGCCGCGCTGGCCCTCACCCTCTATGCCAGTGCCTACCTCACCGACATCTGGCGTGGTTGCGTGGAAGCCGTGCCCAAGGGGCAGTGGGAGGCCTCCGGCAGCCTGGCGCTGTCCTTCCCCGAGCAGCTGCGCCACGTGATCCTGCCGCAGGCCACGCGCCTGGCCATCGGCCCCACGGTGGGCTTCATGGTGCAGGTCGTCAAGGGCACGGCGCTGGCCTCGGTCATCGGCTTCATCGAGCTCACCAAGGCCGGCAGCATGATCTCCAACGCCACCTTCCGGCCCTTCACCGTCTACGCCTGCGTGGCCCTGATGTATTTCGTGCTGTGCTTCCCCATCAGCCTGTACGCCCGCACCATCGAAAGGAAACTCCATGCAGACCGCCGCTGAAGCCACCGCCACGCCCGTGGGCGAGGCAGCCCTGCCGCCCGCCGTGGCGGGTGCGCCCATCGTCTCCATCCACGGCCTGCGCAAGTCCTACGGCACGAACGAGGTGCTCAAGGGCATCGACCTGGACGTGCAGCGCGGCGAGGTGATCGCCATCATCGGCAAGAGCGGTTCGGGCAAGAGCACGCTGCTGCGATGCATCAACGGCCTGGAGGTGTTCCAGGACGGCGCGCTGACGGTCGATGGCCAGCCCCTGGTGTACGACAGCCCGCAGGCCATGCGCGCGCTGCGCCAGCGCGTGGGCATGATCTTCCAGAACTTCAACCTGTTCCCGCACCTGAGCGTGGGCCGCAACATCATGCTGGCGCCGACGCTGGTGAAGAAGAAGTCGCAGGCCGATGCCGCCGAGCATGCGCGCAAGCTGCTGACCCGCGTGGGCCTGGCGGAGAAGTTCGAGGCGCGGCCCGAACAGCTCTCGGGCGGCCAGCAGCAGCGCGTGGCCATCGCCCGCGCGCTGGCCATGGAGCCGGGCGTGCTGCTGTGCGACGAAATCACTTCCGCACTTGACCCGGAACTGGTGGGCGAGGTGCTGCGGGTGGTCGAATCGCTGGCCGACGAGGGCATGACCCTGCTGATGGTGACGCACGAGATGAATTTCGCGCGCAAGGTGGCCGACCGGGTGGTGTTCATGCACCAGGGCCGGGTGCACGAGATCGGCCCGCCCGCCGAGCTGTTCGGCAACCCGCAGACGGCGGAGCTGAAGCAGTTCCTGTCGTCGCTGCACGATTAGGGCGGGCGCCACCCGAACTATGGCCGGCTGTCGGCGCGTGGTCGGTGCGCTGCCGGCGCCGTGCTGCGGCTGACCATCGAATGGCTGCGCGACCGGCATCAGCAGTCGCCTGGACCCGCCTCGGTGCAGGCGATGGAAATGGCGCCGGGTCGCCATAGGCGGTTGTGAACGCATTTCCCGCACGGCCGTTACAAGGGTGCGCTGATAAATTCGTATACAAATCCGACAAAGTCGCTACGATTGCGCCGATAGGCGCGTGGTTCGTGGTGCAAGGGTTCCGTCCATGGGGGCATGGATGGCCCCGGGGCCATCCATGCCGCGTGCCCGGGGTCTCCTTTGTACGTTCCTGCCTACCTCTCATCCGACTACCATGCGCTGGGCGTCATTGCCTCGCTGGTGATCGCTGCCCTGGCCTCCTATGTCGCACTGGACCTGGTGCGCCGGGTGCGCACCGCCCGCCAGGGGCTGAGCGTACTGTGGTGGTGCGCCGGCGCCCTGGTCATGGGCACCGGCATCTGGTCCATGCACTTCGTGGGCATGATGGCCTTTTCGCTGCCGATCGCGCTGGGCTTCACCGGGCTGATGACGCTGCTGTCCTGGCTGGCGGCGGTGGCAGCCTCGGCCGTGGCGCTGGGCGTGGCCGGGCGGCTGAACTTCAACCTCGTCACCATGGTGGTGGGCGCCGCGGCCATGGCGGTGGGCATCAGCGGCATGCACTACATCGGCATGGCCGCGCTGGACATGGCACCCGCCATCGATTGGGACTACCCCGTGGTGGCCATGTCGGTGGCTTATGCCGCGGTGGCGTCGGCCGTGGCGCTGTTCATCTTCGACTGGCTGCAGCGGGTGCGGGGCGCCCGGCGCATTGCCTACCAGGTAGGTTCGGCGCTCATGCTGGGTGCCGCCATCTGCGGCATGCACTACGTGGGCATGGCCGCGGCGCGTTTCCCGCTGGACTCGGTGTGCCTGAGCGCCGACCGGCTCGGCGGCGACGGGCTGGGGGCTGCGGTGATCGTGGCCACCGCACTGCTGCTGGTCGGCACGCTGCTCATCTCCATCCTCGACGCCCGCCTGCAGAGCACCGCCGAACGGCTTACCCAGTCGCTGCAGGGGGCCAACGCCCAGCTCAAGGCGGCCAACATCGAACTGAGCAAACGTGCCTCCACCGACCCGCTGACGCAGCTGCCCAACCGCACCTTCTTCGAAGGCCGGTTGCAACAGGCCATCGCCAAGGTGGACAAGCTCAACTCCAGCAGCGTCGTGCAGCGGCTGGCGGTGCTGTTCATCGACCTGGACGGTTTCAAGCCCATCAACGACTCCTTCGGCCATGCCGCCGGCGACCAGATCCTGCGCGAGGCCGCCACCCGCCTGCGCCAGATGGCCCGCGAGAACGATGCGGTGGCCCGCGTGGGCGGCGACGAATTCCTGCTGCTGGTGGAAGACGCGGGAAATGCGGCCCACTGCGCCCTCGTGGCGCGCGAGGTCGTCACGCGGCTGGCGGCGCCGTTCTCGGTGTCGGGCCGGCAGGTGCAGATCGCCTGTTCCGTGGGCCTGGTGCTCTATCCCGGCAACGGCCGGCGCGACAAGCTCATCGCCAATGCCGATGCCGCCATGTATGTCGCCAAGCGGGCCGGCGGCAACAACTACGTCCAGTTCGAACCGACCATGGGCGCGGACGCGACCAACCAGCTGGAGCTGCTGAGCGACCTGCGCCAGGCGGTGGAACGCAATGAGTTCCGGCTGGTGTACCAGCCCAAGGTCAAGGGTGTGAGCGGGCACATCCACGGCGTGGAGGCCCTGCTGCGCTGGCACCAGCCCCAACGCGGCATCGTGCCGCCCAACGACTTCATTCCCATGGCCGAGCGCTTCGGCCTGATCGTGGCCATCGGCGCCTGGGTCATCGACGAGGCATGCAACCAGCTAGCCGAGTGGCGCGACGAGGGCCTGCGCATGCGGGTGGCCGTCAACCTCTCGGTGCACCAGCTGCGCGACAACGGCCTGGTGGAGACCGTGGAGCAGGCGCTCAAGCGCCACCGCCTGGACCCGTCGCAGCTGCTGTGCGAGATCACCGAATCGATGGCCATGGAAGACGTGCAGGCCACCAAGCGCGCCTTCGACGGGCTGGCGCGCATCGGTGTGTTCCTCTCCATCGACGACTTCGGCACCGGCTATTCCAGCCTGAGCTACCTGCGCCAGCTGCCGGCCCGGCAGCTCAAGATCGACCGGAGTTTCGTCAGCGACCTGGGTACCAGCAACGACGCGCAGGCCGTGGTGGAAGGCGTGATCCGCCTGGCCCATGCCCTGGGCCTGGTGGTGGTCGCCGAGGGGGTGGAAACGCAGCGCCAGCGCGACCTGCTGCTGGACATGGAGTGCGACGAACTGCAGGGCTACTACTTCGCCAAGCCCATGGACGCCTCCGCCCTGCTGGAATGGGCACAGGGCCGCAAGCCCGGGCTGGACAAGCCGGACTTCGCCAATTCGACCATCATCAAGCAGTGACCCGGCGGCCGGCGATTGTTGCCGGATTCGAATAAGTCAAACTCTTCCGCGCGGCTAGGCAGCAGGTGCCCCGCCCCCTATCGTTCATGCCCATGGCCGGCAGCCTCATCCGGGCTGCCAACCGCCCCCTTTTCCAGGAGTCGCCATGAGCACTTTCGATGTTTCCCCGCAGCATTTCGCCGACCGCCTGCCCGCCCCGGTGGCCGTGCTGGGCAACCGCACGATCCAGTACGCCATCACCCTGGGCCAGAACGCCCGCCACATGGTGGCGCGGGTGCGGGCCGTGAGTGCCACGGCGGCGATAAACGCCTACAGCGCGCAGTCGGGCATTCCTTCGCCCTTCCTGAACGCTTCAGAGATCTGCTGAAGCGGCCTCAGGCGCCCTGCCCGGCCGCCGCCGGGCGGCGCTCGGCACGCGCCAGGATCAGGTCGTACAGAGCCTGGGCCGCCGGCGACAGCCGGGCCGTCTTGCGGGTCATCAGCACCAGGGTGCGGGAGACCACCGGATCCACCAGGCGCACGGTGCGGATGGCCGGGTGCGTGCCGGCCTGCACGGCCATGCCAGGCACCACGGCGGCCGCCACCCGCTGTGCCACCAGGCCGACGGCGGTGGAACTGCGCTGTACCTCGTAGAAGGCCTGCAGGCCCAGGGCGCCGCGGTCCAGCGCCATGTCCAGCAGGTCGCGGTTGCCGTTGACCTGGCCGGCGAAGATCAGCGGGTAGGGCTGCAGCTGCCGCCAGGCGATGCGGCGGCGCTTCGCCAGTGCATGCTCCCGGTGGCAGATGAGCACGTAGTCGTCCTCCAGCAGCGGCACGCTGACCAGGCCGGGCGGGTGCGCGCCGGCCATGCCGATGCCGAACTCCACTTCGCGGTGCAGCACCGCGTCGGTCACCGCCGAGGTGGAGTGGTCGAGGATCTTGATGCGGTTCTGCGGGTAGCGGGCCGAATAGGCCTGCATGATCCTGGGCAGGAACTGCACCCCGGCCGTGGGCACGCAGGCGATGGACACGTCGCCCCGCCCGGCCTTGCCGGTCTCGCGGATCTCCAGCAGCGCATCACCCAGCTCCACCAGTTGCCGCCGCGCCTGCGGCAGGAAATCGCGACCCAGGGTGGAGAGGTTGACCGAACGGGTGGTGCGCTCCACCAGCGCCACGCCCAAGAACTCCTCCAGCTTGCGCAGGCGCTGGGTGACGGCCGTCTGCGTCACGCTCAGGTGCAGCGCCGCGGCCTGGAAGCTGCCGTGCTCCGCGATGGCCACGAACGCCTGGATGCCGAGGATGTCGATGCGCATTCATCAATTTTATGACTCAATCCGCTGCATAAATTCATTTCACCGCAAGGGCAGAGCTTGGCACACTGCGCCTGCCTTTCCACCGAGCCGACACGATGAACGCACACACCGACGCCAACGCCACGGGCACCGCCTGGTCCGCCCGCCTCTATTCCACCTTCGAGGCGGAGCGCACGCGCCCGGTGCGCGACCTGACGGCCGCCCTGCCCCGTACCGATGCGCGCACCGCCATCGACCTGGGTTGCGGCCCGGGCAATTCCACCGAGGTGCTGGCCGCACGCCTGCCCGGCGCCGTGGTGACCGGGCTGGACAATGCCGAAGACATGGTGGCCGCCGCCCGCCAGCGCCTGCCGGCGCTGCGCTTCGAGCTGGCGGACATCGGTACCTGGCAGGCTGCAGCGCCCTGCGACGTGATCCTGGCCAATGCCTCGCTGCAGTGGCTGCCCGACCATGACCGGCTTTACCCGCACCTGGTGCGCCAGTTGGCCCCCGGTGGCAGCCTGGCCATCCAGACCCCGGACAACATGGAGGAGCCGGCCCACCGCCTGGCCCGCGAAGTGGCCGCCTCCGGCCCCTGGGCGGCCAAGATCGGCGGGGTGAAGCACCCGCCCCGCCATGACGCCCGCTTCTACTACGAAGTGCTCAAGGCCCATGCCCGCCATGTGGACCTGTGGCGCACCACCTACTTCCACGTGCTGGCCAATGCCCAGGCGGTGGTGGAGTGGTTCAAGGGCTCGGCCCTGCGCCCCTACCTGGGTCCGCTGGATGAGGCCGAGCGCGCGGCCTTCCTGGAGCGCTACCTGGCCGCCATCACCGAGGCCTACCCGGCGGTGGCCGACGGCACGGTGCTGTTGCCCTTCCCCCGGCTGTTCATGGTGGCGACCCGCTGAGGCGGGGCGCCCGAACCGTCCTCAGGCCCCGCCCTCCGCTCCCAACGCCGGGTAGGCATCGGCCAGAGGCATGGTGGTGCCCGCCTGCGCCGGGTCGTAGCCCGGCAGCTGCGCCAGCTCGGCACGGAAGCCCGGGTCGCGCAGCGCGGCCAGCACGGCTTGCAGCGCGGGCGTTTTCATCACCTCGCTACGGCACAGCAGGAAGTAGCGTTCGCTCGCCACGGGCACAAAGTCCAGCTTGAACTGCCGTGCCGGCAGCTCCAGGCCGAAACCCGCGTCGGCCATGCCGCTGGCCACGTGGGCGGCCACGGCGGCATGGGTGTATTCGCCCTGCTCATAACCTGCGATGGCGGTGGGCGCAATGCCCTGGGCCTGCAGCAGGGCCTCCAGCAGCAGCCGCGTGCCGGAGCCGGGCTGGCGGTTGATGAAGCGCACGGCTGGCGCATGGTTGGCGGGCCGCGCCAGGTCGGCCAGCGCGAAGATTTCCCTGGGGTTGCCGGGGTGCACCATCAGGCCCTGGCGGCGGATGGCAATGTCCACCAGCGCCAGGTCGCGCCCGCGCAGCCAGCGGGCGTAGTGCTGCAGTACCACCGGCTCCATGGCACCCCGCGGGATGTGCAGGCCGGCCACCTCGCAGTCGCCGTCGCGCAGCGCGGACACGGCGGCCGAGGTGCTGGCATAGGACAACGCCACCTTCAGGCCGTCGCGGCCCAGCCGCTCGATCAGCTTCTCGATGGCGAAGCCGTGGCTGGCGTGGATGCGCAGGCCCTGTGGGCCGCCATCGTGCAGCGCACCACGCAGCTCCTCGGCCAGTTCAGACGACAGGGTTTCCAGCACCGGGCGCAGTCGGGCATGGATACGCCGGTCGGCCCAGGCGATGCGGCCACCCAGCTCGGTCAGGGTGGAGCCCTTGCCCCGCTCCATCACCAGCAGCGGCGCGCCGAAGAATTCCTCGCCCTGGCGCACCAGCGACCAGGCGTGGCGGTAGGACAGGCCGATACGCTGCGCCGCCTGCTGCAGGCTGCCGGCCTCGGCCACGCGCACCAGCAGTTCGATGAGGCGCGCCGGCAGGGCCGGGCCGTCGGCGTCTTCCTGGATGTTCCAGACGGGGTGGATGGAGACCTGCTTCATGGGTGTGCGGGTGCCATTGTCGCCGCCCCATATGAAGTGGACTTCCAGTACACCGGAGGGCGGGCCTCATATTGCCAAGCAAGAGCGGCGAATCCACCATGCGCCCATGCGCGAACAGAAGATCGAGTGGTACAAGGGCCCTGCTGGCGGCTGGGGCGCCCTGAACAGCGTGAAGAACGCGCTGCTGCGGCAGGACATCCCGGTGAAGGGCGCGAAAACGCTGCTGTCGGCCAACCAGCCCGACGGCTTCGACTGCCCGGGCTGCGCCTGGCCCGACCGCAACCATGCCTCGACCTTCGAGTTCTGCGAGAACGGCGTGAAGGCCGTGGCGGCCGAGGCCACCGCCCGGCGCGCCGGGCCGGAGCTGTTTGCCCGGCACAGCGTGGCCGAACTGATGCGGCAGAACGACTTCTGGCTGGAAGACCAGGGCCGGCTGACCCACCCCATGGTGTATGACGCGGCCAGCGACCACTACCGGCCCATCGGCTGGGACGACGCCTTCGCCCTCATTGCGAAGCACCTCAACGCCCTGCCCGACCCGGACCAAGCCGTGTTCTACACCTCGGGCCGGGCCAGCAACGAAGCAGCCTTCCTGTACCAGCTGTTCGTGCGCGAGTACGGCACCAACAACTTCCCCGACTGCTCCAACATGTGCCACGAGCCCAGCGGCAGCGCCATGCGCCCGCAGATCGGTGTGGGCAAGAGCACGGTGACGCTGGACGACTTTGACAAGGCCGACGCCATCTTCATCTTCGGCCAGAACCCGGGCACCAACCACCCGCGCATGCTGGGCGAGCTGCGCCACGCGGCCAGGCGCGGCGCCCGCATCGTGAGTTTCAATCCCCTGCGCGAGCGCGGGCTGGAGCGCTTCCAGGACCCGCAGAGCAAGCTGGAGATGGCCACCGGCGGTTCCACGCCCATCAGCAGCCACTACTTCCAGGTGAAGGGCGGCGGCGACCTGGCGGTGACCAAGGGCATGATGAAGCGCCTGCTGGAGCGGCAGGACGCGGGCGAGGACCTGCTGGACCATGGCTTCATCGCCGAGCACACGGCGGGCTTCGCCCCCATGGCCGACGACCTGCGGGCCGAATCGTGGGACGTGCTGGTGGAGGAGTCCGGCCTCACCCTGGAGCAGATCCACACCGCGGCCGACGTGTACATCGCCGCCAAGGGCGCCATCATCTGCTGGGGCATGGGCATCACCCAGCATCAGCATTCGGTGGCCACCATCCAGATGCTGGGCAACCTGCTGCTGATGCGTGGCAACGTGGGGCGGCCCGGGGCCGGCTTCTGCCCGGTGCGCGGCCACAGCAACGTGCAGGGCGACCGCACCATGGGCATCTGGGAAAAGCCGCCCGCGGCCCTGCTGGACCGGCTGGGCGAGGTGTTCGGCTTCGAGCCGCCGCGCCGCAATGGCTACGACACGGTGGAGTCCATCCAGGCCATGCTGGACGGCAAGGCCAAGGTGTTCTTCGCCCTGGGCGGCAACTTCGCCTCCGCCACACCCGACACCTATGCCACCTGGCGCGCGCTGCGCCAGTGCGACCTCACCGTGCACGTGGCCACCAAGCTCAACCGCAGCCATGTGGTGCACGGGCGCGAGGCGCTGATCCTGCCCTGCCTGGGCCGCACCGAGATCGACATGCAGGCCGCCGGCCCGCAGGGCGTGACGGTGGAGGACTCCATGAGCATGGTGCACATC
>FTCD01000728.1_pt1 | contig 9906 bp, 11 predicted proteins | sample 1639501 | NCBI WGS metagenome assembly FTCD01 (sample SAMEA3914864, study PRJEB12502) | metagenome | biome: forest; material: soil | place: USA | collected 2012-03-12 | depth 0.3 m
GTACCGGGCTCGGCCTCTCCATGGTGTACGGCTTCGTCAAGCAGTCGGGCGGCCACGTCAAGCTCTACAGCGAGCCCGGCCACGGCACCACGGTCAAGCTCTACCTGCCGCGCACCACCGGCAGCGAAGACCTCGCGCTGGGCGGCGATGCCCCCGAAAGCGAGCCCGGAGGTACCGAAACCATCCTGGTGGCGGAAGACGACGAAGGCGTGCGCAGCACCGTGGTCGAGATGCTCCTCCAGCTCGGCTACCAGGTGCTGCAGGCGCGCGACGCGGCCAGCGCGCTGACCGTCATTGAGAGCGGCGCGCCCATCGACCTGCTATTCACCGACGTGGTCATGCCTGGCAGCCTGCGCAGCCCGGAACTGGCGCGCAAGGCGAGGGAGCGCCTGCCCAACATCGCGGTGCTCTTCACCTCGGGGTATACGCAGAACGCCATCGTCCACGGCGGCCGGCTCGATGCCGGGGTGGAACTGCTGGGCAAGCCCTACACGCAGGATGCGCTGGCGCGCAAGATTCGCCAGGTGCTGGACAGCCGGGCGCTCAAGTAGGGAGGGGGAGAGGCGCCCGCACCTGTGTGCGGGGCTGGAGACGACGCCGGCAGGCTGCCGGCGCGCGGACGGGCGGGCCTTAGCGGTTGCCCGAATCGTCGGGGTTGCCGCCGGCGGTGGCCTTGCTGCGGCGCGACATGGAGCCGGCGCGGCGCGCTTCCTCGGGGGTGAACTGGTGGGCATTACCCGAGCGGTGGGCCGCACGGCCGCCCAGGCTGGCAATCTCGCGCTGCTTCTGCGGGTCCATGGAGGCGAAGCCACGGCGGCTGGCCTTGGCCGGGGTCTGGGTCAGGGTGGAGGTATCGGTCATGAACGGTCCTCTGGTGGTTGAAGGAAGAGGCCGGAAGCTTCAGGCCGGCTGGCCTGCGGCTGCCCAGCCCCAGCCGGACGCCGCCGGCTGCTGCCGCGGAGCCTGGCGCAGCGGTGGCGTTGCCGCCAGTGCCGCCAGTGCATCATGGCCACGCGGGGTGAGTCCATGGACCGTGGCCGCCGGTTGCAGGAACCGGTGGCCGGTGCGCACGGGCGCCGGGATGTCCGCCTGCACGAGGCGGGCGGCCACATAGGCGCGCAGCATGTTGATGTCCGACGGATGGTCGATGGTCATCGGCAATGCCGCGTGGGCGGTGCGCTGGAGAAGGTCGTAGCTCATGGCGGTGGGCGAGGGGAGGGAAATCGGTCCGGTCGCCTTGCATGATGCGGACATGCGCCAGCCCGTGTGTAGGACGGGAGCGATTCCTCGTAACGGCCGAGGCCGACGGCCAGGCTGGCCGTGCGAAAGAGGGGGAAAGAGGGGAAAAGGGAAAGGGCAGCCGGAACGCTGCCCGGGCCAGGCGGCGGGCTAGCAGGGGAACAGGCTGGCGCGCGGGCGGCTGGCCGTGACCGGGCACTCCATGGGCGCAACGGCCTGCGCCGGCGCGGCGGCCTGCATGGCCTGGACCTTGCCGGGCTTGTCCCTGCCGTCCTTGCACTCCCTGTCTTCCGCCAGTACACGCAGCCGGAAGCCGCGTTGCAGGATGAGCCGGCGTTTCGTGTCGGCGGCCTCGGCTTGCAGGTCCACGAAGAACGTATTGCCCGACGACTGCACCCCCACTACCCGGTACAGGCCGGCAGGCGGGAAATCCTGCAGGTCCACGCGGTCTTCCGCCTGCAGCTTCTGCACGGTGCGGTTGTTGAAGACGGCGGACTCAGGCATGTTGCGCTGCAAGGAAAATGAAGGCCGATGTCCCCCCGCCCGCAGCTTGTTCCTGCGGGCAGGCCGGACGGCACGATGTTGCCGGAGTGTATGTAGTTTTCATGACACGCCACCGTTTTGCGAGTGCGTAACAGGTCGTTTGTTCTGAAAAGTCCTTCGATTGTTCAAGAGTGTTGGCTAACCAAGACAGTGAAAAGAGGGTCATTCCGCCGTCTTCATGTGGGACATCGCCAGGGTCACGGCTACGCCGCCCAGCGCCTTGATCAGGCCCGAGTGCTGCGCGTAGAACTGGCTCACCTCGTCGAGCACCGCGGGATGCTGCTCATGTGCCGCGTTGGCGATGTCGGCCGCGTCGGCCGGCGAAAGCTGCGATGCCTGGTCCGGCGTCAGTTCGGTCTGGCCCGGCTGCAGCACGCGCCCCAGCACGCCGCCAGCCGCGCTGGAAGCCACGGCGGCCGCCAGCGTCGGGCCCAGGGTGGCCAGGATCTGGTTCAGCGCGCCGGCCTGCTGGCCGGGGGTGGACTGGCCGAACATCTGGCCGACCATGGCGCCGAAGTCGGGCGTCTGGTCCGAGCGCAGGGCGGCGGCCAGGCCCGCGCCGATCTGGTCGAGCGAGGCATGTTCGGCGGCCCGGTCGAAGTGCTGTTCGGGGTTGGCGCCATTGAGCGCGCCTTGCAGGATGTCGAAAAGGGACATGGAGAGGGGCCTGTTCAGGGGGTGGAAGGCAGGGCGAGCCTACCATTCGTAACAGCGTTTCGTTGTGAATCCGGCTATGCATCTGGCAGCGCCGGATTGGTCGTGGGGCAAGCCTCAGGCCAGCAGCAGGGAACCGAGGGTGCGCGCGGCTTTCTGCAGGGCCTCGATCTCGCTGTCGGGCACGGTGCGCGGGACCACGTCGAGGTGGCACAACGTGCCCTGCAACTCGCCATGGCTGCCCAGCAGCGGCACCGCGTGGTAGGCCGCCACGATGCCCTGGTAGGGGTGGCCCTCCAGCCGGGGGTCTTGCGCGGAGTCCTCGATCAGGAACACGCCCTCGCGAAACACATACTGGCAGAAGCTGTCATGCAGCGGCACCGAGGCCAGGAAACCAGGCTGGTTCTCGCCCTGCTTGTCGAACAGGTAGGCGCAATGCAACTCGCCATCGCGCAACCGGTAGGCCGCGGTGTAGCGGTGCGGCACCCGGGCATTGAGCTGGCCGAGTGCCGCCGGCAGCCCCTGGCGGCGTGCGGTGGTCAGCAGGTCGGCGGTGCGGCGGGGGCCGGCAGGGGGTGGTGCGGAGGCCGGGGGCATGTTCGCGATTCTCGTATCACGGAGTTACATTCCGGTATCCCCGTTCCCCGGGGACTTACCCTTGCTTCTTCAGCAGGAAGGCCTGCAGCCCTTCCTGCACCACTTCGCCGCGCTGGTTGATGACTTCCAGCCTGCGTTTCATCACCCCCCGGTCGGGCTTGGAACTGCTCTCCGTGGTTTCCAGCACCGTCACCTTGGCATGGATGGTGTCGCCGATCTTCACCGGCTTGGTGAAGCGCAGGTTCTCGAAGCCCAGGAAGGCGATCAGCGTGTCGTCGTACAGGTGCAGCTGGAACAGCAGGCCGGCGGCGATGGCATAGACCAGCGGGCCGTGCGCCACCCGGGTGCCGAAGGGGGTGGTCTTGCAGTATTCCTCGTTGGTGTGCAGCGGGTTGTAGTCGCCCGAGATGCCGGCGAACATCACCACGTCGGTCTCGGTCACGGTGCGCGCCGCCGAGGTGTAGCTGTCGCCCACCTTCCACTGCTCGAAAAACAGGCCTACGGTCATGGTTGCGTGTCTCCTGGAAAGCTGTTGACCGCCCCGGACGCCTTGAGCGCCGCGATGCGGTCGGGGGAATAGGACAGCAGCTCCGCCAGGACGCTGTCGGTGTGTTCGCCCAGCCGCGGGGCCGGGGTGGACGGCAGTTCCGGTGCGCCCATGGGCATCTTCACCGGGTAGGCCGGCAGGCGCACGGTGCCGATGTCGGGGTGCTCGACCTCCACCACCGCGCCGTTCTGCAGGGCCGGCGGCTCGCCGAAGGCGCCGTCGAAGTGGTTCACCGGGCCGGCCGGCACGTTGTGCTGGCGGCACAGGGCCAGCCAGTCCTGCGTGGAGCGTTCGGCCAGCATGGCCTCCAGCCGCGGCACCAGCTCGGCACGGTGCTTCACCCGCAGCGCATTGGTCGCGAAGCGCGGGTCGCCGGCGAGGTCCTCGCGGCCGGTGGCGGCGCAGAAGCTGCGCCACATCTTCTCCTCGCGGATGGCCAGCACGACCCACGCATCCGATGTCTTGAAGGCCTGCCAGGGCACGGTGTATTCATGGGCCGAGCCGGGCGGCGGCGGCAGCTCGCCGTTGCTCAGCCACATGGTGCCCATGTAGGTGAGCAGGCTCAGCATGGCGTCGAACATGGCCAGCTCCAGGTGCTGCCCCTGGCCGGTGCGCTCGCGCTCGTACAGCGCGGCCAGGATGCCCTGGCTGGAGAAGATGCCGCCGCTCAGGTCGGCCAGCGGTATGCCCAGGCGCACCGGCGGGCGGCCCGGCTCGCCGGTGACGGCCATGTGCCCGCTGATGGCCTGGATGATGATGTCCAGCGCCGGGTAGTCGGCATAGTCCCCGGTGGAGCCGAAGCCGGTGATGGCGCAGTGGATGATGCGCGGGTTGGCCGCCTGCAGCACTGGCCAGCCGATGCCCAGGCGCTCCATGACGCCGGGGCGGAAGTTCTCCACCACCACGTCGCAGGCCCGCACCAAGTCCAGGAAGGTGGCGCGGCCTTCCCCGGTCTTGAGGTCGATGACGACACTCTTCTTGTTGCGGTTGAAGGTCAGGAACAGCCCGCTCTGGCCGCGCAGCGGGGCGACCGAGGGATTGCGCCCCAGGTCGCCGATGGGCGCCTCGATCTTGATGACCTCGGCGCCCATGTCCGACAGGATCTGGCCGCCGTAGGTGCCGGCGATGATCTGGCCCAGCTCCAGGATGCGTATGCCCCTGAGTGCCTGTCCCATGCTTGTCTCCTCCCGTGCCGGTCTGCGCCGGTTGTCCCGTCCGGGCTTACAGGCCCAGCGTGGCGGCGATGATGGTCTTCTGGATTTCCGAGGTGCCGCCGCCGATGGTGGCCAGGCGCGAGTCGCGGAAGAAACGCTGCATCGGGTATTCGGTGCAGTAGCCGTAGCCGCCCAGGATCTGCAGGCACATGTCCGAGATGGTCTTGTACGACTCGGCGATGTAGTACTTGATGACCGCGGTGTCCGCGCGCTCGGCCTTGCCCTGCTCCATGAGGGAGGCGTAGCGGTAGATCATGGTGATGGAGGTGTCCAGCATCACCTTCATGTCGGCGAACTTGTGCTGGGTGACCTGGAAGCTGCCGATGGGCTTGCCGAACTGGTGGCGGGTCTTGGCGTAGTCGAGCGCGAACTCGAAAGCCTTGCGCGCCGCGCCGATGCGTGCGGCCGACAGGCACAGGCGTTCGTAGCGCAGGGTGTCCTCGCAGATGCTCCAGCCCTTGTCCAGCTCGCCCAGTACGGCGGTGCGCGGCACACGCACATTGGTGTAGGTCACTTCCGTGGTGCCGATGGCATGCTGGCCCAGGGTCGGGATCTTGCGCACTTCGATGCCGGGCAGTTTGGTGTCCACCAGGAAGGTGCTGATGCCCAGCTGCTTCTTGCCCAGGTCGCTGGTGCGCAGGGCCAGCAGCACATAGTCGCTGATGTCCATGCCCGAGGTGAACTGCTTGCGGCCGTTGATGATGAAGTCGTCGCCATCGGCCACGGCACGGGTGCGCAGGGCGGCGGCGTCGGAGCCGGAGTCGGGCTCGGTCAGCGCGAAGCAGACCGACAGGTCACCCTTGACCACGCCGGGCACGATGCGCTGCTTCTGCTCCTCGGTGCCATGCTTCAGGATGGCGTAGCAGCCGTAGGTGAAATTGCGGAACAGCCACAGGCCCAGTTCCTCGAAGTGGTTGCCGGTCTCTTCCAGCAGGATGGCCAGCTCGGTGGCGCCGGCACCGGCGCCACCGTATTCCTCGGGGGCGATCAGGCCGAGCCAGCCGGCGTCGGCCAGCGCCTTGAAGGCTTCGCGCGGGGGGGTGAGCGTGGCGTCGCACTTGGCGGCGTAGTCCATGGTGCACACGTCGTCCAGCAGGGTGCGCACGGCGTCGCGCAGGGCTTCCTGTTCGCTGGTGAATCCGAAATGCATGGGGGGTCCTTTGTAGGCGGGGAGTGGGTGGAGGAAAAAAGAAAAGGGGTGGGCTCAGCGCGGGGCGCGGATGTTGCCGGCCTGGGCCACGCGTTTCCACTGCGCCAGGTCGTTGCCGATCTGGGCTGCGAAAGCAGCGGGTGAGTTGCCTATGGTCTCCAGGCCCATGCCGTCCAGCACCTGCTTCACGTCGGGCGAGGCCAGGGCCTTGGCCACCTCGGCATTCAGGTAGTCGATGATGGGCTTGGGCGTGCCGGCCGGCGCCAGCAGGGCATACCAGGAACCGACCTCGAAACCGGGGTAGCCCTGCTCGGCGATGGTCGGCACCTCGGGCGCCACCGGCGAACGTTTCGCCGCGGCGATGCCCAGCGGGTTCAGCTTGCCGGCGCGGATGTGCGGCATGGTGGACTGCATGGAGTCCAGGCCCAGCATGGTGTTGCCCGAAACGACAGCCACGATGGCCTCGGCACTGCCCTTGTAGGGCACGTGCAGCAGCTTCACCCCGGCGGCCTGGCTGAACATCTCGGCGCCCAGGTGCGGCGAACTGCCGATGCCGAAGGAGGAATAGCTCACCTCGCCCGGCTTGCTCTTTGCCAGCGCCACCAGGCCCTTGATGTCGGTCAGACCCGTGGACGGGTTGGCCACCAGCATGAAGGGCGACTGCGCCACGTTGGTGATGGGCGCCAGGTCGCGCTGCGTGTCGTAGGGCATGCTGTCGTACAGCGCCGGGTTCATCACGGTGGAGCCGGTGGTGCCGATGACCAGGGTGTAGCCGTCCGGCGGCGCCTTGGCGCCCAGGGCCATGCCGATCATGCCGTTGGCCCCCGCATGGCTCTCGATGACGAACTGCTGCCCGATGTTCTCGCCCACCTTCTGCAGCAGGGGCCGGAAGATGGCGTCCACCCCGCCGCCGGCGACGTAGGGGTTGATCACCTTGATCGGCCTGGACGGGTAACCCGGCACCTGGGCCTGGGCCGCGGTGGCACCCAGCCCGCATACCCAGCATGCCAGCAGCATCCCCAGTTTTCGCAGGTCCATGGTGGTCTCCGTAGGTCTTGTAGGCAGCCAGCGCCCCATCCAGGCAGCATTATTAGGTCAGTCGATCACTATAACAACATTGTTATATCAAAGTCTGGGGGCTTTCCCGGACGGCTTCAGCCGCGCAGGACCTGCTCCACGTGGTCGGCAAAGGCCTTGACCTTGGCCAAGTGCCGGCGCTGTGGCGGTGTCACCAGGTGGATGGGCAGGGGCTTGCTCTGCCATTCGGGCAGCAGGTGCACCATTTCGCCGCTGGCGATCTCGCGGTCTATCAGCCATTCGGGGGCATGGGCGATGCCCATGCCGGCGAGCAGTGCGGCGCGGATCACCTCGCTGCTGTTGGTTTGCAGCGTGCCTTCCACCTGCACCGTCCGCTGGGTGCCCGGTGCATCGGGCGCGCCGGGGCCGGTCGCAAAGGTCCACACATGGCTGTGGGCCGGGGCGGTGTAGACGATGCAGTTGTGCCGGGCCAGGTCTTCCGGCACGCGGGGCGGTGCCAGGCCGGCGGGCAGGCTGCGCAGGTAGTCGCGGTGCGCCAGCAGCAGGCGGCGCGTACTGCCCACGCGCCGTGCCAGCAGGCTGCTGTCGGGCAGTTCGCCGATGCTGACAGATGCGTCTATGCCTTCCTTCACCAGGTCGATGAAGCTGTCGTTCAGCCGCAGGTCGATGCGCACCTGCGGGTGCCGGGCCAGGAAGCTGCGGACCACCGGCATGAGCTTGAGCCGGCCGAAGCCCACCGAACCTGCCACCCGCAGCCAGCCGTGCAGCTGCTGCTCGCCGCGCTGCAGCTCGGACTCGGCCTCGGCGATCTCGGCGACCAGGCGGCGCGCCTGCTCGAAGTAGCGCTCGCCTTCCTCGGTGAGTGCCAGGGAGCGGGTGGTGCGCGTGAGCAGACGTGCACCGAGCGTCTTTTCCAGGGCGGCCACCTGCTTGCTGACCGCACCCTGGGTCGTATTGGTCTCGCGGGCCACCGCGGAAAAGCTGCCGGTTTCCACCACCCGCACGAAGGTGGCCATGGCCTGGAGTCGGTCCATTCTTGCGCCTTTCTGATTCCTATATGGAATCAATGATATGAGCATGGGCCGGCTATATCGGAATTGGGGAATCAATCAAAGTCACGCCATCCCAACCGTGAACTGAAAGGAAATTTCCCATGAACACCCCAGCCACCGCTCCCGTCGCCCTCGTCACCGGCGCCCTGACCGGCATCGGCCGCGCCACTGCCTTCGCCTTTGCCCGCGAGGGCTACCGGGTCGCCATCAGCGGCCGGCGTGCCGAGGCCGGCCAGGCCCTGGCGGCCGAACTGCGTACCACCGGCGTGGAGGCGGAATTCCTGCTGGCCGATGTGCGCCACGAGGCCGAGGTACGCGCCCTGGTCGATGGCGTGGTGCAGCGTTTCGGCCGCGTCGACGTGGCGGTGAACAACGCCGGTGCCGAAGGCGCGCTCGGCCCGGTGCACGAGCAGACGGTGGAGAACTACGACACCACCTTCTCGACCAACGTGCTGGGCACGCTGCTGTCGCTCAAGCACGAGATGCGGGTGATGCTGGCCCAGGGCGGCGGCGCCATCGTGAACGTGTCGTCCATCGCCGGCCAGGTCGGCATGGCCGGCGCTTCTGTCTACGTCGCCAGCAAGCATGCGGTGGAGGGGCTCACCCGCAGCGTGGCGCTGGAAGGCGCCGCCGCCGGCGTGCGGGTGAACGCCGTGGCGCCCGGGCCGGTGGACACCCGCATGCTGGACCGCTTCGTCGGCAACAGCCAGGAGGTCAAGGCCGGCCTGCTGGCCACCGTGCCGGCCCGCCGCGCGGCCCTGCCGGGGGAGATCGCGCAGACCATCGTCTTCCTGGGCAGCGACCGCGCCCGCTACCTCACCGGACAGTCCATCGCCGTGGATGGTGCCTACACGGCCCAATAGGCCTGTTCCGGCGTGGCCATGTACCGGGATGGTCAAACGCCGCCATGCCGTCGCCGTGTGCCTGGCCGGCCGATCGATAATCCGCCGGAATATCGAATCGGCCCGGTACACGAGACAACAGGCATGACTGCAAAACCCACGCTCCTCGTCATCAACACCCTGCTGCCCGCGCAGCGCGCCACCATCGCGCAGCACTTCGACATCATCGACGCGCCGCAGGCCAGCCGCGCCGAGGTGATCGCCGCGCGGGGGCCGGAGGTGCGTGCGGTGCTCACCGTCGGTGCCCGCGGGCTCACCGCCGCCGAGATGGACGCGATGCCCCGGCTGGAACTGGTCTGCTGCCTGGGCGTGGGCTACGAGGCGGTGGACGTGGCGCATGCCCGGGCCAGGGGCATCGCGCTGGGCAATTCCGCCGGTGCCAACGACGATGCGGTGGCCGACCATGCGGTGGCGCTGCTGCTGTCGGCGGTGCGCTGCGTGACGCAGTACGACAAGGCCGCGCGCGCCGGGGCCGAGCGCTTCTCGCTGCCGCCGCCGATGCAGGTGGTGCGCAAGCGCGTCGGCGTGCTGGGCCTGGGGGCCATCGGCCGCAAGATCGCCGAGCGCTGCGCCGGAGGGTTCGCCATGGAGGTGGGCTACCACAACCGCAAGCCGCGTACCGACGTGCCGGCGGCCTGGACCTACTTCCCCGACGCCGTGTCGCTGGCCGGCTGGTGCGACTTCCTGGTCCTGGCCGCGCCTGGCGGTGCCGAAACCCACCACGTGGCCAATGCCGCCCTGCTGGATGCGCTCGGGCCGCGCGGCTACCTGGTCAACATCGGACGCGGCGGCCTGGTGGATACCGATGCCTTGGCCGCGGCACTGCGCGACGGGCGCATCGCCGGCGCGGCGCTCGACGTGTTCGAGAGCGAGCCGGAACTGCCCGCGCAGCTGCTGGAGTTCCCCCAGGCGGTGCTGACGCCCCATGTGGCGGGCCGCTCGCCCGAGTCGGTGGAGGAGACGGTGGAAC